>VMHT01087992.1_pt1 | contig 114280 bp, 107 predicted proteins | sample 4693611 | NCBI WGS metagenome assembly VMHT01 (sample SAMN12280063, study PRJNA550983) | marine metagenome | isolation source: seawater sampled from same location over 5 years 0.02-0.2 micron viral filtrate | place: USA: collected off the coast of southern California halfway between the port... ... | reverse complement strand
TTTTTTCTAGCAATCATATGCTGAATAAATAATGATATGTTATTTTCAACAATAGTCCATGCATTATACCACTCTATTAATAGTTCTAATCTTTCATGAGTTTTATTTATATCATCAAATCTACCACACCAAGCTGCTACTATTTTATCTCTTTCTATGAATTGTTCTACATCACCAGCTTCATTAGTTCTTGTAACTTCTGTTGCATTCTTATAAATATAGATACTACATAAAGAGTCAGATGTTGTTGTTTTACCTTCTGACACAGGGTCAATAGAACCATAGTATGCACCAAATTGAGGATTAGGTACAGGTCTTTCCCATACAACTATAGATCCAGTTTTATCTTGTTGTTTTTTATCTACTGGAAAAGAACTGATGGGTAATTTATTTGTTCTTTTAGCTATAATGCCTGACTGATCTCTATCTAAATCAATCAACTCATAAGGATATTTTTTTTCTTCTATGCTTTTTAATTGTTTAGTTATTATACCTTGAGGAAAAATTGATTCTTTTCTATATGCAAAAGCTTCAGCAATATTTAAAGGTTTCTGAGATATTCTTAATTGAAATTGTTCTCCACTTAATTCATTCTTCCATCTTGCTCTTTCTAGGTGAATTGCTTCAATAGCTTCTTCAATAAGACTATTGCCATATTTATCAATATAAGGGGGCATAGACCACTGTTCAGGAATAAATAGTCCTGCCATACCAATAGTACCATCAGCGTCCAGTAAATTAGTTTCTACTGCATATATATCATTTGCTCCTGGTTGAAGAATCATTTCCTTTAATGGATTACATTGTTCTAAATCACCCACTGATCCTGCTGCAATAAACATTCCTGTAGTTACCATACCAGATGACATTGCAGGACGTAAATATTCATATGTCTGCATCATGTTTTTAGCAATACCAGCTTCCTCATGAAAAAAGTAAGTACAAGGTCCACCAACACCTGTTGTTGCATTCTTTTCAAAAGATGCACCTTGTATTTTAGATTTAAGTCCTCTAGATGTTTTTCTATTATTAACCTTGACTTCAATCTGCTGTTGCCATAATAATACTTTTTCTGGATTACTTGGTCTATACCAAGCAGTATGCTCATTTAAAAATGTTTTGTATTCTTCTAAAAACTTCCAAGATCCCTTGTCATTAATATAATCTTTTAGTGAAGCTCCTATTTTACAAATAGATCCTTCTTCAAACCAATACTGGTTTATAATTTTACCCATATGGAAGTATGAAGATGCTATCTGTCTTTTTTTAAGTATAGCTGAGTGTTGATTATTTAGCTCTGCTAATAACTCATATAAAGCCATATGATATTGTGCATCCCGCACTTTAGCAAATCCGTAATGTTTTTCTTCTTTATCAAATATTGGTAAGAAGTTTAACCACATGTAATAATCTCTAGTTAAATACCATACATGTTCATCATGTTTAAATATTACACCAGTCCTACATTTATTTTTTTGATCTTCCCAATATGAAGTAAAATCTTTTGATCTAAAAGGTTTATTACAATAAAAACCTTGTTCATTAAATATTCTAGCTTGTTCATTAAAAAGTAAAGCTGTTTCATTAAACTTATATTCTCCTGGTTCTTTAAACAAATTAAATATAAATTCTTGAAAAGCCTCTTCAGTAGAAAATTCTGTAGTAGACCATTGTCCTGCTTCATATGTAGGTATGATTCTACTCATATCTAATTATTGCAAAAACATCACCCTGATTTAGCAATAAATGTTCTACACCCTCATGCTCCATTTTAGTTGGCATAGCATGATCAGCATATTGTACTTCATCTCCTATTTTTATTTCTTCTACCTCAGCACCTATTCCAACAACAGTTCCTTTAAATTCTTTTTTTTGAGCTACCTCTGGAATAATAATTCCTGAAGCTGTTTTAGTTATTGATGCTTTGCGTTTAATTAAGATTCTTTTACCTACTGGTATTACAACTTGTTTCATATTATTTTATTATTGGTTTATAATTGGTCATAAGCTAATCCCGCACCACCACGTACAGAGCTTTCTTGTTCCTGTCTCATATCTGTATATGCACCTTTGTATGACTGTCTTATCTGCTCAAACTTAGCAGCAGCGTTAATCATAGAGTTCATATTACCGTCTCTACCATGCTCTATAGGAGTTACCTCCATATATTTAGCCAATCTATCTAACATAGCTTTAATACCTACATATGCTCTGTAAGTTGGTGTTTCATACATTGTTTTACACATATCTAATGCATACCTAATTTTACTATCTTCTGGTGATTCTTCTAACTGTATCTCCTCTATTATAATATCTTCTTTTTCATGTTCAGGTAAATTAAAAAAAGGATTTAAATCAGGATTTGGACAAGTCATATAAAACAAATATTGATAAACTTGCATATGTGTATCTGGATATTCATCCATTATTTTTTTAAGAAATGGTAAAGTGTAACAATGCTCTGTTATAACTACCTTACTGTTTTGTATATCAAATAATTTTACTATCATGAGTCAGAACATAAATCATTACAGTCAATTCCATCTAATATTGTTTTTATAGAAGCATATGACTCTGTTACATATATTGGTAATGCAACACCACTTATAATAAGAACTCTACATTCATTTGAAAATTCATTTAGTTGATTATCAAAAAATTTCCCTACACTTAGTATTTTAGTAACATCAATATATATATCAGCTGTTCTATTATATGACATTGGTAGTAGTTTATTATTAGCATCTCTTGCAGGTAACTCATTTTCCATTTGCATATATGGATATACTTGTGTAAATGTTCTAAAGTCTGGAGTAAATATTGGAATTTTAGCCATAGTTTTTAATTTTTAGAATTATCTTTTAACCACATTACAATAGATCTTACTTCATCTTTTAAATATGGTAGTTCATACATTTTTATATTTTCTAATACTGGTTCACCATCAACATGTTCATTAATTGGATAACCATTAGTATCTTCACCAATCTGCTTAAATTTGACATGCTGTATTGTTAGCTTACCAATCTTAAGTTTAGGGTTGTGCTTTTTAATAATATACGCATAAATACTGAGTTGTAAGTTATAATGATTTAAATTACAATCATCTAAATGATTTACAGGCCTATACATTTTATTAGTTATTCCTTCCCAATTAGTAAAACCTTTAGTTTTAATTTCTTTATTTGTCTTATAATCAGTTATATTTATGTAACCATTTACTACTTCAACTAAATCTGCTTGTCCACATAAACCCAATGATTTTAAATAAACTAAATGTTCAGGATATACACCTTCTTCTAGTTTTTGTACTGGTGCTAATTTTATTCCATCATCATCCACTAATGGTTTAATAATTGGAACCTCAACACCATGTCTACCAATAGTCTTAAGATCTAACATATCAGTTTCTCTTTGGTTATGATACCAATTACCTAATTTAATTGCTCTTTCAGTTTCCCCATCCCATGCAGAAATAATTTCTTTGGGTGTCATCCCATACCATTTAGATCTTTTATTCTTAGATGATTTAACTGCCTGACCATCTCTATCAAACTTAGGTTTAAATTTAGCAATAAATGAGGTAACACTTAACCAATTAATTTTATCTTGATCTATGCTTTCATATACATGACCTTCTTCTTTAAATCTTATTGCCATGACATTCAGTTGTTAAATTATAAGTATCTGTTGTACACCATATTACAACTAAATTAGCTGAAACATCTGTATCACTGTTTATTAAATTATTCATCTTTTAAATTTTTATTTACTTGACTCATTACTTGTTCTTCTTGTTCTTCTGTAGCTACTGCATCCCAATATGCCTTTGGACAATCAGATGATAATGATCTAACTTTAAATGCTAAACTACAACCACAATCTGAACAACAAGGTTGAGTCCCTGGGGCCATACAATTGTCCCCTCTTGCATCAAATAATGAGCAAGCAATACATATTTTAAATCTTTCTTGAGCTATAGCTTCTACATGTTCTTTCTTAAAGATATTATTCTTAATACCTTCTGCAATCTTGTCTGCATTTTTAAAAACATCTAAATATTTACTCCAACTCTTTATTGGCATCTTTAAAATTTTTTTTCTTTATTATATCTTTTTCTAATTGTTCTAACGCCTTTTCCATTATGTTTATATTAAACAAAATATTTTCACTCTGTGCAAAACCTTTATAAGTTCTTTTCTTAAGATTACCTAATATACTTTTATTTTTCTTAATAGAGTGTTCTAATCTCTTTTTTCTAATATGAAATGTTCCTAAACCATCAACTTGAATCCTAGGATAATTTAAATTAGATAAAGACTTTCTCAATTTAGCATAATAAAAAGTAATAAAATCATCTACTACTGATGGATGAACTCCTACTTTTTCTGCTATACCTTTTTTAAACTCTTTATGACTCTTTGGATTCACTTCCTAAAACTTTATAATCTAATAACACTAAACCTTTATTCTGAATATTTATATCTTTATTTATGGAAATAGTTTTTTTATTATTTCCAGTCTTAAACAACAAGTTTTTCTTTTCTGCTTTAGTAATAGCATTTCTTGCTGACTGTGGACTTTTAAAAATATTTAAATTTACAAGCTCTATACAAAATTTAGTTAGTTCTATATTATCTTTTTTAGAAAGTTCTTTCAAAAAGTTTAGATCAGAAGCACTAATAGGTATATTATTAAAAAAACAATAAGTAACTATTTGATACTTAATTGATAACTCTATATCTACTTTTAACTTTAAATCTACTTTATTTACTAACGCCATATTACAAACTCATTATCATATCTACAAGATCAGGATGTGGATAACAATCAGTTTTATCCTTTCTGACATTAGTATGTGTTAATAATCCTTTTACTTTTCCGTAATATGCATCAGAATTAAAATCAAACCCTTTTGTAGGGCCATGCTTTTGTATAAATTGTTTTAAACCTAATCTAATATCTATACCATCTCTTTCACCTATATACCTTAACCATTTTTCTGTTTCTTTAATTTGATTTTCAGAATAATTGTGCCAATGTAAGCTCCCTCTAAAAGGTTCTTTTAATTCTATAATTTGTGAATGTATACATCTGCTTTTAACATAGGTTAAATTACCATTAGTTAAATAACCCATATTACATATTTCTAATCCTACTGAATTACGGTTCATATGACCTGATCCAGTTTTACCTAAATGAAATCCTTGATTACCTTCTGGAAATGCTTGAACCATTATTCCATCATACTCATCACTCCCTGTTCTATGATTTTGTCCACCTAATACAAATTCAGTAGCTACTCTACCTCTAGTATCTCTACCCCAATAATCAATACATGCATAAGGATTTGCATTTCCTGCAGTATGATGTAAAAAAACATACTCATTAATACAATTAGTTCTTCTAACGTATTCTCCTTTTGGTAAAAAATGTCTATGTATTATTTGATCATAATTGGTGAGATAATGCTGTGCATATATATCACTGTCCTCATCAATTTCATCTGGCTCACTTACTTGTAAATTAAGTAATATTACCCATGCATCATTAGTAACAATACCATCTACTGGTAAATTGTGAGCCAATTGGAATCTTTTAACATGTTTTTCTGTATTAGGTCCAAATATTCCATCTGCTGTAATTCCTAATTTAGTTTGTAATGTTACTACATCAGGACCTTGATCCCGTATCTTTAACTGTTTCATGACTGGCTAACTTTTTCTTGAGCTTGTTCCATAGCTTCTTGAAAAGCTTTAGCTTCTGGTGAATCTTTATCTACTGAGTTTTGATTAGCATATTGCTGTGCCATAAACATTTGAGCTTGCATTCTCTCTGCTCTTGACTTTTCAATAGATGCAAGTAGCATCTCATAATCAGCTTGTATTTCTAAATGTGGGATATTATCTTTGTAGAATTCTGTAATTTCTTCTCTACGCTTTGATAATTCTTCTTTTGATAACTCTGGTTGTTTATCAGAAAGGTCTTGTTTGGTTTTATTTGCCATCTTAATAAATTTAAATTAATAATAACAAATATATAGAATAAGTTTAAATAAAAAAAGTTTAATACATTTTTTTTACCATTTTACTTTATCTGCCCAATATGCAGCACTCATTTTACCTTTAGCAATATTTTTACCGTGTCTAGCTTTGAAACTCTTACGTCTTGCCTTTTGTTTAGCTGACTCACCTGCTTTAGGTTTGCCTGCAGTTTTTACTCCTTGTTGACCAAAACGTATAGTTTTTACTTTATCTCCTACTTTAGCAACCACTACGTGTGATTTCTTAGGATGATTAGGAGTTCTCTTAGGTTTATTATACCCAGAGACTCCTGCTTTAGCCAATCTACTATCTTTCTTTTTTGCCATGCCTATTGTTTAATCATTAAGATCCCTGCTGCATTTAATGGTGCATCTCCTGTTCCATCTGTTTGCCATAAACTTCCCTTTTGAAGTCCTGCAGCTCCTGCTGCTCCATCATCTTCATAGGCTGGTACACCAAGTCCTGATATATCTTTTAACTTTTGATCAGTAAATGATTTTAACAAAGCTAGTGTAACTAATTCTGTTATTACTTTAGGTTGAGGTTTTAACCTTTCTTGAACATTTGCAAATCTAGCAATTGTAACGTAGTCTTCTGCTTTTGGGGTAACTACTTCTTTTCTTCTTAACATGCCCATCATGTCTTGTAATATTGTACTCATCTTTTTATTTTATATGGTTATCTTTTTTTACCTTTATGTAATCCATGTCTAGCATGTTGTTTACCTTTTTTTGTTGCAGCTCTCTTCTTTTTATTAGCAGCTGCAAGCTTAGATCTACCTTTCTTAGTAGATTTAAGTTTCTTAATAGTCTTTGATGGAGCATATACTTCTCCAGTTTCAGAACTTTTTTTACCCGAAGGAGTTCTCCACTTTTGTTTAGTCCATCTAGTTAGACTTTTTTGTTGTTTTGTTTTTGCCATTACCTAGTTGTAAAAGTATGTAATGAAAATAATATTAATGAAGAAAAAAGTATACCCATAATAGCATGATCAGTTTGAGTCACCTTTGCTTCTTTACAGCATTCTTTTCTTTCCCATGATGGCTTTGATGTACCACAGCTCATAAACAAAAATACAAATAATATTAATATAATCCTTTTAATCATTATTTTTTGCTTTTATATCCTCCACCAGCAGCCTTGTAACGCTTTGCTAACATCTGAGCTTTACGTGCTGACCATTGTCCTGGTCTACCACCTTTGCTTCCAGCTTTGATAGAATTAAATAATCTTTTACGCATTCCCGGTTTAGTATAGTTTCCTGAACTATTTACCGTACTTTTCTTTTTCTTACTTGATTTTTTTAATGCCATTACGCTTCATTTTTGGTTTCCGGATACGCTTTATTCATAACATCCTTAAGTAAGGCACACTTCTCATATTCTTCTGTACCTATAAAATGATTAATCATATTTTCTAATTCTTCTAGTTTTGGTCCGTCATCAGGATCAAATGCCATTATAGCATCACCACCCTTTTTGAATTGACTAACCATTAGATCCTCAAATGATATTTGATTAGATAATATTAAATAAGCATTGTTATATGCTATTTCTAATAATACCATATCCATCTGCATTTGTTCAATTTCCGTCAAACCATTTTCATGTTCCTCATTATTATCTTCCCAGTTTGACATAATTTTTTATTTAGTTAGAAACTCTTCTATACAAACAATATAATGAATTTTTAGTTTTTATAAAAGTGTTTGACTCACTAATATGCCCCGCCTTCCAGTAAAATTTTTTTTTGCCCCCCAAAAAATTGTGTGTTTGGCATGTGCAAGAGGTTCTATTAGATTGCTCCCCAACTAAAATTTGAAGTGTGGTCACCCCCCGTAGAAATGCAGGGTGTCAAACATAATGTGTAGCTATATAAAAAAAGTCTGCTACACAGAAGAAAAGACTACACTACAACAAAGCACAGGAGTATGTACTATCTATGTATTGTAACTACAATCATTTCTACTACTGCTCTACCAACGGAAGACTAAGTGTGTATGTATATATAAGCAATCTGCTCTATGTATATAACCGCTCTGCTCCCCAACTAATAATTGAGTAGGCTATTACTCTTAAACAATTTAATATACATATAAGCCGTGTATATAACTTAAAATCCTTAATTATGCTATATTTTAATAAAGTAAACCGTAACCCTAAAACAGGGAAAGCAACTCTACAATTGACTACTAAACCAATTGTAACAACTGTGAAAGAGATTAACATTCCGGGCATAGGCCCAAGAAAAGTGTCTCAAACATCAACACCTGATGTAAAGTTTGTCCTTAAGTCTATGCAAGACGGAGAAACACAAGAGTACTGTAGAATCAATCACCCTATTTGGGATGAGCTTGAGAAAGGCTACAAGATGAATGACCCTGTAGAGTGGGTAGACATTGACCTTAATAAGCCTGTAATCAACAGTATTCCTGTAAAAGATGCAGACGGTAATGAAACAGGAGAGATGAAAGAAGAGCCAAGCACTACCTTATTTTGGGGTAAGCTTGCAGTTTAACAGCAAAAGCAAGGGGGGTTACCTCCTTGCTCCTTTGTTTTACAATAAAAAGGTAATTATGCATAGTTACCTCCTTTATTTTTATTTATTATGCACGTTGCACACTGTGTGTGACATCCATTTACCACAAATAACCACCTTTTACCACTAAATAAAATTAGTTACTGCTTATAATATATATATAGCTAACATAATGACTAGAGTAATGAGTCAAGCAATACCACTGACTATTCTGAAATAGTGTCAGCCAATATGGATAAGCACTCTAGTTATATATGTCTATTCCTCTATAGGATAATAGGCATAGTACCCGCAATATTGCAATAACCCTTAATAACAAGTATATGAAAATTAAAATCCTTAAGCCTGAACTCTTTGTTCAGCATCGTAACCAAATAGGCTTAGTCCTATTCACTAGAGAACAAGATGTTAATGTCAATTTCTTTAGTGGTGATAACGCAGAATCTTTAGTTATACATCGTAATGAATTAGGATCTCCTTCAATGAGTAACCTTGAAGCAGAACTTATTGCTAATGACTCGTTAAGATACTTAGCATCGTACCATAATGTTGTAGAAGTACAGCATAGTACACACTTTGATATAAATCAAATAATCTATAATAACAATTAATTATGAAGAGAGTTATCTACCTATTGTTGTTCCTGTTCGTTGCAGGACCAGCTATTCAATCTTGTGGTTCTTCAAGAACTTGCAAAACACAGAAGTACAAAAAGAAAATGTACAACAAATGTTGGAATGCAAAGAAACAGAAAATGACAAGATGTTAATCACTCAATCGGGGGAAGGAAACTTCCCTCTTTTTATTAACCCATTAAACAAAAACAATTATGAAAAATTTATTTAGAGCAATAATTAAAGCTATATTTGTAGTTATATTGCCAATCCTCGTACCAATAGTTACATCTTACTATATGATATATAATCCTGTATCAGGAACTATAGTAATATTATTAATAACCGTGATATTTCTTACTATGCTGAATGGACTGTTTTATTACACAAAGATGCGTAAAGTAAGCATGTTACCTACATTTAGTTTCCATGATTTTGCATTTGAACCTATTATAGGTTTATCAATCGGATGTAAATGTACACCAAGAGGTTTGGAAACAATAATAATAGTACCGTTTATGGTATTAGAAGTTCATGCAAAGTTTAAAAAAAAATCACAATATAGTTTAGAATTATGAGAGATATAAAATATAGTAAAAACGTACTAAGACTACAATTGATCACATTAGCATTAATGCTTTGTGCTCTTGTAGCATCAAGTCAATCCTATAAAGGTAACAGAACAATAGAAAATACGTTCAAACCTTATGATGGATATGAAAGATTTGCAAAAGACGCTTACTCAGAATGGTTAATAGCCCATCCTTTGAAAAGGAATAATCAGGTTATGTACTATGATGGTACGCTGAAAGATAGCAGAGATATATATGTAGCAGTATTTGACTATGAAATAGGTGACAGAGACCTACATCATTGTGCAGATGCAGCTATATATCTTAGAGCATCATATAATTATAGCAATGGGTTTCTGGATAGATTGACCTATACCTTCACTAATGGTATAGAGTCAAGCTATTTGGATTATTTACAAGGTTATAATTATGTAGAAATGAATGGGGGTAGAGACCTCATCAGAAAAATAGGGCAACCAAGAGAAGATAGTTGTAAGACTTTCAGACAATGGTTAGACCTAATATGGAACTATGCAGGTACAGCATCACTAGAAGGTGATGATACCTATGCAATATCCATGTTTGAAATGGAGCCAGGAGATATATTTATCCAAGGCGGATATCCAGGACACGCTATGACTGTTGTTGATATGGCTGTAAATGAGAATGGCCATAAGATATTTATGCTAGCACAGAGCTTTATGCCAGCACAAGAACAACAGATTGTTATGAATCCTCTTACCAGAGATGTATGGTTCTCACTTGATGATTTAAATTATATCATCACACCAGAGTACACATTCACACCTGGACAACTAAGAAGATTTATAAAATAACTATCACCGGTGACACACTAACAATACCAGTATTATTATGTTTATATAATAACTAACATAATGGCCCTGTCGTAAAAGCTAATGGTTGATTGAGTGGTCACCAAAGAATCAGAACTACATTCTCCCTTTTCTCATACTTGTTTTAGGGAGTCTGTAGCTGATTTTTTAATTAAGGAGTTTTCTGCTCCCCAACTATTAACCACTTATATAAAAAATAAAAGAATATGGCAGATACATATGAAGTACATAAAATAATAATACATAATATATTCAAGGAATTAATAGATAATGATAATGTAAACTATGCTCATAACGCAGATCACATAAAAGATATACTACTTAGAGAGTTAAGCTCACACCACATAGAGTGTATAGTGCATCTTATGATGATAGAAGAAGAGTATAAGCCTGTCAAAGTAGGTGATTATGTAATAGTAAAACCTAAATCATTCCATGTTAACCAAGAGTATGAACCTGATTATCTAAAAGAAATGGGTTTGTTACCAAGTGATGGCAAAGTATATGGTCAAGTAGTAGATGATGAATCATGGTCCACCAGTTCAGTGTTTAATCCGTTTTATAGTAGAATAAAAGTTAATCTACTATATCATGATGATAAGCACCAGATAAAATATGTAGAAGATACCTTTAATCCTATGCATTTACATAAGGTAGATAAGAAATCAATTAAGTATTTTAAAAAAGAAAAGTAATATGGCACCTAAATTATCTATACAGTTAATTCAAAATGAGCAAAAGAACTACAATAGCATAAGAAAACATTATGCTGATAGCTTTGCACAATATATGAATAATAAGTATGCCCTAAATGACCCTGTTCTACAGAAAGAAAAGGATGAAGGTATGGCAATGCTTATATTATTAAAAGATCATGCACAAGACTTTAAATAGATTTGGCATAGTATCACATAAGGTCATTACAGATATAAATTTATCTGTTCAGTCTAAAGCACTATATAGTTTGCTAGCATGTTACTCTAATAAAGAGAGAACCTGCTTTCCATCTATAAGTAGATTAGCAGATGACCTTGGCTCAAGTCAATCTAGCATACATAGATGGATTAAAGAGCTAAAACACTACCAATACATAAAAAGAGTTGGTAGAAAGATACATATAGTCTAAAACGTTAGCTATATATATGCAATATAATTTGGCATAAAGCCTAAATTCATTTAATTATACTGATACAGGAAGAGTTATATTATTATCTTTACAATAATAATTTAAGATAATGATAATACAACTTCCTAATGGACGTATAATAGAATGTTCAGTTGAACAGTACTTATCTCTCTCAGATGATGAGTATAATGACCTTAATGGTCTAAGTTCAGCGTATACAAAGGAAGTGGGTGATCCATTTTACAATAGTAGTTATAAACGCAATTCAGTACCAACATTTGTAGAGAATGAAATGATTCTTGAGAATGAACCGGCATTGGATGAAGTAACTTCTTTTGAGAAATTAGATGATCCGTATTTCCATTCAGATGATATCTAATCATCAACAATTATTTTATTCACACTTAAATTTTATTAAAAATGCAAAAGAAAAATCAAGTAACCGTTGAAGCGGATGAGATGGGTAATGTTGTCCGTCAATCTAAAAACAAACCAGAATTTGGCTTTATCAGAGTAACTCAAAAGAGAGTTATGATTAACTCTAACAGCTTTGTTGACTATGTACCATTAAGTGCTATTATTGGTGGTAAAATAGAAGCATTAGAAGCTTTAGAATGGACTGCCGGTGAGAAATTATCAGGTAGAATTGTTATCACAGAGAAATTAAATCCATTTAACAATGAAAACCCTAACCAACATTTAAAAATGGCAGGTCAAACGGGTGTTGTTTGTTCAGTAGATGGAGAACCTATTTATAGGAAAACATCTTATAGTTCAGATGCAACTGTTGAAGATGTATTGATAGCACATGATAACGGAGAAGAAATCAGATTAGCAAATGGAACTGCTACAACAGCAAAGATTAACAAAGAAGTTAAGCCTGCTGAAGCATTTGGTTTAGAATCTGAAGAGAAAGTAGATGAAGTAGAAGATGTGGTTGAAGTTACAGATAATGTAGAAGAAGTTGTTGAAGATTTTACTCTTTAATAAACTATAAATCATAAGATTAGCTCAGAATCCTGGGGTGTACGGTAATTCATTACCTACCAGGCTGAGCTAATTTTATATTACTTAACATAATCTATAACTAAAACCTAAACAAGTATGCTATCACAGGAACAACTACAACAACTAAAACTAAGTGAGGCTGAATCCAAGCTTAGTAAGCGTGTAGAACGCTACCAATATTTGGGTCTATATGATGAATATCAATTACACCCACCATCAATCATCAATTCATTTCAATATTCTAAACTTAATCCTTATCAACATTTTTTATTTAAACGTGTACTACATGGATTAAAGGTTTATAAACCTGAAGAAGTTAGAAAACTTCATTGGGACAAGAAACGTAGAATAACAAGGGTATGGAAAAGAGCACAGAAAGAGCTCAATGCATGGAAGCAAATGCTTTGTAATAAGAAAATAAATCATTATCTTAGTACAACTTTTAAGCATTCTTCATTGGCTCAATACATAGCTTCATTTCCACCAGAAGAAGTGTTAGATGATTACACTAACACTATGACTTTCAAAGAGTTAGGTATTAACTATGAAGATGTTATACTAAAGTTTATGTCACTAGGTCTATTACCAAGGAATTACTTTACTATAAAATCAAATGGCAATTAAGAAATACTCTAAGAAAATGTCAAAGACTAATGCTTCATATGCAAAATTGCGTAGGAAGTATTTAATGGATCATCCAGTATGTCATGCTAAGATACACAAGTGTAGTTTACACGCAACAGATGTCCATCATAAACAGGGCCGTGGTTTACATCATTTAGATGTAAACACGTGGCTACCTGTTTGTAGAAATTGCCATATGTGGATAGAAGAACATCCTGCAGAAGCAATTGAATTAGGTTACTCAATACCAAGATCTAAATAAACAATATGAAAAAGAATTTCAATATTAAACCGTGGGTATGGTTACTAATATTATTAATCACATACCTAATATGGTCTAATATATTAAAAGTTATATTATGAATAGTAGAGATATAGTCCAAGCAGATGCATTAGCAATAGCAATGCAACATAAAAGATGTGGTCTAGGGATATCAATGGGTGTTGGTAAAACTAGAATTGCAATTAATCATTTATTAAAGAATTTTAATCCATTTATAAATGTTTTAGTAGTAATACCAAAAACCTCAGTAATGAAGTCTTGGTATGATGAATTAGATAATATGAATAACAATACCTTAGAAGATCATATTACATTTACTACTTATTTATCACTCAAGAAACATAATCCAAATGATTATGACATAGTTTATCTAGATGAGTGTCACTCTATATTACCAGGCCATGAAGTATTCTTATCACAGTTTCAAGGTAAGATATTAGGACTAACAGGTACACCACCAAGAAATAAGCAGTCAGATAAGGGTAAATTAGTACAGAAGTACTGTCCTATTAGATATAGTTTTGATGTAGACAAAGCTACTGATTCAAAAATATTAAATGATTACAAGATAATTGTACATCAATTAGAACTGTCCAAGTTACCAGCACTTAAAAAGAAAAATAAGAATGGTGGACACTGGTGGACATCAGAATATAAAGATTATAACTATGTAACATCTAGATTAGCAGATGCTCAAACTCAAAAGCAAATTCAGTTTGCAAGGATAATGAGAATGAGAGCTTTGATGGATTATACAAGTAAAGAGAGCTATGTAAAGAGTATGATTAAAAACATTGATAGTAAATGTATTGTCTTTGCTAATACTCAAGCACAAGCAGACAGAATATGTAAACATAGTTATCATTCAAAGAATCCAAAGTCAGAGGATAATTTAGAATTGTTCTCTGATGGCAGGATAAGTAAACTATCATGTGTATTACAATTGAGTGAAGGAGTATCAATACCTAATTTAAAGCAAGGTGTTATAATGCATGCGTATGGCAATGAAAAAAAGACTGCTCAAAGGATAGGTAGATTACTAAGACTTAATCCTACTGAGACAGCAACTTGTCATATACTGTGTTACAAAGGTACACAAGATGAAAGATGGGTGGAATCAGCATTAAAGTCGTTTGATGAGAATAAAATTAAATTATATAATCCTTTAAATAAATAGATATGGGAAGAATGAAAGAAATATTTATGGCCCAGATGGAAGAGAAGTACCAAGGTAGCCATGATGCATATATACAAGACATGGCACGTGTTAGCGTGGAAGAGTGGATCAGTGATGATGAACGTAGTAAACGTGACCCTAATAAATTTAGAAAGCCAAGTTATAATGATATAGAAGTTGGTATAAAATATGTGTGTCCTAATTGTTTTGCACATTCAAGGCTACATAGCACAATAAATAATGAGACAGAAGTAGAATGTCTAGATTGTGGCCAAGAGTTTGTTATTGTAGATAAAAATACTCTAAGATTTAAGTAATGGAGTATACATATGATCATAATGGTAAAGTACTTGATATGGAATATGACTATACCAAAGGAGAAAGGGCTATTGACTACTACGCAGATGGTAGTGGTTATCCCGGATCACCATCATTAGTAACAATAACTAACGTATGGGTTGCATTGAAAGATAGAAGAGGACACCTTGTACATGTAGATGTGAAAGATTTAATTGAAGAAGAGTACTTGGACTTAGAACTTGTAGAAGAAGAGATACTAGAATCAATAGAAGAATAACAGGTTATTACGGACTGGGTATAAAGGCAATTTTGCCAGAACAGTTAATACTATTACTCAGTCCGTAGTACACTACAATAAAATATGAAAACAATACTAACAATACTAATAGGTTTAAAAATTTCAGTTACAGCCACTATATATCATGCAGTTCCTGGTCAGACAGACAGCACACCATTTATTACAGCATCTAATAAAGTTATAGATAAAGATAATCCTGGTGGACATAGATGGATAGCAGTATCTAGAGACTTAGAAGCTTTGGGTTATACATTTGGTACACGTGTATGTGTAGAGAATGCAGGTCCAATGGATGGCTATTGGATAGTACAAGATAGAATGAATAAAAGATGGACACACAGAATAGATTTCTTAGTTAATGAATCTATGAAAGGTGGTAAGTGGGATAACGTAACAATATATTTAGATAAATAATTATGAAACATTTTGCAAATAACGGTAAAGAATATCTTAAGAAACCAGAAATGACAGAAGAAGATATTAAGTATAGACAAGGTAGATCCAGACACAGAGTAGAAGCAACAGAGAAATTTGCTGCTTGGACTGTAATGATTTGTATAATCCTAATGGGAATATTAATAATGTTAAGTCAACTTGTATGAAGGATCAATTGTTTGTAGAAGCACGTGTAAAAGATGGGGAATTACATTTCCCTATAAAAGCATATGAAATTAAATTTAAAAACTTTTTAAAAGATCAGCCTGAGAGTGTAAGGTTGGATATATTTATTGGTGTCAATGATGGTAAAGGTAGTAACCCGCAGCTAGCAAGGATACATGCTATGATTAGAGAGATAGCAAATGAAATAGGTCATACGTTTGAAGAGGTTAAACTACAAGTCAAGCGTAGAGCGGGTTTATGTTTTATGAGAAACAATGTAGAATACTGTAAGTCCTTTGCTAAATGTGATAAAGAAGAACTAAACTTGGCTATACAAGCTGCTATGGAAATAGGAGATTTTGGTGGTATGCAATTAAGATGATAAGAAAACAGCATAAGCTTTATGCTTTGCTTTAGGATTAATTAATCTTTTTTCTAATACAGCAGGTTCTTTAATAGCATCTTTAGGTAAGTACTTAGGATTTTTACTATTAAGTTTTCTTTTCTTAGGCATTACTTTACAACTTTTAATTTAGATTGAAGATCCTTGAACTTCTCAGTTATATCTTCTCCTCTCTTCATCATCTCAGCAACCTCTCTAAGTTCATCTTTAGTTGCAGAAGTTTCAGTCTTCTGTTCAAGACCTTGTTTCTGTGCTTTATATTTTAGCTCTTGTAGTAGAGAAAACAAAGTGTATATTCTTGACTCAAATTGATCAAGCTTAGGAAGATTTTTTATATCATCCTCAGATACATCTTCACCATTATTTTTTCTGGTTGCAACATCAACTATCTTTTCAAATTTTTTAAAGGTGTATGCAATATTATCTGCATAGTCACTTTCTAAAATATCATTTGTAATAATATTTTGGAGTGAAGTAATGTAAACAGTAGAACACTCAATATTTTTAATAACCTTTGAGTGATCATAAGTAGAATAAGTTTGTAAAGATTCAGACATATTAATTAATTTAGAATACAAATATAATATAATTTATGGAAAAAGTTCAAGTAGACATAATAAATCTTAGAGAAAATTTAAATAAAAAATTAATAGAAAGCGGTTGGGATACAATGCTATCTCCATATATAAATGGTCTTAGCTTTGATCATATAGTAAATGAGCTTGTAAATAATGTAAATGCAGGTAGAAGATTTACACCAAAGTTCAAAGACATATTCAATGCATTCTATGAGTGTCCATATGATAAAGTAAAAGTTGTAATGGTAGGCCAAGATCCATACCCACAGTTAGGAGTTGCGGATGGTATAGCATTTAGCTGTAGTAAAAAAGGTAAAGCAGAAAAGTCTTTACAATATATACTAAAGCAAACTATTGGTAATTACACTGACACAGGTAGAGTTATGTATACACCAGAAGAATGTGATCTAAGACGTTGGGCTAACCAGGGTGTATTATTAATTAATACAGCATTTACATGTGAAGTAAACAAAATAGGATCTCATTATGCAATATGGAAATCATTTACTGAATACCTATTTGATAATCTAAATAGACATAACCAAGATCTAATATTTGTATTACTTGGTAAGAAAGCAGAAGCATGGTCTCCGTGGTTGGATAACGTTAGAAAGATTTATGTAAGTCACCCAGCATCAGCTGCATATAGAGGTGGTGAATGGGACTGTAAGGATGTATTTAATTTAGTAAATGAAAAGCTAGAATACCTTGAAAAAGATAGGATAGAATGGTAGAATTTTGTATCTTTATAACCTTTAAAACCAAGCACATATGTGGGAACTATTCCAAAAGATATTAGCTCAAAAGCTAACACCCAATCAAGCACTTATACTATTTTCAATGAAACAAAAAGTTGGCTTAGCGTCAATAGAAGAGTCAGATAAAAAAGCTCTTGTTGATTTAGGTTTGATAGTAAAAGAGAATGGTACATATACAATGTCTCCAGAAGCAAGAATGTTCTGTATTAGACTAGATAATTATTTTATAAAGGCCAAAAAGAAAACAGATATCCAACTAATGGGTAAGAACTTTGTTGACAAGATTAATTCATATAGAGAAATATTCCCTGCTAAAAGATTACCAAGCGGTAATCCTGCACGTAATAACGTAAAAGCATTGGGAGAAAACTTTAGATGGTTCTTTGAAACTTATGATTACACATGGGATGATGTTATGAAGGCTACTAAAATGTATGTTAATGAGTATAGAGATGCTGACTATTTGTATATGCAAACAAGTCAATACTTTATATCAAAGCAAGACAAGCACAAAGTAAAGCATTCAAGACTTGCTGACTACTGTGATTTAATAATAGAAGGGATCAATACAGAAGATGATCACTTTAAAGAAAAAGTTGTATGAAAAAGAAAGAATCTTGGGTTGGACAATATGCTGCTTTTAATGAAGCACTTAAATATATGTACGCTAGATCTACCGGTGAGGAAAAATCTATATATACTCCATGGCCTAAGTTCAATGATGCAGCTACTGATGGTATAGAGTGGAACACACTCACTGTAATTGGTGGAAGACCTGGTTCAGGTAAGACATTAATTAAAGACCAGATCATTAGAGAATCGTTTGCCCTTAATCCAAATGATAAGTTTAGAGTATTAGAGTTTCAGTTTGAGATGGTAGGTAGAACATCTGCTATTAGAGAATTTAGTTCTATTACTGGTAAAACTTATAAAGAGTTATGTAGTGCTGGGTCTACTCTAAGTACAGATACACTAAACACGTGTCATCAGTATGCTAAAGAAAGAGTAAAGCATCCAGTAGATATAATTAGTACACCTATGACTGTTAATCAGATGCGTGATCAGATAGATCAGTATATGAATAAACATAAAGGTATTAATACAATGATAACACTTGACCATACAATGTTAGTCAAGAGAGCACCATATCAGAATAGCACATTAGATATGCTATTTGAATTAGGTGAATTCTTTACACAATGTAAAAGAGATTATCCTTGTTTATTTATTGCCTTGTCACAACTTAATAGAAACATAGATAACCCGGATAGGGCTATAGATGGTAAGTACGGTAACTATATACTTGAGTCAGATATATTTGGATCAGATGCAATGCTTCAACATGCAGATATGTTAATAGGTATTAATAGACCCGCTAAACAAAAGATTAGGTTCTATGGACCTGATAGATATATAATAGAGAATGATAGAACATTAGTATTACACTTCTTAAAAGCAAGAAACGGTGATGCAAGAATGAGTTTCTTTAGAGCAAAGTTTGAACAGATGCAGATAGAAGAAATGGCCACACCAGGTCAACAAGAACGTAGATAACCTGCACACCCAACCACTGCTCCCCAACTATCATACGCACCATTTAAAATAAAATGAATACTAAAAATATAAAAAATAAGAACATGGGATTAACACCTGCAGAACGCAAAGCAAAAGTCCTCAAATTAAGAGAAGAGCATGAAGATTACTTTCAGACAGAAGGTAAGATAAATGCACTATACATACCAAAGATGGCATACCGTCCATCAGGTAAAGATGAATTATATGTTTCATTCTTTCCAAGTGAATTAGAAAAGGATAAAGATATATACACTGAGTTTGTAAGTATAGACTATGACTCAGAAGATCCTAAAAGAACATTGTATTTACATAAGTATAATCCGCATTGGAAAGATGAGTATGAACTTATAACTTCAAGCTCAGGATTTCAAAGACATTTGATTCCAGTAAGTGAGCTCAAAGTAATTAATGATGTTACAGCTAGAACTAATGCAGATGGTCTTAAGATAATAGGTAAGGCTACAAAAATTGACTGGTCTAATCCTGATATCCCTAATCCAGATGCAAAAGTTGTGGATCCTTTGATAGAAAAGCTAGAAGAAATAAACCAAACATTGATAACGTTAACTAAAGTAATAAATAAATTAATTAAATAAATATGGCACAAAGCGTATTAGTAATTGCAGATTCAGGTACAGGAAAGTCAACCTCAATCAGAACATTAGATCCTAAAGAGACTTTCATTATAAATATTGCAAACAAACCTTTACCATTCAAAGGCTATAAGAGTAAGTATATTCAAATTAGCAAAGAGAATCCAAAAGGTAACATTACTTCAGCTGCATCAGCTGCAGGTATAATTAAAGCAATGAAGCATGTTGATGAAAAGATGCCACATATCAAAACATTAGTTATAGATGACTGGCAGTACATGAGTTCATTTGAATACTTTGAAAGAGCAAATGAAAAAGGTTATGATAAATTCACTCAAATAGCAGCAAACTTAGCTATGGTAGCAAAGATGCCTAAAGATATGAGAGATGATTTAACTATTATATTCTTAACTCACTCAGAAGATTCAACAGATATAAACGGTAATAGAAAAGTTAAAGCTAAAACTATTGGTAAAATGATAGATAATACATTAACTTTGGAAGGCTTATTTTCTATTGTACTATTTGGTAAAGTAAATAAAAATGATGATGGTGGACTTGTATATGGTTTTGAAACTCAAAACAATGGAGAGAACACATGTAAATCACCAATGGGTATGTTTGAGGATTTATTTATCCCTAATGACCTGAAGTATGTAAAAGAGTGCATACAGAAATATGAAGAATAATAAATTAATTAAAAAAAAAGAAAAATTATGTTAAGTACTAAAGACATGTCTGCAGGTTCAGGCAACGTAAAACCAGTTATTGGTGTAGGTAATCAAAAAGTAAAAATTAATTCTATAACATTTGATGTAACACCATATGATGCAGATGCATACAATATTGTTTTACATGTAGAGAGTGAGCCAGTACAGGGTGAGTTCAATGGTTTCTTAAAAGATATGAATAATCCTAATGGACCACGTTATGAAGGTCAAGTAGGTAGAGTTAGATTCTCACCATATCCATATAAAGATGCAACGTTACCAAGCGGTAGAGAAATAAATAGAGATACAGAAGTACTAAAAAGTATGGTATATCTAAGTGAAGTTCTTAATAAAAGAGAAGAGCTTGACAAGATAGAAGCTAATACTATTGAGGTATTTATGATTGAGTGTAACAAATTATTCTCAAACAGTGAGTACTTTAACGCATGTATTGGTGGGCGTGAATGGGAAAATAAAGAAGGTTATGTAAACTATGATTTATTCTTACCAAGAATGAGCAAAGATGGCATTCCATTAGAAGAATTGAATAAAGAAAATTCAAGACTTTTAACGTTTGATGCTAATAATACTAATCACTTAAGAAAATTACAGAAAGAAAACACACCAGCACAAAACTTTGAGCCAGTAGGAGCAAAGGGTGATGATTTTGATCTATAATTTGTTTTTGTTTGTAATGATAGGAGGGGGTTTACTAAGGATTTTCTCCCTCCTTGATTTACTTTAATACTATAAATATGGAAGAAAATGAACCAGACTTTGAATGGATGTGGGAAGTTGATAATGCTAGATAATGTTTAATACAAAAGGTTTAGTCAGAGAAGGATCAGATGTACCAAGCTATTGGGTGTTTCAGCATTATTTAAATCTATCAGAACCCTTAACAGGCCAGGATATAAAGATTAAATCAATCTTTAATCCTAATGAGAGAACAGCAAGTTTTTGCATTTATGTAGATAAATCACTTATGCAATATAAATTTAAAGATTTCTCAACTGGTAAGATGGGTAATAAAGCTGACCTAGTTATGTTTATGTTTGATGTATCATATACTGATGCAATGAATAAAATAGTTAGTGACTATAATGTATACATTAAGTCTCCTGATTATAAAGAACAGCAGTTTGAACCTGTAGCTAAATGGACAATAGATTATATAAAACATAGAGGTTGGACTATAGAAGATAGAAAATTTTGGTTGGGATTTGGTATTGGTAAAACAATGTTAGATAACTATAATGTAAAGCCAATTGACTATTATACTATGGTTAAACAAGAAGGATCTCAGTATAGAAGTTTACAAGTAGGAAGCAAATGGTGTTATGGATACTTTGATAAGAACGGGGAGGTATATAAAATATATCAACCACGTAGTAAAAAACATAAGTTTCATAAAGTTAAAAGCTACCTGCAGGGTATAGATCAGCTTAAGTATAATAAGCCGTATCTTGTTATATGTTCTTCACTTAAAGATGCTATGTCTTTAAAGGGTATAGGGTATAATATAGAAGTGTTAGCACCAGATAGTGAAAACACTATGATTAAACCACATATAATAACAATATTAAAGAAGAAGTATAAAAAAATAATAACACTCTTTGATAATGATGACGCAGGCAGAAATGCAATTAATAAATATAAAGAAGTTTATAAGATTGATGGGTTATCATTACCAGTATGTAAAGATATTTCAGATGCAATAAATACTCATGGTGTTAATCATGTGCATAAAGTTCTGAAGCCTTTACTTAAAGAGATACTAAATAAATAAATATGAAATGGTTTATACCAGGATCTGTACCAAGTAGTAAAAATGGTAGAAGATGGACAGGAAAATACTTTATTGCTAGCAAAGCTGTAGTTAACTATAGAAAGATAGCAAAGAAGTATTATGCTGAATATGCTGATGAATTTAAGAAAGAATTAGCAAAAAAAACATTACCTGTTCATATATCTTTTGAGTTTATTAGGGGGACACGTCATAAATTTGACTATATTAATCCTGCACAGACTGTGCAAGATGATATGGTTAAGGCCGGATGGATAGAAGATGATAACGCTGAATTTATAATTCCAGTGTTCCAGAAATATACCTATAATAAATCTAATCCGGGAGTATGGATTGAAATACTAGAAGATGACAATAATCACAGCCCAAGAACTATTACGGATAATACAAATGATAAAGAGTCAGGACAAGGATGATGTTGTTCTAGGACTTGAACTATATAAAAACATAGATATTGCAGATAGAAATATTATCAATAGATTAATTGCTAAAGCATTGCTCTTTGATAATAGAAAACTATTCTACAAATCCATTGGTGTATCATACCCGTGGAAAGAATTATTATCTGATCATATAATTAAACTAATAGATGATAATGTAACAGCTGCAAATCTGTATAAAAGTTACGTAAAATTAATATACAAATGATAGTACAAGATAAGGTTGCAAGGACAACCAAAACATTAATATTCACAGAGCCCTTTTACGGGCTTTTTTTGATTGGTATAAATAAGAAATATACTGAGAACATACCCACTGCTGGTGTAAGCAAGCATGGAATAGGTGTACAATTGACAATAAACCCTGAATTTTTTATAAATCTAAGTGAAGATCATAGGTTTGGATTAATTAAACATGAGCTATTGCATATTGCATTTGGTCATTTAATTATGAGAGATCTATATGCAGATCATAAATTATTTAATATAGCTGCAGATTTAGAAATCAACCAGTACATACTGGAAAGTAAATTACCTGAAGGTGGTTTATTATTGTCAAGTTTTCCTGAGTTAGATTTACCCAAGAAAGCAGGTACAAAAGAATACTATAAGTTATTAGAAGAAGCCAAAGATCAAGGAACATCTCCATCTCTAGACAGTCTAATGGATCAAATGGATGGTACATCACAGTATTGTCATGGTACATGGAATGAGTTTGATGATTTGTCAGAAGCAGATAAAAAGCTAATACAAAAGCAGGTGGAACATCAACTTAAGGAGTCAGCAGAGCAAACAGTAAAAAAGCAAGGGAATATACCAGGGGAGTTAAAAGATCTTATTAAAAGATTATTAAATATAGAACCTCCTAAGTTTAATTGGAAAGCATATCTAAGAAGGTTTATTGGTAATTCCAGTATTGTATATACTAAAAAGCTAAGACGTAAGTATAATAAACGTTATGCTGCAAATCCAGGCCTAAAGATAAAATTCAAGAATCATATACTTGTTGGTGTTGACACAAGCGGATCTGTAAACAATGATGAACTTAAAGAATTTTATTCTGAGCTTGTGCATATGCATAAGACGGGTCATAAGATTACAGTAGCACAGTGTGATACTAGATTAAATAGTGTAAAAGAATTCAATCCAAAAAAAGATTGGGAAATACATGGTCGTGGTGGAACAAGTTTCCAACCAGTAATAGATCATTATAATGAGAAAAAAGGAGCATATACTGCTCTAATATATTTAACAGATGGTGAGGCTTATACTCCAGATGACTGTCCAAACAATACGTTATGGGTACACAGTTCAAACTGTAGTATAAATGAAGAGTTACCAGGAAAGAAAATTCAACTTAATTAATAAAATAAAAATGGCAGAAGTAAATTTAAATGTAACAGAACTAAAAGGATTTGTAAATCATATTATATCTAACAACAGATTCTTACAAGAAGAAGGTAAGAACTCTGTATCTGTAGAGATTGTAGGTGAGTCAGGTATTGGTAAGACTTCAACTGTAGTAGAACTAGCTAAAGAAAATAACCTAAACTATGTCAAGCTTAATTTAGCACAGATAGAAGAGTTAGGTGACTTAGTAGGTTTTCCTGTTAGACAATTTCAAATGTATAAAGAAAAAGTAATAACCAAACCTAATAATGAATTAGCAATGGTTACTGCAACACAGAGAGCTGCAGGTTCTAGCTTAGCAAATCTAAACACAACTGTTACCAAAAAGGTAGGGCAATGGGTAGATGAACTTGCTGTACAGGAGTATCTGAAGAATGGATACAAGATGACTGGTAAGAATAGAATGTCTTACTGTGCACCAGAGTGGATTGCAGACAAGAAAGATGGTGGTATATTATTGTTAGATGACTGGAACCGTGCAGATACAAGATTTATTCAAGCGGTTATGGAATTGATAGACCGTCAGACTTATATCTCATGGACACTACCAAAGGACTGGCACATAATTTTGACAGCAAACCCAGACAACGGAGATTATATGGTTAATAGCATTGATTCAGCTCAGAAGACCAGATATGTAACCGCTAACTTAAAGTTTGATGTTAATGTATGGGCACAATGGGCAGAAGGTGCAGGAATTGATACTAGATGTATCAACTTCCTGTTACTGAACCCAGAGTTAGTAACACAAGAAACTAATGCAAGATCAATTACTACATTCTTTAATGCAATATCAAGCTTTGAATCATTTGAAGATAATCTTTCTATGATCCAAATGATTGGTGAAGGTAGTGTTGGTGATGCATTTGCATCTATGTTTACTACATTCATTAATAATAAACTAGATAAACTTGTAACTCCTAAAGATTTATTGACACATGATAATGAGTCATATATTCTTGGAGAGTTAAAGAGTTGTATTGGTAAATTAGATGGAGATAACTATCGTGCAGATATAGCAGCAACATTAGCAACTAGACTTGGTAATTATGCTGTAGTATATTCGCAAGATAATACTATTAACCAAAAGATTACTGATAGATTAAAGTCATTGTGTACTAAAGAATACTTTACAAATGATTTAAAGTATTTAATAGTTCGTACAATCTTTAATGGCAATAAAAAGAAGTTTAATAAACTAATGATGATTCCAGAGATCATCCAAATGACAATGAAATAATGGCAAAAAAAGCAGTACATCAAAATTATGATGCAGATGCTTTGAAATTCTTTGGATTAGAAACTGACCCACAATATGGGTTGGTTTCTAGTTCCCAAAGTATTGACAAAGTATTATGCACTCAAGATGAAACAACATACAATAAAATACACAGTATATTAACTGTTCCAACAGAGGATGGTAATACTTTTAGAACAAAAAAGAAAGCTTTTGTTTTACCTAGATGCAATGTGAGTAATGATAGGATAAAAGCAGCTCTTAAAGAGCATAGTATAACTGTTACAAATGATTATGAGAAAGCTGATCTAATTGTAAGTCATGAAGATATATCTACACATAGACTAGAGAATGGTGATAATATACCAACTACAGTTATGATGAATAAGATATGGAATTATGAAACTACTTTAGGAGATGAGCATTCTAGTGGTTTACTTGAAACTATATGGAGCTCAGGGATAGAGTGTATACTTACCCCTAAGATAACTGATATTGTATCTTATTATAAAATTGATACCCATGTAAGTCTATATGATAATTGGATGATATCAGCATTAGCAATAAATCTTGCTCATTTAATTGAAACTACCAGTTTAGCTGTAGTGTCTGTTGATGATGTATTACATAGTTCAGCAACAAGAATAGAGCTCAGTGAAGAAGTATTAAAAGACTTGATCGCTCAGATCAATTCATATGAAAGTAAGAGCCTTGCACTTAAAATAGTTCCAACTATAAATTATAATAAGAACTATCATTTATTATGGGAATTGGCTCAGTCTTGTCCAGAAATAGAGTATGGAGATACCAGAGATAAGGACCTAAAATATTGGGTTAAGTGCTCTAATTTTATTAGCTTTACTAGAAAAAGTGCACAAGATATGATACTCTGGTTAGAAGAACAGGAGTTACTTAATAAAGAATCATTTAAGTACTTAGAGCCTATAGTAAGAAAGGAGATAAGTATACATAATAGAGACTTATATACGTTCAAAGTAGCTGTTAAAAAAGAATATCAACAATATTTAAAATAATAAAATGTTATATAAATTAGAAATTCCAGACATAAAAGAGGGGCATACTCAAATAGAAGCAGAGGGGGTTAGTATTAACCGTCTAGGTTACCATGTAGGAGCCATTCAGGGTTGGGAAGTACAAGATAAAGATTTAACTCATTTAGGTCTTAAGTTAGATAAAGTAGATTTACAAGATAAATCAATATATAGATTTCCTAAGTTAAATTTGCCAAGAGCAAAGTTTGATTTACTAAAAGAAAAGTTCAGTTGTAAATTAATTAGAAACAAAGATAATGCAGATGCGGCTATAGTCTCTTCTAAGTATATTAATAAACTAGTCAGTACAAATTGGTATATGTCAGTAGATTCTTCACAGTTATTTAAATTCTTGACTCAACTTAAACAAGCTGATTTACTAGCTCAGTGTGCTGTAGATAAGTTTAATAACTTCTTTCAGGATCCAGAACAGTTTATACCTGGTTGTAGGATACAAGTAACATCATCATATAGTTATGGTCAAACTGCACCACAAAATAAATCGGTTACTCAAATTTTTAAAGATTGGAAAGAAGAGTGTGAAAAGGCAAGAGTAAAGAATAATATAAGAGATGTATATATTGAGGATACAGAAGATTTAAATAATTGGTTATATATGATTGATCCGTCTAACACGGTATATTTAGATAGTCATGTTATGGAGAAGACAAATGAAGGTTTGGCTATTCTTCCAGATGAGGAATTCAAAAATATAAAAGATATGATAACCAGTGATGATAGATCTACTAGAACACTCTGTATAGAAATGTTAGCTAATTGTAATCTAAGTGAATCTATGAATGTTATAGCACCTCTTTACTGGTGGTATTATGAGTATTTCAAAGATACTAATAATTGGAACTCAGTTAATGTAAAAGCTTTTCGTGAGGCTCTAAAACCATTACAAGGTGGTCATTCTTTTCAAAATATCTGGTCATATAATCAATTAATAAAAATTATGTCAGATAGAGGACAACTTACTGACTTCATATATAAACATACACGCAACTTATTGTATACTCAATTATTAGGGACACATATAGGACCTTCATCTGAGATGTGGACTATAGAGGAGAATGCAATTAGTTTAAGACCTGGGTTATTTAAAATAAATGAAGATGAATAAAGACCATAAAAAAGAAGAGGAGTTCTATGCAGATAAAGATTTCTGTTTTAGCTACTCCTCTTTAAATAAATTATTGTTTACACCTTCCTTATTCTATAAGGATTATATACTGCAAGATCGTGAGATCAGAACAGACAAGCATTTAATTGAAGGTAAAGCTTTACATTGTCTGATGTTTGAGCCAGAACAATTTACTTCCAAGTTTAATATTGTACCGGGTAAGTTACCTAGTGATAATATAAGAAAGGTATTAAAAGACATGTCTCTTTATACAGATGCTGAAACGCTAGACAGCTGTGAGGATTTTGTAATTTTAGATTCACTTAAGAATTTAAACCTATATCAATCTCTTAAAGCTGATGACTCAAGACTATCTAAGGTAAGAACAGAAGAAGCTGAAACTTATTGGAGGTTCTTACAAAATCCTAGTGTAGATGTGATAGATCAAGAAACAAATACAAGATTAGGAGAAAGCTTAACATATCTTAAGAATAATGAAGAAGTTATGGCTTTACTTAGTAATGAAACTACTGACTTTGATTTAGATCCAATTGAAATACATTGTGAAAAGTATTTAAAATCAGAGTTAAAGGATTGTTCTTTTGGTCTACATGGTTATGTTGATTATCTTAAAATAGATAATGATAATAAGACTGCTATTATCTGTGATTTAAAAACAACAGGTAAGACTGTTGCAGACTTTAAAGAGACTGTAGATTTCTATAATTATTGGTTACAAGCATCTATTTATATGAAGCTTGTATATGATTTCTTAGGAGATAAAGCAGATGAATATACCCTTGAGTTTAAGTTTATTGTAATAGATAAATATAACCAAGTATATGTCTTTGATGTTAGTGAACAGAGTATGAATGACTGGTCAAATGGTCTTAGTGGTGTAATTAATACTGCAAAATTCCATTATAATAGTAGAAATTACTCCCTTCCTATGGATTTCTTAGCAAATAAGATTAAATTATAGTATGAGTAAGGTTTATACTGATTATTTTCAAAAGAGTAAAGTCTTTTTATATCCTTTATTAGGAATAAAGAAAGGTATTGCATTTGTTCCTAGGCAAACTTATATTGCCTGGGAGCATGTGTATGCTTTTGATAATTATAAACTTTTATGTGAGTATCGTACTAAGATGAATGATACATTTACTAAGTTTTCTTATAGGTATCTAGAGAGTCATCCACTATATGAGGATCATATAGAACTAGAAGAAGGCAAACAATTATATATTTTTAATCTTGAGTCACATAAACCTGACCTAGTACGTTTTAAAAATGGATTGTATTCTCAATTTAGTCTTGATGCAAAAATAACTATATTAGATTTCTTTGGGGACCAAGGAAAGGTTTCTGATTATATACATACTTTTCTTACTCCGTCAGAGGGGTTTGATGATTATGCAAACTTCTTAAACATTGATGTTAAAACATTAGAAGAAATAGGAGAGTTATGTTCTAAACCAGATCTTGAAAAAGAAACTTTAGTTGATAATAATCAATTTTTATATCAACTATTAAAAAATAGTTCCATATATTTGTCAAAATCAAAATAACAATTTATGTCACAAATAGGACAAAATATGATGTTAGTAAATTCTAGTTTTAGAAATGCTAAATCATTCACATTAATTCCAGTGAGTAATGACTCACCATATGTAGAAGCTATGTTTGACCCAACGTCAGGCATCTTAGCTGTCATCAGTAAAGTGATGAAACAATCTTATCACATGGTACCTAAATTAGATGATGAAGGTCAACCTATGAGATTAAAGAAACCTAATATGCAGACGGGTAAAACTGTTAAAGAAGAAAGAAGATTGGTTGATACCTTTTCTGAGTTTTATCTTAGTGATAGAGAAGACATTGAAAGATTTATACATATGTTTGCAGTTAATGCAGACAACTTTAGTGTAGAAGAATTCTTTGTGGATCTTAAAAAAACTGAGCCATCAAAAATTATATTACCTGGACAGTAGATTTCGTGGTTGACTTGCTACTGACTTAAAAAGGAAAGCCTATTGACGTAGGCTTTTTTTGGCTCTAATAATTAAAAATGTAAATATGAAACACTGGGTAATGGACTATGAAACGTTATCTAATTGTTTTACAGGTGTATTTGAACATTACAAAACTTCAGAAACTAAAGTCTTTGTGATACATGATCTGCAAAATGATTTAGATATTCTAATTGAGTTCTTAAAACAAAATATAAAAAACAGAGAGTGGCATATATCCTATAATGGATTAGCTTTTGATGGACAGGTCACTCATTATATATTAGATAACTATAATAAGTGGGACTCTAATCTTAGTGGATGTGATATAGCTTGTACTATATATAATTATGCACAAAGTTGTATTCAAAAATCTAGGAATAAAGAGTTTCAAGATTATCCGCAATGGAAAATGCAAATAGGTCAGATAGATATATTTAAAATGCATCATTGGGATAACCCTGCTAAACGTTCTAGTTTAAAATGGATTCAGTATAGTATGGATTGGCAAAATATTCTTGATATGCCTATACATCATGACACAGAGATAACTACTCAAGAAGAGATAGATACAATTCTTGAGTATTGTATTAATGATGTCAAGTCTACTAAAGAAATATACAATAGATCTAAATCACAGATTGGGCTTAGAAAAGAACTTACTAAAACATATGGAATAAATATGTTTAGTGCTTCTGAACCAAGAATAAGTAAAGATATATTTGGTTATTATCTAACTAAGATGCTAAACGTTAGTAAAAGGGATCTTAGAAATATGAAGACATATAGAGATAGTATTAAGATATCAGACATTATCTTACCCTATATTAAGTTTACATCTCTTGAGATGAATACACTACTTAGTAGATTCAGATCTCTTGAAGTTGATGGTAAAAGCTTAAAAGGTAGTTTCAAGTATGGTCTAGACTATAAAGGTGTTAAAACCCACTTTGGTTTAGGCGGGGTACACGGTGCTGCTAGCAAAGGTGTTTATGAGAGTGATGAGGATATGGTTATAATGTCTTCAGATGTAACCAGTTTCTATCCTAATCTTGCTATAAAGAATAAGTTTGCCCCAGGTCATTTCCCTAAAGAAGAATTTTGTAATCAATATGAATGGTTTTTTAATGAAAGAAAGAAGATACCTAAGAGTAATCCTATGAACTATGTCTATAAGATTATACTTAACAGTACCTTTGGCCTTAGTAATGATGATAAGAGTTTCTTTTATGATCCTGAGTTATGTTTACGTATTACAATTAATGGTCAGTTAACGCTGATGATGTTGTATGAAATGATTATGGAAAGGATCCCCGGTGCATTTGCTTTATTGCAGAATACTGATGGTGTAGAAACTTTAATACCACGTTCTTATATAGAAGAGTACATGGCTATTTGTAAAGAGTGGGAAGAAATAACTAACTTACAACTGGAGCATGATGAATATCAAAAGCTTGTATTAGCTGATGTCAATAATTATATTGGTGTGAATAACTTTGTAGAAGTTGACATCACTAAATGGAGAGAAGTTAAACAGAGTCAGCCTCATTATCTTTTTAAGGTAGAGAATGATAAGTTTAGCTTTGCTCCGGTTAAGTTAAAGGGACGTTTTGATTTCCATAATTTACAGCTACATAAGAATAAATCCAAACTAGTTATACCAAAAGCTATTTATAATTACTTTGTTCATGATACTTTACCAGAACAATATCTAGATGAAAATAAAAACATCTTAGATTACTGTATTGGTGGCAAGTCTAAAGGACAATGGGAACAAGTAGCACGCTCTATTAAAGACGGATCTTTTTATGAAGAGAAGTTACAGAAAATTAATAGATACTTTATATCTAAAAATGGTGTCAAGATTATAAAAGTAAATAAAAATGATCAGAGAGAGATACAATTAGAATCAGGTAAATGGCTACAAACAGTATTTAATGATATGAAAGTTGAACCTAAATGGGATAACTACAATATTAATAAAGCTTACTATTTGCAGGCTATAGAAACTGAGATTAATAATATCTTATCTGTTTCAACTAATCAACTTAAACTATTTTAATGATAACTAAACAGCTACATGATGTACCTGTCGGGAGTAAAGTCAAGATAATAAGACCCAAACATTATCTTGGCACTCCCCCAGCATCATTTAATATTAAAGAAGATGAAGTATTAACTTATACTTTTAAGGATGGCATGTATGCATGCTGTACAGATGAGGAAGGCAATAAATTACATGTTGCAGGCTGGACTGAAGTAGAAATTATTGAAGAACGTTTGGCTGACTCAGAATAATTAATTATATTTACACTTAAAAAGTTTAATTATGGGATATATAAAACCAAAAGAAACCACAAGATGGCATTTAGAAAATGCACCTTTACCAAATCATGGTAAGAGTTATACAGTTATATCACACAAACAGGTGATAGATAACACTATGAAACTGCTCAATGATAGCGGATTCATTATACAAAAATCATTTTATAGAGCTAGTACAAATGCTAGCGTAGCACAAGGTATATATTATATACATCCTGCTAATACTAAAAATGATTTAATATTAAATGAAGGTGAGCTAGGGATGATGTTTGCCTGGACAAATTCATATGATAAGAGCACACGTTTTCAATGTGCTATTGGAGGATATGTAAAAGTATCCTCAAACGGTCTTATAGCTGGAGACTTATTAAATTATAAAAGAAAGCACACGGGATCTGCAGACATGGATGCTAAAGTACAAATTAGTAATCAAATAAAAAATGCAGAGAAGTATTATGAACGCATAATACAAGACCGTAATGTTATGAAAGATGTTAGAATTACTAGACAACAACAATCTGAATTGATTGGTAGATTGTTTATTGATGAAAAACTTCTTGACTCACAACAAATGAGTAATATTAAAGCAGAAATGCACAAACCTACATATCAATATGATACTAATCCTGAAACTGCATGGTGTTTTTATAATGTCATTTCTAATGCATTAAAGAAGGCCCATCCAAGAGAGTGGTTATGTGATCAACAAAACTTTCATGACTTTATGATTGCTCTTTGTCTTAGTAATAGTTACGTAACTATAGAAGAGGAAGTAGAAATTATAGGAGAAAATGAGTTTGATAATATAGTTGTGGGAGAAGATGTAGAAATATTTGATGATGGTACATGGATTAATCCTCAAGTATCTTTAGCATTATGACACTAAACATCATTTTATTGGGAATATTATGTTTATGTATTTACATATGTTTCTGTATGAATGAAACCAAATAATTAGGAGACAACCAACTGGGGTCAAGTTTTTGCATTCTTGGCCCTTCTCCTTTTAAATATAAACAAATGAAAGATAAAGCAACTAAAAGAAAAGAAAGACCAGTATTTACTGGAGTATTAAAATATTTTCCGGATGCTATTATGGAAATAGCACGTGTATCACTACAAGGGAACAAACAACACCATCCAAATAAACCTTTACATTGGGATCGTAGTAAATCAAATGATGATTTTGATGCATTAGCTAGACATTTAATTGATGCAGGAACTATAGATGATGATGGAATTCGTCACACATCAAAGGTTGCCTGGAGAGCATTGGCTTGCTTACAAAAAGAGCTTGAGCTTGAGAAAGAGAAAGGTCTTCTAGGTGCTGTGGAACAATATAATAGAAACCGTGATGTTAAGGATCATATAACTTCTATTGAACAACTGCCATATGAAATTATAAGTGGAACAGAGTCAGCATATGTTGATGGAGGAGTATAGAAACTATGACTAAGAAAGAAAAAAGAGAACTAGAAAGATATGCTAAAGCTGGCATTATTCCTTGTACAGAAGATAGCCAAGTGTATAGCTGGCAGAGAACAAACAAGAAAGCAACAGCTCGTGCTTCACACGGACCCAATGGTGCGTATGAAGTTAGAAAAATAGAAGATGTAATGGCTGAAAGGCGTAAAAAAAATAAAAAAAGAAAATGAAAAATAAAAGTATAATTCAGTGGTGTATATACGTAGGAGTATATTTAATGATATTATTTCATTTGTTAAGTTGTAAACCAACTGTATATAATCCAGATACGGATCCTGAAGTCTTAGACTGGTACATTGATAATAATGATACTATTATATATACTAAACAGGATTCTATTAGAGATGAACGTGAAAGGTGGGAGTATATTAGAAGCCTTGAACATGATAGCTTGTGGGAATGAGATACTTTAGTGTTTGGTACATACCGTATGATAAATTACTTAGTGATGACCCGCAGTATTACAGCAAATGGATGGCTGTAATGGCTGATAATAAAGGAGATGCTAAACAAATGGGAAGACAAGATGGTCTTGTTACCAGAGTTGAGCTATTAAATAAGAATAACAAAAAGGTGTTTTAGATAAGGGAGGGTAGGCAATACTGCCAAATAATTTTATAGGTGTAAGATACCTTAATATTAAATGTTTAGCCCTTCCTTATTTAACTCCAGAATATACCACCTACAACATCACCTGCTCCTACTGCACCAGTATTACCATCAGCAGATCCTGTAGTTAAATTCATACCTAATCCTAATTTAAATTGAAAACCAACTTCTAAAGATAGATCTAAATAACTATCTGCTGCTACACAGAAGGTTGCAACAGGAATATCTGAATTGACAGGGGCTGTAGCTTTATCAAATAATCTTAAAAACATATCAGAACTAGTATTATTATGAAGGTTTATAGCATATACACTACCTCCACCTTTTTTAATAAAATCCAGATTGGTTCCAGCTGATGAAAGTACTCTATGAATAGCTACTCCACCAAATCCATATTGATTTGGCATAGCCATAGACTTTGGGTATTGTGAGTTTAAGCTTGATGACTCTGATGTATTAAATTTTACTCCCATTTTATTTTATTTTAATTGTTTATTATATTATACTATTGATACATAGTACATGTTATTTCATAAGTTTGAGCTCCCTTAAATCCTACTACTGCACTTGTTCCATTAGTACCTATTACTTCACCTTGGAAACCAGTTGTAGTATGATTTCTTGTTACAAATGAAAGAATAGAGGCATTACCCATACTTTTTACTATAGTACATTGAACTAAATAGTTTGCACTAGGTCTTGTTTGATTAAAAGTTATTGTAAATAATCCGGTTCCTGAATTATATGCTACTTGGTTATTTCCTGGATAAGTTGAATCACCTTGATTAACTATACCACTAACACCAAATGAAAAATAATCACTTGGTCCTGGATCAGAAACAACTAAGTTTTTAACCTCAGTATACTTAACTTTATTGGCATCATCTACATCTTGGTATATTATTAAATCAGAACCATCAGGAATTGATCCAGATGCATTTTGTGCTGATTGGATAACAGAACTTGTACCTACATATTCTACAGCTATATCATCTGCATTAGCTTTTAAACCTGCCCCAGCTCCAACATTAAGTGTTAATGTTCCAGTAGTACCACTACCTGCTTCAGAACAACCTGTTCCTGCAGTAAGGCTTGTTACTAATGGTAATGCACTAATAGCAACTCTTTTAACAGTATTAGAATCGTCAGCATCATTAAATATTATCTCATCTGCTATGTCTGCTGAACCGGCTCCTGGTACTTTTACTAGGTTATCAGCTCCTACAAATTTAACACCTATAGTAGGGTTAACAGTACTAGATCCAGATTCTATTTCTAATGCTTCACCTGCTGTAATAGATGTAACTGTACCCGCTGGAGGTGCTGATCCTGCAGTAATTGAAGTAATATGTCCGGTTGAATTAACTGTTATGGATGCAGGATGAGCTGATGTACCTGCTGAAATAGAGTCAGTGTGATTAACTGTAACAGTATTAGTTGTAAGTGGACCTGGACCAGTTGATGCCTCAGTAATTACTGTTGTTAAACCTGTTCCACCGGCAATATCAAAATTCTCATCAGTATTTACTACTTGAGCTGGATTTGTATCCGCTTGTAATGTAAATCCATTGTAGAACCCTGGCATTAAATAAATCTGTTGTTTCTTAAGTGTATTACCATCAGAGGTATCACTAAACATGTAATAGTCAAGAGTAGCTGGATTTGACTCCGTAGCTCTTGCCATAATTAAGTTGTCTGATCCGGCTATATCAACACCAATTGTAATAGTATCTGTGGTTGAAGTGTTTACTGTTAGACCACCAAACGTTGAAGCTTGATTTGCAGCAGCAACTGTAAGAGTACCACCTAAATTAATAGTTTGCGGATTAGATCCATCACTTACAATAAAGTTACCAGCAGCAAAGAAGTTAGAAAGAGTATTCTTTTTTATAGTATCACTATCACTTGCATCACTGAACCAAATAGAATCCGCATCTGTTGGAGTTTCAGTAGATGCAGCTAGTATAGCATTATCTGTACCAACATAGTCTATATTGACAATTGGACTACTTGCTGTACCTGTAACAGTTATACCAGTTCCTGCATTAACAGTTGTACTACCACCGCCTCCACCAGCTGGGACTTGCCATGTACCATCAGCTCTTAAGAATGTGGTTGATTGTGCTGAGCCTGATGAGTCAGGAACATATCCTACTACATTACCACCACCAAACTTATTTAAGCTAAGGTTAAGGGTGCTTCCAGAAATACTTCCTGCAAAAGGAGTTGTATTTCCTGTGGTTAATGATAAGTTTAATGTTGTTAAGTTATTAAACGGTAAAGCAGATACTAATGATTTCTTTACAGTATTACTATCATCTATATCAGAGAAAAGAATAAAGTCACCAGTAGCTGGTGTGCCTGCAGTTTGTACTTCTATAAAGTTATCTGTACCGGCTATATCTAAAGCTATTTGTGCAACATTAGGGGTACCACCTGCTACACTAAAGTCTAAACCAGCTTGTCCCACAAAGTTTATAGTTTCTCCACCAGTTATTTGCTGTACTACACCACCATCTCCTTGAATACCAAAACTATCTGATCTAAGAATATCTTGAATAACTGCACGCTTTACTGTATTTCCAGCATTAACATCATTAAATACTAAAGTATCTGTAGCAATATCTATTACTCCAGCACCTGCTGATAATATAAAGTTATCAGCACCAACATAATCTACAGCTACTGTAGCTGTTGGTCCTGTTCCATTTGTTACTGTAATACCATCTCCCTCATCTATTTGAGATATTGTACCACTTCCTGCATTAATCCATGCTGTTCCTGAACCAGTAGAACTTAATATTTGTCCGTTAGTTCCAACAGCATTAGTTCCATCATAAAGTCCAGACCTTAGTCTTACATTACCATTAACATCTAATTTTTGTGTTGGTACAGTATTTATACCTACACCACCTTGTCTTAATATCATTGCAGTAGCAGCAACACCGTCAGTAGTTTGTATAAACTCTAGTTGAGATCCTCCTGCACCACTGCCATCCCAACCAACTTGTCTAATTTCATTTTTTATACCTGCTTGACCAACTGCATCAAAAAGCATAATTTGTGCAGTTATATCACTTACATCATTATTATTAGAATCAATTTTTATGATTGATGGTCTATCTCCAGGGTGTTTTATAGATAATGAAGTATTTGCTGTAGATTGACTTGGAACCCCTATAGCTAAACAATCATCTGAGTTATGCCAAAATAAGTTTGCGTCACTAGATAATGTATCAGCAGCTGACCAGAATGCAACTCTTGTTGCTACACCGGTCCCTGTTACAAAACTAAGGCTTGATGCCAAGTCTCCAAGTTTAATACTTTTATTACTATCAGCTGATTCATCATATATCATTAACTTATCAGCTATAACTGCATTTGTTGAAAGGTCAGCTAAATTAAGTATGGTAGTACCAATCTCTATAGCACTACCTGTAGAAATTACATTTGATCCAAGTAAATTACCAGTAGAACTAGACCCTATAGATTTATAACCTACACTTGTACCATCTGATATAATTAATTGACCAGCTGTTCCTGGTGGTAAAGGCTGTTGTATATTACTAGCGTTACCAACCCAGATGTTACCAAATGGAAGAGTTACTACCGGGTCATCATCTGACCAAACAACTCTACCATCAGCTAAAGATCTTAATACTCTGTTAGCAGCACCTGCTGCATTACCAGCAGAATCATGAACTTTGTTAAACAGTGTTGTAGCATTTGTTGTGTCTCCTGACGTACCTAATTCAACTCTTAATTTTAATACACTATTTTTATCAACCTCCAGATTATCATCAACATTTAAATTTCCATTAACTATTATTGAATCAGCAACAGCATTTTGAATCATGATACTATCTTTGATAGCAGGATTTTGTACTAAACATGTTCCTACAGCTGTACTGCTATACATAGGTACTCTATGTTCTGTTGCAACACCGTCTTGTAAGACAACATTAGTTAGTATATCACATTTAATATCTCCGTATTTAACTGCAAAAGGCTCCATTCTTGGAGCGTAAGTACCACCGTGGTTATTTAAAGTACTGGTTTGGTATAAACGTCCAATCTCTAAATAGTCTTTTTGACTATCTAGTTTAAGCTGTTTTTTATTTCTCTTTAATAGGCCTAATACCTCTTGTATGAAAACACTCATGATTTATTTTTTTATAAGTACAGTGCAGCTAATTTAATGTTAGCTTGTGCTGAACAAGTTATTTTTATGTTACCATCAACATCATTAAAAGCATCAACTTCAAATGGTCCTAAGAAGCCAATTTCTCCTGCAGCTAAATTTAAAACTGCATTTTCTTTCTTTAATGTACCTAGTAAGGGATCTATAACTGTAGTAACTACCGGAACTACGGTAGCAGTAATAGCTCCACCACTTGTATTCTGCACCCAGAAAAATTCTTTTGATGTATTCTTAAGTTTATCACCACCTGCAGCTGGAGTAACCGTGGTAGGTTCTAAACCAGCTTGTGTTATTTGTTGTGCTGTTATTTGTGCCATGATTTAATTTTTAACTATTTCTATATCCATTTTTAAAAGCTGCTGACTGAACTGGTTCTGATGCTCTTGTGGACTTCATATCACACACAATACCGGCTTTAGCCAATCTTTGTCTTTTAGCAACTTTTTTTGCATTTCTCTTTTGTTGGGACTTCTGATATTGAGAAGTAGGGTTAAAGTACCCATTAGGTACATTACCATCTCCCAGCGGGAATGATATCTTCTTTGCCATAATTTCTATTTATTAAGTAGATGTGATCCATCACAGATTCCATCAGGATTCTGAGTATTACCACATACACATTGAGTTCTATTTTTCATATTATTTTTTCATTTTACCTAAAGTTAATGCTAACCTTGCACGTTGTGCAGTCTTACCACTACCTTTAGCTTTTTGTCTCAACCAAGACTTCTTAATAGTTCCATCAGCTTTCATTGCTCCTGCTCTTTTAGCAGTTGCTTTTAAGGCTCCTGGCTTTTTAATTGCCCCCTTGATCCAGTTCTTACCAGATTTTTTTGCACCACCTTTTTTATAAGACACTACACTCTTAGGCATAGTTCCTTTTTTCTTAGCTGGCTTAATTTTTTTTGCTGGCATAATTACTATTTTTTACTTCTTCTTCCTTGAGCACTTGATCTGTTACCAGAATAAGCTCTTTTACCTGCAGCTCTTTTAGCTCCTTTACTTTCATTTCTTCTAGACTTCATAGATTGTTTTTTCTTACCTCTTCTCATTCCTAGAGATTCATCTAATCTAGAATTGTATCCTTGCTTTTTCTTCTTTTTAACTGCTCCTCCTTTTTTATAAACATCCATTACATCTCCTCCTTCTTGCATTCCCATGAGACCTCCCATATCTGCAAATTTTCTTTGTTTATTCATTCTTTCTGGAGAGACAAATGGGTCTCCATCTCCGGTAGTCATACCCATTCTTGCGTACATTTTTTGACCACCCTTTTGTTTTTTCATAAGTTTATCTAACTTTTTACTTGCTTTATAACCTGATTGTGCTGGCATGATTTCTATTTTTTATTTGTTATTACTAATTGACTTAAATTTTTCTGCCCCTCTGCTTCCAAAGTAGGCTACATAAACGGTAATGAGAAGTGACTTGAGTAAATCTACCCAGCCAGCATCAATACCAAACTCTATGTCAAAACCATCTAACAAAATAAATATAACTAATGAAACAGTTAAAAATATTAATGTTAAAGGTCTTGTGTTCTTACTTAGATATGAATCAGATTGCATATCCGCCTGCCATCTTTTGCTGACTTCTTGCATCTCAACCATATCCATCTCTAAAAGCTTTAATGCTTTTTCTTTATCTTCTGGTGGTAACACAGCAGGGTCTTCCTTCTCTATAAGAGATTTAACCATGCCAAGTACACCTGCATCTGGAAGTAAGTCTCCAGCTACGCCTAACAGACTAGGAACTTTCTCAACAAGAAATTTTCCCACTCTGGTGTCTTTGAATTTTTTCTTTCCTTTGCTCATAATTATTTTTTCTTACTTGCAGTTACTTTACTTTCACCTTTAGTTACTGTAACATCTGTGTCAGTAACATCTACCTGCATTGGATCATCTTCTTTATCAGACAACTCTTTAATCAAGCTCTTAATTATTTCTAACTCAGGCTTCTCTTCTTTTTCTTTTGCTCCAACTATATGTTGTAATATACCTATCAATGCCATTGCTGCTGTAGATACCAAACCAATAACTGCTGTTAGTGCTCCACCTTCTAAAGCTGTAGAACTTACTACACCTATTACTACTAATACTGTGATATAATTTATAGCATGTTTACCTAAATGTTTAGATGCTATTTCTTTAGCTGTACTTTGAGCTACAATTTTATCAATCTCAATCTTTGCTAATACTTCTTCTTTTAATTTTTCTCTACTCATAACTTAAGGATATATTCTTATTTCTACTCCTGTTCTTATTAATTCACTGTCACCAAGACTACCATTTTCCTGGGTGCTTAACTGAAAGCTTGCAGTAGTAGCACCAAATATATTAATCACTACTGTTTGATTTTTTAAATTACCTTGTACAGGTGCAAAAAATACTTTATCCATATCAGCTAGAGCTGTGTCCCAAGTACCTCTATACACTCCTGTAGTTATACGTGTCCAAGTAATATTATTACCTGTTGTATTTTCTAATACTGTTGCAGCTGGTGCACCGGTTCCAGATTGATTTAACAAAGCAGTGTAGCTTGTATACGGCCTTCCACCTGTGGAATTTATTGTTATTTCATTTGCACTTTGTGACACAGTAACATTTGTACCTTGCACAATACTTCTAAAATTAAGGGTCTCCCCTACTTTATCTTTAAAAATTTGTGATCCACCACCTACATTTGCTGCAGTATTTGGTTCACCACTTGTTGTTATCTCTACATAATCATCATCTGATGAATTAGCAAGAGTAAGGTTGCTGCTCAGAGACTTTAGTGATCTAAAATAAACAGTACATGTTTCTTCAACATCATCAGATTCTGTCTTCTGATATACTTGACCTGTGCCAGCAGCTGGATTAGCTGGAGAATTTGCGTGTGCACAATGTTCTGCAGCAACCTTAAAATCTCTCACCTTTATCACCTTTACACTTTTGTATGGTATAGGAGATGCTACACCTGTCATATCAGGCTTTTCATTCACCCCTAAAATCAATACATCGTCTAACTCAGCCTTCTTAGCAAAAACAGATCTTCTTATTAAACTTAATACATCAGTTAAAATGTTCATTTTTTCTTCTTCTTATTCTTTTTCTTATAAGAAGATGTCCATCCCCCTATCTTGTATGGTTGTTTTGATTCAGTACCATCTGCTCTTTTTGCATTCCTTAAAGCATTGCCTCCCTTTTGCATCTTATTTATTAAAGAGTTAAGAGATACATCTGCTAGGTCTAGTTCACCACCAAGCATTTTACCAGATACGTCCATTGATCCTTCTTTAAGCATATCATCTATTGCGGCTGCTTGAGCCCCATGCATTTTAGATGCTTTCTTTAATGCACCAGATATTTCTTTTAACTTCTTCTTTGCCATGTCTTTTACTTTTTACAATCCTTTTTTTTACATACCCCTTCTTTACACCAGCCTAAGCAAACGTATCCAAAGGTTATCCATTTTATAAATACACAAATATTTCTCATTTTCCTTGTCCTCTATAGAGTTTTTTATAATTTTTACTTGACATCACACTTGAGTGTTTTGTCTTTGCATGAATCCCAGGTCTTTTTCTTCTTCTAGGTTTCTCATAAGTTGAAGGGAGAATCCGTGCCATTACTTCTTAGGCTTTCTTCCTTTACGCTTCTTTCCTGTTATTGCACCTGGTACGTCTCCAAGCTGATTACCTACTTCTTTTATTGCTCTAGCAACATCCGCTAGTTCAGCTTTAGTTAGTTGGTAATGTTCTAAACTTTTTTTCATAGCTGCAACAACTTTTTCATCTACTTCTGTCTTAGACCATAATTTTACCCAGTAATCTTGTGGGCTATAAGTCCATAATACATTTATAATTTTCTTAAACATAATAAATTGTTTTACTCTTTATATAAATAATATACAAATTTTGTCTCACTTTAGCAACAGAATCCGTTATATATGTGCTATCTTTGTTAGCCTTGTATCTATAATATACAAAAATAAATTCACTAAAATAAATTAAATCAACATGGAAGAAACCGCAAATAAATCTAATTCATATACATTTAGTATAGATTTACTCCCTAAAGAAACTTTACTTGGAATACATACTGTAGATTGTCAAGTAGACTTAAATGAAGATGGAGTTTTACATGATATGAAAGGAATACAATTTGGTTTTATATTTTTAACCATAAACTGTATGAAAATATATTAATTTTTCATACATTATAATTACTTGACAGCTGCACTGCTCACTAGCAGGAGTGCAGCTATTTTATCTATAACAAATAAACATCCTTAATATGAAAGACATCTTTAAACCTAGACTCAATATTCTACCCTATGAATACCCACAATTATTAGCATATAAAGATGCCATTAGACATTCCTATTGGATTGATACAGAATTTAATTTTACTGAAGATATACAGGACTTTAAAGTGACTATTAATCCTAGAGAAAGAGATGTTATAAAAAAGACTATGTTAGCTATTGCACAAATAGAAGTTAATGTTAAAACTTTCTGGGCTGACATATATAAACGTATGCCTATTACAGAGATAGGAGATGTAGGAATGACATTTGCTGAGTCAGAAGTAAGACATAAAGATGCTTATGCTAGACTGTTGAGAATCTTAGGTTTAGAAGAAGAATTTAAAAATGTTGTTGAGGTACCAGCAATAAAAGGAAGGCTTAAATATTTAAAAAAATATTTAGATGGTACAAGATCTAAAGACAACAAAATGTATACTAAATCTGTTTTACTGTTCTCTTTATTTATAGAGCATGTTAGTTTGTTTAGCCAGTTCTTAATTATGATGAGCTTTAATAAAGAAAAGAATGTACTAAAGGGTATATCTAATGTTGTAGAAGCAACAAGCAAAGAAGAAGAAATACACGGTAACTTTGGAGCAGAGTTAATTAATATTATTAAAGAAGAAAACCCGGAATGGTTTGACAAAGACTTTGAAGATCTAATACACTCAGCATGCAATAAAGCATATAAAGCAGAGTGTTGTATATTGGACTGGATATTTGAAAAAGGAGAACTAGACTTCTTACCAAAAGAAACTATAAAGAATTTTATCAAGAATAGATTCAATAATTCACTTGAAAAAATTGGGATGCCAACTTTATTTATTGTAGATTTGGATCTGTTAGAGTCTACAGAATGGTTTGACATTGAGGTTACTGCAACAAAAGAAGGAGACTTCTTCTACAAGAAAAGTGTTGACTATAATAAAAAGAGTAAAAGCATAACTGAAGATGACTTATTTTAATTATGGAATATAAAAAATACTACTGGCTAAATGAAAATAGTAGAACCTTTTTATCTAGAGGTTATATAACAGAATCACCAGAACAAAGAATAAAAGACATAGCTAATAAAGCAGAGAAATATCTTCATATGCCTGGCTTTGCTGAAAAGTTTGAGAACTATATGTCTAAAGGATTTTACTCACTATCTACTCCTGTATGGATAAACTTTGGTAAACCAAAAGGTTTGCCTATTAGTTGTTACGGATCCAATATAGATGATAACTTAAATAGTATACTTAATGCAGGACGTGAGATTGGAATGATGTCAAAATATGGTGGAGGTACAAGTTGCTTTTTAGGGAATATAAGACCTAGAGGATCAAAGATATCTACAGGAGGCTTAGCTGATGGACCAGTACACTATGCTAGAATATATGATACAGTTGTAGATGTATGTAAACAATCTGAAGCAAGGCGTGGAGCCTGTGCAGCATATCTACCATTAGAGCATCCAGACATAGATGAGTTCTTAGATATAGGTACTGAGGGAAATCCAATACAAAACTTACAGTATGGTATTACAGTTTCTGATGCTTGGTTGAGATCTATGAAAGCAGGTAGTAAAGATAAACGTAAGATATGGGCTAAAGTAATTCAAAGAAGATCTGAGTTTGGATATCCTTATATAATGTTCAAAGACAATTCTAATAAGAACACTCCATACAATGAGATAGGAATGGAAATCACAGCATCAAACTTATGTTCAGAAATCCAACTACCAACAGACACCTATAACTCCTTTGTGTGTTGTTTGGGTTCTATTAACTTACTACACTGGGATGAGATAATAAAGACTGATGCAATAGAAACGTATGTATTCTTTTTGAATGCTGTTATGGATGAGTTCATTAAGAAAGCGGAAGTAAAAGCTGGCCTTAAAAGAGCATATAACTTTGCTAGCAAACATAGAGCTATTGGTTTAGGTGTGTTAGGTTATCACAGTTTGTTTCAGTCAAAGCTAATAGAGTTTGAATCATTAGCTGCTAAACAACTAAACAATCATATATTTAAACATTTAAAAGAAGTATCAGATGAAGCATCAAGATGGTTATATGAACACAGGGGATATAGATCCCTACGAGAAGGCTATGCAAACACAACTCTTATGGCTATTGCTCCTACTAAATCAAGTTCATTTATCCACGGTGCTGTATCTATGGGTATTGAGCCAATAAAATCTAACTACTTTATCAAAGATCTTGCTAAGTCTAAGACGGTGTATAAGAACCCATTCTTAGTAGAAGAGTTAGAAAAGTATGGTCTTAATAATAAAAAGACATGGGATAGTATATTAAAGAAAGATGGATCTGTACAGCACTTAAACTTCCCAACAAAAGAAGTATTTAAATCATTCATTGAAATAAGTCCTAAAGAACTAGTACTACAAGCAGCACAAAGACAAAAGTATATTGATCAGTCACAGTCATTAAACTTAATGATTGACCCGTCTGTATCAGCTAAAGATATTAATAAGCTTTATTTATATGCACATGAAGAAGGAGTAAAAACACTATACTATCAGTTTAGTATAAGTTCTGCTCAAGACTTTGCTAGAAACATATTAGAGTGTGCAAGCTGTGAAGGATAATTTATGAGTTTTCTAATGCTTTTACTTTAGCTGATAAATCTTGTATTGCTTTTACTAGAACAGGTATTAATCTACCATATGTAGCTTCTAGTTTTTCCGGATTAACATCATATACTAATCTTGTATATTCATCATCAACTTCTTGTAAGTCTTGAGCTACAAAACCTACATCTTTTAAACCTTTTTTAGCACCATCTCTTCTATCCCACTCAAACGTTACTGGTTTTAAATTATCTACAAAGTCTAATCCATATACAGAATCTTTAATATCTTTTTTATCACGCTTATCTGATAAAGCTGTTATGCTTGTTACTTGACATCTTAAAGCAGCTGTACTAGAATTACCTAAAGTTATTTCATTACTTACAGTTAAACTACTAGGCTCAGCTTGATCACCTATAACTATATTGTTATTACCTGTAGTGGCTCCATCATTTGCTTTCCAACCAATTGCTATGTTTTGATTAGCTGAGATAAGTCCTTCTAATGCATAAGCACCTAAAGCTATATTAAAATTACCATCTTGTAAGTTTTTTAAACAAGATCTACCAACACCAACATTATTAGTACTTTGGCCTGGATTTACACTTTTAATTTCTGCACCTACAAATGTATCAGCTAAACTTAATGTACATTCCATACCAGCTTCAAAACCTATAGCAGTGTTTGATGGTACCGCAAACATTGCAGATACATTTTGTTTGGCTAATGCTTTATAACCTACAGCTGTACATTGAACTTCATTATTTTCTAAATTTAAAGCATTAAACCCAAAAGCTGTATTACCACTATCTCCTGGTACTCCACCACCTTGACCAAGTAGGCTTGCTCCAGCCCCTATACCAAAAGCTGTAACACCTGCTTGAGTTGTTGCTGGATTTGCTCCTTGCATAAAAGTTCCTGAAGCTGGTGAATATTGAATTGGATTTGTCTCAATAATATTACCAGTACTATTAACAGATAAATTAAATGTAGGTGTACCAGTTTTGCTACCAGACCCATAATCTACAAACTTTACAGATTTATGCAAATCTATTTCTTCTGCTCCTGACGTAGTCTTAATCTCAAGCATTGGATTATTTCCAGCAGCTCCAAACTTTAAACCTAGCCCAGCCCAGTTATATAAAAATCCAAAACCTCCCCCGTCATCATCCCATCCGAATGAAACTTTAGCAACTTTATCTTGTTGTATCACAAATTCAGGATCACCAAGAGTTACACTACTAGGTTTATTTATAATAAATCTATCACAATCGTTAACTCTCATTTGATACAAACCAGTAGATAACTGTGGAGATTGCTCTAACTTACTATCTGCTAAAGTTCCCTTTGGGCCGTCTGACCATAGAGGAACAAAGTTTGTTGTACCAGAGTTTAATGAAGTTCTAAATTCTTCAAAAGTAATAAGTCTATTCTCCATCTTAGGATCATATGCATAAATACCTTCTGGCCCTTGTATTCTTCCTAAAATTATATAGTTGTTTGGATCTACTTTCTTTGCTACTTTCTTTCTAGAAAGTAATCCCATCATATCTTGTAAAATATTTCCCATTGGTTTGTGGTTTTAAAATTGTGATTCTCTTTTGCAATCATCAATAGAAAGCTGCAACTCTTCTAGTGTCACTGGACATACAAGATCAAGCCCTGCTTTGAATGCAGCATACTTAAATCCATCCTTATCAAATACAATGATTGTAGGAGCCATTCGTACTCTATACTTTTTCTTTGCTTTTAGGTTCTCTGATATATCCGCCCTATAGTATTTTACACCTGTTAGTTTTCCCCAGTCCTTAAAAGAGTTATCGTCATTAAATTCTGCCCAAAACTCTACTACAACCAAAACATCTAAATCGTCAAATGCAGAATTACCTACTACAGACTTTTCAAAATCTTTATCCGTTAACCAATCTTGTCCATTAACTGTAGTACTAAACAGTAAAAAAAAGAAACATAATACTGCTCTTTTCATAGTTTATTTTTTAGTTAAATCATAGATTCTCTCTTCCATTTTCTCAAACTTCTCAAGGAGCATCTCTACATCCTCTTGGGTATCCATAATTGTTTGTCTTACTAGTTCATCTTTTAGATCATACTCAACCCTGTCTATAACTGGCTTGGGCATTTCCATTGCATGAGCTATATCTGCTTGGAGTGTAAACCACATTGTTGCTAATGTGATAGTAAATCCTACAATCATACCTATTGTTTTTAAGTCTAATGTTACCTGAGTTTCTTCTCCTATTTTCTGTGCCATTTTATTTTATTTAAAACTGAAATTTAATCCAAATGATGTAAGGAATAATTCACTATCCCACATTTTAGAATACTCACCTTCAACAAATACTCCAAAGTTTTTACTGAGCTTCCAACCTAAACTAAGTCCAGCAGAATAATCATCCCACTGTTCTAGATCTGCGTCTTCTCTTAATCCACCTTTACCCCAGTTATTTCTATTTAGATAAGACACTTCTTCATCTCCTTTAATATATCTATGGTAAGGTAATATATAGTTTGCATATGCATGAACCCAAAATTTGCTTTCATAATGATAAAAATCCATTCCTACAATTGGTGCAATCTCACCAAAAGCATCAAGCATATCCCACTGCTCATTATTATAACGGTTCATAAGATCAGTAAATACTGTTTCTCTAAACTCTAAGTCTGTATCAGCTACTCTATTTCCTTGAGGATCTACCCAATACCAGTCACTTGTTTGGTTCCCTAGCTCATCTTCTGAAGTATAATATATATCATCATACCCATATTCAAACCCTAGCTCATACCAATAGTTTACAGGATACTCTTCACCGTTTATAACTTGTGTTTCATTTAACCATATTTCAATTGGATTATATCCATAAGCACGGTCATGAGTACGGTAGATTGCTCCAGCTGATATACTAAACTTTTCACCTAATGGTAACCTAGCTCTTAACTCTGCTGACTGATAATCAAGATTTATCTTTCCTACTTCTCTTGATTCAACTTTTACTATGTGATATTTTCCACTATGTTTTAAAAAGAATCTATGATTTTTAAAGTCTTCTCCTCTCCATCTTTCTTTTTCAAAATGGAATTGATATTCTAATCCTTGTAGTGCAGAAGAAGGTGCAGTAAAAGCAAGCTGTTGTTCTGTGCCATCATACCAGTTTCTTGGCTTTCTTTCATAATCAAATCTTGCTAGCTTTCTAATACCAAATCCATATCTATAGTCAAAAGGAAATACTTCCGTATTATCTACTACATCTGGAATAGAATATAAGCCACCATCTGGGTTTGTTCTTACAAAATAAGTTTGTTGTCTTGCTTCTATAGAATTTTTTACATCACCGGCACCATATACAGTACCATACTGAAGAAAATCAGAAACTAAATCCTTTACAAAACTACGTTCTTTAATAGAATCTTGTGCTAGTAATGTAGTGTAAGAGAGCATACATACCAACACTAAAAAATATTTTCTCATATTTTAAATGTATTATATTAATAAGCTGTGCATTGGTTTGTATACTAATAATATAAGAATTTTTTACTAAATTATTTAATAAAGAAGTCACTATTTTTAAGATAGCTATCCCATTTTTGGAATGTATACCAAATAGGAACAACATCTTTCCAATTTTTAGCAAGTTTCAGTTCTCCTTTTCTAGGCTTATTTTGATATACATACTCAGAGTTCTCTCTAAATTCTTTATCACTATAATATACATAAGCTATTGGAGTTCTAAAAGATAAAGATAAAGCCTCACCCAGTTCTCCTAATGTTCTTGTAGCTGCTATAGGTGACTTAAACATTTGATACTGTTGTTTTAATCCAGAAGGATGCGGTGTAAATAATACTAATTCTTTATATGTTCTATCTGCTTGATATTTAGCAATATTTTTAAATCTTTTTGTTAGTTCTGAGTCATCATCATCACCAGCTAACATTACTTGCATTAACTCACTAAGTAAAAATACTGATATCATAATTCCTATTTCACCTGCAGTTCTGTAGAAACCATATAGTTTGTTCTCTGCTCTCTGATCAATATTACCTCCTTCTCCAGTCCAATCATGATCTTTTAAAAATCCTTCTTTATAAGTATTAAACTGTAGATTACCTGTTGCTGCTGTTTTTAAAGCATAGTTTATAAACTTCAAAGCGGATATATATCTACCTTCCATCCATCCAAGGTTTTCATCAAAGTATTCTCTTTGATATCTTGCTCTAAATGCTGGCATAACCCATTTATGAAACTGTGCTGCTAAGTTACCAAGCGTTGTACTTTGAATAACCATTCTATCTTCTTTAGCATAGTTACCATGAATTTGTTTATTAACCTCTCTTATTTTATTTCTTAAGTCATATCTATATTCATCAGTATAAGCAACCTCTCTACCGCCTTTTTCTACTACAGTATCAAATCCTTCTTTAAGTTCATTCTTATGTGTTTTAGGATTATAGGTAAATGCATCATATAAAGAGAGTGTCTCACCTGTTGTACTATTTTTAATTGTAGTATCCATCAACATGGCCATACCTACTTTAGTTTGTACATTGTATTCTGCTGCATCCTGAAGAACATATCCCCACTCAGCTGCTTTAGCAAACCAACTTTGGCCTGAAGTAGTATCTGCTCCCTGTTCACGTATGTCTGTCATTTTATCCATCATCCTAAACATATCTACAAAAGCTTCATATTTACTATTAGCTTTCTCAGGATCATAATCAACTTTACCAACACCTTTAGCTGCACCAAAAGTAGCAACATAACCTAAATCTTTCATATAATAACTAGTTCTAGAAACAATATCAGGAATAGCTCTTTGATTAAAAACTTTTACAGCTCTTAGATATGATGATCTATTAAAGAATCTTTGACCAAGCATTTCTATATTATTGTTCACTCTACCAATAACATAGTTGTTAAAGTTACCAAACGGGTTAAAGGCAACATAAGTAAGAGAAGAAACTTGAATTAGCTTATCTGCTATTTTATCAAACATTCCTTTGGATATTTTGTGGTTATCATAAAAGGTCATAGACATCCACTTCTTAGCTCGTCTAACAGCATTTGCTTCTAACTTGTTACTACTTATTTTTTGTCCAACCTTTTTAACAGCACCTTCTACCACACTGAAAGATTCTATATCTGTTTCAGGTGAACCATATTCTCTTTGTTCTAGTACCTTTACCATAGAATTTAATGTGTCTTCTACAGTACTCATTGTCTCATAGTTTTGAGCCATTGCAATAAACTTTAAAAGACTATCAGTAAGGTCTTTACTAATCTGACCTACAGTTGGAGTAGCTCTTAGCCTTGCTATCTTACCATTAAGTTTTTTTAATTCTATATCATACTCACGTGCTCTAATTTTATTTTTCTTTCTTTTACTTTTTAATTCTGTTCTTTCTGCTTCAAGCTTTTCTAGTTCTCCTTCAACTCTTGCATTACCAGTAAAGTAAATTGGTAAAGTGCTTACCACATTACCAAGCTCATCAGTAGTAACACCCTTTTGCTGAGATGTACCTTGAGTAAACATAGAAACATTTTCAACTGTTTCTGCCCACTTTCTAGCTATAAAGTTCTTTTTGCCTTTTACTTCAGCTAACATTTTTTGTTGAACTACAGGAAGTCTACCAAGCATATTAGTTATATGTCCAGGAGGAAGCTTTTCCAATTGCTGTTTATAAACTGCAGTCCACATCTCATAATATTCTTTTTGTGCTTGTCCTAGTGCATCTGTAGGATTCATAATCTTAAGATACTCCGGACTTAAAACACTTTCACCATCTATTAGTGCATCATCTTTTATCTCTCTATACTCTGTTTTTGGAAAAGCATTGCTACCCTCATTAAATACTGTAGCACCAGTAGGTTGACCCTTAAAATATACTGGTCTAAGCTTTTCTTCATTAGGCATAAAGTACTTAGCTTTATATTGGATGTACTCTGCTTCAGAAACAGTGGCTCTTTTTTTCCACTTTATAAATCCTATCTCAGTATTTACAATTGCATATTCATGAATGTCTCTAGCATCTTTAAACTCTTGAGTATATCTGTGGATATCACCATCTATTATATTCCCAGCATCATCAACTTGTTCAGCCTTAAAAAAGTTACCTAAAGCTGCTTTGTCTTCTGCAAGTTGTTTATTATGTTCTAATTCCTCTGGCTTAGCCTTAAATGTATTAGGTATGTCATAATATAAACGTGGTTTACCATCACTATCAAAAGTTTTTTGTCTTAACTCATGTTGTTTATTTTTATAGTTTGGTCCTATCTTTTCTACATATGTACCATCATCCTTAGCCATAAAATTATATATCTTCTGAGGATCAGTTTCTGCAGATAACTTAATTAATTTATCAGCAGCTTGAAGTACCATATCTTTTTGAACAGATATTTTATCAAGCATCTTTTGCATAGCTGCTTTATATATCTTGTCCATTATAGCTAATATTACATCAGGAGATGTTGCCATATCTCTAGTTTGATAGTCCATATCAGTAATGTCAGGAGCATAAACTAATAACTCTTCTAAGTCTTCTTCAGTAAATACACTGTTTTCACCACCAAAATCTCTGTTAGATCTAGCTCTAATCTGTTCTTTTACAAAATTCATAAGTGCATTATCAATAAGTCCTGGCTCACCTTTTAATAGTGCAGATCCTCCAGTAAGTTTATTAAGTTCAATTTGAATATTAGATATAAGCTTTAGTTGAGAGTTATTTAACTCTCCTGCATCTTTAATACTGTAAAGACCCTCAAAGGTTTTTATAAATCTATTAAAGTTTAGAACAGCAGTTATATATTCAACGTCTTGTACATTATTAGGATCTTCTATATATTCTGTAAACTCTTGGATTTGTTTTAATGCATCACGTAGTAGGCCTGTATATATAGTAGACCTACCAGCAGATCCTACCTCATCACTAAGTGCATAGGTAATATAAGCTGCCTGAGATGCTAGCTCTTCTAATTTTTCTTTCTTAGTACCTTTCATAAAAACTTTACTCTTAATCATCTGTAAAGCTTTTTGTTTATCTATAATACCAATACGGTAATCTCTAAGTGCAGAAATAATAGTTTCTGTCTCAGGATTATCAAGTCTGTTTACTTCTTCTCCTGCTGGATCATTTTCTTGTTCAACATCTTTACCTTCAAAGTCTGCTTCAGGTTCATTCTTATTTAACTCTGCTTGTCTTTGACGTTCAATAGAGTTATCTACTTTAATTAATTTATTTAAGTTACCTTCTGTTGTATTATCTAAATCATGTTGTTGCCATGAGTCAAATTCAATCTTACCATTAAACTTTTGATTTTTTCCTTTGCCTGATATATCTGCAGTAAAGTGTAATGTAGATGCTCCATAAGAGCCATTATCAACCTTGAACCCCATATTCTCAAGCATTCTTCTATACATGTTTACTTGAAGACTATGTTGAGCTCTTGTAGATAATTTTGATACACCTCTTTGTTTTAATAGACTATCTGCCTTTAAACTGTTATTAAATTCTTCATCATATAATTTTATTCTTCCTCTACCTTTTGCTTTTTCTGCTAAACTTTTTGGTGAGTTAGATAACTTACTCAATGAGTTTTTAGAAGTTTTTAAATCTAAAACCATGAACTCTCCATTCTTCTTTAGAATTAATAGATCAGCTGTCCCAGCTATTTCTGATGCTGTATCATATAAAATGACTTGAGGTATTAGTATAGAACCTGGTGGTGCAATATATCTTAATGCATCACTCAGACTGGTCCATACTTCAGCAGCTTGTTCTTGAGTAAGTAAAGTTAATTGAGATACTGCACTAGAGAACGGTTGATCACTTGCTATTGTATTTAATAGAGTATCTACATCATTACCTAAATCTAAATTTAGTTGTATTTCTTCTTGGTTTGCAAGTGTACCTTTTATTGCTGTAGTAGCAGATGTCATTTTTTTACCTGTAGTAATATTTCTATACTGGTGATCCTTTTCATTAAAAGTTATAATAGGTGAAGTTAGCTCTGGGTCATTAAGATTAGCAACTAAAGCATCTTGTTCATAGGTCTCTGGATCCGCAGTCATATGAAATAATCTATCAAGAGCTGCTAGTTGTATTTTGTTTCCTGCAGCTTGTTGTTTCAAACTATCTACAACTTTTTGTTTTTCTGGAGTTAATGAAAATCTAATACTTCCATCTACTCTAGACTCTAGCTTAAACTGTATACCTTCTGTATTTAAAAGTTTTGCTATATCACTCATAGATGTGTTAGCATTTATATCTGAAACTAGTATGGGTCTTCCTGTTAAGTATTCATTAAGATTATTGATCACAGTTGCTAACCATTGTAAAAATTCTTTAACTCTATTTAAAAAACCTTGTGATGGTCCATTCTCATACTCTTTATTAAAGTGTCTAGACAATGCTTGTGTTACAATTTCTAAGTCTCTATCTTTTTGTGAAAAGGATCTTTCTGCACTATTGTAAGAGTCTTGTATCTCTTGACTAAGTTCAGGAAAAGTTCTTATTGATTCAATCAACAAGTTATCAAATAACTCAGGATTATCTACAGCTATGGCATCTATAAAAGGATGAAGCATTTCTTCTATAGCCATTTCATCTGTTATTCTCCCTTTGATTAGGTAAGCTACTCCATCAACATAAAATGAATTTACTTTGTTGAATGGTGTATTTTTTTTCTTCCAGTCAGGCATTGAGTCAAATAAAGCAGACGCTTCTGATACAGACAGCATTTGTATATTAACTTGAGGAAACATTCTTTTAAGGTGCATTACAACGGCTCTAGCTCTTGGTGTATCCCATGATCTTGACTCTGGTAATATATCTTTTTCACTAAATAAGTTTTCATTTACAACTACTCTAAATGTTTTAGGAGTTCTTTCTAATGATACTCTATCAGCAGGTATGTTATTAATCTGTAAATATCTTTGTAATCTTATTCTATTAGTATTTAAAGTGGATTCATCATACTCTCTTGTATTGGCATTAGAATTATTTATATAGTAATTGTTTTGGTATTGATGTATTATTCTTTCTCTACGTAAATTATTTAACAGACTTTCTTTAAAGCTTCTTTTTTTCAAATTAAAGGCTAAACTTTTGTTCCTTAAATAATCAGCCGCTTCTACAACTGTAGGAAAAGTATCTACATTGTTAGCATCTTGCCATGCATTTATAATATTATTAGTCTGCAACTCTGTTTTATAAACTGATTGTAGTACTTTATACTCTGCTGTATTTTTATTTGGACATCTAGCCATATCTTAATCTATTAATTTAATCCTAAACATTTTAAATGTTCTTTGAACTCTTCTTCTGTAAGGTTCACATTAATCTTTCTCATTTCTTCATATTGTTCTATCATAGAGTCTAATGGGAAAAGTTTCTCTTGTTGCAAGATAGGAATATTATTTTTGTTTTCTAATAACCTATCATACTCATTTGCTATATCAGGATACTGTTCTTCAACTTCTTCTTCAAACTGAAACTCCATTTGTTCATAAACTATATTATCTAAATTACCAGGATCAGATGGAATATACTCTTCTTCCATAGCTTTAAGGACAAGAGCCTCACGTTCATCATTATCCATAACTTCTTGATTATCAAATAATTGTTGTTGTATTTCTTGTGTATCAGCAATATTAACAGGTGTAGATTCAGGTCCAGCAGCTTGAACTGTTACAGACCTTTCTGTAGCTTCAACAATACTGCTTTCAGTTTTTATTGCTTCTTCAACTGGATCAAAAGCTATATCTGTTGTTTGAACAGGTGCATCTATTTGATTTTCTTCAGAATAATTCTGAGCATTTTTTCTATCTATAAAATTATTATTTTCTGATAGTGTTGGTCTATCTCCAAATATAAATCCAATAGGAGTTTGTTGCTTAGATCCCATAGGTTGAACTCTTTTATATACAACCTCCTTTTTAGATACAAGATCACGTGTAAATAAAAAGTAATCTATATTTCCAAATTCATTTATATTACCTAATCTTACAAAAGCAAAACTTTTTTCCTGATTTTCTTCTGTATTAAATACTAAATTTCCATCTTTAAATGAGTATCCTTCTGGCAGGCTTCTTCTTTCCTGTGCTGGACCACCTTGATATATTGTTTTAACATATTCTTGAGAAGAAGTAGATAACAAATAATTGTCTAATAATGTTTTTTCTAAGTCAGCCTGTGATAAACCAAAAACAGACTCAAATGTAGCTTTTCCATTTAAAGCCTTTTGCACATTGTTTACTTGATTCAAATAAGTATTTAAGGTATACGGACTAATTGCTTCTAATAAACTTGCATAACCTAATTCTAAACCATCCTTAACCATTATGTAATTAATAATAGCTTCAGCAGACTTGCGTGTTTCAATTGTATTATATAACTGAGCAAAGCTGGTTTGTAGATCTATTTTTTGTGAAGATGAAAGATTTCTAAATGTATTAGCTTGTGCTAAATTCATTCCTGTTTTATTATTTGAGTTATCTGCAGACAGTAAAAGCACAAAGTTTTGTAAAAAGAAATTATCTGCTAGACTTTCTCTTTTTTGTAAATCTTGTACAACTGAAATAATAGACTGAACTGATTGTCCATCTATTACTGGTTGAGGATAAACAAAACTATTAGATAATGTTGCGGCTAGTTGACCATCTGTTTGTAAAGCATTATGTAAATAAGCTTGCAGTGTCAAATAAGATACAATATTCAATGAGATATCATTTTGTATTTTAGTTATCTCTGGAGTTACTGGTATATCCATCCCATCTAAGAGTTTGGTGTACATACCTACAAAAGGCTTTGTAGAAGATATAAAGACTTCAGGAAGTAAAACATCTGTTAGCTGATTAACTATATTTACATATGTACCCCTCCATGTATCATTATATAAATCACTTACTGAAATTAATCCCTGGGTTTTAAGTTCTTGAATTGTTCTTTTTAAGTTATTTAGTTCTACTATGCTACTAGGTAATCCTTTAGTAAGGCTTGTTATCGCACCCATTTTACTAGTAACTTCAACCAAACCAGAAATCTTAATTAGTTCTTCTAAAGCAGACTTTGTAACATCTTGACTATCCACTAGGTTACCATCAATAAAATCATACATCAACTCTTTAGTTAACTTAGTAGATTTTATAGATTTATATTCGTCTGACCTTAATATCTTTTCTGCATAAGTTGTAAGCTTTATTCCTGAATCTACTCTTGCATTAAAAGCATCTTGAATTACTGGAAGATTAATAAATAAAGTAGCTACTTCTAAAGGCACTCCTAATGCAATCATGTTAGCCATTACACTCATTGCTGGTTTACTTAAACCAAGTTTAGATATATAACGGTCTTTAGCATTATCTACTGCAATAGATATTAAAGCAGAAAGTGTATCCTGCTTTCTTTGGAGACCACCTACTTCAGTTGACTCAGCAAAACTATCATACTTAATACCATCTAATTCAAAGGCTCCATTTACAAGCTTGTTACTTTTGAGCCAGAAGTCCCAATCTAGTTTCTTTTTACTTTCAGTTAATAAACTCAAATATAAATTAGGTAATACCACTGCACCAATAGATGCACCTTTATTAGATTTAAATGCTTTTGTCTTTCCTAGTAAATTATCTACATCAACATTATCTTCTTGTAATCTATCACTAAATACCTGAGATTTTCCTGCTAACACATCTAATGTAGTTTTTACAATATTGTCATTTGCTGGAGAATAAGCTATAGGTATTCCTGTGCTTGATTCTGTCATACCTCTGTTACCTACTAAAGCATATCTATAATCTAATACTTCATTATTATAAGGAGCTTCATATGGAAAACCATGATCTTCTTTATATTTTGCGTACTGTGCTTTAGTTACAGGTAAACCTAACATCATTAATGCTTTTCTACTTTCTTCACTAACAGGACCATCCGGAATAGTTACTAAATCTACTTCAGCATCACTAAGTTGGTGTTCTGGTTTTACAGCATTATCTTTATATTGCTCTAAAGATTCAGAATAAATAGTTCCAGGCTTAGTAACTTTTTCATTTACATAATTAATATATGCATTATACTCTTCAGTTAAAGAAGCCTCTTTACCATATTCTACAAATTGACCATCTTTAATATAGTACTCTTTCATCAATGCAAATACTTTATCTATGTCAAAATCAGCACCAGAAGTTTCTATTAGTTCTTGAGCAAACATTGCTGAAGACCCATAATAGACAGGCATAAAGTCTACTAATTTCATATTTACAGAAGAGTGTTTATCCTGAGAAGGTATTCTCACACCAAAAAACTTAGATATAACACTTGGCATTGATGCATCAACTTTATCTTCTATCATTTCCATAACATCTTTGTCATGTGCTGGCATCATAAACTCAGTATATCTTTGTCCAGTCAAACTTTCTGGGTCTTTAGGATCAGTATACTCCATTAATCCAGATCTTAATCTGTCTAGAATAACTACACCGTCTTTGCCTGGATCTACACCTAACCAACTCTGTGGTTTATTTGAGTCAGTATCATTTGTTGACTCAAATATTTCTGGTTTTGTAGACATAGCTTCCCATTGCTTTTGTCTTATTATTTCTGATCTTAATGGCAAACCGTTTTCATCAAACTCATACACACGTCTATATACTTTATTACCATAATCAGATACCAGATTTACAGTAACACCAGGAACACGTTCTGCTAATACACCTCTACTAAAGTATGACATGAATAATGATTCTGCTTTTCTTACAGAAATAGCATTATTTAAATTGTAAGATATACCAGCATCATCAGCAAAAAATTCTAATAAATTAGATGAAGCTTGAGATGCTTTTAGACCAGCTGTTGCATACCTTAAAAATGCTGCTAACTTTGGAGTAATAACATTATCCTTTTTAGATAAAGTAAACTCATCCATTGCAGTTTGAAAATCAAAGACTAAGTTTCTTCTATTCTTATATTTAAATAATACTCTATTAGATAATGCATCACTGTATGCTTTTCTAACATCCGCAATGGTCATAGTAGTACCATCAGGATTTTTTAATCCTTCAACTTTGACTGAGTCATCTTGTTCAGAAGTAACTAATTCTTTTATCTGAGACATGTCTACTATGTCCATTTTATTAGATGGACTTACAACTTGAAGACCCATATATCTTGCATCTAAATCAGTAAACTGTTCAGATTTTAATTCTGTTTCATTATTAAATTCAGATATATCAACAACATTCCTTTTTTCCATTTTCACAGCAGACACAGGAGCAGCAATAGATATTGTTTGTTCTCTTGCCTCTTGTGCTTCCATCTTAACTCTAAGATTATGTAACTCTACTCTGTTAGGTTTTGCAACCCAAACACCTTTATCAGCATTCCAATCAGAAGTATAATCTTTGGTTAGTACAAAAGCAGACATCTTTAGATATGTTTTACCATCTCCATAAACTAATTTCTTAGAATTAATTAATGCTTGTGCTTTAGCTAAACCGGCTTTATTATCATAACCAAAGACTCTATTTCCAGTTATTGGCTCAAGACCTACATCTAAATGATCAAGCAGTTCAACTTGTTCAGGTTTTAAAAGACCCATACCAAACCATAAATATCTAAACGCTTTAGTAGTCATATACATTTGAGCATCTGCCTTATCAATTGAAGCGTTAGAGAAAGAAGATACACCTTGTGGCTCAGTAAAGCTTATTAATGATATTTTTTCTACGCTGTGTAGTACCCCTTGATCAGGTGATGGAAATGCACTATAAGCATTATAATAAGATGCATTTTGCATTTTGGCTCTCTTTATCTTATCAACAGGATCCTTTAATGATGTTGCTTGATCTCCTAGTAATATCTCATTTATACTGAATGTATTTATATAATCATTAACAAAAATCTGTTTTAGATTATAATCAAAGTTATCTGTAAGATTTAATAGTTCATTAGATCTTTGCAAATCTGGTGTACTAAATCCTTGAGCTCTTACTAAACCTTGCTTGACCTTCTTAGAAATTAAGTCTGATGCATTTTCTGATTCTATTACCTCTTTAAACTCTGTAACTTGGTTTTCAAGATTATCAACAACAACCTTTCTTAATGCTGTCATTCCTGCTGCATTTTCTAATGCTTGATCAAGAGTTATAGTATTACCTTGTTCACCTTGTAGTTTAGCAATAGATATAAGTTTATTTTTTAGTTCTTCAGATAATAAAACTCCTGTATTAAAAAATGTATATGCTCTACCACCTTCTGTATTATAACCTCCTACTGTATCTTTGGTTGCAGTATCTGGGTTAAATTCTCTGTTAATCCTTGCAAACTCATTTCTAATATTATTAACTATAATGTCTACAGCTTCTTCAGTAAGTTTAACTTCATTCCCAACAAGCTCAACAGCTTTAATTACAGGTAAGTCAATTTGATCTCCTGTATTAGATGCTTCCATTACTCTAATGAGCACGGATGCAATAGCACGCTCTTGAGTATTACCTTCTTCATCAAGGTATTCTACTGTACTAACTTTACCACTTTTAGTATTAACGTTTGCAGTATAGTTATTTAATAAAGTTGATAAAAACTGTCTAGGACTAAAGTCACCATAAGTATCAGTACCTAATACATTACCTGAAATATCTTCTCCTGTTATTCTATCTTTTTGTTTAAGACCTGCTACTCTAAGAACTTTTAGTCTATTAGTAAGAGAAAGTTTTAAGAACGCAGGATCATTTAATAAATAATTATTTTCTAAAGCAGGATCCTCAAGTTTTCTTTGTATGTTATTTGGATCATTAAGTTCTGCTATTGATGTTAAATGATATGTACCATTTTGATGTGCATAAACCAAATCACCATTAGCATTTCTAAATACAGAAGCACCTATTGTCTCATCAAACATAGCATTACTTTCTGCCATAGCTCTAAGTCTACTATTCATGCCCATTTCACCTGTATCAAATATGTCTTGATTTCTTTGAATTTGTCTAGACATTTGCTCTATATCTTCAAGTACCAGTCTTTGTCCATTAGGATTTAAATTTAATAATGCAATCTGAGATGGTTTCAAAGCATCAGTAGACTTAGCTGCAATAAAATTATATTTTAAATAAAGCGGACTAAATCTAATACCTACATACTGATATATTTGTTCAGATAGCTCTTTTGCTTTGTTACTTAATACCTCATCTGTTTCTGTTTCACTATTCAATGATATAGCATCATACAAATCTTGTATTGCATCAACAGCTTGATTTTTTCTTTTCTTATCAGATATAAGTTTTTCTTGTTTATATAAAAACGCTTGTGCCCATCTATCCATTTGTGAATTAATATCATCACGTTGGGCAGCAGAATAAACTAAGCTATTACCTTGTTGGTCTATCTCAGTAAATATATACTCAACTCTAAAGTTTGAGAAACCTTTTATAATTTGTTGTAAGAGTAAAGGATCTTTAATTGGCAATGACAATGCTGACCCATCAAGTATTGCTTGTGGATTTATTTCTCCAAAAGTATCTAATAATATTCTATCTATTACTGCACCAGAGTTCACATTAGACTGTCCAAATAAATATAAACTTTTTAATATGTCTATAGGAGCAGTAAGATTCTTAACTGATTTTAAAATACCATTATATGCCTCATTAAAATTAACAGGAACTATTAATGGCTCACCTTCTACCAATATAGTATTACCAAAATAATCTTGTTCTGTTACAGTAGTAGTTGCTAAGTAAGCTCTTAAGAAACCAGGTATACTATTTATTCCTCCTATGTTTGAAGCATCTGTATCAAATTGTGATGCAGATCTAATACCTGTTATATCTGAAAAGTATTCTTCATTATACACAGCATCTACTAATTGACCATTAATAATATTCAAATATTCAAATACTTGTTCTTGAATAACATCTTCAAACCTATCAAAGGCTAAACTTATTTCTGTTAGTCTTTGTTTTTGTATGTCTGATCTTTCTGCATTAATTGGATTTTCAATATTATATAAATTTCTAAAGTTATCTAATACCTCATTCATTACTTCTCTAGGACTATATGGTCCTTCTGATGCAGCCTTGCGTTCAGCTTGAATATAATGTGCAGCAATACCATGTATAAGTGGATTGGCAATATTGTTACTTAAATACAAGTTTCCTTTTACACCATTTTGAGTAATCTCAGCATATGGTACTAATGCATTTGCCTCAGAAGCAATACCAACTTGCATATCTGCAGTGAATTGATTTCTAACCAATGATGCTCCTTTAAACTTACCAGCATCTATAGATTCAAATAAACTATCTAAAGAAGCAAGTTCTGTCTTAGCACCTAACACAGATTTAATCCATTCCATTATTCTATTAAAGAAAGACTTTATAATACTATTAGTCTTTGTACTCTTAGGATTCATTTTAAATTTTTCAAATTCATCTGCTAAGTACTCTTCGTAATATTCTCTTTCTAATTCTGCTCTAGTCATATTTGCATATGTATCAGCAGAGTTCTTAAATTTCTGAAGTTCAATTTCTAAACTCTTTCCTTCAGATCTAAGTTTTGCTCTCACTTCTTTTTTAGCTATACCAATATACTGGTTTATTTGCTCATCAGTTAACAACATTCTAAACACACCGTGAAAAGCCTCATGATATTTAAATGGAGAATTTGCTCCTGTGTATATTGTACCATTAATCTTTAGTTCACCTGCAATCTCCTTAAGCACCATTACAAAAGCACCTACTCTAACCCCTCCTGCTTTCAGGTTATTACCTAAAGTCTCTATATCAGCTGTAGTTATAAAATCAGGTAATGCTCCTTCTGCCCATGTAGTAAAAGTATTTATATCTTCAATATCTTCTGGTTTGAGTTCTGAAGTATCTCTTACAACTTTATTAGCACCTTTATCTAATTTTTTTCTAAGCTTTAAAAGGTTTTGGTATTTCTTACTTTCTCTTAGGACTTTACCTTTTTCTTTAAAAGGCACGCCTTGTGTAAGTTCTTCTTTTAATTTATCTAGTTCAATTATTACATCTGATAAAGATGCTACTTCATTAGTTGGATTTTCTATTTCAGAAGTATCTATTCCTTGTTTCTGTTTAGAATTAACTAATAAAGTTATTTCAGTAATCCTAGCTGATTCAAGTTCAGTTTCTCTTTCCGTAAGTTCTTCTCCAGCAACTCTTTTCTGTACTATCTTATTTATATATTCAACAGGTACTGATGCAAATCCTTCATCTTTATAATCAGCAAAGTCTTGATCAGAAATTTCTTCTAGTTCTACAAAAACAGTGCTTGATGCTGGAGCCCGTGGTACTGATACATCTTGTTCTGGTGCATCTTCTGTTTGTGTATCAACACTATTAATAACTTTAGTTAATTGTAATGCTTGTAAAACACTTTGACTACTTGCATTCAGTAAAAGCTTCTGTGGCACAATTACATTATTAGCCACAGATGTTGTTGTATTATTTATAATAGTATTTACATCTGTATTCCTAGGCAAGTGTTCTCTAAAGTTTTTACTACCTAATACAACAGTTTTTCCTTTGAATTTTATTTCTTTATTAACTTCATCATTATTAAACTTTTCTATTAAGTTACTTAGTTTCTTTGCAGGAGTAAGACCCTCTTCAACTTTATTTACTTCATCTTTATCTAATTCATAAAATGTTCTTTCTTTAGTAAGCTTATTATATTTTAATAACTGAACTTTACCAAACTTATCTACTTTTAATTCTAAATCATATCCTTGAGCAAAACTAATAAATAAAGAATTCTCTAAATCTATATTGAATTGTTTTGGATATTTATTATTTTTTTGTACCTCTTGAGCTTTTGTTATTAAGCTTATTGCTAAATCATTCATTTGCTGAGGAGTATAAGATCTAGCCTTTAAAGGAACTAATACATAGGTACCATTAGGTAAAAGAACTGCAGCTCTATATCTATCACTATTTTGTCTAATACCTGAAGAATTACCTTTGCTTTGTTCAACCATCTCTGACCATTGTCCAGACTTTTCTAATCCTGCTTTAACTTCTTCTCTTAGTTTTTTCTGTTCTGCAAGAGTCTTTTTATTTGTTACTGGTACAACAGTCCCTGCTTGTATATCATAGATTATTAACCCACCGGAGTTATCAGAAGTGTTATACTGTAGAGTATCAAATGAGTTGAGTATACCTTTCTGCATATCTAGTTTAACACCTTGCAAACTAAAACTCATACCATAAGGTAACTGCTTTGCATTAAGAGTAAATACATCCCCCTCAAAGGTTCTATCTATAAATTCTGTCAATAAAGAATTGATACCAAATACTTGCGTAAAGTATTTAACTATTTCTTCCTTTGGTACCCCTTTAAAGTCACTTAAATCTACCAGATTAAATAACTGATCATAAGTAAGATTAACTTGATCAGGTAATGCTACACCTTTAGTATCTGTATATATATTTCTATTATTTGGTAAATATGCAAAAATACCATCTGCCTGATCGCTTGGTTTAATCCCTGCTCCTTCTAAAACACTATTAATTTTTTCTTTTGTAGTTTGAAAATCTTCTGGACTTGAACCAATAAAGCGTAGACCTATTGTATATTTTTCTCTTACTTGTTTAATACTTGAGTTAGCTTCTTTCCCTGGGATAACAAAGTTGTTTCTTTTTTTACCTGCATCTTCATTGAGTTTAATTACAAGCTCTAAACTATTTATTTGCTCAGGTGTCAATACAGAAAGGATCAACTTCAGTCTTTGCTTTCCTGTAGCATAATCTGCGTTATCTCTTTCATCTATATTAATATGTGGATAAAAGCCTAATAAATCTTCTACCGTTAGTCTACTAACATCAGTTGTATATTTAGTTAGGTCTAAAGGTTTTTGTAAAAACTTTCTTTCTATATTTTCTGCTAATACTTCTTCTGTTTCATCTATCTTATTTTTAGGTGCTACAATGATTGAACCAACTCTAACTGCTTTAGGAGTACTCAATACTATATATTCTACACCTGTAATTTTATCAAATAATGATGAACCTTGATTAACTGTAAACCCACCAATTGAATATGATGTAGAATCAGGTGCAGCATCCTCTAGTTGTTCAAACACTTTTCTTGCTGCAGCCTTAGTCTTGTATGTAGATTCTGGATTATTATTTTCAGGGTCTACTAAAGATCTAAGAGTAGAGCTAATAGGATTACCTTTTTTATCTGTAACCATATAAAACGCACCAACATCTGGATCAGTTACTTTAACAACATTTACAGTAGAGCCAGATATTAAAATCTCTGTATTAGCTTTACCTGCTACTTGTTCACCTGGTTCATTATATTCTATACCAGTATCAAAAATATCATTATAAGATAAATTAGATATAGCTAATACTTGTCCTACTAAATCATTCTCACGCCCATCTCTACTATTTAGCCATTCCTGTAATCCTACTTCTGATTGTATATCTTCTGGAGATGCATTTGTTTCATCAGCCCAAATCTTTTTTATAGCATTAAAGGTGTTTTTATAATTTAATCCTTCTTCTGTGTTTCTCCATTCTTGGAAACCAATCTTTGATTTCTTACTACCTTGTTTCATAGAAGCTAGCATCTCTGCTTCATATTTTTTATATTGTGTCATTAATAATTCATCCAACATAGGAGAATTATTTTCATTTTCAACAATAACTTCTACTCCACTTTTGTCTAATACTTCATCTTGTTTTGTTTTATTTTCATCTGCTACTTTTGCAGCCTGCTTTTCTTCTTGAGTTTCAGCCTTAGTAGATTGTGTTTCTGTTTGTTTTCTATAAGCTTTTAGTTTTTCTTGTATTAGATTCCATGTTACTTCATCTTGTAATGGTGTTACAGATCCATCAGCATTATAAAAAGTTTTAAGTACATCAACAACTCCTGTCTGTAAGAATACTTTTGTCTGGTTTATATCAGCATAGATACCTAAAGCTGCTAACTGGTTTAATAACTCATTAGCTTTGACAACACCTACATAATTTTCAATAACACTCTTAAAGTTCTTTTGTATATTTCTGTATGCTTGCTTATTAAACTCAAATGTTCTATCAACAATTTCCTGAAATTTAGTTGGATCCTGTAAATATTCAATAGCCTTATAGTATGTCTTTGCAGAACCTTTTAAAGCCATATAATCTACCATCATCTTAAGAGCATTTTCTACTTTGGCTTCATTTATAAAACCGTCAGAAGATTCACTAGCCATAAATCTCATATAATTAAAAAACTCTTTTCTTAGTTTCTCTATTTTACGTCTATCAAAAGCACCCTTTCTGCCACCTTTAGTACTAGTAGCATTTTTCGGGTCAGTTACAATCTTATAGATAGCTTGTAACCTTTTCATTCTTTCATTCTTAGATTTTATTTCTGCTCTTGCTGCTGAGGTAGCACCAATAGGAACACCTTTGTTATCTCTTTGAAGGTTGCCATTTTCATCTTGCTTTATATCACTATTGTTTATTTCAGCAAGCAACAAGTTAATTTCTTTTTGAATGCTTGCAGGATCTAATAATACGGTAATATCTTTTGCTGCCATATTTTGAAACAGAGGCTCTTGAGACAAGTTACTAAATATGGAGTCAGCTCTTTTTAATGCTGCACTAAAACTATCTTGTGTAAATAAATATAAATACCTTGCATGCTCATATCCCATGTAGGCTAATGTTTCTTTTATATACTCTCTACTACCTGGTTTAAATGATTTTGGATCATGCGGGTTTTGATATCTGTCCTTTGCTTCATTATAAAAATCTTGTGTCTCACCAATTTGATTAATCATTTTTTGCAACCTGTGTCTGAGCTTCCCGTTTTTTATATCTTTTTTAGTTGATGGAAAAGCTTCTGCAAGTTCTTCATCAGAAAGATTCATAAAATCTTTAAGTTGTTCTTGAAAATAGAAAGAACTTTGGTTATTCATTATAGTATAAATCTGCTGAAACTTAGCATAGTCTTGTTTATTTTTAAAATTAAACATGTCATCTTGAAACATGTCCTCCTTCATTCCATCTTTTATTTGCTTTTGTATTAAGAAGTTAAACTTAGTTGGATCAAACATTGAGTTAGGATCATTTATTTGATTGTTCCATGCTGTATTATGCACCTCAACCAACTTACTAATCATATCTTCTTCTGCTTGTTTTAGATCTTTGTATGCTTGAGGATCATTAATTCTTTGATATATAGCAGGTACACCTTGGAAAAATAATTTTTGTGGTCCTTGTACTACTCCACCCATTAAGAATCCAGACATAAAAACATCAAACCCTTCTTCTGAAAATTGTGAGCCTATAGCAGAGTTGACCATTTCTTTTTGTAGCTCAAATCCTCCTGCCATTGGATCTCTAGTTACAGCAGTAAAGTACCCTGTAGTTGCAGCAGATATTGCTTCTTGTGTAACCTCTTGAATACCTTCAGAAATATTAGCAGCAAAATATCTTAGTGTAGCACCTGCAGCCATTCCTGCATTACCTTTTATACCACCTGCTTTTACTTTATTTAACCAACCTGAAAAACCTTTACCAGCATCACTAAATGGACTTTCATTAAAACCTCCTGATTTTTTTCTAGTTGGTTTACTTTTAATTAACCTTCTTCCTATTCCTCTATATGAATCATTAAACATTCTGCCAATAGATCTATTAAATCCACCCAGTGCATTGCCTAATACAAATTTGTTACTTAAGTATATAACAGGAACATTAGCTAATGTAGTTGCAAATGCACCTTTAGCTGCTTTTTCAGATATAGAGGCCATATCACCTTCTTGGATTTCTCCAAAGTTTTGTGCAGCTGTTATACTAGAAAGTTCATTAATTAATTTATTGTAAACCATTCCGCCTTCTAGCTTACCTTCTGCAAGAGCGTAGTTTAGAGCTCTTATGTCTCTATAGAATCCTCCAAATAATGAAGATCCTTTTCCCATATTAAATACATTTTGGGTTCCGTTCTTTGCTGTTTTAAGTTTACGTATAGCATACATAGTTTCTGGAGCTATAAAATCTAAAAACATATTTGTTCCTCTCCCTAATCCTTGAGTACCATAATATACATCTTTTGCATTACCAACGTTATTAAGGCTTTTCATCATGTTTCTAGTGCCTTTAAATAACTTAGTACCGGTAAACACATTACCAATCTTTCTTAAAATATTTGCTTGACCTATTGCCCAAGCTCCTGCTGCTGGTATAGCACCAACACCAGTTGAAGCAGCCGCTGCAGCACCTAACGTTAAAGCTAGTTCTTCAACAGCAATAGACCCAATTATACCAAATGTATAACCACTGTTTAATAATAAGTTATTAGTCCATGCTAATGCACCGTCTCTAGTAGAATTACCAATAGCCATAGCATCTTCAAATTCTCTAGCAGATTCTACATCTGCACCAGAAAAGTCTCCTGTAAATATATCTCCCATAGATCTATATACACTTTTAAAACCTGCTCCTACAAGACTACCAAATTGACCTCTCATTCTAGCCATGTCATCCCATACAGTAGAATTAGCATTATATGATGCTTCTATATTTGAATAAGGAGTATAACCAATATCTGCAAACTTAGGGTGCTCATAATATCTCATAAAGTTTCCTGCTCTTATACCAGAGTAAGTAGAATCTACTCTGTTCTGTCCAGGACCTGCATCATATGCTGGAGTGCTGTCAATTCGGTCAATCCATCTTTGTGCAGGGTTTTGCTGTTTAACAGGGTCATATGTATCTGTAGCTAATGTGGGATCTGGATTTGCCATATTACCATAAGCATTTATAGCATACTTATTAATAGATGGTGCATATGCATCAAGTTGCTGTACAGCAGCTATGTTAGCAGTATTAACAAATTGATCAGTTTCAGGTGTTTCAAATAGTTTATCTACAGGAACAAACATAAATTGACTAGGAGGTATTACACTACCCTGCCTTTGATTATTCTGTATAGTAGTTTCAAGAGTTGGATTATTTTTCTTTTCCATTTTTTATGTATTGTTACACCTATTGGTTTGTTCTTTCATTTGCTATGGAAGCTGCATTATTTGTAGCTACATCTGCTGCTTCAGCTAATGCGTTTGAATCTCTTAATTCATCAAAAACTGCTTTTATACTTTTATATTCATAATCTAAAGCTCCTAAACCATTTGTCATATCTATATCCTTAGTTATTAAAGGAGACTTTAAATAAGTACCACCAGGTTGATATGTATTTAAATAATAATTCATAGTATAGTCATAACCATCACCACTAGCAATTCTGTTAAATCTTACATTACCAACTTCATAGTCACCACCTTGGAAAACATATTCTTTATAATCACCTCCCTGAGCATTTATATCATTCATTACTTGAGATACTACTGTTGCACCAGCTCTTCTTGGATTTTGATCAAACTCTTGTGGAAAAACAAAAGATAACTTTCCATCATATTTATTAATAAATCTATTTATATCTGCCTGTGACAATGCACCATATTGACTATCTGGATCTTCACCAGCTTTCTTAGTTGACAACCATTCTTTTGGTAAACTAAGTTGATAACCAGCAAAGTCTTTATTAGGGTCACCTGGTGCTCCATAAACAGAAAGGTATGAAAGATTTATTTTAGGAACAAGTTTTGAACTGTTACTTGCTTTAGGGTTCCTTGCAAAATAAGTATGATCATTTTTATAAATATTATATATTTTTAAAGCAAGAGGATCTTTTTCTAAATACTTTTCTATATCTCTTTCTTGATTAGCATTTCTACCAGCAGTTGTCATGTCTCCCATAAATAAACCATACTGATCAGGATTTTGTCTATCCATTTTTGCAATCTGATTTCCAAACTGTTGAAACAACATCATAGATTCATTAGATGTCATACCTGGCTTAGGTATTATTACTCCTGTATAAATTGGATTACTTAATAAATCTGCATAGGTTTCAGTATTTTTACCCATTGCTATAGAATTATAAGTTGCAGTAGGTATTACCATTGCTTTTCCATCTTGATTAGTAATCTGTCCTGTCATACCTTGGTTTAATTTCTTTTTTAATCCATCATATACAATACTTGCATCTGTAGCAAAGTCTCCCCAATTCAATCTTACCATTTGTCCTTTTAATTTCCCTTCAGTTGCTCTTATAAATTCTGGAAGGTCGGGTCTGTCAGAAGAACCTCCACTAACAGTACTAGGAATCATTGTTGATGAACTAGAACTAGTATAACTACCACCATAAGTTGGATTTTGGTCTACATGTAAATAACTATTTACTACTTCTCCATCTATCATATAGTCATCATCATCTTGAGAGTAGGATCCATCAAAATTGTCCTCAAAATCATATCTATCAGTATTAGTTATCTGAAGATTTGCAGCTTTTAATGCCATTTCATTAATGTATTCTTGTTTAGTTTTTATACTGCCATCACTGTTCATTATTCCACCAAAGCCATCATCCATTAATAACTTTACATTCTGTCTACCATTGTTTTCTGATCTAGCTAGTTCTTCTGTTATAGCATAAGCATCTTTATATACTTGTCTTAATGCTGTTACATTTGATCCTACCGCTTCCTTTTCTACTACTGCACCATTCAATCCATAATAATTATTATACAAACTATTAAAACTTTTTGAGTTGACACCTTTAGTTATATTTGGATCATTTGAACCTGTTATAGAATTTTTATAATCTTTTATAATTAATGATGAAGCATCAAAATTTGCAGAAATATCATCTGCATATTTAAAACCTAAGTCTACACCCTTCTTATCCGTTTCTCTAAAAGATAATTTATTGAATATTGTATTTATATCTCCAACTACTTTTTCTCCTCCAATCATCATACTATAATTTCCGTCAGGCTCATTACCTCTAGGATGTAATTTTTGGTAGTACTCTTTAAGAAGAGCTAGTTGTCTTTTTTCACTTGCTTGATAAGCTTTATCTTCTTGTATAAAATTACTATCAACAAGATCACTATCAGGAGTAAACTCTGCTATACCATCTTCTACTTCTACATCCATTTGTATAGTCTGTGCATCACCTGACACTATAGTATTATCAAATACATCTAATCCAGTAGATGTATTTTCTCCAATTTTTTCTAATGCTATTTCTGCTCTTTTATTTCTAGAACGTAAATTTTCTAATGATACTTTAGCATCTCTTTCTCTTTGATTTTCTTTAAGTTGATTTATACGCATTGTAACTTCTCTATCTCTGTTACCATACTCAATAGCAGCCTTTTGCATATCACCACTTATATTAAAGCTCATTAACATATTATAAGCTCTATTAAGTTTACCTAGATCTGTATTAGAAGGAGTACTTCCTGTTGTACGTATTTTTAGTTTAGCATCTAATGCAGCTTGTGTTGCTTCAGCAGCAGACATGTTTTCTCTATATAGCTTATCCATATTAGAACCAGGAATAACTCCATTAGCTGCAATCCAATTATCCCAATTAACATTAGCATCTTCTAGAGTTTTTAAAAGCTTTGTATCTTCTTCAATAAGTGCCTCATTAATATTATTTATTCTCTCAATTGTTTCATCAGCCCACGCAGCTTGTCCTTGTTCAACACTACTGAACCTTCCAGCATCTATTCCTGCCTTAGCAAAATTTCTACTTTTTACATATGCATCTGTTTGGTATGCATTTATAACTTGTGGATCATCTAGTAATCTACTTTGTATTACTTGTAAAGCTGCTCCTGTTACTAACTCACCATTTTGTGTTGTTATGATCCAGTCAGTATTTACTGAACCATCAGCATTTTGACCATAATGATCAATCTTTGCTTTTAGTGGAGGATCCATTTCAGATAATATATCAGATGCTAGTTCAAACAAATTAGCATTTTCAACATAAGTAGGTAATTTCATTTGCAATGCCTTGTCTGGAGATGCATTTATAAAATCATCCATTTGATATTGCATTGCTGTCACACCTGTTTGCCAATATCTTTCTCTTTGATCATTGATAGGTGACTGTTCAAGCTGTCTTGCAAAGTTCATTTCTTTTCTATATTGTGAAGTAAACACAACATCTTTTACAATTTCATCATCTTGGTAAAAGGGAGCAAAGACACTCTTGGCAGCATCAACATTTTGTTGCACAGACAAATCCATACCAGATATCTTTTCTATTTGAGGTGCAATAGTCTCTGAGAACTGATCTCTTTTTTGTTTATTGTCTTCTCTTGATAGATCAGCATATACTACTTTATTATATAAATCATTTGCTGCTTGGAAATTAGCATCATATTTAGATGTTCTTGTATCCAAAACAGCAGATAAAAATTTATAATCTGGTGTGAAAGGTTGTATGTCTGGTAAATAACTATTTACTCCTTTTATATATGTTGCCATAGTTCAAAAATACTTTAATTTATTAAGTTTACAAAGTGGATGAAATAAACTCTTTAAGTTTACATTCCCATTTTTCCACTATAAAATGGCATTACCCATTTTTTAATTTTTTTCTCCATACCATGTTTACCCTCATCTACTGAGACATTTGATCCAGGATATCCCGGTATACCTCTTGATTGTAACTCTTGCTGTCCATATGTGGTACCTCCAACATTAGGTAAACCTGAGTGAGTATCCTGATATATTCTATTCTCTATTTCTTTTGTAGGTTGTACACCAGTTATTCTTGTATACTCTGCAATTTTTCTAAAGTATGCTTGATCAGCATCTTCCTTGTTTTGTTTAAAGAACTGTTTACCTTGGTCAGTAAATTCTATTTTTCCATACTCATCTGGATTTATACCATAATAATCATATAAACTATTCAAGTTAGCAGTATTAGCTTTATTTGTTTGAGCAGTATTCATTAATTCAACAGCTTTATTTATATAAGCATTATCAAAGTTATCTGCATCTTGTAGTGCTTTTACCGTACCATCATATGCATTCTGATCAATATCAGCTTGTGCTAAATTAAATTTATAATCTAACTGAGGCTGCATCATTCCTACTTGGTTCATTGTTCTAACATTATTCTGATTAACTAAATTAATAGCTTTTGCATTAGCCGCCATTGTTTTACCTTGTATATTACTACGTGCAATCTGTTGCGGTCCATAAGTAGACAAAGCCTCAGCCATAGTATTTTGTGCACCTAAGTTTGCATTTATTGCCTGTGTTGGATCATCTAATACATAATCTATAACAGGTCTTTCTAATTGTGGAGCATAAGGTAAATATAAATTATCCTCCATCATTCCTAAAGCTCTTAGATTATTTAAATCTTGTTGCCAGAATCTATCAATAGGTGGATCAGCTTCTTCTATAGGGTTTGGTTCTATTGGATCATCTGGAATATCAAAAAATTGTTCATCATCAGAACCAAAATCTATATCTAATCTTGGTGCATTAAATGTATGGAAACCAAATTTACTATCAAAACCTTCTCCTTTTATATAACCTTCACTACCCTTTTCTTTAAAGTAGGGCACATATAACTTATTATATAACTCTTCATTAAATACTCCATTAGCGTCTGTAGCTAATTTTCTAGCTTCTTCTTGTCTTGTTTTTTCTGCAAGTTTTTGGAACTCACCCCACTGCTTATTATCTCTACCAGCGTCATAATCAAACCCTTCTATTTGAGATACTACATCTCCCCATCTTTCCATGAAGTCAGCTTCACCTTCTTCACTCATAAATACACTAGAACCATAACTACCTTCACCTGCTTTAAACTGTTTCAATGGTCTTGAACCTTTTGAATATCTGCCGTATCTATACTGACCTATAGGAGAACCTTCAAGTACTTGTCCTTGTGTCTCTATATCATCTGAGTATATAACAGTTGATCCAGTTCCTTCACCTTCTATTTCTTCTCTTACTCTTTCATGACTTTTATCAAATCTACCTTGATATGGTCTGTATGCTCTAAGTCTACCATCAGAAGTTAAACTAAAAGTATATCCTTCTCTTCTATACTTTTCCATTTTATCATAGTTTTCACTACCTTTTGGAAATGGATTCTTATAGTTATCTACATTCTCATCAACAGTCTCTTCAACAGTAGATACTACATCTGCTGAGCCTTCAGTATTATCTGATTCTATAATTTCACTTGTAGAAACAGATAAATCTTCTGGATATGTTGGTTTATTAAATATATCATAATTATCTATATCTGTTAATGCTTTACCATACATTTGTTTTTCTTCATTGGTTAAGTCATCTAAAAATTTCTTAGGTATTGTACCATCTATACTTCTATGCAAATCTTGTCTAATAACATAATCAATATATTCAGCTCTTCCTACTGGCCTTCCCTGAATCTCATACATAGAGCTAGTAGTTACTCCAGCACGTGCTCCTGTATTCTCACCACCATCTTGCATCTTTCTAAAATTTGGTAACTCAAAGTTTTCTGATTGTTCTGGTAACTCACTTAGCTGTAATGATTTAAATAATCTAGTAACAACTGGTTCACTAAATGTAGATTTTTGATCAAAATTTGGTAATTGAAAATCTACTGATTGACTAGGCAATGAAGATAGATAATTATATTGTGGAGTGTTTGGTACAAAAGGTATTTTATTAGCTCCTGTAATAGCATCTAATTGTGATTTTGTAGGCATACCCGGTATTTGTTGTCCAGGAACACCGCCCTGTTGAGCTTTCTTCATAGATTCTTTGATGGCAGCATCTCTTCTTGCTAAATATACATCTTCTCCTTTTGGTCCTCCATATGCTGCTGTTTGCATCATATCCATGTCTGCCTGTGCTAGTTGCATTTGGTCAGCAGGGTTTGGCTGTTGAGGTTGTACTGGCATTGCTTCAGCTTGTTGTAACATTGCTTGAAGCATCATAAGTTTTTCTTGTTCTCCTGGAGGCATAGCGTCAATTGTATTTTGTTGTGCTTGTTGTTGAGATATATTTTCTATTTTTGCTGTAAACTCTAAAGGGTCTACTCCCACACTCAATAAAAAAGGATGTGCTATTAAAGGTACACCTTCTTCAAAATTCTTTTTATTTTCTTGCATGAATCCTAATTTAGATAAATCCATCATATTTTTCTTTAACATAAGCTCTGCACTTCTTGATGATATGTCATCAGCATATTGAGAATCTAATTCAGCATAAAAATCATTAATATCAAACTTCTTTGAAATTGCAGCTGGTGTTTTTTTCTTTTTACTTTCAATACCAAACTCTGCCATCTCATCTCTATCAAATTTCATCTTTGCTGTATCAGAAAAAATAAATGATTGCTCAGGTAAAAACATAGGTGTTCCCCCTTTAGAGTGTCTTTTACCCCCTATATCATATAAACCAAACATACCATCACCTGACAAATCTGTTAGGACTGTTTCTCCACGTTCTGCTTCTACGTTTGCATTTTCTCTAGGTACACTAGATAAACTATATCTAACGTTCTCATCACGTGTATTATTAAAACTAGTTTCTCCATAGTATTCCTGTGGAACTGAAACCAAACCATAATCAGCTTGATCACCGGTAGTATACATATCACCACCAGTACGCATAAATTTGTCTTCTACAACTTTACCGTTTACTAATTTAAATCCTTTAGGTAATTTACCTTTTAGTTTTATTTTTGCCATAATTATAACATTTCTATATCAGCTCCCGCTGCAATTAATTTTGCTAATATTGATGAGTCAACATTAACAGTCTCACCACCCTCTTGTCTTCTGGTTCCAGTTTGTCCTAAATCTAAACCTGAAACAAAGTTTAACGGATATCCTTCAACATCTGAAGATACTGATTGTATTGGTTGTGACTCAATAACAGAAGCTGCAGGAATGTTGTATTGCTTAAGTAAATTCCTAGCTTCATCTAACTGAGTTTGTATCTTAGGTAGTTGTCCAACATATCTTAAAAATTGTGGATCTTCTCCTCTTATTGCATTTGGATCATTTTGATCATATGGCCCATCTACCATTGGAAAATTACCTTCATTAAAATCTAATCTAGTTCCACTATCTGCTTGATATGCGTTAAATGTTGGTTGCATCACAGGCATACCATCTTCATCATAAGTACCAGAAGTTGTTTCTTCTCCAGGACCAGAATAAATACCTGTATGATGAGGTCTCCAAGATTCTCTATTACTATGCTTTCCTCTATATGTAGTTGGTGCGTAGCTATACATAGATACCATATCACCTAATTCTGCCTCATCATCACTAATTAACTCAAATGGTATTGAACCTGCACCAGGAAACTTAGAGCCATAAGCTTTTTCAGTTAAACTATAATTACCACCCAAAGTTGGCATATCATATGCTCCTGCTTGTTGGTATGCAAAACAACCATATGGAGTACAATATAATTCATCATCGTTACTACCAGTAGTACCAAGTGTACTATAAGGTGTATCACTACCTGCTCTAGTTTTTGGTAATGCATCCTTTATCATTTGAGGTAACTTCTCATATGCACTCATCATTTCTTTTCGGCTAGTTGCTAGTTGAAAGTCTCTGTATAATTGGTAATCTTCGTCAGACATTCCTCCCTCACTTGGACTTAAAAACATCCTATCATCTGCTTGATCCAAAAATTCTGATGTACCTAGTATATTATCTCTTACTTCATTAACTCTTGTTTCTTCTGTATTATATAAGTTTTTAATGTAATTATAATAAGCACGAGCTGATGCACTATCTTTTACACTTTCACTAGTAAGACTCCCGCCATCTTGGGCTTTAGCCATTTCTCTTTTTATAACTTTATCTCTATTAGCTAGATAAGCTGCTTCTCCTTTCTCACCACCATATTCAGATACTGAATTCATATATAAACCAGTTACATAGTCTGAGTCAGCACCAGTTCTTCCTGTGTTTATATCAGTAGTACCTTTATAATTAAATGGTTGTGTGTATGTATTAAATCTTTCATCTGCTATTGCACCCATTCTATTATCTACCTGTGCATCAAAAATATCATCTCTTTTAGCAAACTTAGTTAATTCTGGAGCTAACTGAACAGCTACGTCACTTACATCTTCAAAACCTCTCATAAAGTTACTATCCCTAAATCTATTATAAGCTCCTTCTATTCCTCCAGTATTTATATTTATTTCTGGTGGTGTAATTTCATCAAAAGCAGCTTGAGCTTCAGCTTGAGCCTTTTCTTGCATTCCTTGTTGATTCTGTTCATTTAAAGAATCTAACGTTGCTTGGTTCTGTTGTTGTGCTGGTGTTGGACCTACTAATGGATTTCTTTGTCTGAATTCTTCATCTTCTACCATTTGCACAGATGTGCTGTAATCTAAAAAAGGTACATTAAAATCAAAGATATCAGAACTATCTTGTTGTGGAAACATAGCACCTCCATCTTGTTTTTGTGGAAACATTTTTTGTAATGCTTCTAATGTTGCATTACCTACATTACCTAAATTTTCTTTTTGAGTAGCTGCCCAGTCTTTGAAATCTTTTTGTAAGTTACTAATCATTCTTTCAGTGCCAAGCCCTCCACCTGTAACTGTCTCATTAAAATTACCTACATCAATATTAGAAGCAATTTCATTTGCATTTTCTGATGACTTTAGTAAGTCTACATACTTTTGCATTGCAGCCATATTATCTTCAGATAAAAATTCATCCATATTCTTTATTGAATACTCTGCATCTTTAAATTTATTAGATCTATTTATATCTTTTTTTGCCTGCCAATCTCTGAATGTTCCATCTTTAACACCATCTTTATTTAGATCTTTGCCACTAAACATATCTTCATATCCAGTACGTAGAGTATTAAAAATATTAGCATAGTTGACATCTCCATCTTCAAATGCAACTGGGTTAATGTAAAATGGCTTAGCATTTATAACATCATAATTATAATTCTTATCAATCTTATACGTTGGGTTTGGGTCTGCAATTGTTCCCATACCACCATATTGCATTTGGGGTGCTTGCTCTTTTAATTTTTTTAAACCTGCTCTTCTATATGCATCAAATTTACCAACACCGTTCATATCACGGCTATATGCTCCAGTATTAATTGGTACTAAAACATTATCTATTATAGCTTGAACACGTTCTGGATCTTCCAAACCAGTATAAAAATCTGAACCTCTTAAATCTTCTAGGGTCAAATTAAGTTGAGTAGTCATATCTATTTCCTCACCACCTTCTTGTTTTTTAAACTTAGCAGCATTACGTGCAAAATTAGCCATTTTTACTACTTCGGTAGAATACTTCTCTTTATTAGCTAAAACCTTTCTAGCAGCTTCTTGTACACCCATACCACGTGCCTTAGCCCATTTAGTAAACTTACCTCTATTTTCTTTTTTAATTTCTATGCCTGATTTAGCATACTCATCTATTACATCTACATTAAGATCAACAGGATCCATTTCACTTTCTACTGATTCATTTCTTGCTAGCTCTTGAGGATTTTGATTTACTTGTGCAGGAGTAGCAAGTTCAGGTTGCATTCTTTTAACAACTTCTTGAAAGACCTGTTGTATTTGGACTTCTTCCATACCACCCATCATAAGTGCTTGAGCTATAACTTGTTGATCTATTTCTTGTGTAGAAAGTTCTGTTACTACATCAACTATATCTTTTCCTTGTTTAACTGACTCACTAATCATCATAGTAACTTTCTGAATCATAGGATCCGGTTGCTGATTATTTTGCATACCAGGTTGCGTTGGAATCATTTGTCCTCCTTGTTGTTTTAAACTTTTTTTGTTTAATTGCATGATGATTATATTATAATATTAATATACAAATAATTAGGGAGAATCACTAATCTTTTAGGTTTAAGAATTGCCTGCAACATAAGTCATAATGTAATTAGCAGGACTCATATTCATAGCTTTAGCATCTCTATAATAAACTCTATTAAGTTTATCATATACTTTTTGACCAATTATTTCTTCTTGTTTTGTTTTGAAATTACCATTTATATAATGTTTATAAATAGCATGTGGATTACTCATACTTCCACCATCTTGACCTTTAGGTAATGTTTTAATTTTACCGTTCTCAGTTCTAGCATATCTGTTCTTTTCATTTTCCATGCTAGGAATAAGTGTGCCTGAATAAGTTTTACCTTTCCATTGCCAGCTAACTGATCCACCTTTTTTATATTCAGGTCCTTTTACATTTCCATCTTTATCTTTAAAGTATACGTTTTCTGAAAGACCTTCTATTTCTCCTTGTTTAGTTCTTACATACCCGTCTGGCAAAAGATTGTTATATGAAAGGTATTTTATAACCTCATCTTTTTTAGAATCATCTATATTTAATGATCCAACAATTGATCCAACATAATTATTAAATGTGTCTTCTCCCATTTCTAGAAGCTTTGCTAAGAATGGTCTTTCATCTCCGCCAAATATAGTTCTTAACTCATGTCCTACACCTAATAGATTTGAACCTATAAAACCAGCTGCTTTGTCTACACCAACAGAATCTAATAGTCCACCAACATAAGGTATATCTTTAACTTTTTGTTGTATTGCTTCTGCTGCATATCTACCTCCTGCAGCATGTCTCATATTATCAATACTATTTTCTTCACCAGGATTCTCAGCAAAAGCTTGAGCTCTATCATTTACATTATCTAAAGATGCATTAATTAATTTTTCTAGATCAGAAAGAAAACTGGTTTTAGGATTTGACCTCTGACTTGCATTTACATCACCACCTTCTTGAAAACCTAATTTGTCTTTCCAGTAATTTGGTATATTTTTAATACCTTCCATAGAGATGTCTATATTAGGAACATCTATACCTAATTTTTCAATTGCAAATCTATTTGCTTTATCTTTAGCCATATCTAAAAGCTCAGGTGCCCACTTATCTCTTTCATAAATTACTGTTTTTAATGCAGCTGGTATTGTTCCATCTGGAAGGATATTATATATCTCTTTTGCATCAGAACCTACCTGACGTAATCTTTTTGCTGCTTTATTCTGTCTGTGTTCACTGGGGTTATCACCAAAAGGAAGGAAGCCAGATATAACTGTATCAAGATCTTTTAATGTTTTTTCTGTTATGTCACCAATACCCTTATCTTTTATTGCTTCTATTGCTGTAGGATTATGTAATACTGTTTCTACTACATCATTTATTTCATCTCTATCTAAACCATCTAAATAATTTGTAAGAAGATTAATAGTAGTAGCATTAAGATCTACTTTTGCTTCTTCTTTTACTAATTTTGTTAACCCCTCAAATCTACTTGTCCTTTTTCCTTTTACACTTCCTGGAACTATTTTATCACTATAATTTTCTAAAATATTATCCATAACAAAATTAGGATCAGTAATACCCCCTCTACTATTTTCTGGTGAATTAGGATCCATACCTAAAGCCAAACATACCCCAGTAGCACAATTAGAATCTAAAAAGTCATAATTATATATGCTTTCATCCTCCAATGATATAGGAAGTTTTTCTGGTCTCAATCTTACATCATCATGAATAGAACTTCTTTCAGTACCTTCAAATAATTGTGCTTGATTTATAAAACCTTTTATTTCATCATCAGATAAATCTAAATCTAAAACTCTTACGTCATCTTTTCCTTTATAATCTCTTTCACTAACACGTTTATTTCCTGAACCAGTTGACCATCTATTTACACGGCCAACTAACTTAGTACCAGGTATTACATTTACTTGATCACCTGTATCAGTATTAATTAGTACAGCTTCAATATGTCCAGGACTAAACTTTTTACTTCCATAAGGATATTGTATAACTCTTACATTATATTTTGAATAATCTATATCATTAATTCCTTTAGATCTTTCTGGGTCACCACCGTCTTGTAACTGACTTGCTTTGGAACCTTTGTTTATTGTTTTAGCTGCCAACTTAGCCTGGAGAGGAGTTACACCTTTAATTGCTTTGAGGGGTTTAGCAAAAGGTATTATACTTAATGCATTTAGTGCTGCGTTACTATAATCACCACTATCTAAACTATCAGCTGATTTATACGCAGCATTAATTGGATTAAAAAAATCTATTGCACTTGTAAAAGAATCTTTTTCAACTTGTCCAGCATCTATACCCTTATCAAAATTATATGGTACATTTCCAGTATTAAATTTTTCTTTAATAGTTGCAAAAGGATATCTAACAAATGATCTTATGTCACTTTTAAAATTATCAAGCATGCTAGGTGCTTGTGTTATTGTACCTCCTTGTTGAAATTGTTCTGGTTGTTCTAACTCAGGTTGCATTCTATAGTTAGTAGTAAGTTCTTCTCCTTCTTTTAAATCTTTCAATGCATATACAAATCTTTGATCACCTACCTTTTTACTCATCATAGTTGGTGATTCTTCATTATGATTATGCATCTTACCTAACTGAGTAACAGGTTGTCCACCTTTATGTGCTAAACCTATTAGCTCACCCTGTTTAAAAGATCTTCCTGCAAACATACCATCTCCTTCTATATCAGAAGGGGCTTGAAATATATCACTCATAGGTGCATTAGAACTAAACACACCAGTTACATAGGTAAACATTTCATTAGGTCCACCAGGTAATCCTCGTCTTTCTTTCTCTTCAAAATATTCTTTCATTAGCGTTTAGATAATAATAGTTTAGTATTGTTTAATCTTAGTAACATTTTTCTATCTCCTGATCTATTTTTTCTTAATATTAATTGGTTAGAATAATGTCTAAATTTTTTGCGTTGTGTAGGAGACTTATCATAATTAAGATTAAGTGCATTTAAAGGTCTAATATAACCATTACACTGTGTATTAAATATAGGTTGTTCAACATTAGTAAATTCACCTCTATCATTTGTTATATCAAAAAATTGATTAAATCTAAATTTATGTTCTACTTTAGATGATAGTATGTCTATGCTACTATTATTTATTATTGGATAATTTAATTCACCCCACGGATCATTGTAAGGTTGCATATTTAGATTTAATAATCCAGATACTTGATCATTATTATAAACTATAGCATGATCAAAATTAAATTCTAAATCTTCCCACTTATCTTCTCCACAAGCGTTACCAAGTGTATTATTTTTATAGACGTATGTTTCAAGTTGATATTCAATACTTCTAACTGTATTAACAATTTGACCTGTATTTTCTATTAGATCTATTTCCCAAGGATAATCTACCTTATAGAAATTCACATATGAATCACACCTTGCATTATGTCTCCATATAGAACCTACTTCAAAGTTAGCATTTTCTTGCTCAAATATTTGATAGTTACAAACTCTATTACTTGTAAACGTTGGAGTATCTACTTGATAAATTAATGGTGCTGAATCAGGACAATCACCTGTAACAGTAGTAGTATAACCAGGTTGAGAAGTTGGACAATCACAAAGAACTCGTCTGCATATAGGTGGATTAACAGGATCACATGTACCCGTTGCTTGTGTATAGTCTCCGTTAGCATCTGGATAAACTATTGTGTATCCTGCAGGACAACTACAAGAAGGGGTAGAAGTACATATTTGGCCAAGAAATTCAGTAGCAATCATATCCCAGTTTGTTATTGGATATGATGCATCAATTGTAGATTGTATACCAAATTGATATCTATCAGTTGAAATACCAGCCGTACCAGGTGATATAGTTGGTGGTCCTCCTGTACTAGTAATATTATTTAATACCAATGGTTGAACTGGTACTGGACTATTTACACCACAATAAAGTGCATATACAAATTGATTTGCAGGAGCAGGACCTCCTGGAACTATTGTACTAGATTGAAACTGGGTATTTGGTCCCGTTGGTGATGTAGTATCTGTAATTAATAATATAATTTGTGTAAAGTTTCCTTGTCCTGATCTATCTCCTAATGCAGAAGCTGCTTTATTATTAAGTAGTGCTTGTCCACCTGTTAAACCTCTAGTTATATTAGTACCTGTCCCAACAGTAGTTCCTGGTGGCCAAGCTCTAGCTGCTAATGTTTGAGCATACCAATTAAGAACATTTGCACGGGCTTGAGGTGTTGTAATATTATTAACCATACTTTGTGTAGAAGCTGCTGGTGAACCAGTATTATTCACATCCCAACTTTGTGATAGGTTTGCCCATGCAGTAAATCCTATTTGCATTGTTCCAGCTTGTTGAGCATTTATAACTAAAGGATTTTGTAAAAACGCCTGTATCCATTGTTGTTGTGCAAATGCTCTAGTTCCTGGGTTATTAGGGTTTTGCCCTAATCCCATAGTACTTGTAGACATGTCTGTAGCAATAACTATATCTAATAAACATGCTTGTGTTCCACCTGTTAGGGTCATTGTTCCTCCATTGTCTACAGTAATTGTTGCCGGCTCAGTAATTGTATCTGCTCTTTCACATTTGAAAGATGTTGGATTGTAATTAAATCCTGGAGGACATTGAGGTACATCAGTTGTTAAAGTCTTAGTAGTAAAGAAATGATTTATACTAGGTAAAGTTAATTCTGGGTGCCAATCATGAAATGATATCCAAGCTTTAGCTTTTGGATCATAACTTACTGTCCAAGAACAATCATCAAAGTAAACTGGATCTCCAATACTAATATCTATTATTGTTGAACCAGTACCTAGACTACCCAATGCAGCTGTTACATTAAATTTAAATCCTCCTTCTTCAGTATAAGTTACATTGCTTATATATTCTTTTTTTACTTTATAATCTCTTTTACAGAAGTATACTATATCATTATTAGTATCATACACTGTTTGGCAACCTACACCTGCTATAGGATTGTCAGATAATACAGAATGTTCTAACTCTGGAAATTGTCTTATTAATGAAGAAGGTAAGTATTTATTAAACCACCACTTCATACCTTTGTTAGATATAGGATCTAAACCTTTACCTGCATATTGGAATATTTTTCCTTGTGCTTGTGATATAAAAAATAATCCCATTGGTGTATTCATTACACCTCTTAAACTTTCAGATGAACCATATTCATTAGATAAATCAGAATTAGCAACATTTTGCATTGGTTGAGAAAAAAGACCACCATCACCAATAGTTACCTTTGTATCTAATTGAGTTTTTAAAACATCAACACCTTGAAACAATTGAGGAGATAAGTATGGGAAAAATACTAGTGCACCATTTTTACTAAAAGGTTTTATTACACTTACTTCACCTTTGAAATCTTTATAATTAAAGTTTAAGAATACTCTCCAGAAATCTTTTTTAGATTCTTCTTGAGCTCTTAAAGAATATACAAGTCTTTTAGGGTAACTTGTAAAACATGTTTCAGCAACCAAAGGATCATAATCTAATGGCTGTACTTGACCAAAGCTACCTATTTGAGTAACAAACTTTGATGGACTTAAAGATTCATCATATTTATAGAAGTTGTCTGCTTTTTCTATTCTTGCATGAAATAGCTCATCAAGATCATTGTAATCATATACACTGTATATTCTTCTTGCTGGTGATTCTTCCCAATCTCTATAATCTAAATTAATTTCTGACTCTACATAAAAATCTAATATACCATTATTGTGAGTATATATATAAGCAAACCTCATAGCTAATGCAGGATTCGGATCATTTGCGTTTCCAAATATTGCACTTAATCCAGTATTACATGAATCATTTCCTCTATCTAAATAATATAGATCATCTGGAAATTTAGCATCTAATGCATTTTCACTTTGCAACCCTAATGTTGCAATTTCTCCTGCCAAAGGAGTTAAGTCAAATCTTTGAGAATTCAACCAGTATCTTGGATAAGGAATATTAACATATAAAGAATAGTCAAATGTATAACCATCAGGTTGTCCTTGTAAGTAATTACTAAATATAGGCATTATTGTTTTTTCAGTATATCTACCTATAAATGTATCACCAGAAAAAATTGGTTGGCTTTTATATTTAAATTGATTAGGTTTTGTTGGATCTAATAATTCAACACAACCTCTCATTTGTATTTGTTTAATACCAGCCAGCTGTCCGTACTGATTATCCATATTAAACTTTAATGCCCCATAATAAGCTGATATCTGTCTTTTCTTTGATGATCCAGGGTCTAATAAATAGTTATCAGAAAATGGTATTGGTTGACTGCTTACATATTCCCCTTGTGCATTTAGATTCATTTCTACTTCACCACCTACTACATATCTAGATTTATCTTTAAAATCTGGATCTGATATTGGTTTATCTATAGCTACTGCCACAGTGCTTGGTCTAAATAAATTATTAATTTTATATTCTCCTTTGTTAAATGTTTGAAAAGAAGAACCTAAATAATTTGAGTCAGTACATTTAATTCTCCATAAACCATTTGTTTGATTTCTGTATGTATCAAAAAATCCAGATGAATTATGTTTCCATGCAAAATCTGAATCATTAACCATTGCATATATTAAATCTATAATTTCATTTCCACCTATTGCAACATTTGCTTTAGCAACAGCCATACCTGCAAAAACTCTAACTACAAAAGGAAGATTAGAAACACTAGTATCTTTTCTAGTTGAATTACTTTTCATTCCACCAATTACTCCGGGGATACCACCTTCAGCAGACTGTATACCTTCACTAACGGCTGTTGCAATTTGACTAACTGCTCCCCCACTATAAAAATCTCCAACTGCTATTAAATCATCTATTAAAAATTGTTCAACTATTTGCAATACTGTAGAAGCTGCACCAGCTGCACCAGCTACAGGTCCATTAACCAAAAGCCATCCCCCAGGCTGTACACCATAACCAGCACCCGCAGGTCCTCCAAAACCCCAATTTCCACTTACAGAATCCATAGCAGCCCTTGCTCCTTCAAAACTACTAGTATCAGTACCTCTCACTTGATGAAATGCATAACCTAAACCAATAAGAGAAGCAATTACTGCACCACCATTTCTTAATAATTTAAATTGTGGATGGTCTTCTGATGGTTTAAAATATCCAAATGCATTACCTGTTAACTGACCATACATTCTAGCTTCAAATGCATTTAAAAATGGTTTTGTAAACATAAGTTCAGGAGAAGAAAATGTAAAAACTTTTCTTGAATATCCAGCAGGTTCACCATCTACGTCTGGTCTATCACCTAATGCTCTATATCCATTTACACCTAATGACTGAGTAAAACTATCACAACCACTAGTTCTATTTAATGGGCCTCCTTGAATACCATCATGAAAATATATATCTGGTCTTAAATCATTATATGGATAGTTAGGATATAAACCTTGAACCCCATCTCCTATAAGATCTTGTGCGTTTGGTACAGTGTACTTACGCATATTTCTAAATAAACCTTTTGCAAGTATAGATCTTGCACCAAGCCTTGAACCTCTTAAAATTTCATAACCAACTACATTTTCAATAAATGTACCGTCATTATTTGTTGGTCTTCCTATATTTTCAAACTCAACTCCTAATATCTGCATAGTATCACCATTGTCTTTAGTGATATGTAATGGACCTGCATTACCTATTTCTTCTGTTGGCATCTTATGATGTCTAATTGGTAAGCCACATAAATCTCCCCAAATATCAGGTCTATTACTAGGATATCTTTCTGTTGATTCCCAATATCCCATTTTACCTCTTGCGGTAATAACATCACCATTTGCTGATATTTCTTGTAATCCTTGTTGGGTAATAGACCCAGTGTTATATACTTTATATACTGGATCTCCATTAGGATCTATAACATTTTCTCCAAAAATAATTTCATTTTCTAAAACTGTATTTCCATTATCTAATGTATAATTTTCAGGTGCTCTACCCGGTATATGATATGAAGAAGATCTTTCACCAGTATTATATATCCAACGTATAAAAAATGCATATTGTTCATCCCTCATAAAACCCATATTATTCCCACCTAAAGAATAATAAGTTGAATCTTGTTGATTAATTACCCAATTAACTTGTATTTGATTAGCAATAGGTTGATAATTAAAATCAAATTGTTCTGTTGGTCCTTGTCTAATTAAGTAATCATTAACAACAAACATAGACTCTGATTTTTCATAAGCAGGACTACGTAAAGGTATTTGATCTAAAGCTACAGCAGTTAATGCTGGGTCAATATAATCTATGTTAATATTAACTTGTTGTGTACTATATAACCCAATTTTTTTAGCAAATGTTTGACCTTGGTTTCTCACTAATAATACTAATTCAAAGTACTCATAGTCTTCATCTAAATTACTTATTGATATATCTAATGATCCTTGTGAACCTGCATGTGACCAAAGTGTTTGAATATTAGATACTCCAATATAGTCAGTTACTCTTTGTTCATTTTCTGTATAAGCAACAAATGCTTGATAAGAACCATTTGATAATAATCCTCCGTCAGTATTTTTATTTAGTTTTACGCAAGGTGTATCTAATAAAGGAGCCAATCTTATTTGTTCACAATCTAATTGTAATGGTAATATGTTTTCATATATTACACATGGATCACCAGGAGCAGAAGTTATTTCTTGTTTATATGGTATATCATCTATGTTCATTGCACGTGATGGATTATTACCATCATCCCAATAAACTTCCCATGTACAATCAAAATTTTCTTTTGATGCACCTGTAATAAGAAATTTAGTATTAAAATTTAAACAAGGATCATTTACTAATGTAGTATATTTACATTCACTGTCATCAAATGTACCTATCTCTGAGTTGTTATTATCAGTAGAATATATAATCCATTCATCTCCGTATCTATGTATAGCACCAATTATTGTATATGGTATAACACCACATTGTAAATTAGCCGGTTCATTTCCTAATAGACCTACATCACCATCATTAGAGTTATTAACTGCATTACGTGCATGCCACCAACTCATGTTGTTCTCCATGGAAGGTGCAATGTCCTTGTTCATACCCTTTACAAAAGAGTTAGAAACTATAGATGAACTGCTTTTAGGTCGTGCACTAGCTGGTCTACCTTTAGATTTAGAAGATGTCTTTTTTTTTGCCATAATATATTACCCTTTATTTAACAGGTTGCACTGGTTGATGATTGACTTGTTGTAGAGTCATTAGGATTTACAGTAAATTTTTCTGGCAAAGGAGCAACTGGATTATTAGGAGCATAGCTCAAGAACATATTATAATAGTTATGATATTGTGCTCTTCTATTTACTTCCCACATTTTTCTCATTTCTGCAAAGTTTGGTGTATTAACAAATGTTAATGCATTGTTTCTTGCTCCTCTTAGTTTCTGTGATACTAAATTTAATTGCTGAGAAACGTTCTCACCGTTCCATACCATATTTTCAAGTATTCTTTCTTTAACTGCATATTCATAATATTCATTACAATAAGGATGATCTAATACTAATAAATCTCCATATGCATCTTCCATAGCACCCTGATAACTTATATAAACTTTTCCTGTTCTAAATGTTGTAACTAAAAATCCATCTCTAACTTCAGCTATATCTAATGCTTGTGCACCTAATGTAGGACAAAAACAAACAGCATCATTTACATCTTGAATTCTTAATTGAGTCCAACTATCAAATTGTCTATATTGATGTGGTCCTACTCTTTGAACTAACTGGTAACTGTTTTTATCATCACAAGTTTTAATAACACATACATCTTTACAGGTGTCATCTTTACTGCATGGTGACATTTCTCCAGGAGAAGGAACATAAGGTACTTCATTAAATGTTTCAATATGTGTACCAGATGGCATTGTTGCATTAACTGTATAGCTGCCACATCTAAATGCATAATTTATATATTTGAAATCCATAGGTAATTGCCCTCTACCATGTTCTATATCAATTATGACCTGCTTAGTTCTGTGAATTCTTAAACCTAAATCATAATTAACTCTTTGAGCAACTTTAATTAATTGCTGTGGCTCAATCATTCCTTCCAATGCATAGGTTGAAAAATCAATGGAAACATCTTCCATTAATTGACTGAATGTTCTATATTTTTGTGATACTCCCATTATCTATTAATATTTATTTTATTATCAGAATCCTCTGGCGGAACTTGCATAGTATTCATCATAGTCTGTATTACTTGAGCTTCTATTTCTGCAAATAATGCTTCAGGTATATATATTTCTTGATCATACCTAGGTATACAGTTATTTGTATCATCACAGTCCCAATTAGTTATATCTGAATCAAATACTCCTTCTAATTTTAAAGCATCCCATTCAATATTTGGTGCATATATATAACCATCTAACCACCAAAAATATAATGTTTTATTATATTTAAAAGTTGTAGTTTTAGTCATAGAAGTAAAAGTACCCGGCTGAGTAGCTTGAAGTTCTTTTGATCCATCTATAGAGCTTACAGTACGTATTAGAGGTCCCCAGTATCCTTCAAACATAGAAGGTAGTTTCTTTTTAGATCTTTTGATTGTACATCCACTTGTTATACCTGCACAGTGTGCCTCTACTTTATCTACATCAATTAATTCAATATATGGTAATGTTTTCCAAACTGAATTAAATTTCATTAGTTTATTGGCATAATCTTGTCTTCTCATTAATACTTGAGCGTACTTCTCTATTAGGCTGTATATATATCTATCAGTTACAAATGCATCTTGTACTTCTGCTTTTACTTGACCTCTGATTCTAGATATTGCTTCTGATATTTTTGACATATTATTTACTTTTCAAATTCATTATAATGCTTTAACTCTTCTTTATTCTTATCAGCATTGTGATCATATAAATGAGCCACTCTGTATTTATTTTTCATAACTACATACTTGGTCCAATTTGCAGGATATTCTTTAGCTACAGTTCTTTTAAAATCTCTGCATGCTACAAATCTCCATAGATCCCTATTTTTAAATCTATATTTGGTTGACCAATTGGTATAAAATATTTTACCTAAGTTACCATCAGTTTCCCAATTTTTATTTTGTAAGACTTTACCGTATTGATTAGAAAGAGCATAATTTGTATTAACTGATTTTGATGAAGGACATGTACCTATAAATAAATATCCTAATGAATCAGGTAATTCTACACCATCTCTATTTTTAACAACAGCCTTCCATAACTCTATATTGTATAACTTAATTATACTTTTTAATTTCTTATTATCTATATCAGAATATAAAGGTTTTTTCTCTTTAAATTCTTTTATTGTTTCTCCATTTAATAACCCTAATCTTTTTTCTCTATACCTTGGAGCTTTTAAATTGGGTTTTTTAAAATTATTAATCATATAGTTATATTTATAATTTACAAAAAAAACCCCACTTTATGAAATTTAAGTGAGGTCTTTATAAAGCTTGATAAGTTAATTCGCAGATGTTACCCATTATAGGGTGTTGTATTTCTAATTTACCAGATCTTCTATTACCTACATATTTGTTACTATAATGATAGTAATCTGTCTTTCCTAAACTAGGTAATGTTTTTTCTATAAAACCTGCTGTTTCATTAGATGTCATATATTCAACCTTTCTGTCAGTGTGTATATGACCTTTGAATAAAGTTCTATTTATAGTAGCTCCCCATTCTTTAGGGTATTCAGTAGCAAATATTAAAGGATTATTTTTACTACGTTTATCTCCATGCTCAAATGCATTAAAATTACTATGCCAAACATGAACTTTTCTTTCTTCATAATTTATATCCCATTCTATTTCTTCACTCTCTATTGACTTTGACAGTGCGTGAACTAAATGAAATGAAGACAATCTATCATGGTTACCTGGTACATAAACAACAACTAATTCTTTACAGAAAGCTTTTATATAATTAATAGCCCAATGCATTGCATCAAATGCCTGCATATAAGCGTCTGTAGCTTTCATACAGTTATCTAATCCTGTTCCGCTAGTAGTAGTGCCCTCAAACGTATCCATGTTGATTAAATCTCCTCCTACAACAAAATACATTTTTTCAATATAATGTACAGGAGCTGCCTTACTCATAAGATATATAATAGTATCTTCAAAATCTTTATCTATAGTATCATTACCTTCTTTACCAAAATGTATATCTTGTAAAGAAATAACACCACATACTGGGTCAGACTTATCTACTGATTTTAAACTAAATTTTGGAAGCTTATGTTTTTTTGGTTTCCATACCTCAAGAAGATTTTTAAATAAATTTTCTTCTTGATCTTTCAATTGAGTAACTAATGCTGACACTCTCCAATGATCACCCATTTGTTTATTCCAATACTGTGATAATCTCCATTTATTAGTATCTATCTTAAGTAAACTTATAATCTCTTCTGCACTCTTAGGTTCATAATCAAATGTACCAGATATTTTACCTTCACCTTTATCTAAATCAATAGACTCAACTAATTGTGCTTTATCAGCAGCTTTAGAAAAAAAGTTTGTTTTTTTTCTTTGTTTGCTTCTATCTGCTAATATTTCTTTTTTAATTTTTCTATATTCTTCTTCTGTAATTCCTATTCTTTCAGCACTTATTTTAGGATGCTTTTTCCATTTTAATGAGTCAATTACTTTTTGTTTTATATAGTTCATCTGTTTTGTGTTTTTTTTATAAAGATAAGAAAAAAAAAGAGACTGGCTATTTTAACCAGTCTCTCCAACGTTTGTAGTAGAAAACCAACAAACCACCACTCTGTTGTTTTTTATGCTGCTATAGTAGAAACTAACAATTCAATAGGTACACATGCTCCACCTATTTGTGAATCTTGTATCTTAATTTTGTAAGCTGTACTAGCAGTTAAATTAGTTATTGTATAGTTTGAAATAGTTGTTGCTATTGGAGCAGCGTTTACTAACGTCCATCCTGAAGGATTAATTTGTGTATCAATATATATATTAATACCATTACTAGAACTCCATATACCATCCCACAGTACATTTATGGAAGAACTAGTTACCACCCCTGCATATTGATTATAAGGATTATGTGCTAAATCATTAGATGAACAAGCCCCATTACCATTTATTTGTAATAGACAAAGTTTTTGAATTATCTGATCTAATCTAGTACCAGAAGTAATTACTATCTGTCCACCAGCTGGGCCAATTTGAAATGATGTACCACAATAACTTACACACGCAGCACACTGAACATCATCACACCTTTCACTTCCTGTACTACAATCTGTATACGTACATGGATTAGTCAAAGCTGTATCAGCACAGCTACATTTTTCACTACATTTTGTACAATTACATGCCATTTTTTAATTTTTTATATTTTATGAGCAACCTGCTATTAATTCATTTTGTATAACTGCAGGACTTTCAGTTACATTCCAACTACCTCCAGTATTTACTGCTAACTCTCTCCAAGGATATACTGTTGAAGCACCTGGTGGAGTATATGTTTTACTTGTTCCTGCTCCAACTACAATTATTTTAATTCCTTGAAGTAAAGCAATTGTTGTTAAAGTACCAATTTGTGCATAATCAGTTGCATCAAATGCATCATCTGATCCACTTGGTAGATCATCTGTTATTACAACTATAAATTTAGCCACATTACTTCTAAATGCACCTACAAAGTTACCTGTCATTATTTGTTGGATTGCCATATCAGTTGGATCTGGAGATCCGTCTCCTTGTCCTAATGGTACACCTGATGTAGGTGCTCCAGTATTAAGTTTATTTAACTGATTAGTAAATGCAGTACCATTATCATTTCCAAACATTGACCATGCTGTTATGAATTGTCTGTGTCCTCCTCCAGTATTTATAATTCTTTGTGCTGCAGGTAATGCAACATAATCACTTGATGTATTATATGTAGGGGTTGCTGTAGTACCTTGTGCTTCATCTGCTGTTACTAATGCCATTCTATATGGATTAGATCCAGAGTTATTATCTATAGTACCTATAACTGCAGCTATACCAGATTGTAGAGTTCCTATTTCAGTACCCATAGTTGAAGTATAATCAAGTACTATTGCTACATCCATACCTGCACTACATGCTTGTGCAACAGCTTGCATAGTAAATGCTTGTGTATTAGGACATATTTGACCTGATACTCCTTTAAATGATACTGTTATCCTAGCATCATATGTTGTGTTAGCTGTTAAACCGGAAGTAAATTGATGACTTACAGAAGCAGCTGGATTATTAATTGTTTGTGTTGCCACAACTACTCCACTTGCATTTAAAATATCTATTACGTATGTTGCAGTGGTTCCTAATGTATTAGCAAAGCTTACTGTCACGTTTGTTTGTGTTATACCGCTAATTGTTATTGATGGTGGACAAGGTATTAAACCTGCTACCACACTACTTTGGTTTGCCTCACAAGTATCTACTCCATCTGTTACACTAAAATCTACTTGTACAGATATGTTTTGAGAAGTATTTAATGTTTGAGTTGGAAAAATATATCCACTTGATGAATTTTGTAGTTGAGATACGCTAACGGTTGTTTGTAATGATGCACCTAATGCATCTGTTAATGTTATTATACTATACCCTGATGTATCATTAAAGTTACTAGGTATAGAAGAAGATTGAAAATCAAATATTATTCCATCAATTAAATTGGATGAACTATTGATTCTATTTGTTGTAGAATATCCAAATGTTACTGCACTACAACCACTTGGACAACAATTAGTTTGTATTGAACTTATAGCAGCATACATATCATCTATAACTACCCATGCATTTTGTACACTCTGTGCTAAAGTGCTTGCAGAATTATTCCATCCTGTTATAGCACCATAAGTTGCACTAGAACTTAATGAAGCATAACTTCCAGTAATAACACTTTGTGCAACAGCAGCGTTAATTGCTGCTGGTAAACCCACTGCATTTCTTAAAGCACAAAAAGCACTCTCAAGTGCTAATACTACTACAGATACATTTGTTAAGGTACCTACATTACTTACACAAGTTGGTACAATCTGTACTTCTGATACAGCACCTGAACATGGTAATACACATGCTTCTAAAACATCTAATCTACTACTGTAGCTAGTTAAAGTACTATTTATAAGTTGTATACTTGATAAATTTGTACATACTTGATCTGCTATAAGTGTTGCAAATAAATCTAAACGTAATTGTGTTACTGGGTTTCCTGATGCATCATTATATTGCATGCATGCAGGTAATGTCATTATAGGAAGATTGTCAGTTACATATGTACTAGATGGTAAATTACTCCCGCTATTATTAGCACAAATTTCAGTAACCATAGCCTGTAATACAGGAACTAAAGTTGTTGGTGTTGTACCACGTATATTTAAACATGTAAGATCTAATCCTGCTAAACTTGGATTTGCACTTACACCATTAGTAATAAGATCACATACCTTTGTAGCAAGCTTTGCTGTAACTTCACTAATTGTATCTCCACTGCATAAATTAATACAGGAAATATCAGGTCCTTGCCATATTACACAATTAGAAGAAATGTTGTCACATCCGTTTGTGCTACCACTTGAATTTGTTGGGATCATAAATAATTATTTTACTATAACGTACCGTGTTGTAAACTCTACAATTATAATATACAAAAATTTTTAAAAGCAAACAAGAAGTCTGCTCTTAAAAATTTTTTGTTAAGATTTATGATTTTAGTAAATTATTTGTCTTCTGAACTTTCAAGAGGTGTTAATGTACCATCTTCAAGACTTACATTTACCTGACCATATTTTTTTTCAAGATCAGCTGTAAAAGTCTTCCATTCATTATTTAAATTAGAATGTTCTTTTACTATTGTTTGTTTAGCTAATTCAGCAGAGCCTAAATTCATTACAACATTTTGAAGCTTAGCCTGAAGCTCTCTTATGTTTTCTAATTCTTCTTCTGATAATTTTTTAGCTACTTTTGCTTTTGCAGGTTTTTTTGATTTTGCCATTGTATAAATATTTATTTAAAACAAATATATAAAAATTATTTATTCCAAGAAAATTCTGTTACAGTTTTTTTTGTTGAAAATAATTCCCCATCTACTATACTTATCATAGCTTCTAAATGTTGTTGTTTTACATTTTTTTGTACATAGCTTAATATCTGTGCTTTTGTAAATTGTTTATAATCTGTAGTAGAAAATTTATTTTTAATATCATAGTGTACAGCTATTGCACCTGTTGTAGATGCAGTTCTCTTAGTAGAGTCTTTAACTATGGTACCTATAAGTTCATATACTATTTGATTTATAAGACCTTTACCATTATCTGGATGATCATAAGCATCTATAGATACTATCTCCCAAGTATACTTTACTTTAGGTTGTACATCCAATGGTTTTTTAACAACTGTTTTTTTAACAGCTGGTTTTTTTTCTACTGCTTTTTTGCTAGTAGTTTTTTTAATTACTTTTTTTTTCTTTTTCATTGTTAATTTATTTGTTGTGCATCTTTTGTATATTCTCTACCTTCTTTTGGTTCAAACAAACCAGACATATGAAACAACCCGTTTTTCTTCCATTTACCATTCCACTGTTTACCATATTTAGTCCACCTATCATGTGCTTTAGCAAACTCCCAAACTTCTATACCATTGTCTTTACCTTTAAATATTTTATCATAAGTTTTAACCCAGTACATATCAAAAGGTCCCATAGCTCTAGCCTGTAACATCAACTCTCTAGTTCTATGATCAGCTTTACCAGTAACACATATATCTATATCTGTTGTTGGCCAACCTTCTAGTATACCACCAACTACATATAACTTATGATGTAACCAGTCTAATTTTAAGAGTTCTTTTATATATTTTTTATATATAGTATCATCTAATCCATACATAAATGGAATAAAAATAAAAGAACCATTTACATTTTTTACTTCACCTTCTAAGTTATCTTCATACTCATTCCAAAAACTTTTAAAATCCATATATTATTTTATTGATTTTAATAATCCGTCTTCAAAATTAAGTGTAACCGTACCACCTTTAGAGTTTACAACTACAGTTTGACCACCTTCATAACCACTTACAGAAGCATTGCTACCAGCTGCACCTTGTGCTCCCGTAGCTCCAGTTGCTCCTTGTGGTCCAGTTGCTCCTGTAGCTCCTGTGTCACCTTTAGGTCCTTGTGCACCAGTATCACCTTTAGCTCCTTTTGAACTAGCAGCTGAAGAATCTTTTCCAAATGCAGATTTTATAAATGCATGTAATTCCTCTACGTCTTCTCTTAGGTCTTCTATTTGTTTTATTAAAAATCTATTATACTGATATAAACCATCATCATTAAATAAATCACTCATATCTGTTAAAGCAGCTAAATCACTAGCTACTTCACTAGATACAGTTATTTCACCATCACTACCTTTAACTGCCCTTTGTTTAGAGGTGCCTGATTTGAATAGTTTCTTTCCTCTTATGTTATCATTTATATTTGCCATTATATTTTTGTAAATTCTATAATTATTGATGCACTTACTCCTCTAAGATATTTACTAGTAGCACTTTTTCTATAAGCAATTTGTATTTCATCACCTTTTGAAAAAGAAAGGTTAGGATCATATTCCACTACACCACCTGATGCAACACTTATTGAGCCTGATGATTGTGTTGGTGTACCACTAGCACTTCTCCATATATCAAATATAATTGAAAAACTAGTACTTGCTGATCCACTAGTATTATTTAATCTAATTCTTTTTATAGTTCCACTTGATGGACAATCAAAATGATTATAGTATTGATTTGATGTTGTTTCATTTAAACTATTAAAAGGTATCCTTAAGCCAGAAGTTGTACTAGTGTCATCTGAAAAATTACAAAACAATATAGTTTGAGTAGTAGTACTAGATGGAAGACTGGCCCATTGTACACCATTACCATTCCCCATTGATTTTAAATATTGTCCACTTGAACCAGGATCTCCATCTACCTCTATTTGTGTACCATTTCCTAATAATAAATTAGTAGATGATTCAAAGTCTATCTCACTACCTGAAACTTGTAAGTTGCCAGTTACTTGATGAGCACCAGTAGTCTTTGTACCTCCATTAAGAGTTTCAAATCTCTTGGTTCCATCATAATAAAGCTCTATTGAACCATTTGCAGTAAATAAAGCATATGTTTCACCTAAAACTCCAGCTGCTATTCTAACATCAGTTGTAGCATATATTTCTAATCCATTAGCACTACTATCTTGTATTATACCATTATTTTGTGTATTACTATGATAAATACGTAAATCTGAAGAAGCTCCCCAAATTGATTGTACATTATCACCGTGGTTTGTAGTACCAGTCATTGTACCACCAGCAAGTGCCAAGTAACCACTCATAGTTCCAGAAATACTACCTGTTACTGTTAAATTTCCTGTTACTTTTGCACCATCACTTTTAGTTTCAAACTTAAGAGCATTATCATAATTTAAAGTTACTGCACCATCAGGTGCAAATGTTGCCATAGTTTCTGAAGAACTTTTCATTAAAGAAAGCTCACCAGCAGAACGTATTTGCATTGCTCCAAGTCTATTATCTATAATACCTTTACTACCATCATAATACATTTCCATATCACTACCGGTACCAAATAGTGCTTTTATATTATCTGGAAATATAACATCACCATCCATTGTACCACCAGTAAGCTCTAAATATCTACCGTCTAAATCTACAGTTAATGCACTAAGACCACTTCTATTTAATGTAAGAACACCGGTTCCAGTAGCAAATGATACTGAACTTAAATAGTTATTTGTTGAACTTGTACCAGCTCCAATCAAACTTCTAATCTCAGCAGCACTTATTCCACTATTTAAACTTGGAGAAGAACCATTAGATAAAATAGCTGGTGTTCCAGTGTCATTTACAACTCCTAAATTTGTTCTTGCATCAGCAGCATTTGAAGCTCCAGTACCACCATTTGCAACAGATAAGTCAGTACCATCCCAATCTGAGTTATTTATTGATAAAGATCCACCAAGAGTTAAAGTAACAGCTCCTGTTCCAGTTCCAGTTAATGTTAGTCCATTTACTGTTCCTTCACCAGATACTTCAGTTACTGTACCTGATGTTGAGCTTGTTCCAGCCCCAATTAATGAACGTACTTCTGCTGCACTAATACCTGAGTTAAGAGACGGTGTAGATCCATTTGATAATATTGCTGGTGTACCCGTGTCAGGTGCTGTATTAGTTATTGTAATTGTTCCACCACTACTTGTTGATGTCAACTCAGATTCAATACCGGTACCCTGAGCAATAGTAAATGTTTCTCCATTAGTCACAGAAGTTGACTCCGTACCATTACCTTCTTTTATTGTCCAAGAACTCATTGAGCCACCACCAGTTCCTGCACCTATTAAAGTTCTAACCTCAGCAGCTGTTATACCACTAGCTAAAGAAGGCGTAGATCCATCTGTTGTTATAGCTGGTAAAGGACCATTATAATTTAATGTAATACTTTCATCACTTGAATTTAATACTGATTGAATATTTGTACCTCCAACTATACTTACTGTTTCTCCATTACTAATAGTAAATGAAGAACCACCAACAGCATTTGATACTCCAAAACCTGTCATTGTACCACTTCCAGTACCTGCTCCTATCAAAGATCTTATTTCAGCAGCTGTAATACCTGAGCCTAAACTTGGTGTACCACTACCATTTATAATAGCTACAGAACTTGAAGTTATATAAGATGAGTCATTAGTCCACTGTGATATATTACCTGATTTGTTTGTAAATGTTTGTGTATTACTTGGAGTTGTAGTTCCTTGTGGATTACTAAATGATGTAGTTAAAGTACCACCATCTTGTTGTGTAAGCGTTAATGTTATTGTAGAAGAACCTGAATCACTGAATGCAGTAATCATGTTATCATAAGCAGAATTAGATTCTCCAGAATGACCACCTGACCAATTTACTTGACCACCTACTGTTAAAAGATTTGTTGATGTATTAAATGTTAAACCACTATCTGAAGTTAAGTTTGAAGAACTATTCCATATTGGTATTCTGGTATTAGCTCCTGAACCTGTTACATTACCAACTTGGGAATTATCTATCTTCTGCCAAGCATCTGTTGCTAAATCAGAAAATACTGCCCAATCTCCTACGGCCCAATCTGTTATGCCATCTAGGTTAGTAGATCCTGCAGTTTCCACAATATAATAATATCCTGGTGTACCTGATCCACTTGTTAATGTTGGTGAGTTTGAAGATGCATTCCAGGTTCCTTGGAATGATAAAACTCCTGTTATAGCTGTATTAATAGCTGTTTGTATTTGTGCTCCAGTTGCTAAGTTTGATGAACTACCACTTACAGCACCTGTATTAGCTGATACTGTTGGTGCTGTTGCTGTTCCTCCTACAGTAATTGTATTAGAGTTACCACTACTTACTGATGTAACACCAGAACTAGAACTTGTACCAGCACCTATCAATGATCTTACCTCTGCTGCTGAAATTCCTGAGTTTAATGAAGGTGTACTACCATTACTTAATATAGCAGGCGTACCTGTATCATTTACAACCCCCAGGTTGCTTCTTGCATCTGATGCATTGCTTGCTCCTGTTCCTCCGTTAGCAACAGCTAAATCAGTGCCTGACCAATCTCCATTATTTATTGTAAGTGTTCCACCTAAAGTTATAGTACCAACTCCTGTAATAGTTCCGCCTGTTAATGTTAAACCATTTACTGATCCTGATGTAGCAACACTGGTTACACCTGAGCTTGAACTAGTACCTGCACCAATAAGACTTCTTATTTCAGCTGCAGTTACTCCACTTGCTAAAGTTGGTGTACCACCTCCAGAAAATATTCCTGGCTCTGCAAAAGTTGTAAATCCAGGACCATTTGTTAATTGGTTTAAGTTGGTAATACCATTAGTTATAGTAACAGTAGCTCCACTTCGTGCTGTTGTAATATTAGTTCCTCCAGCTATGTCTACACTTTCTCCGTTTGAAATGTTTTCACTTCCTCCACTATCTGCCGTTAGAGTCCATGAAGACATAGAACCTGATCCTGATACAGCATTATCTACATAAGTTTTATTTGCTGCATCTGTACCGGATGATACAGTATCTATACCTTGTATTCTACCTGTTCCTTCTAAAACAATATTACCACCAAAGTTAATAGTATTATTAGCATATTTTACAGATATTGATACAATATCTAAATTATCATTATATATATTAAAGTTTTTACTTGAATCTTGTCCAACATAATAATTTCTTACATTGTCTGATTGAAAGTTTATATAGCTCCATTCTGGATTAGTACCTGTTTGATTAAGAGTAATCATAGCATCAGATGCACTACTTAATACCAATGATTGAGCTGTTACAGATGAATCAAAAGTAGTTGCTGTTGATGACATAGTCATCTCATTTGTACTACCTATTTTTATTAAAAATTGATCACTAGTATCCATTAGTAATCTAGCATAATTATTTGCTTGATTATAAAAATATATACTAGGTGATGATCCACTATTATCATCCATCACTAGGTCACCAGTCATTGTATCACCTGCTACTTCTACATATCTACCATCAAGATCTACTGTAAGAGAAGACAGACCATTTCTTGCTGCAGTAAGTATACCATTGCTTGTATTAAAACTTAAACTAGTTAAATAGTGATTATCATTATCATTAGCTGAGTTTAAAGTTATAGTATCACCACTTGTAGTAATAGTCATACCACCAGCTGCAACCAATGTTAATGTATCATTATTAGAATCAGCTACTACAGTACTTTGTCCACTAACTGCAAAATTCTTAAATATATTTTGACTTGATCCTTTATCTGTATTAGTTAAAGTAATTGTACCATTACTTGTTATAGGAGATCCACTAACACCTATACCACCCCCATTAGAAATTGCAACGCTAGTAACAGATCCACTTCCTGTTCCCGCACCTATATCTGATCTTATTTGTGATTTAGTTCTATATTTAAGATTACCTCCGTCCCAAACCAGTATACCTGTATAAGAAGAATTATCATTAGATATAGAAGACACACTTAAAGTACCTGTTACTGACTGATTATTTAAGAAGTTTATTGCCATCTAATTTATTTTTAATCAAAAATACAAAATAAAAACATAATATGAAAGAGTGGTAATTAAGCCACCCTTTCATAAATTATATTGTTATCTTATTTTTTGGACAAGAACTCTTAACGTGTTAGCTGTAGTAGTTCCTGAAGTAGTAATTGTTACTTGAGTTGTAGAATTTCTTTCAACTCCACAAAATACAGTATTCCCAGAACTCTTCTCATATACTTGAACAACCACATCTAAAGTACCTAAACTATGTGTTATAGCCTGAGATGCTGAATCACTTGATGGCCAATCTACTGCATAACTTTGAGCATCTACATGAGACTTTAAAGTAGCTGGAGTTACATATCTAAATGAATCAGTACCTGCATCAACTTCAGCTTGTGTTGCAATTTCAGTTACACCACGTGCCCCTGTTGTTGAATCAGGTAATGTTCTTGTAGAGTGTGATTGAATAACACCATCAGTCATATTTAACTGATCTATTACAATAACACCTGAAGTATTAATATCTGAGTCAGTACCAATAATGTAATTAGGAGTATTTGCTAACATAGCATTTGATATACCACCTGATTTAATTGTGACAAATCCATTTGCTGTTGCTGAAAAAGAAGCACTACTAAATCCAGCAACACCTTTTTCTGTTGCTCCATCTGTTGCACCTGTACCTGCAATGTTTTGATCTTGAATAACAATACTATAAGCTGTTGCAGCTGGATTAGAACTTGCACTAATATTTGAATTAGCGTAAATCATATCTCCTACCTCAACTGCTACACTACTACCATTAAAAGCTATAGTACCATCTGTTGTAACAACAAAGAAGTCACCTGTAGTAAGAGCAGTGTTACTTGCACCTGCTATTGCTGGTGAGTTTGTACTTGCGTTATATCCTCCTTGGAATACACCTACTCCAGCTACTAATGATTGTACCTGTCCTAAGTTTACACCATCAGAAGATGCTGTACCATTTGCAACACCCGTTAGTTTATTAGAACCAAATGCAACATCTGCCTCAGCAGCACCCCATTGATTAAGGTGTACATTTTGATATAATATCTTTTCATTAGCCGTTCCATCTACACCTACTAAGAAATCAGCAGCAGGATCAATAGTTGTAACTGTAGTCAATTCACTTAAGTCAAGTGTAATACCAATATTACCACTACTTGTAATAGGTGAATTACTTACATCTAATCCTGTGCCTGGAGTTATACCTATACTTGTCACACCATCTACTGGTAAAGTAGCAAGTGTTAAGTTACCTAAAATTACTTGTGAAGCAGAACCTGCACCAGCAATGTTTATGTTACCATTGGATGTAAGTGGACTATTAGTAATTGTAAGTGCACTACCTGTTTCTGTAATACCAACACTTGTAAGTCCTGTATTTGTATCTGCAGCCCATTCTACAATTCCACCTGAAGATACTTTTAATACTTGTCCTGCTGAACCTATAGCTAATTTAGCTAATGTTGATGCACCAGAAGCATATAGTATATCTCCCGTTGTATAACTTGAAAGTCCTGTACCACCATTATCTACATCTAATGTACCTGACATTGTCATTGTACCACTAGAAGTAATTGGAGAGTTACTGAAAGACATTCCTGTTGAACCACCACTTACACCTACTGAAGTTACAGAACCAGCAGCTGCATTAATATATGTTTTTAATTGAGATAAGTTTGCATATTTAGCATTAGTATCAGTTGCATCAGAGAATAAGAAGTCATCTGCATCAGCTAAAGTTATAGATGTTCCATCACTTGCAGCTAATACCACGTTATCACTTCCTGCATAATCTACTGCTAAAGTTCCACTAGTAGTTATTGTACCACCAGTTAAACCTGCACCTGTAGCTACTGAAAGTACTGTACCATCTGCACCAAATCCAGGGAAGTTAGATAATAATGATTTTTTAATTGTATTATCACCAGCATCAGAAAACCATAATGTATCTGCACCAACAGGTGTTGCAGCTGTAGCAGATAAGATTGCATTGTCAGTTCCTGCATAGTCAATGTTAACTGTTGGAGTAACTGTTGCTGATCCACTAATTGTAATACCAGTACCACCTGATACGGAAGTTACAGTACCAGCTGCTGAGTCAGTTCCTGTAACTGTAAGTGTATTACCACTTCTTGTTACTCCTACTGTACCAGCACCAACAATTAATACATCATCATTAGTTCCATCTGATCCTGCTAATCTAATACCAGCTGATCCATTTGATGATCCAACACCTGATAAATCATATGTTGTGTTTGCCTCTGTCCCTGATTGAATAGCTACCCATGCACCATTGGCACGCAAAAATAGTTTATGCACACCAGTGTCATAGTAAATTTGCCCATTACCATATACGGTTGGAGAAGATCCCACGGGTTGTACAACTGCATTTTGCAACTGACTTCCATGTAAATCTATATTTTGTAAATATTTTATACTTGCCATGATTACTTATTTATTTGTTATTTATTATTTGTTTTAATTAATTTAAATACGCACAACCAGAAAATGCTGAATTGAACGTTAATACTATTATATTAGAGTTGGTATATGCTACACTTCCAACTACTACACTGTTACCACTATCTACTACCGTAACTGAAGGAAAATCTCCAAGATTATGAGTAATAGTCCATTGAGCTAAAGGAGAATCTTGACAGAAAGTATAAGTACCTGTATCTGCAATTATCTCAGCTAAATCAATTATAGTACATACATTAGATGGAGTTGCAGGACAACTGTAACTTGCTTCTTCATTAGTTTTAGCTAATGGTTCAACAAAAGTTCCTTCTATACCTGTTGCTACAACAACTGCTGTTGATGCACTATTTTGCCAATCACATAACCACTTATTATTAGATGCGGTTCTAAAATCTTTATAACAACAACTTTCTATACCAAACTTTACATTTTTAAAATTAGCATAAGCTTGATTTGCAAAATTTTGTTCAGTCTGAATTCTTTTTAAAAGAGATAACTCTTTTTCTTGTGCAGAATTACTTGACTTAACTATTGTTGATGTTGCCATATTATTTATCTCTTAAATCACGTATTTGCTGTCTAGCTAATTCCAATGCAAGATCTCTTGATGTATCTACATTTTTAGAAGTTCTTTCAAGATTAGTCTTACAATCTCTACATACTAAAACTCCATTATGATAAGCTTTTTGACAGCCACACGTAAATTGTTTATTACATTGTGTACAATTTGCCATTTGTCTGGTTTTATATTACATTAAATATTTACTACTTGATCCACAGTTACCTGATGGACATAAAATTTTATTTAATCTTTGTTTAGCGTAATTATATAGTTGCATTCCTTGTGCAGAAGATTGACAATATTCTACATTTGAAACAGCAGCATCTATCATTGTTCTAATGTAATAAAGTTCAGATAACAATTCTTCTTTATCTGAATTAGGTTGACATGCTTGTACATCTAGACCACAAAGTACATTATAATACTCTGTCATAAGTCTAGTTACTCTTAAGTGATTATATTCTACATATACTTTAGAGTTTGGTGATACACTATATTTTATAATATATATACCATCAGGAATGTTTTGTTGAACTGTTCCACATTCAGTTTTTTGTAAAGCTAATGTGCATGCTGTCAAACACATATCAAAATCTTTGTCAACTTTAATCAGCACTGGAACTGTGTAGCCCGGTAAAGTAATTAATAATTCTTCACAATCTACTGCTAATTCTTTGGAGTATTGACTAGTATCTTTTATACATAATAAGTCACAATTAGATACAGTAGGAATCTCCAAGCTTAATATATGTTTGTTTGCCATTTTCTATTACTTTATTACACTATATAGATAATATACAAAAAAAACAAGAATATATAAAATAAAAAGAGCAGGAGTTTGAACCCCTGCTCTAATTAAATTAAAAAGATTTAACTTTTTACAATGTGTAAGTATCTACTACTAATGCATTACTAGCAGTTGCAGCCCAGTTTACTAAACCAGTCATTAAATTACCCATTGCAGCTTCTAAACCAGCAATAGAAGGATCAATATAAATTTTATATACATATTGATCATTATCAAATACACCTGATGGATTATTATATCTAGGCACTGAGTGTCTTACATAATAAGCAACATATGTTTTTGATCTATCTACAGCAGCAAGAATTTCATCAGACATTTCAATCTCTCTGATTCTAGCACTGTCAGCATTTCCTTGGTTATAAGGACTTTGACGGTATCTTTCAGACATGATTAAATCTCTAACTACTCTTTCACCTTGAGTTTGTTCCATTGATCCAGCTGTTCTTGAAGCAACACCACAATCATTACATGGATTACCAGTCTCATCTAATTCAGATAAGATAATTTCTACTGGCTCAGCATTATAATGATCTCTAGTATCAAATGAACAGTTACCAAATACTGTATCTACATAAGCTCCTTTTACTGTTAATTTAGCAGAAACTTTAGGTCCTGCAGCAGCATTAGGAGTTAATGATGCAGTATAATTACCTGCAGCAGCAACACCAGCAGCTTGAGCTACTGTATATACACTAGTAGTTGCTACACCAGCAGCAGTTGTTGAAGTTACAACAACACCACCAACAGATAAACCAGCACCACCTGCAGCAACAGTTAATTTACCGTTAGATCCAGCACCTCTATTAATAGTGATAACATCACCAACTTGGTATCCAGCACCAGCTTGTGCAACAGTATATCCGTTTGCAGCAATAGGTCCAGTACCACCACCACCTGTAATAGCAGTAATTACAAATACAGCATTCTCAAAACCTGGACGGCTTGAAGCTGTAATAGCAGAACCATTAGCATCAACAGCAGTTGATGGTAATTGAGTTGCCGCTACAGCATATCCTGTACCTGCAGTTAATGTTAAACCAGCCCCTTTTACAAGACCATCAACATCACCTTCAGCAACAAATGGAGTAATTAATGGGTTACCAGCTTGATAATTTACATCATCTTTAGCTAAACCATTCCCTATAGCTTGCTCAGCCATTCTAGCTAAGATTAAAGCAGGGTCAATAAATTCTTGTCCATCTACACAACATACATTTGATGAGTCAGCAATTGCATATGCATTATGATTTAAAAATCTTAATGCAGGTGAACCTTTAACATCAATTCTCATAAATTGTGTTTTTCCACAAGGAGCACAATCAGAAGCTAATGATAAGCTTGCTGTAGCATTAGATGCAGTAGTTGTGTCTTGTTTCCATAATCCAGTAATAAATCTTGGGTTAATACCTTTTGATTTTACTGATTCTTTGTAACCCCCATGTCCTGGGTTGTTACCAATTGTGTCTTTAGTGTAGTATGAACCTTGTACAATGTACGCTAGATTCCCAGTTCCAATAACTCCTGCTGGAAGAGCTACTGTTTCCCAGTTACTATCACTTACCAACCCAATCTGTCCTGCCGTTAAAGCAGAGGTAGCTGTGCCACCAGCAGCGTCTACTGACGTTGCTACAAACGTTTTATTAAACGCATGATTAAAATAAGCCATAATTTCAAATTTTGTGTGGAGACCATTACCCCCACTGGTTATAAATAAATGATTTAAACAGTTTACTCTGCTCGTAACATCAGTGTTACTATAATAATATACAAAAATTAATTGATATATTAATTATTTCTTTCTGCTGCTGACTGCCCTCTTTGTTGTTGATATATGTTTTCTATATCACCAGCAATTATTGCTGCAGCATCATCTAACATAACTTCTACCAAGTCATCTTTAAATTCACAGTTTACATTTACTGTACTTACATCTCCTGTATATGGATTCACACATCCTTCTACTTGTATTAATACTGGTTTTTCATAGTAAGTCAATACAGGATTTACAATATTAAAATTAGAATTTCTATATATTCTAATTGTATTACCTAACATAGTACAAAAAGTTTCACCCCATTCAAAATCAGGATTCTTTAATGGATCTCTTAATAATAACGGAACATTAGCTTCTTCTGCTAAATAAACTGTCATTGATCTTGGGGTTGTACAACATTCATCTGTTGCATCTGTTGAAACTCTTTTAAATTCTAAGTATGTATCTGTTGGAAAATTATTAGATTCAAAATATGTATCTGTTACTGTTCCAGTTAAAGATAACTCTCTTAATAATGGTTGTAAATCATCTATTCTTTTTTTAGATAACTCATCACCCTCTTTATACATGTTGCCACCGTGTAGATTTCTTCTACACCACTCTATCTGTGCTTTATTAAATGCTTCAGTAAATTGCCAACATTGAATATTATCATAGTCTTGACTATCTAATTTATTTAGTCTTTCTTTGAGTTTAATTAAAAGGGTGCTATTCTCCATTATTTATTATTTATTATGCATTCCAATAAGGTTCTACTTTTGCTAATAATGATAAAAGTAGTTCTTCATTATCTGGACTCTTTAAAAATTCTAAACACTCTGCTGGTCTTTTACCTAATCTAACACCACTATCTAATGGTTCTATCCAACCGCTAGCTTTAGTTGTTAAAAATCTGTAATACAATGCATCTTTAATTAATGCACGTAATTTTAGTTCTTCCATATCCATTTGAGATACTTCTAAGAACTGACTAGCAGCACGTTTTTTATTACTTTCTGCTCCTTCACCATTAATGTACATATCCATATTTTCATATAATATATCATTTGGTATACTCTTCACATATTGTACACTATCAACATCCACTATTTTTGCAACATATCTTAATTTAGTAGTATTACTATCAAATAAATTTTGCAAGTTTACTAATGATCTATTTCTAAGTTTAGATAGCTCTGTTCTAGTACTCATAGTTTCTTCAACAGTATCTAAATAAAACTTAGGACTTGGAGTAGCTGCTTTTGCCTCTTTCAGAGATTTAGCTACTATAGAAAATCCTCCTGCTAATATTGCATATAATTTTATTTTGTCATATGGATCAGTTTCCGGATCTAAAAACACTGGATCATTTCCACATCTAAGTTGAATTTTATCCCAAAACTTAGAGTTATCAGGTTTCATAACTGTCAACTTATTCCAAAATTCTTTATCTTCTGGATCAACTACATTAGCAGCTAATTCTGCTTCTAGCTCAGAAACAACTTTTCTTATCTCAGCTACCTTTGCTTTCCTTTGAGCTGGTTTTAACATTTTAACTTCAGGTGCAAATTCATTCAACCCTGTTACATATCTTTTAACCCCATTCATTTCTAAACAAGCCAAGCTTTCTTGATGAAACACTCCATCATGTAAAGCTAAACCATATTGTTCTAATCCCATGTTTTCTTTAGTAGGATTAAAATAAGGGCGTATAGCTACTGTGCTATTCTTTTTTGTTTGTTGATATTTTTCAACAATAGTGTAATCTTCCATTTTTTGGTTTTTTTTAAAAATTAATAATTGTTATTCACGTCAAAAGTACATAATTATGTACATTTTTATTATTACTAATATTTCTAAAGCAAGGTATTACCCTTGCTATAGTTATTTGACTTCTAGCTTACAACTATTTTTAAATCTCCTGATGAGTGATATAAGTCCCCCACAGCTAATCCGGCAGCAACTGCTGCAGCATTATTTGCATGGTCTCTTAATAAAATATCTTTACCAACTGCTTTTGATGCAATTATTTTAGAAACACTCAAATTAGTAAATTCTGTTGTCTTATTTGCTAACTTAACATCTACTCCCATGATTATATATTTTAAAGGTTAAAAATAAAAAGGGAGGAGGTATTACCCACCTCCCCTTTAATTATAGTTCTAGAATGATCCTCCTGTTACAGGGTTTCTCATTACAATTTTAAGAACTTTAGTTGGATCCTTAACCCATATAGCTGGCATGGTTTGAGTCATATATACTCTATACCCATTGAACTGTCCTGTAGAAGCAAATCCTTGAGTTCTTCCCATGTAGTCCATAGTACCATTTTGGTAGAACCACTTAAGTTGATTATCCCAAGAAAGTTTTAACAAGTGAATGTTATCATTTCCTTCATCAGTTACGTCAAAGATGATAAAACTAAATGAACTTAATGGTCTTCCATCAATTAATGGATTCTCAATATCATTAGTATTTAGATTATCAAATGCTGGATTTAATACAAATTTTACATTAGCTAAGAAAGGAATAGTAAAGCTTGTGTAAGCAAAACCATAATCTAAGTCCATTCCTGAACCAGATACTGCTCCAATCTCAGAAGCGTTTTGTACTAGACCTGAACCATACACTTCATCAGCAATTGCTTTGTTGATAAGTTGCATACCACCAATACCTGTTTGTACAACAAGTGATCTTTGTGGGTCTGGCCCTTTAAATTCTACTTTACCTTGATAGAAGTTGTAAAGTTCAGATTTAAACATGTCAAGTGTAAATGATGACTTGTTATAAACTCTCTTAAATGAGTTATCTAACTGTGACCATAAACCAACAGATAATCTAATATCATCCGGTCCATCTTGTTTAATTCTACCACCTTTACCCCACATTAGGTAAGTTTCAATATCCGTTGCAATTTTAGATAAGTGAGCTGCTTCCATATTTGTAATGAAAGTTCTTGTTAGAGTTCCATTCTCAAATGCTTCTCTAGCACCTGCTTTACCCATAGTTGCTACTAACCCTTCAATACTTGGTACTGATGGATTGTTTGGATCATTATCAAAATTTCTCCATATTTCAGTTACAGGTACTGTACCATCAGCGTTTAATCCACCTTTGATCATTAAGTCTGCTCTTGAAGAAATTGAATAGTGTACGTGAGCTTCAGCTCCTCCTACATAATTGTAGAATTCACGGAAACCAGAACCTGTCTCAATATCAGAGAATCTTTCTCCATACTCACCTCTAGCAGAACCTTTTCTAAAGTACTTAGTTCCTTTTGCTAAATATTTGTTATCTAAGAAAGCTGTGTTATTATTGTTAACTAATTGAACAGTGTAAATGAATCCATCACCTGCAGGAATAATATCAGCTGCTGTAATGTATAATTCAAGACCATTATACTTATCATAAGTAATAATGTCACCATGTCCAAAAGTCCTCTTGTTGATTTTTATCTGAAACGTAGTTCCATCCACACCCTTACTTGCATTAGCAGAATCTAAGTCTACTACAATGTAAGGTAAATCTTGTGCAATAGGAGTTTGCCATTTGTACTCACCACGTGCATTATCCACCATGATTGTATTCTTTCCACCAAATGAAGCCATCTGATATAAAGGCATTTCCACTTTTTGTGTCATTGCCCATAAATCAATAGGTCCCATATCCATTGGCTCAGGATTACCAAGCATTTGGGTAAGGTGATAAGAATCAACATGTGAACTAGCTTTGTAGCTTGTATCTCTTAGGAAAATCCCATTATTTAATACTGGAGTTGCCATAATTGTTCTTGTTTTTAAATTTAGTTAATAATTGATTATATTTAATTTTCGTAATTAAATGCGTTTAAATATGTTGTTTGCTCTTGGTAGTTTTCTTTTGGTAGATTTTTTACTTGAATCATTAGCTTTTTGTACTCCTAGAGAATTACCTCCTGTATTAGCTTGTTCAGTCTTTAATTTTCTTACCGTTTTTTCTACATTTTTTTGAGCACCCTTATCCATTATCTTTGCTTTGTAACCTTCTGGATCTTGTAAGAGCCATAAAGCTTCTGATATCAATGAATAATTAGGTTCAACAAATTGATATTTTTCTAATAAATGTCCTAGCAAGTTTGTGTTTTTACCACTAACTGATGGATATGATGGTGACACTAATCCATTGTATAACATTGCTTGGGTCTTTTTATCTACTTTGATATCTCCTAACTTACCTTCTTTAAGAGTATCATATACACTTTTCATATATGTTTTAGATGCTTGTTCTTGTTGTTTCTTTTTTAACTCTTGTTCTCTAAGTTTTTGAGCAACAACTTTTTCTTTCATCTTATCTAATTTAGGTTTAAACTTTGAAGCTTGTTGTTCTAGCTTACCTAAATCTTTCCATATTTCTATTTCTTCTTGAATCTCTTCTGCATTACCATATCCAGTAGCTTGAAGATATTCACTTATAATTTTTTCTTGATCAGTCTCTAGTTTAATATTTAGATCTTTTGTTTGCTCAACTTGACCTAATGTAGTAAACAAACCTTTCAAGTCTTTACCACCATCAGCTACATACTTTGCAGCTATTTGTAATTCTTGTGGTAAACTCTGAAAAAATTGTTTTGGAGTTTCACTTCTAACTTGTCTAGCTTTTTCATCTAGGTTAGCTTGTATTAACTCTTCCCAATCTTTTGCACTATATTCTTCTAAACTTTTATCATCATCAAAAGGTACAATCTTATCATCTTTAATAAGTTTTTCAAATACATCACTTATACCAGATATTTTCTTTCTACCTCTTGTTTCTTTCTTTTCATCTTCTTCAGTTACTTCATCTAATGAATCAATAACTTCATCAATGTTTACTTCTTCTTTTTTGGTTTCTTCTACTTCTACTTCTGTTTTATCTTCAGGAGTATCTGTTACCTCTGTCTTTTCTTCTACCTTAGCATTTAGATCATCTTTATCATCTACATCTGGGTCAGCAAAAGACATATCTGCCTTTTTATTTATGCCTGAAAAAATATTTTTAGGCTTAGCATTATCATCTTGAATCATATCAGCACCACTTGGAGCAGCATTGAATATTTCATCTAAGTTAACGTCTACTTTTTCAACGTTACTTTTAACCGTTGGGGTTTGTGTTTCACTCATAATATTTGTTGGTTTTTAATATTAAACTTCTTACATTAATAATATAACAAATGTTTATCAATATAAACTTATAATATTTGTAAAATTTTAAACTTTTTTAGCAGTATATAGCTAACGCCTATTTTTTATCTTTAGGTTTTTGAGAATCATACTTATTCTTGTTCTCTTTGGCAATTTGAAGTTTAGTGTCAGCTATTTCTTTTTGAGCATTAATTTTTTCTCTTTCTACTTGTAGTCTATTAGTCTCCATAGTAGCTTTGGTAGTATTTTGCTCACGCTTCATGTCCATTTGTTCTCTATACTGAGTAGACTCTCTAATACCCTTCATAACATCTTGATAATCAGACTGCTGATTTTGATTTAAATCAACCATAGATCCATATCCAGCAGATCTTATTTCTGCTAATAATACATCATTCTTTCTGTCCTTCTCTTTTTCTGCCATTTCTACTTGAAGTTTTTGTTGCTCTTCTTGTGCCTTAGCTTGTAGTTGTTGCTCTTGCATCTGACGTTGTTGTTGCATTTCTTGCTGTCTTTGTGCTTGAATTCTTGTTTCAGAATCTTTAAGGATATCTGATACTTCTGCAATAGAGTCAGCTTTAACAATATTACCTAGTTCATAAATACTTGCACCAGTAGTATTATTTGTAAGAGCCATTTGTTTAAGATTTTCTAATATAGCTCTATGATTAGTTTTAGTAGTTGCAAATACATTAAAATCTCTAAGTAATAGATCAGTACCATTAATGGTAAAATTAACCTTCTCAGCCTCTGTAGATATGTATTGCAGTCTTATACTTGGATTATTACTGTAATAAAATTGAGCTAAGTCAGTTCTCATCTGATCTACTCTTGGCATTAAATGATCTGAATGCTGAACAAAGTACATTTCTGTTTGTGCATAAGACTGTTGCATAGCTTGAACTACACCTGTAGCTGTTTGAGCTGATACAGCACCACCTAAACGTTGTGGATTAATTCCTATAGCATCAAAACATTGTTGTTTAAAATAATTAGCAAGTTGAATTCTAGACATTAATCTATTAGTCTGCTCCATATTAAGAGTTTGATAATGATTAAAGTTAGTAGCATTCTCAGTATTAGTAATTGAAGTATCTAAAGGTAACATTTGAAAATCTTTCATTGCTACCCATGCTTTAGCATAATTATTTTTACCCCAGTCTTCTCCCATTGAGTGACGTGGTAAAGCATTTTGATCAAACATTATTACTGTTCCTAATTCATCTATTAGAATGTCTGCAATTTGGTTATTAACCATATTGTATCCAACTTGATAAGCTTTCATCAAATCAACCAAAGAAGTTGATCTAGTATTTCTATCAGAAAATACTCTACCTTCTACAGGAAGTTTACATCCATAAAGTGTATTATTTCCTTTAAATTGAAATGGTAATCTACCAGGTTTAGTTCTATTAATGCCTATATAAATTGGATTAATATTATCACCCATAGTAGATCTCCACATAGCAGGTAAATTTGGACCTATCTTAACACCACCCCATACTTCATTAATCCATATCCAATCAATATGTTCTCCTGCTAATAAATTTTCTTTTGTTTTTTGTTTAAAAATAGAAGTATCATACATTGCCTTTTTAGTAATCTTAAAGGTTTCATCAACTATTTCTTGCGTTACTTCACCATCATCTTCAATCTTAGTAAGATGTCCAACTCTTCTTTGTGTCTTCCAATATATAGTAGCTACTCTTAGTAGGTTACCTTCTCCCCACATAGAAACATCTTCATTTTCATCAAGGATTTGACTTAGTATATCACCACCTCTAGCAGGATCATTCCAATAGTTACTAGTAAATTGTCTATAAGCTAAACCAGGCATGTTTGTATTCCATTCATGAGATCTAGTAGGATCATAATATGCTCCATCATTTTGGTATCCATTTACCTGATATTGTGCTGATCTTGCAGGATATATTTTTTGTAATGACTTAAGTTGTTTTTCATCCATTAAATATCCATATCTATCTACTGCATCTGAAACCGTCATTAAATCTACCTTACCTACATAGTTTGAATCTGCTATGTATCTTTGATCTGGTGACTTTTGATAGAAGGTTAATACAGGATTCCATAGCTCTACATCATAGTCATCTTCTAACATACGGAAATGCCAGAATTCTCTATCTGCTATAAGCATATCTCTAAATCCTCTTTCTTCTAGTTCTTGCATTCTGAATCTTTCTTCATCTACTGCAAGTTGGTGTGATGCCCACTCCTCTACCATACTCCTATATGACTTACTAAAGAAGTCTTCTATTTCTGGTAATGATTTTATATTTTGAGGAGATAATTGTTGTTGTGCTTCTTCTGATGATGGATCCATACCCATTTCAATCATCTTTAAAACTAACTGAGATTCTGCTTCTGCTAAAAGTGATTCTTCAATTTGCATTCTTTTTTGTTCTAACATCTCATTATAAGATGCATCATCAACAGCTCTAAATTGTACTTTAGAATATCTTTTTGCAAACTCTCCTGTAAGTACGTTAATAACATTAGGTACAATAGGATAAAACTTTAACTCTAATGCAGAATCATTTTCTTTAGTTAATACATCCATTAAATCTTTGTAGTCATTATCTGGCTCTACAATATAATCAGACTTATCTATAATACCTTTAGCAAGTTTATAATTCTTTAATAGTCTTCTAGAATTAACACGTAAAAATTCAATACCTTGCAACTCTAACCAATCTAAGTTCCACGCTGCCCAGTCATCTGTTTTTTTGGAATATGGTAAAAATTGAATAGGCTGTGTTAAGCTAGAAAATGTATCTCCACTTTCTGCTTTTGCACCATTCTTAAGTTGCATTGCATTTAATACTCTCATCTATTTATAATTTTTAAAGCCAGATCTTCTAATTGACCCTTTTCTACGGCCAAGATTTTTGAACGGACTATACTTTAATTTACTTATTTTTTCTGAGTTTACCAAGGAATTATCCTCTGATTCACGTCTTTTGGAATATCCTCTATTTGATTGTTGTATTTTGACAAATGCAATTAATGCACCAAAAGTCACCAATCTATCTACGTTTAATCCAGGATGATAAGCTAACATTTCTTTTAATAACATTTGATCAGGAATCCTTTCTACACCTAAAACCTGTGTTGTTACAGCACCAGTCACATCAGTCTCTTCATCAATTACTTCTCTTAAAAATTCTATTGCATATGATATTAAATGACTTTTAAATAATGTTCCCGTATTTTTCCAACCATATTCTTGATACACTGTTCTGTTTGAACCTAAATCTTTTAAAAATAATATTTGTTGTTTAGGTACTAAATACTTTTGTTTTTTTCTAGCAATCATATGCTGAATAAATAATGATATGTTATTTTCAACAATAGTCCATGCATTATACCACTCTATTAATAGTTCTAATCTTTCATGAGTTTTATTTATATCATCAAATCTA
>VMHT01132648.1_pt1 | contig 117056 bp, 99 predicted proteins | sample 4693611 | NCBI WGS metagenome assembly VMHT01 (sample SAMN12280063, study PRJNA550983) | marine metagenome | isolation source: seawater sampled from same location over 5 years 0.02-0.2 micron viral filtrate | place: USA: collected off the coast of southern California halfway between the port... ... | reverse complement strand
GCGGGTCTTGTTGTAACGACAGCATCAAAGGGAGAGAAGGAAAATCTGTGTAGAAGTCTAGGAGCAGATGTTGTAATTGATGCATCTGGATTGTCTGGTTACGACAACAGTGAATTGAATGAATTTTATGGAGGCTCCAATGATGGGAAATTTGAGGTGTGTTTTGATACGACAGGCGAAAGTCATGAAATGTCTAACATTGTCAAGGAAGGTGGGAGTATCATCACCATTGCGGGTATGCCAACCCTCGAAGAAATACGGCGAATAGGTGGAACAGCCTGGATCCTCAAACTTTTTTTGAAGAGGAAAGAGAGGAGAAAGGAGTTCAAATCTGCCAAGTCCGTGGGCGCGAACTGGGACTATCTTTTCCTTTCACCGAGTAATGAAGATCTCTCGACGCTCGCAGGTCATCTGGAAAGTGGAGCGATTAAGCCAGTGCTCGATGGTATCTGGAGCTTCCATTCAGAGGACTCCGAAGAGGGATGGAAAGGAGCATTCAATCGCTCTTTTTCTGGTCGTTCCAAAGGCAAATGTGTGGTACAAATTACAACTTAATTTGTGTAATTTGATGAAGTCATGGTCCGCGCTCCCGGACTTGAACCGGGGTCCGGTGGCGAAGAGCCATTCTCGCTCCTGAGGGAGTTGTCTCTTCAGTGCCTGGAGGGCATTCGCAAGGGCAGGACTGCGACTGCTATGCAGCTGCTCTCAATGCTTGCGAGGGTGGTTGAATAGTCTCTCTCGGTGGTTGGCTCAATTCCGCGCGAGCTCGCCTGCCTGCCTGGCCCACTCGTCCCTCCTAACCCTGCCAGGGAAGAACTCGATCGCCTCGTTGACCTGGTCCTCCAGCCTCGCGTCCATGTTGGCAATCTGTCGGTAGGTCGTGATCCCGAGGGCGTTCAGCTTCTCCGCGAGGAATGGCCCGACGCCCTTGATGACCTGCAGGTCGTCCACGGCCGTGACCGTTGCAGAAGCCGCGAAGGCCCTGGTCAGACCCGATATACCAGTCAGTGTGTCCCCGTCCCTCCCTGTCCAGGATATGGCGATGGCGCCCTCCGAGTCGCTTATTTTGGCGGAGCCGCTGTCTGCGAATTTGGCCCCGTCCGAGACCTTGAGGACGTCCGCGCCCTCGTCGACGTCCCCGACCAGCCCGGCAGAGGGCGCTACGCCGAGGGTCGCGAAGTCAATGGTGTTGGAGCGCTGCTTGACGCGCTCGAGCTCCGCCGCCTTCTTTTCCCCCTTGGTGGTCGGCTTGGGCGCTGCTGCCTTCACAGCGGCCCCCTTCTTCGCCGCCCTTCCTGCTATCTTCTTTCCGGGCTCGACCCTCACAGTCCAAGACAGGTAGACGCTCGCTCTTCCAAGCTTCAGGAGCCCGGTGAACTCTCCGCCCTCCTTGGTCGGCCCGCCTTTGCTGTCATCGAACACCATGTTGATTGTAATCTCGCCGTACTCGATCGGGAGCTCCATGGTGGCGCCCTCGTCGCTGCCATCCTCGCGCATGCCGAAGCGGTTGCCATTCGCACCCTGTCCGAGGTCCGCCAGCACCATGTCGATCATCGACATGCTGTCGATTGTAATCACTTCCTTGCTGCTCACGGTCTGACCTGGCTTTACGCCCTCGGCAGGGGCGAGGATGAACGGGTCCTCCTTGGTGCCGGACCCCCCGATGAACTCGGGCTCTGCCCTCGTGTTCTCTGGCTCTGGGCCCACGAGCACCACCGCGTTAGCACTGTCGCGTCTGATCAGCGGCAGGAGAAGCAGGAGGAGTAGCAGGAGCACTGCGCAACACAGCATCCAGAGGAAGCCTGACCCCGCCTCTTCGACGATGCTGGCGTCGACCTGCGCCGTGCAGTCGCCGTTTGATGGGGCGATCAGTCCGTCGCAGACCCCGTCGCCGTCGGAGTCGGGGTTCCTCGGGTCCGTGCCCCTCGCGACCTCGTCGAGGTCCGACGAGCCGTCGTTGTCGTCGTCCTCGTCCTCGACCAGGTCGCCCTCTAAGGCGTCGTAGTAATGGGGCAGCTCGTCAGGCAGGCCGTCGCCGTCGGTGTCCTCCAGGACCTCGAGCCAGAAGGTCGCCTCGATCGACATGCCGTCGGACTGGTTCGCCCAGATGGTGTAGGTCGTGTTGGCCGTGGAATGCGCCGGCGTCCCTGAGATCATCCCGGTCGCGGGGTCGAGCACCATTCCCAGCGGCAGGTCAGGGGAGACCTCCCACGTGGCGTCCGGAACATGGTTCGGGGGCGGGATTGGGGTCGCCACCTCGGAGTTGTTGACCAGGAGGAGCGGCGAGGGGTGCTGCATGCCGAAGGGGTTCGAGTCCGGGCCGGCGATGCATGTCGGGAGGAAGGATATGGGTCCGTCGCAGATGCCGTCGCCATCGCCGTCGGGATTGGTCGGGTCTGTTCCCGACGCGCCCTCGTCGAGGTCCTGTACGCCGTCGTTGTCGTCGTCCTCGTCCTCGACCAGGTCGCCCTCTGAGGCGTCGTAGTCGTCGGGTAGCTCGTCTGGTAGGCCGTCGCCGTCGGTGTCCTCCAGGACCTCGAGCCAGAAGACCGCCTCGACCGACGTCCCGTCGGTCTGGTTCGCCCACACGGTGAACGAGGTTCTGCCGATCACCTCGGTCGGTATACCGTAGATCGTCCCTCCGATCGCGCTCAGCCTGACGCCCGCCGGCAGATTGGGTCGTACCTCGTATGTCACGCCCTCACCGGCCCCTTCTGGCTTGATGCTCTCCATCTGAGAGTTCCTGAGACCGTAGATCGTCCCCTCTGCAGCTTGGCCCAGGGGGCTCCCGTCCGGTCCCGCCTGGCATGTCGGAGGGACGGCGTTGGGCCCGTCGCAGATCCCATCGAAGTCGGTGTCGGGATTCAGGGGGTCGGTGCCCGTGTCAGACCCATCGACATAGAGGCCGGTGTTCGTCTCGATCGCGTCATCGAGCCCGTCGCCGTCGTCGTCGGTGTCCTCGATGAGGGGCGGGACGGATGTTGAGATCCCTGTGACCGTGTCCGGCATGCCGTCGCCGTCGGCATCCGCGTGCGCAGACGGGTCCGACGGGAATTCATCGGGACCCGCCTCGCAGGCGCCGGACACTGCCTCCGTGCCGTCGCAGAATCCGTCGCCGTCCGTGTCCGGGCTAGTCGGGTCAATGCCCATCGCGAGCTCGTCGAGGTCGGGGATGCCGTCGTCGTCGTCGTCATCGTCTGCGACGAGGCCGGGGGTCGGTCCCTCTGCCGGGTCGTAGTCCCCTGGCAGCTCGTCCGGGAGACCGTCCCCGTCCGAGTCAGCGAGGCTGACCATTCTGAAGTGGATGTACTCGGACTGGGAACTGCCTGAACCGCTACCGCTGCCTGAGCCTCCGCCGAGACCAGTGATGTTGGCTGGGTCCAAAGCCCACAATTCTCGTCCGTACATCGGTAAATTGGCAACGAAAAAGACATTTGTGCCTAAGACTTCCCAGATGTTTGGGACCGAATTGGCGCTACCAGGATTGATGTCTCGAATCATGAATGTGCCTGACTCGGTTCCATCGCTCTGCCACGGTTCTGCGCCATGGATGCCGTCTTTTGCCATGAAGAAAATAGTATCGCCCAAGGCTGGGAACTGGTAGAGACCCCTACTCGTGGCCCATGGTTCACTGGTGTCACTTCCATTCCAAATATCCTTGACCATCACAGTGCCTGACTCGGTTCCATCGCTCTTCCACAGCTCAATACCATGGGTCCCGTCATCGGCTCGGAACATCAGATGTTCGCCGATGACAGTCATCAATGTGTCATACTGGGACGACGTATCAGGAAAACCATCGGCACTACCGGGATTCATGTCCTTGACCATTACGGTGCCATTCTCGGTTCCATCGCTCTTCCACAGCTCTCTGCCGTGGATCCCATCGTTGGCGGCCAAGAAGAGGGTATCGCCGAAGGCTATGAAATGGTCGAGGTCCTTGTCGTAATAGGACGCATTCTCCCCCGAAATATCCTTGACCATCACGGTACCTGAGGCTGTTCCATCGCTCTTCCACAGTGAGTTACCGGTGCTATTTTTATCCTTACCATCGAAAAAGAGCGTGTCGCCAACAACTGTCAAATCCCAAATGTAATGGAACTGCTTGATCATCACTGTGCCATTCTCGGTTCCATCGCTCTTCCACAAATCTTGGGATACACTTCCCGAGTATCCAGTAGTGGCAAAGAAATACAGAGTTTCGCCTATCACGTTGAAGTCGCGGACATCGGCATTGTTGGGCCCCCAAGTGTTGCTTCCTGGATTGATGTCCTTGACCAACACGGTGCCATTCTCGGTTCCATCGCTCTTCCACAGCTCTCTGCCGTGGATTCCATCGTCTGCTCTGAAAAACAAGGTGTCGCCAATGACCGCTTGGTTCTCCGTACCCACACCCATTATTCCAGCGCTTCCGTTAACGATGTCCTTGACCAACACTGTGCCATTCTCGGTTCCATCGCTCTTCCACAGCTCTCTGCCGTGGATTCCATCGTCTGCTTTGAAAAACAAGGTATCGCCAACGGCTATCAGATCATTTGGATTAGAGTAGCCTCCTTGACGAATGTTCTTGACCAACACGGTGCCGTGCTCGGTCCCATCGCTCTTGTACAACTCCATATGTGATTCATCGCACTTACATCGGAAGAAGAGGGTATCACCAATTACCACCATACTATTAATTTCTGAGCCATGTCCGAACTCACCATCATGAGAAGCATAGCTGTTGAAATTCCCGACCATCCAAACGTCTCCGCAGCCATTGTAGGCTCCAGGGTTTCCCGAGCCACCGTCAACGCAGCTGCCTATTCTACTCGATTCGGTGCTGGAATTCCAGGTGTTGCTTCCGTTAACTAAAACCGGTGAGGCTTGGTCAGTGTCGCTTCCACCATCGCCCAACGGTCCTTTGGTATCAGCCCCCCAACACTTCATGTCGCCGTTGTCAAGGATTGCGCAGGTGTGGGAACCCCCAGCAGACACCGCAACGGCCGTTCGGTTATTACCGAGGTCGATCGGTGTGGATGAGGGTGCATCGGTGTTAGTGTTGCTTCCACCATCGCCCAACTGTCCATAGTTGTCCCGTCCCCAACACTTCATATCGCCGTTGTCAAGGATTGCGCAGGTGTGAGAATATCCAGCAGACACCGCAACTGCCGTTCGATTCGCACCGAGGTCGATCGCTGTGATCAACGCACCTTCATCCACAGCGAACGAGGGGCCACTAGTGTCGGTGTTGCCCCCCCCATCGCCCAACTGGCCGTAGTTATCAGATCCCCAACACGTCAGGTCGCCGTTGTCAAGGATGGCGCAGATATGGGTATAATCTGTAGACACCGCGACGACCGCTTGGCCCGTGTTGCGACCGATCACCGTAGTTGGAGTCAAACCGTAAGAACCTCCCCAACACTTCAGGACACCGTTGTCGAGGATGGCGCAGGTTTGGGAACTCCCAGCAGACACCGCAACGGCCGTTCGGCCTGGGCCGAGGTCGATCGGTGTGGATGAGGGTATATCAGTGGTGTCAGTGCTGCTTCCAACATAGCCCAAACGCCCATACTGTCCCCAACACTTCGCGTCGCCGTTGTCAAGGATGGCACAGGTGTGCCAACGTGAAGCAGACACCGCAACGGCTGTTCGGTTCGCACCGAGGTCGATCGGTGTGGATGAAGGTGCGTTGATGTTAGTGTTGGTCCCCCCATCGCCCAACTGCCCATAGTCGTCAATCCCCCAACACTTCAGGTCGCCGTTGTCAAGGATGGCACAGGTGTGTAATTCTCCATTAGATACTGCAACGGCTGTTCGGTTCGCACCGAGGTCGATCGGTGTGGATGAGGGTTCATCGGCGTCACCGTTTCCACCATTGCCCAACTGTCCATAGCCCCAACCGTCCCATCCCCAACATTTGAGGTCGCCGTTGTCAAGGATTCCGCAGGTGTGAGCGCTACCAACACCCACCTTGTTGCTCGCATAAGCAAAGAAAGATGAGTTCGAAGAGCCGCTACCTGAACCGCTACCGCTGCCTGAACCACTGCCTGAACCGCTACCGCTGCCTGAACCACTGCTCAGCGTGGTCGCAGCCATGCTGTAGGTGGTGTTGGCAAGCACCCCTTCGACGGTACCTGTTATCTCTCCAGTGGCCGGGTCAATCGCGAGCCCGGGCGGAAGAGGAGGAGATACGGACCATGCCGTGGTTTGGTCCTTGAACGGGTCGTGGAACCCTATCGGGCCTATCGGCTGGCCCTCCACCACGGTGTGCGGGTTGTCCGAGCCCACGCTGAGGTAGATCTCGTAGGCTGTTGATTCACCGCTCAGGTTGGCATAGACGGTGTAGTTGTGGTTGAGTGCGTACACGCTCGGCGTACCGCTGATCACGCCGTCAGAGACGCTTATCCCTGCTGGGAGCGCGGGGTCGGCCTCCCACGTCGTTGCCGAGGAGGTCGGGCTGCCGCCCTCGTCGAGGACGATCGGCGTCATCGCCTCCCCGATCGAGAGGTGCGCGCCATCCGAGGCCTGAGAGGTCGCCTGCTGTGCAGAGCCGAGGTACCCGGTCTGCCCCATCGTCAGCATTATTACGGCCAGTACGAATGCTCTGCCTACCTTCGAATTTGTTTGTCTTTTCTCTTCCCCATTACAAGACATGTTTGACTTTCGTGTCATTCAAGTTTATGACCTCGGTGCCTATAGTTACGTAAATTTTCATGCAATTAGTTGGCTCACGTTGGTCCGCGCTCCCGGACTTGAACCGGGGACCCCCTGATGGCTGCCCACAACCATGTGTTTCCAGTCTACAGTCAGGTGCTCTAGCCAACTGAGCTAAGCGCGGCTGGTCCAAGCGGCAAGCAGGAGACTTATGTCCGTTTCCGGGAAGTAGTCACTTCGGCTTGCATCAAGATGGGCGATAATCGACCCTGTGGGCATCTTGCCTCCCTCAATCATTAAGAAGGCCAAGAAATCGATTGCCCGCATCCATTTGGGATGGAGGCCAATACATGACGATAGGTAATGCGCCAGCTTGGGGGGCCATGAGCCAACCAGGCTCATCCACCGCTCTCACAGATGAGCAGCTCGAGAGCTTCGGGCCACCCGACCCGCGCATCCTTGTTTGCGGGTGCGGTGGATCGGGCAACAACACAATGAATCGGATTACGCACATAGGAGTGGAAGGAGCGATAACCGTAGCTATAAACACGGATAAGCAGCATCTAGACAATACTCGAGCACAACAGAAGCTACTCGTTGGGAGGCACATCACAAGAGGGCTAGGGGCTGGGGGCGACCCCCACATGGGCCGTAAGGCCGCTGAGGCAGGCAGGGGCGTCATAACTCAGATTGTGAATGGAGCAGATCTTGTATTCGTGACTGCTGGCCTCGGAGGGGGGACTGGGACCGGCATAGCGCCCGTGGTAGCAGCGGAGGCCAAGAGAGTGGGTGCTCTCGTGGTGGCGATCGTCACAACGCCATTCGCAGTTGAGAGGAAGATGCGGATGCAGCGTGCTTTGGAGGGTCTTGACCTTCTCCGAGGCGCTGCAGATGCGGTCCTCGTCTTGGACAACAACCGGCTCCTCCAGTTCGTTCCCAATCTACCCCTGGAAGAGGCCTTCAGCATCATGGATCAGCTGATCGCCGAGATAATCAAGGGCATAGTCGAGACAATCACCGTTCCGAGCCTGATAAATCTGGACTTCGCTGATGTCCGGTCCATCATGAAGGGGGGAGGGGTGACGATGATGCTCTACGGGGAGAGCGACAAGGGGCCAGAGGAAGTCGTCCACGAGGCCATGAATCACCCTCTTCTCGATGTCGACATCGAGGGAGCGACAGGTGCGCTTATTCATGTGACTGGCGGCTCGTACATGACGCTAGAACAGGCCAATCAGGTTGTCGAGCTGATGACGGCGAAGCTCGCTCCAGATGCCCAGGTGATATTCGGCGCCCGGCAGGACCCCGCCTTCGGAGACACCATCAAGGTGATGTCGATAATCACTGGAGTGGCGGGCGACAGACTCTCGGGAGGCTCGATGGCCGCGGATCTCCTCGGGGATGCGCTCAACATAGCTCGAAAGAGTGCTCGGGATGAGGACGGACTGCACAGATTTGACGGTTAGGGCGCACGGGACCCCCATAGATTGAAACACGAGGATACCGACAAGACTGTCATGATTGGTAAGAAGATCTCCGCATTTACCTTGCTTGCGGTCATGCTGATCGCAGTCACAGGCGCGCCTGCCTCTGCGCAGGCGGCGGATGCGAAGCAGCCCTCTGTGGAGAATCCCCACATGCACATCTGGGGGACCGACAACATAGGGCAGTGCTGGACCCATTTCGATAGGAACGAGACCACCTCTGCAGTAGATGGCTACGGAGAGAAGGAATTCGCCCAGAACCAACAGGTGGATGTCAACTTCAACTGCGCGATGTCTGAGTCATTCAAGGCGGATATGTATCTCAATCCGAATGGAACAATAAGAATTGATGTAGGAATTTATGTTGTTTCAGGAGATTGCAGCGATACCGCCGAATGTCAAGAGTTACGAATATCGCTCATGAAAGGCAGTACAATTGTTGCGCAGAATGAGTTTGCCACTAACACATACGAAGACAATCAGATAATCTGGGAAATCCCCGTAGCAGAAAATATGACTCGTTGGAACAAGAGTTTCGAGGAGCCTCAATTGCAATTTGAATATTCGAAGCCGAATCCTGCTGGACTTGGGTGTGGCGTTCTCATTGACTGTTCAGGCGCTTTCAGATTGTACTACTCTGAGAATCAAGACGGATTGAACACCGAGGTCCTCTTCCCCGTCATCAACGCCTCCGACCCAATCGCCGTCGGTGGCGATGATGGTCCGCCATCCACGGGAGACAGTGGCTTATTGCCCGGATTTGGGCTTCTTGCAGGGGTAGGGTCACTTGCAATCGGAGCGGTGGCGGCTAGCAGGTTCTACCGCGAAGGCTGATGCGGATCACAGAGACTCTGCATCTAAATCGGACTCTTCGCCGGTTTCTAGATTCTTGATTCTGACCTTTCCAGCCTGCCATTCTTCTGGCATGACCATGACGAGCCTCTGGGCACCTGTTCTCTCAGCATGCCTGAATGCCCATTTCATCCTCTTGTCATCCAGAACCAGATCTACGGATCTTCCAGACGCTCTGAGCCTGGATGCGACCGTCATGGCTGCGGGCCTCAGACCCTTGTCCAGAGGGATTACTATGTCCTCATTCCCACTGGGCAGATTCGGTATCAGGCCCTTGACTGAGAGGAGTTCCATGATTACCATATCGCCGAATCCAAAACCTGTGGCTGGTAGGTCCTTGCCTCCCAATGTTGACAGCAGCCGGTCATACCTGCCTCCCCCGCATATTGCTCGGAGTTCGCCATCCCTGTCATGGGCCTCGAACACGGATCCCGTGTAGTATGCGAGACCCCTGACAACAGATGCATCAAAACTCAGCCAGCTCGTTATTCCGTAAGATTCGCACAGGGCGAATAGGTCTTGAAGTTCCTTTACTGCCTGACTTTCGCTATCCAACTCAGTACTGAGATCTTCTAGATCTTTCATCCCGAGGACTTTCCTTATCCTGGCTATCGAATCATGATCGTGACCTAAATCTGCGAGTTGCTGCTCTATGGCTTCAGAGGAGAGTTTGTCCATCTTGTCGATAACGATACATGTCTTGGAGAAGGTCTCCCCCTCGATTCCAAGGGCCCCCAAGACCTCCTCGAGGACTTTCCTATTGCTTACTCGTATTACGAGGTCGTCGGATTTGAGGCCAACGGCTCGGAAGAAGTGCACTAGCACCGAGAGCAACTCGGCGTCCGCCTCAACACCATGCATACCCCATATGTCCACATTCCACTGGTAATGCTCCCTTCCACGACCCCTTTGGGTTCTCTCATATCGCCAGCACTGCGGGATGGAATACCACTTGATGGGAGTGGGGAGTGTTCCTGATTTGGCCATGACCATCCGCGCCAAGGAAGGCGTCATCTCAGGCCTGAGGGCTACGCGTCTGCCGCCCTTATCTTCGAAGTTATACAGCTGTGCTGTGATCTCTTCGCCTGCCTTTCTTGTGTAGAGTTCCTCGCTCTCGAGGACTGGTGAATCGTATTCTTCGAAGCCATGAGACCGGGCAGCGGCGTGGAAGTGTTCGAATAGCCAATTTCTGAGTCTCATCTCTTCCGGATAGAAGTCGCGAGTCCCCCGCACGCCGCCAGACACGTCGGTCGCTGTTTGCGAATGCACTTCAAGACCTACGGCCCAACTTGACAATCTCCATGCGTTCGCGGACTGAAATAGTTCCATCGGACATCGGGAACGCGATGAATCTCAATGCAACGAATGAGAGGAAGCCGAATGCGGCTGTATTCAAGGCCCAGACAGCAAGATGGTCAAAACCCATCCTGTCTGCTAAAATAGCCTGTGAAAATGTGGAGATGATCAGTAGAATCGTGTATACAGCCATTGTGAGGGCGAGGCTGCGGCCATACGGCGAAGTCGAACGGAATGTGAACCACCTGTGCATAGAGTGGGAGATTATTGAGCTAATGAGGTATGATGGTGACCATGCAATCGCAGCACGGTATTCGTTTGATGTTTCGATCAGAGAGTAGGCAACGTAGTACATGGCGAAGAAGATGAGAACATTCAATGTTCCAATGGCACAAAAATACGCGTACTCGACCACAAGTGTACGTAAATTGTAATTCTCTCGTTGATGGTCTTTCATACGATTTCAGCGTCCATCACAGAGCCGCCAGAGACGGCAAATGGCTGATTCTCAATCTCGGGTATCGGATCGCCCACCTTGAGGATGAAGGGGTCTTCCCCGCCGGGTAGCGTATCGATCGGCACGTCTGCCCCCTCTGGGACATTTCTGAACAGTGGCCTCGGTTCGAGAACGTATTCGCCGGATAAGAGGCACATGGGGAATCCAGACTTCCCGGTCGGTACGACCCTGTTGACGAGCATGAGCCGGTTCATGCTGATGAACAAGAACGCAGTTATGCCCCAGAAGATGAGGATTATCGTGATGCCTTTCGGATTTGTCGGATTCCAGGGATCTTCGACGGTCACTAGCATGTCCACGAAGAACGTGCCCATGAGTATCACGAACATTATCGGGAATCCGAGATACATGATGTAGTCCCACCATTTGCCTATCCACCAATCGTTGTCGCCCGTGTTGATGAAGTCGTCTCTGAATGAAGAGACTCCGTGATCTAGGTAGTCACGCAAAGAGAAGCCCTCGATCCCATTTTCCGTTTGCCATACCTTGTATCTGGACCATCCATACTTCCAGATAGCGTATGCAATGAAGAGGCCGCTGAACATCAGCCCGTATCCCCAGATGTGGTCTTGTACCTCAAGGAACTGAGGGAAGGCAACGCCTGTGGACTCGTCCACCAATATCCAGGTGGCAGCACTGGGGATCCCGAAGAGGAATATTGCGATGCTGGTTAGGCCGACGGCCTTCTCCCTATTCACCCCGTGATCCACGAAGTTGCGAACGCATAGCTCTACAGTCGATATCATCGAGGTCAACGCGGCGAATGAAAGTGCGAGGAAGAACATTGCAACCATCGCGAGCTGGAGTGCGGGTCCCCCGGGGGCCTGTGCGAAAACCTCTGGGAGCACGAGGAAAGTGATTGCGCTGCTGCCTCCACTCACTGCAGACAAGGGGTCGTCGACAACGGAAAAGACGGCCATCATGACGGTTAATCCGGCTATGATCGAGATGCTATTGTTTGCGAGGCACATGGTGGCTGCATTCAGGGTTGTGTCCTCGTCCTTCCTCATGTACACCGAGTATGTGATGGCCATCCCCATTCCTGCCGAGCAGGACCATGCGGATTGCGACAGCCCATTTATCCAGGTCTCTGGTTCCAAAAGATACTCGGGCTGTATGCTGAACATGTATACGAATCCATCGAGCGTGCCATCATTAAGATCCATGATGAAAGCAAGGAACAACGCTGAGAATAGAAGAATGAACAAAGAGACCATCAGAATCACATTGACCTTCTCGATGGCCTTTGCGCCTTTCCATATCGCTGCCATTGTGATTAGCACGGCAAGAGTTTGGAACAAAATCACCTGGGACGGATCTTGCAGGAAGGTGTTCCAAACCTCAGTTGTGTCCACATCTGATCCTAACCCGCCCCGAACAGCGGTCTGAAAATAATTGATACACCAACCGGTCACTACGGCGTAGTAGAATCCTATGGCTGTGGATATCCATGCAGTCCATAGCCCCATCCATGCAAATTTTGGGCCATTGAAAATTCTGAATGTCCCCACGGTGCCGGTCCTCGATCGCTTGCCGAGGGCGAACTCGGCGATGACCAGCGGGATGGACCACAGGAAGAGGAAGATTACCCACGGGACTAGGAATGAGCCGCCGCCGTTAGCGCCGACCATTCGAGGGAATCGCCATATGTTGCCTGTCCCTATCGCAGCGCCTATCGTGGCGAATATCAGTCCTAATCGGCCGCTGAACTGATCTGATGAGCTGCTCATTCATGGCCCCCCGGAGGGAGGGACAGAACCGGTGCATCATCATCGAACATGGTTCTCAGAAGAAATGCCAAGCCGCCCCACACGACGCCAGCGATGAATATGAACATGAGGACAGCCAGAACTGCTGAACCAAACCCAGCTCGATAGGGCATTGTGAGTTCGTAGTAGTTCCCCCCGTCCTCGATAGTTGGATATGTGAATGGGAATGCGCCATTAGTGGTTCCAAGTTGTGCGCGATACTGTAGTTTCCCCACTGATGTATCTGGTATCGGAACGGCACTGGTCAAGACTGTACCATTTGTGCCATCCTTCAACTCGCAGTCATCCCCTGAGGCTGCGAAGGGTGCTTTCTCCCAGGGCACCTCTCTCCATTCCGTTGGACCGTAATCATTCTGCAGACGGTTTGGCTCAACAAATCGCCATGAGAGATACGATCTATCTTCTTGAGTGGAGAATGGGAAATAAGGATCAAGACAAAGGTCGATTTGTATATCTCCCTTTTCAGGAATGCTCACCTCGGAAGGAGTTTGTATCCAATGTCTTGCACTCATGTTCTCTAGCCCATGAACTGCCCTGAAACGTGGGTCGTCAGCGATTTCGACCATGTAGAATGGAACGCCTAGGTTACGGACTGCAATTTGGCTTATGTCGTCCGGATTTTCATGGAAGTTGTTTCCGATCTCCATCGTGTAGCAGTATGAGTTGTGAACGCCGTAGTGCCAATCGCAGAAGTCTCCAGATGTCGGATAGAGATCCGAGGATTGCAGATTTTCATACAGTGTCATTTGAGCCATCTGATCCCCGTGATATACCAGAAATTCATGGTCGGGGGACTCGCAATCTGTGCAGTGCCCCCATGGATACAGGACGAGTTCCGAGAATGAGTGCCATGTCAGTGTGGCCTTGAAATCGGATGCTCCATCATTATTATCGTCGTTCATCTCAGTCATATCTTGGATGAATTTAGTCTCTGGTTCGCTGTTACCTCCGAGCCAGTCCTCGTCGACCAGTCCGTCGGCATCATCATCCTTGCCATCGACGTGATCTTCATTTAGACGCAAGTCTCCATCTTGATCTACGGTATCGACGGGGCCATTGTAGACGTCATTATTCACACCCGCGTAGCAGGCCCCTGGAATCAGTGGTCCTGTGGCTCCTAAAGGCGCTCCCCATTCAAACTGATAATTCCTATTCAGATCTACCCCGTCACAGCCCTCGTCAACGGCTTCGTCGAGATCCGGGATCGGCGTGACTCCAGTCACCGTGTTATCCCGGAGGTTCTTCCTCCAACCGCTCCTCGGGCATTCCTCGTAAGCATTCGCGGTTGTCGCCCCGTTGCAGTTATTCGCGAGCCACTCCGTTTGGTCGTAGATTAGCCCGTCAGTGTTCAATATTGGTATGAGGTAGATCTCTCTTGTATCGACGAGGTCGGTGATGTATTGCTCGGAGAAGTCTTCATCCACGCCCAAGTCGCCGGGTCCGCATGACACGCCGTCCCCGTTCGAATCCTGAAACGAGGCGTTGAGGCTCAGACAATCCCCATCGTCATCAATCCCATTCCACGAATCTTCATCGATCAGCCCGTCCCCGTCATTATCTAATCCCGCTTGGCCGTAGTAGTATGCAACGGTTTCCAAGAACAGCATTGGGACCTCGTAGGACATCCACTCTCTTGCATGGTGGTTGCCGACCAGCATTACATCCGGGCGATCGGGGTAGTTTCCAGCATCCCCGTTGAATGGATTATAATCCCCGTTTTCCACTCCCGCTGTGATTTTTACCCATGGGCTTGGGTTATTGTAGAACCACCCCTTGTAGTCGTCGAGTGAGGTTTCTTGGCCTCGATCGTTCAACCCTCCGAATAATCCCTCGTGAAATGATATGATGTCAGGGTTAGTATCAGCTAGATACTGCATTCTGGCCTTTGTAGACTCATAATCGTGATACTCTTGGAATTGAATTTGAGCGTTACCGCCCCAGGGAAACATTCCACTGGCGTATTCCTCAGACCAAATGTCAGTTGGTTCGATTCCTGAGGGCGTCTCCTGTGCGATGGCTGCAGGAGCGATGGCTGCAGGCGCTACAACTGAAAGCATGAATGGCAGCAACAAGCAGGTTACACGAGTTCTGAGACCCCTTGCAACCTTTGTGCGGCCCCCCCCATTCACCGCCTCCATAGGTGTACGTGCAGGGACATATGCTTCAATCCCTCGGAGAAGTGTGGTTCCTCTCGGAGTACTGGGGGGCGTTTATCAGGGATCCCATTAGGGGACCCTCCATGAGTGAAGCAGTTCCGGGCGACGGTCCATTCTCCGACTTTAACTTAGAGGCGGACATCATGGGGTTCTCAGCGGGGACTCTGACATGCTTAGTAATCATTGGAATTATGTCACTTTTGATCGGACATTTTTTCAGAAAGTCAGTGCTTCCTAGAATCTTAGGGAGAATGTTTGGTCGGGAAATGAAATCAGGGGATATGCTGGGGACTAGGGGGTCTCGAGCGGTTGGATTGGCTGTGACATTGGTTTTCTTCGTGGAGTTTGTTGAGATTCTGGATGGCACAGTTACACCCGTATGGGACGAGGATATCGTGAATAAGGCACTCTCATCAACTGTTTCTCTCTACATACTCGTGTTCCTATTCGCCGCATACGGGCTGGTTGGTTCCGTCGGGGCAATACTGTCGGATGACGAGGACAGCACTGCATCGCAGAAATCTCTGGTGAGCATAGGCGAGTCATTAGGCAGGATGGGCGTATTTGTCCTGAGTGCCTTCGTCGTGGCTGGTGTCGCTGGTTTTGATCTGAATGGAATTATTGCAGGTCTTGGAATCACGGGTCTGGCACTGGCTCTAGCGGCTAAGGACTCAGTGTCCAACATGTTCGGTGCTCTATCGATCATAATAGACAGGCCCTTCAATCTCGGAGATTGGGTAAAAGTGGGGGGAATAGAAGGCGAGGTCGTTGACATAGGGATGCGCATGACAGTACTGAGGACCGGCCTGGATACGATCATCACCGTTCCGAATGCCAATCTTGTGAATTCACCGATAGAGAATTTCTCACAACGTCGTTTCAGGAGAGTGGTAATGCCGTTTGAATTCGAGGTGTCTAGTGAGTCAGGGGCCTTGCAGAGTTTCTGCGAGAGAATGTCAGAGATGCTGAATGCCGATGAGCGGACGGTCAACGAACAGTCATCATGGGTGAAGATACTCTCTATGGGATCGTCGAGTATCGTGGTTCAGGCGAATTTCTACACCCAGCAGTCTTCTGACGTGCAGAGAGCAATGAGTGAGGATGCTCTTGTAGAGGCTAAGAAGCTCTCAACCGCTCTTGGTCTTGAGTTCCACGAGCCACGACTAAGACGTTCTTGAGGTGTTAAAATGGGATTGTTGATCCTTATTCGTCATGGTCAATCCCTCTGGAATGCTCAGAACAGATTCACAGGGTGGGTGGATATCGAACTTTCAGAGAAAGGGATGAGTGAGGCGAATAGTGCTGGAGAGAAACTCAGTGAGATAGAATTCGATGCTGTTTATACCAGTGGACTTGTTAGGGCTCAACGCACGGCTGAGATAATACTGGACATCAATCATTCATGGAGCGGGGAAGTAATACATGACTCGCGACTAAACGAACGTAATTATGGCGATCTCCAAGGCAGAAACAAGCAAGAATGCCGGGAAGAGTTTGGAGAGGAGCAGGTCAAGAAGTGGAGGAGGAGTTTCGAAGGTGTACCCCCAGGTGGTGAGAGCCTTCGAATGACATCAGAGCGGACATTGCCCTGTCTGTTCGAACAGATTGTTCCAAATCTTGAATCCGGCAAGACTGTTCTCGTCGCTGCACATGGAAACTCACTTCGTTCTATTGTGATGGAGATAGAAGGCCTTGGGCCTGACGAGATAGTGAAGAGAGAGATTCCAACTGGTGTGCCCATGGCCTACAGATACGAATCAGGCGCATGGGAAGCGATACAGATTAGGTAAATATCGACTCTGGATTGGGAGCCATATATCGGTATAGCCCATTCATCAAGATGTAAACAGAGACTCCTGCTGTAGCTGCTGTAAAAGACATCTGAGTCGGCTCCAAAATAGATGCTATGATGCCCAAAAATGCAGATGAAGCCCCTACGAGGGAAGCGGCAGAGAATATTCGTATGGTGAATAATTTTCTCTGGATAGAGGCGACGTTTCTCAAAATGTAATCCGTTCTTGGTGATGCTGAGGATGATTTCTCGGAAGTATCGAATTTTGAAGTGAGGGCCTGTTCATATTCCCATATCGACAAACCCCCTCCAATGATCTGTAGGGCCCTTTGAGGCTCCACACCCCCAGTTCTTCGGCGACCTGGGTGGTCAGACCACCCCCTTATCGCAGCAAGTCTGAGATTTGCGAAGTCTTCAGTCTCAATATTTCCATGTGTTATTTCGCCGATATTGTACAATAAAGCTGCTAAATCTCTCAAGGCTGGCCATTCGATGCCCCTTGATTTTGATGCGGCATCTGATGGGCCACACATGGGTGGGCGCAGTCGCATGGCCCCTTCATGTGACTCCGAAAAGCGATCTAGAGACATCTTACCTAGAGAAAGCATAGCAGGCATTCCCGGTTTGAATGGGGCTCTCCACAATGTTCTACTCTTAGTAGCCTCTTCCAGCTTCGTAATTGATGAATTCCAAGCACGAGAATTAGAAGGGCCTGTCCATTGGGCTGATAGGCCCTCTTGGGCAGAAGCCAGCGCTCTGCCGCACCTTTCCAAGAGTTGGGTTGCTGAATCCATGTCTCGAGACGCGATATGCTGTAACATAACCTCCTCTGCATCAGCTGAATTGGGTTCATGCTTCCAAAAGAGGATTATGTCCAGTCCCTCCATAGATAGTCCCCCCACTGGCCAGTCAACGCGATTATTTTCCGATCTCATCCTAGCCCGCATACCGGAAACTGGCCACCGAGACATCTCGGCCCGATACGATCCGCTTCTGCTTTCAATCACGATCTTCTTTCTGCTGCTATCCAGTGAAATCAGTTCCACCGGAACGTCTCCCCAAGCCTCAAAAAATTGAGTGTGTTCAACCCACTCTTCGATGGACGAAGGAGTATTTTCGAAGAGTGTCTTGTGTATTCTTGTGCCCAGTACTTCTACCATTGTAATGGGCGTCTTGGAATCGGGATCTGAGAGGGCATCACCGGACTCCATGACAGTAGGATTGGGTATTCGCGTATCAGACGAACGGTCAGAACATTGAACCCAGAGGCTCGGCCAGATGATATTGTGACCGGCCAACATTCGGAAATTCCCTTAGCCGTCGACTTGGATGGAACCCTCATTCTCACGGATATGAGTTGGGTGTCTATTCGCAGGGTTTTGCTGCCGAGACCATGGAGGATTTTCAGGTTTTTTTGGCTTGAGATAACAGGCCAAAGAGCGGTTTGGAAACAGCGTCTGGGCAGATTGCTGAAGTTTGATCCTGCAGAGTTGGAATTTCATCCTTCATTCATGGAATGGGTAACGGGCGAATACGCACGTGGTAGAGAGCTGTATCTAGTGACGGCGTCTGATCGACTGATTGCAGAGTCCATTGCTGCGCATCTTGGAATATTCAATGACGTCATGGCCTCGGACGGCGATATAAATCTCAGAGGGGCCAATAAAGCCGAGGCCCTTACAGCGAGATTCGGAAAGGGTCAGTTCGGGTATGCTGGGAACAGTCACATCGATATCCCAGTTTGGGAAGCCGCTGGAGAAGTGATAGTCGTTAATCCAGAGAAGGGTCTGATAGACTTGGTTGGCGATTCTGCAGACATCATCTTCACGTGAGGGACATTCATGGCAAATCGTAGAGGGTGGCTCGGTCGATCAATAGACAGATCTGCAAAGTGGCTACTCAAATTCAGAATTTTCAGAGCCCTGGGGAAATGGGTTGTCAATTCTCGTCTGGCATGGAGTCTTGTCAGCAGAATTGAGCGTGTGAGGGGCGTGAGGGCGCGTTCTAGGCTCAATAGTCTTGATTCTTCTGAGCTCCCCCAGCATATCTCAATCATAATGGATGGAAATAGAAGGTTTGCATGGACTCGTTCTATGGAATCTGGACAAGGGCACTCGGCTGGAAAAGAACGGCTGAAAGAGGTGATGAAGTGGGTCCTAGATCTTGATATACCCTATCTTACAGTCTATGCCTTGTCCAGTGAAAATCTCACCAACAGGACTCAAGAAGAAATTGAAATCTTATTCGATCTATACGTCCAAGGCCTGAATGAGATTTCAGTTGATCCGCTTATCCATGAGAATGGTGTTCGCGTCAATGCCGTGGGACGTCTCGATATGCTTCCAGAACGAGTTAGAGATGCAATATCCAGAGCTGAGGAGGTTACTCGTGAGTACAAGAATTTCACATTCACAGTATGTCTAGCATATGGTGGAAGGGAAGAGATAATTGATGCTGTCAAATCATTAGCGAGGGACCATGCCAAGGGAAATCTTGAGATTGATTCGATAGATGCGAATGCTATATCCTCCAGGCTGTATACTTCTGGGTTGCCAGACCCAGACCTTGTAATCAGGACTAGTGGAGAAGAGCGGATATCGAATTTCCTTCTCTGGCAGATTGCATATTCAGAATTGTATTTCACAGATATTCATTGGCCCTCTTTCTCGAGGCAGGACCTGTACAGGGCAATCGAAGATTATGTTTCTAGAGGGCGAAGATATGGCTCGTAAGAGATGTGATGTCTGTGGTGCTGATGGCTACAGCTCACCGTCGGTGACGGTTGATGCAGTCGCGACTAGGGTGCGTAATGGGACGATTGAGGCCCTCATGATACAGAGAGGGCCGAATCCGCCAGAATGGCAGGGCAAGTGGGCCTTCCCAGGGGGCTTCGTTGATATGGGCGAGGACCCACTTGACGCTGTTCTACGAGAATTGAGAGAAGAGACGGGGGCATATGGTCAAAATCCGATCCTTCTAACTGTGCTGGGTTCGCCCGGAAGGGATCCAAGGAAGCATTGTGTGGGCCTATTCTACAGGGTTGATGTGGACGGTGACTCCAAGCCTTTAGCAGGCGATGATGCGGTTAATGCAGACTGGGTACCTCTTAGAATGATGAATGCCGAAAATGTCGCTGGAGACCACATACATGTGATTGGCATGATTAGTAATACTGAATGACTGAATGCGACAGGCGAGGGCATGTACGAGAAACGCGCGGTCGACCTCGGAGGGCTTCGATTGGCCCCCTACAGCCCATGCATAACTGTTGGAAATCACATTTGGGTAGCGGGCCAGATAGGAACTGACGGAGGGGATTCCCTCAAGGAGCAAACAGCCACAGCGCTTCAGAAGATAGACAATCTGCTATCCGAAGCAGGGTCTTCGAAATCAGATTTGGTAAGAGTAACCGTCCTGCTTCTTGATATGTCTGACTTTTCCGAATTCAATGATATCTATGGTTCGTGGCTAGCGGGAACCGTGCTTCCAGCAAGAGCGGCATACGCTGTGAAGGAATTGCCAGGAGGGGCCAAAGTGGAAATCGTCGCTGAGGCCTTTCTTGGAAGTGGAAAGATATGATCGTGAATGCTGATCAGGGCAAGGTTCGTCTGTTAACGCCTGTCTTGGCAGTTGGGTGCATCATAGTACTCGTCGGTTTTGCGATACGTGCATCGTTCGGTGTTTTTCAGATTCCAATTCAAGAAGAATATGGATGGGCAAGAGCAGAGTTTAGCCTGGCGATAGCGATTCAAAATCTGGCATGGGGCTTTGGTGCACCATTTTTCGGAGCCCTTGCTGAAAAAATGGGAGATAGGCGGGCGATTGTATTAGGGTCAATCTTGTATGCCCTTGGCCTTGTCCTCACCGCAGGGGCAAACACTGCCCTTTCAATTCAATTGTATGAGATTCTCGTCGGGTTCGGGATTGCAGGCACCGGTTTTGGAGTCATTCTAGCAGTAGTGGGGCGGGCAAGCGCCTCGGAGCATCGGGCAATGAGCCTTGCAATCGCAACGGCTGCGGGGTCTGCTGGACAGATAGTAGGCCCCATGATAGCAGTCTTGCTTCTAGAAAGCATGCCATGGCAGTCGATATTCATCATATTCGCTGCTTCGATTCTTGCTGTACTCTTGCTCCTGCCGTTCATGAAATCTCCAGATCAGGCGGCAAAGGAAGATATCGAGGAAAGTCTTGGAGAAATACTTCGCATAGCCATGAAAGATCCATCGTACATGATGATCTTCGTTGGCTTCTTTTCTTGCGGATACCAACTTGCCTTTATCACTGCACATTTTCCAGCACTTGTCACAGAGATGAGTGCGCCTGTGGAGCCGATTGGCTGGTGCGGCGATTTAGGCATAGAAACAACCGCTGCATTGGGCGGGTTCGCAATTTCGGTGATCGGGGCGGCCAACATAATTGGTACCCTGATGGCAGGATGGGCTGGCAAGAGGTTCGGTAAGAAATGGCTTTTATCAGGGATATACGCTGGACGATCCATAGCAGCGGCTTGGTTTATTCTAACTCCAATAACCGCCAATACCGTGCTGATATTCTCATTCGCAATGGGCTTTCTCTGGCTTGCCACAGTTCCACTAACCAGCGGATTAGTGGCACACATATACGGGCTCAGATACATGGCAACATTGTATGGGATAGTATTCTTTTCACATCAAATGGGTAGTTTCGTCGGAGTCTACCTTGGTGGTGTTCTTTACGATGTATATGGCAGCTATACGATTGTTTGGTGGATAGGTATAGCAGTGGGCGTTTTCTCATCATTGATTCATATTCCCGTACGAGAAGAGTCTCGACTTGTCCCGACTGTGTCCTAAATTGGCAACGCTTACGAGTAGGCGTATCTGGTCAGGGGTGTGAGCGTGTTCAAGGCGTATGATATACGCGGTATAGCGGGGTCTGAAATTGACGTCACTTTTTCGAAAAGACTAGGACGGTCAATCGTGGACTTTACAGGAGCTACATCGATATCTGTGGGACGTGATATTCGAACATCTGGAGAGGAATTACATCAGGCGATTATGGATGGAATAAGGTCATCTGGTTGTGAAGTTGTAAATCTTGGAGTGGTGCCTACAGGAGTTGTTTATCGCTCAACTGTGGATATGGAGATAGACGTGGCCGTAGTGATTACAGCGAGTCACAACCCCCCTGAGTATAATGGATTCAAGATTGTTCATTCCGGTTTGCCCTTGGCAGGGAAGGACCTGCAAGATCTGAAAGCCGTTTTCGATTCGATGCCTGAAGAGGAAGGGGGTCTTGATGGCACCTTGATTGACGAGGCTGGATATGTTAATTCCGTTATCGAGGAGATAGTGAAAGATATAGCGCCAATAAGTCGAAGAATAGTGGTTGCAGTTGATGCGGCCAATGCTGTTCCTGGACCCTATATTGTTGATCTATTCGAGAAGCTGGGTGTGGAAACTGTAGCGATTAACTGCGAATGGGATGCTGATTTTCCTGCGCACCCGGCTGATCCGACTCGTCTTGCCAACATGATGGAGTTGTCAGCTACAGTGGCATCTTCGGAAGCCGAATTTGGAATCGGCGTGGACGGGGACGGGGACAGGATTGGTGTAGTCGATGAGAAAGGGAGATTCATTCATCCGGATCGTTTGATTGGGCTTTTTGCCAGGGATATATTGCTCAACGAAGAGTCGGATAAGAGCTCAGAAGAGAGCCGTACTATCCTGTATGATGTGAAATGTAGCATGGGCGTTGATGAAGCCATAGCATCAAGTGGGGGGATCGGTCGCATGGTAAGAACGGGTCACTCATTCATGAAGAGGGAATTAGCCGCCTGTCCTACGATAAGATTCGCAGGGGAAATGTCCGGCCATCTTTTCTTCAATGATCGCTGGAACGGATTTGACTGTTCGCTCTACAACAGTGCGAGGCTCATAGAACTCGTAGCGAGGTCGTCTGACCCGAATAATGGCGGCATTGGATTCTCCGATCTTCTTTCTTCGATTCCAGAGTATCCATCAACGGGAGAATCGAAAATCAGTTTTGAAGGTGAGCGGGGTGACATAATGAAATCAGTGCGCTCATCATTCTCAGACTTGCAATTCTCAGAGGTCGACGGAGTGCGGGTTACATATCCAGATGGATGGTTCCTATGCAGGCCCTCGAATACGGAGCCAATCCTGATCATGAGGGCCGAAGGTCGGACAGAAGCTGCGCTAGAGTCCATCCTATCGGATGTCCATACCCGCATAGGCGGGATCATCAATCTCAGAGAGTTGCGTTGATTCACTCGTCGTCGAGATCGTTTCCGTTCATGAGGAGCGGTAATGCTACGATTAGTCCGCAACATACTGCGCCGATAGCGGTGAAAACGAGTCCGGCGCCGGCCAATAGGCCGCCGAGTCCCTCGACGCCTGCTGCCTCTCCGACCTCTTCAGTGATCATCCCAATTAGGACTGAACCAAGGACGCCATCCAGGACGTTGATTCCGACGGCACCGAAGCCCATCCATACGCCCTTCCTCTTGTAGTTCCATAGTAGGAATCCTGCGTAGGCGAACAATCCGCCCGAGACAGCTGCTAGAAGCGGGGAAACGTAGAACCACCATGAGTACGATGTTTCATCAGCACCCCAGAGTTCTATGTTGTCGCCAGCAGATGCGATATCGAGCAGCGCCATTATTACTCCTATACCTCCGAGAAGCATGGCTAGGGCCCCGAAAACCCTTGGCCCACCACTCTTCTGATTTGCATAAACGATCGTTGTTCCGGCTGGTGCAGAGGTTGCTTCGCCCTCTAATGTCATACAAGGTCGGTTTGACTCTACATAGTTAACCTTGGTGCCGGCGAAAAGGTGAATATGCCACCGATTTCCTTATTCCGGGAATGCGGACGGACGGCTTGTTGCCACTGTAGCTTAGCCTGGTTGAGCGTCTGATTCGTAATCAGAAGGCCGGGAGTTCGAATCTCCCCAGTGGCTCCATCACACAAGTAGGCCACGTTCTCCGAGTATGCTTTCAGATGCCTCGAATGATCGTTCAAGTGCCTCGATAACGGGCATCCTGCCTCCTGAGAGCATCGTTAGAGTAGCTCCACCACCCGAGCTATTGTGCGTGACTCGACTAGAGGCGCCTCTTGCTTCGACCAAGGCGCTAGTATGGCCGCCTCCGATTATTGTGATCGCGTCGGTCTCTATGCACATATTCAGGACCTCTACAGTTCCAAAGGCGAAATTTTGTTTCTCGAAATAAGATGCTGGTCCGTTCCACAATACGCAGGATGCGCCCATGACTACGGGCCTCAAACCCATCAAAGTGCTGAGGCCAACATCGTAGATTGGATGTGGTGTGGGGAGTTGCTGAATGGAGAGTGGCTCTCTAGATCCGTTCAACTCGATAGCTAGATCTTCTGGAAGAATTACCTTTTCCCGATAGTTGGAGAGTATGTGTTTAGCCATTTTTGAAGTCTCGTCAACGAATGGTTCGACCTGTGATCTTGCGAAATCTGCATTGGATTTCCCTATGTCTAAACCGTCTGCCATCAGCATAAAATTTCCAACAACTCCGAGGAATGCCACTGTATCAACGATGTTTCTCTCGAACAAATTGATTGCGACTCTGAGGGAATCGTCAGCTTTGGCCCCGCCCAACAATGCTACATAGGGCCTTGGTGGATTTTCTACAGCAATGGAAAGAGCATCAATCTCACGCTTCATGAGTTCACCTGCCACGGAAGGCAGTTTACGTGTAAATCCCGTTAGGCTGGGGGTTGATCGATGTGCGGCGCCGAATGCGTCATTGACGAAAATATCAAAATGAGATTCTAAATTCCGTATTATATCAGATGTTTCTTGTTCCTCTATCTCGCCCTTTAGCAGATTTTCGTCCGGATGCAATCTGACGTTATCTAACATCAGAATATCGCCTGGCTGCATCGAATCTATTGCAGCCTTTGCTGATGGGCCGCATACATCGGATACGAAATCCACGGGTCGGCCGAGGAGTTGGGAGAGTCTGTTTGCGTGTCTTTGGAGATTTGTAAAGTCGAATCTCCCAGGCCTAGACTGGTGTGCAAGTATTGTGACGGATGATGATTCTAATTTCTGAAGAGTGGGTACTATTGCTCGAATTCTCGTATCGTCGAGGAATTCTTTCGTGGAAGGGTGAACGGGCAAATTTAGATCTGCACGATACAGAATCTTCAGCCCATCGAGCTTGATATCGTCGAGTCCGAGGACTTTCGGCACAGGGGGCCCTCTGGCCACTTGGATTTGACTGTGTGGTGAAATTGATGCATCCGAACTGTCTATGCATCCGAGCATAGGCGGTGGTGTATGGACTTCGATCTGAGCGGGCCGGAAGGTGAAGACTGGCGCGTTCCCGTATCTGAACTGACTGATCGAAGGAGGAGGGTTTCTGAGGCTCTAGCAGAGGCCGGATATGAATCCGTTATGGTAGAAGATCCCGTTGAGTTATACTGGCTAACTGGGGGGAGGCAGAGCGGCATACTCGTAATAGGAGCATCTGGCTCCGATGTGGAAACCACCCATTTAGTGAAGAAATCACTTCCAAGGGCTATTTGGGAATCTGGAGGGAGTGATTCTCCAGATCCTGTTATTCAACAACATAGATCAGCAGATTTGGAAAAGGGGTTCAGATCAATAGGAGTCACCAGGACTCCAGCAATGTTGGATTCAACGCTGCCCTATTCTCGAAAGAGATACCTTTCGAAGTGTCTTTCAGGATTTGAAGATAGTAAAGAAGATGCTTCTAAGATACTTCATCGACTTAGGGAAACTAAGAGTTCATGGGAGATTGATCAGATTCGAAAATCCGGACATGTGAATCATGAGATGTTTCTTGCAGTGGCTGAAAGATGTGGGAATGGAGTAACTGAGTTAGATGTGGCATCAGTCGCTGAAGAAGTGAGTCGGAAAAGAGGGTTTGGTGGGCGTATCAGAATGAGGCGTTGGCCGATGGATTGTGACAGGGCGGTTGTTGCTGCTGGACGTTCGGGGGGGGTTCCCTCATTCTTCGATTCGGCAATAGGGGGTTCTGGTGCGAATCCGATGGCACCCCTTGGTTCGGGTCACAGACGCATAGAAGAAGAGGTTCCGGTTTTGGTAGATATCGTCCATGTGCACCGAGGATACATTTCAGACTGCACGAGGATGTTTAGCTCTGGTAGCCTACCTGAAATTTGGAATGAGAGATTGAATGACATGGTTGAAATTAGAGATTCGATAGTGAATAATCTTGGCTCTGGTGGAACCTGCTCCGAAGCCTGGGAATTAGGGAGGGATCTTGCTATTGAAATGGGGCATGCAGAGCACCTCATGGGAATGAGGCCGCATCAAGCAAAATTTCTTGGTCATTCTGTTGGTTTGGAGTTGGACGAGTCACCAGTTCTAGCTAATGGTTTTGACAGGCCGATGCATGAAGGGTGCATCATGGCAATAGAACCTAAAGTGGTATACGATGATGGAGCAGTGGGGACGGAAGACACATGGGTTTCAGGGAAGGATGGGCTTGAGTGTCTGACCTCTGGCAAATCTTTCCCACTACATGTAGAGTGGTAATATGTCAGGGAAGACGAGAGATTTCGCGGCCAGAAGTCTTGCACGTATTTTGAAAGAAAGAACCGACCCGCATGGGTATTCGATGAATGATGAAGCGATAGTTCGTAGGCTTTCGATAAGTGATGAGGGGGGCGTGAAGATATGGTTGAAGCCGAAGATGGCACACTGTCCGTGTTGCCTTCATGATCTACTCCTACTGAAAGAGGAAATTGGCAATCAAAGAGGGATTTCTTCCGTTAAATTCGAGATTGTGGATATTCCAGGATCCTCGGAGTGGAATGCTGCTCTATCTTAGTGCAGTAGCAGTCGTTTCCATGTCTTCTTGGTGTTTGATTAACGATTGATCGTATCTTCATCGGAGTGATTCTTTCCCTCTGTTTGGAGGATTTGTTTCCGTTTCTTTTCTCTTCTTTGCTCAATGACTCTTAATTTCAGAGAGAGCCTACTGGATAAGAACCATACAAACGCACCGATTCCGATTATATCGAAAATGATGATCGCTAAAATTTTTGGATCTTGTAAATCAACCATGTCGTTCAGCGATCTTCCCATCTAGTCCACTTGCCGGACTGTTTGTTGAAGTAAAGGCCTGCCTTCTTCATCCACTTGTTGAACTTGGTTGCTCCTGCTCCTGTCGCTATGATGAAATCTTCACGATGCTCTTGAGCCTGTATGTATCCTTTGGCAGAGAGTGTCTCATCAATCCAATCATCGATGCTCATGAGTGTTCCTGAGATATTGCTGGCTTCTGTTGATGCTATTATCTCGGTGGCTGCGGCGCCAGTGGCCTTGATCTCTTGTATCATCAAATCGGCAATGGCATCTGCACTCGCCTTAGTGGGCGGTGAAGCGACAGGATCTCGAGGGCCTCGTTTTGGATCAATCTTGATCCAGGCCTCTGGATCCTCAAGTCGTTCAGCTATGTTAGTAGCGAGATCGACATGGAACTCTTCTTCGCACTCCCAGCACACGAACTTGTAATCACGGATATCATCGATTACAGATGACCCACGTGGATCCATTTCATCGCCGCAATGTGGGCATGCATGGAGACATAGTATTGGTGCTATTTTCCTTCTGAAATCTACAATATCTTGTGGAGTGCCGTCCAACTCCAACATCTCATGATCTCGTGCGGCTTCTAGTCCCCTTGTCTCGAGTTGGTCCTTCAACTTGGAGCGTTGCTCGGTCTTGGCCTCCTCGTCATAGATTGTTTCCAATTTGACGATCAGCTCAACTGTTTTCCCCAATCTGTTCATTACTAGTTTCTTATTCCTAAAGGATTCGACTCTTGCTATTCGCTGTTCTTCTCGCTTTTCATTTAGTTGCTGAAGAAGGTCTTTCTGTTCTCTTTTGAAACGCTGCTCTTGTATTTTGTCGACTTTCTTCGGCTTGCCGCTCTTCGTAATCACATCTGCAATAAATCTCTGTCTGCTTGACGCCCTGGGCCCGGATTTAACAGACTCAAGAACAGATTTGGCAATCTCTTTCTTGATACCGTAATTGTTGACCAGTTTTTCTTCATCAAGTTTCTTGAGGTCTCCGATTTTCAAACCAGATTCTGATAGAAGTTGAGAAGTGGTCTCATCTATACCTCTTCTAAGCAGTGCTAGATAGGTATCCTTCTTTGCCATTTAATCCCCTCTCGAAGGTTCGGCTCGGCCGTCCCGACGCCTTGCGGAGAGGGGGGTTGAATTTCAAGTCACGGTAAACCTGATTTTCGATCATCTTCCAATTATACGGCAAATAGACGTCCATTGATCGGGCGTAAGTTCCTCTGGGCGTTTGTCCATGAATCCCCTGAGTTCGCCCCCTTCATTTTCCAAATTGTTCAATATTTGAAGCCAATCAGCTGATGACCATTTTCCAATCTTTAGCATCCTCCGAGGAAAACCTCGTAGTGACGTGCGTATCTTTCTTCTTCGCCTTCCAAAACACCAAGAGGATATCCCTCGGACTAATTTCCTACTTACGCCCTGAAGTTCCGTTCTAGAAACAGGACGAAGGGTCACTATGGATGATGCTACATCGGGTTGCGGTCTGAATGAAGATGAGGGGACATCTGAGATGATCTCGCATTCAAAATCGAGCCAGAGAGCGATTCCTAATGGGCCTCTGTCTTTTGGTATGCTCTTCATAGCCATTCTATGGGCAAACTCTCTTTGAACGAGTAGCGAGATGCCATCCAGAGGATTTGATTGGTGATGATCTTGTATTCTTTCAAGAATCGGGCTAGAGATGCCATAAGGTATGTTCGCCACAATATGTGTTATGTCATCTGGCCACTTAGTGCTCAAAGCATCCTCTTTGATTAGATTGAACTGTTCATGATTCAATTCTGATTCTAAAAAATCACATGCATCTTGAGATATTTCTATCGCAGTGAGCTTTGATCCTAGACGGAGAAGTTCGATGGATAGGACGCCTGGGCCTGGGCCGATTTCGAGGACATGTGAATCGTTACTTAGCCCGAGATCACATGATGCTTGAATGGATGTGTGTATGGGAGATGGATCTATCAAAAAATTCTGGCCGAGATTTGGTTCTATGTTGTATCTAGAAAGATACCTATCAACTATACTAGAAGGGTGATCTTGATCTTTGTTCGTGAAAGACACAACTAAGCCCCAGCACGTACCACGAGATCAATCAATCTGGGAGACTGTGCAGGATCTTCCATTTCTTGTGCGTATCGCTCGGCTAGTAATCCAGAAGCGTCTTGACCGATAGCATTAGTCACTCCTTGGAGATCATTCCATCCCATCGAACCTCTCTTGGAGACCCACTGTTGGGCTGTTGACTTACCGATTCCGGGGAGAAGTTGGTATGAGTGCATCTTCAAAGATATCGGTTGTGCTCTATTGAAGAATGAAAGATGCACTGATTCATCCATTGCTATTGATTCTACAATGGCCCCATTCAAATCATCCTCATTGTCCAGAGAGATGTCCTTTTTCCTTATACTAGAAAGTGGTCCTATGCGTGGATCTCCCATTGGAATCCAGCCAACATCAGACGACAATGGGTCATTCTGCATGATCTTTGCACGTACTAGGAAAAGTCCTGGGTGGGTGAGTCCGTGTATCTCCGTGCCTCTTGGCCTTCGCTCGATGACCGAAAGCACTCTGACCATCGACTCAGCTTGCATTTCATCGGGAGTTTGGTCCTCTCGATCGTCCAACATGCGTCAGGCCCCTAGTGAACGGAAGGGGATTTCATTGATGAATCGCTCTATCGACTTCAGAGGACGTGTTGTCGTACGATGTCGAGGACAGACTCGACTTCAGAAGTATCCATTGCAATCCGCTTCGAGGCTATTATGACTCGGAGTGCGTGGACACTGAGAGGCATTAGTTCGGCTATCTTAGCGCATATGTCCGGGTGATCGCCGAGTTTGTCATTCGCAGATAAAGCCGCCGACAATTCTAGGAAGACTTTGGAATCAGTCTTTATGCCTCCTCTTTGAGCGCTTGCGGCCCATTCAGAATGCTGTAGAGCCATCTGTTGCTCGTATGAAAGCTCTTGGCGGCGTTCTTGGGCAGACAAGAGAAGATCCCTCACCTTGGCATAATCGACATATTCATTTGAGTCAGACATCTAATTCACTCCTCTTCGTTAAGTAGATCCTTGGCCTGATTCACCCATTGATCACGCTTTACACGACCGGGGAAGAACTCGATGGCCTCATTGACTTGGTCTTCGAGATCACCCTTCATCTTGCTGATTTGCAAATATGTGTAGATGCCCAAAGCATTCAGTTTCTCTTCGATGAACGGACCGACGCCCTTGATTACTTGGAGATCGTCTTTGTCGCTAGCCTTAGCCCTACCAAGCACATTGAAGTCAATGGTCTTGGCACGTTCTTTGACGCGCTCGAGTTCCGCTTTCTTCTTATCTTCCTTTGATTCTGACTTAGAATCCTGTGCAGGAGCAGTCACGGGTTCATCCTTGACTTTCTGACCTTGGCGGCGTGGTATCTCGGGTTTTGGAGCGCCGTCTGCAGGGCGAAGATGCTCGGGCCTGACGATTAGCGTCTTGGGCATGTTCTTGTCACGAACATCAACGACGAAGGCTCGTCCCTGTTTTGCCCTGACGGTGCCAGTGGCGCCCTGGAAACGACGGTGAGGCATTCCTTTTTGCTGCGCGCCATCCAACACAATGGATACCTTGTCTCCCTCTGAATAAGAGTGGATTGATCTGGTGATGTTTATTCTGCCTCTCTGAGATTTAGAACGAGATAGGATTGAACGAGTCCCTTGACGAGTTCCGTGACTTCTCTTCATGTCCAGTGGGCCCCCTGAGGCTATCAGCGAGCCCGCCACCTACCAGTTGCGTTTAAGTTCATCTCCCGAGAGAAATTTAGTCTGCATGCACATCTTCGACATCTAACCAGATGACTTCGCATGGGGCGCCAATGATACTTGTGACTGACGGGATGGTTCTTCCTTCATCGGAATGCACTAATTCTTTGATGTAGGTTCCAGCTTCACATCTCAGAGTCATTTCCATCTCATCGCCCACGATATCTACTCGATCTACTGATACAACTTGTCGTACTCGATTTCGATCGGCTCTTCGGTGGCTGACGCGTTTTGGTGTTTGCTGTTCAATCATGGTCCCCGCTAGAGCGAATATGTCTTCAGAGATCTTTTCGGGATCTTCGATTGATTCTGGCTTGAATCTTATAGTGTAGCTTTTCTCGGATCTGGTCTGCTTGATCCTAGCTACTTCTTTCCTGTCAGATAGTCTAAGTGAATCGATTTCCACACGTCCCTTGGCATTAGACTCAACCAGCTTTAGCAATGAATCGAATTGAGGTATTCTCTTCTTGGGGGATTTCACTTCAAGGACAAAGGGTCGCCCCTGGCCTAGGCATCGAACATCGATATCTTCTCTTCCCATACCGTGGAATGCCGTATCCAGAGCGTCCATTTGTTCAGCGATGGGCTTCCCTATCAAATCTTGAACTGAATCAGGGTATTGGAGGCCTGTCGATTCACATGATTCGCAACCGCCATCACGACCCCTGCACGCCCTACAAGGCCATCTTGTCTGAGGTATCTCTCTGGATAGTTTTCTGTATCTTCCGTAGAGGAAGACTGGACGAACATCAACATCAACTCGCAATGTCAAAGTATCTATCAAGACCATTAAATCCGGGCGCTCTCTGACGAATTCGATACCTTCTACCTTCTCTGATGTACTGGTTTGTACCTCTTCCACAAATGCTGCTTTCAATGGCTTGCTCCCTGGTGCACCATATCTGGAACGTATGCGATCTTCTTCCTCGATCAAATCTTTTGGGATGTGCACGCCAACCTGCATGGTGGAAAACTGAATCCCATCGCAGGCCGATGAGATGATCTTTGAGACATTGCCTACATCATCTAACAAATTTTCACAGGTGGGGCATTCGATAGAGGATTCCAGATTGGCAAGTTCAGGATCCCTTTTCTCAGCCTCTTTTCTGAGGGCGGCGCCTCCTTCAGCACCGGTGGAATCGGTCCTCCTACCACCGAGTCTGTGGAGGCAAAAGTCACAACACCCTATTCTGGCCAAGTATGCTATTCCCAAGGGAGCTGGGCATGGGGGAGCGTCCCATTCAATAATTGACTCGCCTTCGATGGGATTTTCATCATACCAGTCTATCTCTTCGGAAGGGGAGTCGGTTGGAACAACATCCTCCCAGAGGCCTTCTTCTCCGGAACCGTATCCGGCGCTTGAGTAGGATACCCACTCTACTTGTTCGTCATCTTCATCAGGATCCATGGCCATAGGAATCACCTGTCATGGTCGGAAAGACCGTTAACACGCTGATCGGTCGTCAAGCATCGTCGCTATGACTGTTGCCACCGAGAGTGTGGTTCTGTTTCAGCTATCTCCCGAAGAATGTCAAAGCTGTAAATTCCGCTTGAACATCCCGATGGCCAAATGAATTTGAGGCCATAATGACCTACAATCTCGATTGATGGTTTCTCAATTCTTAGCCTGCTTAGTTCCTCCTGGAACTCAATCATTCTCTGTTTGTTCTCTCTTCTTGGTTTGCAATTGGCACACGGACAATCTAGACGGAGATTTAGATATTCAACGTGGTATTCGGCACCATCTGAAAATGTCATCTTACACGACTCTTCTCCTCTTTCCATATCTGTGAGAGACATTACGACAAACCTCCATTTTACTCGCCAAGGGGGACTCAAGGGTGCTCCCAGATTGTTACCGGACTAAACAGCCCTTCATAATGAGAATGGTGGGATTGCATCTATATGGCTCTCATGGGACGAAGGTCTACTAAGGTTTCAGACATGACAGACTCCTATGCGATATGCAAAGACATTACAAGAGCGGCATCGACGTCTTTCTTGCGATCTTTCAGACATCTTCCAATTGAGAAAAGAAACGCTGTTTATGCTCTCTACGCGTTCTGTCGTCGGGTAGATGACATCGCTGACGGGGATTGGCTGCCTGACCTTTCTCATATCAGCCCGGAAAAGATGAGCGAACTAGAAGCGCGAACTGCCGATAGATCGGTCGTTCTTTCGATCGATAAGCAATCAGAGGGATCTAACCCTGAGCCCGATCATTCCTTGAAATTGAGAGCATTGATTCACTACAGAGACTTGCTTTGTCGAGCTCATGAAGGGCATTCAGTATCCGACCCGATATTCGTTGCTCTGAAAGATACGTTCAGTCGATTCCCGATACGTGTTGGCGACCTGCATCAACTCATCGATGGCATGGAAGATGACCTATATCCCACGAACTATCGATCTTTCGAGGATCTAAGGGGATATTGCTACAAGGTTGCATCAACAGTGGGTTTGGCACTCATTGAGATATATGGATATGATAATCCAGATGCCAGAGAGCATGCTGAAGAGATGGGTATTTTTCTTCAAATGGTAAATATTCTTCGAGATATCCAAGAAGACCTCGGTCGCGGAAGGGTGTATTTGCCAAAAGATGACCTCGAATTGTTCGGAATATCGACTGAAGACCTGTATGATTCCGATCTCCCCGCGGATCAAAGGTGGAAGGAGTTCATGAGGCACTATATGAGCAGGGTTAGAACGCATCAAAAGAATGCGCTTAGGCTCCTCCCCCTAATCGAAACAGATTCGAGATCTAGCCCGTCGATAATGGCATCGATTTATGGAGAAATTCTTGATGAGGCAGAACGGAGAAATGGAGATGTTCTGTCCCGGCGACTAAGCCTCGGTTTCATGAAGAAGATGGGTTTTGCCTTCTCAACGCTAATGGTTTGGCCATTCAAGGGGGGGGAATGATGGCTATGTCCGAGGCTCAAAGGGCTGACCCAGATGTGCTAATTGTAGGGGCTGGACCGGGAGGTTTGGCCAGCGCTATGCTACTAGCGCACTCTGGTCTCGATGTTTTAGTCGTAGAGAAATGCGCAGAGGTAGGCGGTCGCACCAAAATCATAGAGCAAGATGGTTTCAGATTCGACCGTGGCCCCACATTCTTCCATTACCCCGAAATAATCGAAGAAATATTCCAGGCAATCGGCCTAGATGCTCACAAAGAGCTCGGACTTATTCCTCTTGATCCGTCATACAAATTGGTTTTCGGACAGGGTGGGTCGATTGAAGCTACGAGCGATCTAGACGAGATGACTGAGAGAGTCAGAAGTCTGTCTGGTGAAGAAAATGCGTCAGGTTTCAGGAAGTATGTGACGGAAAACCGACGTAAGCTTACGAAAAGTAAGTCCAGTCTGCAGTCGCCCTGGAATGGTGTTTCGGATCTATTCAGCAGGAAAGCGTTGGAAGCGGCGTCCGTGATGAGGCCGTGGGCAACAGTCGCTAGCGACTTGAAACGGCTTTTCCCGGATGAGCGGATTCGACTGGCCATGTCTTTCCAAACGAAGTATCTGGGAATGAGCCCTTTTCAAGCACCTTCCCTCTTTACGATTCTTGCCTTCCTCGAATATGAACATGGGATTTTCCATGCAAAGGGTGGTTTGGGCAGCATAACTGAGCGTATGGCTGATATTGCCATTGGACTCGGGGCTGATATTCAGTTATCTACTCCAGTAGAGGAGTTGCTTCTTGATGGTAAGCGTGTCGTGGGAGTACGAACGGAAAAAGGCGAGATACGATGTGATAAGGTGATTATGAACGCTGATTTCGCCAATGGCATGACCTCCTTGGTTCCAAATGATAAGAGGCGAAGATGGAGCGATAAGAAACTGGCGAAGAAATCTTACTCATGTTCAACATTCATGCTGTATCTCGGTACGGATAAAACGTGGGATCAGCCCCATCACCAGATCTATGCATCCTCGAAGTACGAGTCGAATCTTGAAGACATTACGAAACATCGGGTCACTTGGGAAGATCCTTCGATATACGTCCAGAATGCTTGCATCACAGATCCTAGTCTGGCTCCTGATGGGTGCTCTACACTCTACGTGTTGGTTCCGGTTTCAAACGTACATGAATCGATTGAATGGGATAGCATAAAGCATGATTACAGAGATGTTATCATTAAACAGATGGAGAAACTAGGGTTTGCAGGTCTTGAAGACCACATCGTAAGCGAATCGATCGTGACTCCCGATGATTGGGGTTCATCGGACATCTACAGGGGTGCTGTGTTCAATCTAGCGCACAGTCTTGATCAAATGCTATTCCTAAGGCCTGGGAATAGATTTGATGAGTTTCAAGGTCTGTACCTTGTAGGCGGCGGCACGCATCCAGGAAGCGGACTCCCTACGATTTTCGAATCAGGCCGAATAACTAGCAAACTAGTCTTGGCAGATATGGGCATTCACCCCGAATGGAATGGAGTGGATACATGGTTCCCTTATTCCAATCATCCTGTCCCGGAGCCCTCCAGCCAGATTCCATCAAATCCCTCTGGCATGGTGTCGTGATGCGTTATATTGCCGCTCTCATAATCTCTGTTTTCGCACTATCCGGCTGTGTGGCCCCCGAGCTCTCTTCAGAAGGTGTAGAATCTTCCGAGGAGCCCCTACAACGTATTTCTTTTGAGTCGATAACTCATCAAGGGGGCAACAGTACACCTGAAGTACTCGATTTAAGACATGTTGTGAATGAAGAAGATGCTCTTATTTTGTGGGTAGGTGCCTCGTGCAGGGGATGCCATGATTGGACTGATATGATCTATGCAGGTATTCAAAATGGAACGATTCAAGGACTCAATGTGGTGAGTATTCATCGATATGCTGCTTTCGAAGATGAGGGAGAAGTACTGTCAACATACGTTGAAGATGGGGCTGAACACCCTTCCAGTTGGCCAGTGATGGTTCCAAGCGAAGATGTGGAAATATTGAATTTGGATTCTGGTATGACCTCGACTCAAGGTATATACGAAGCATTCGAACAGCCATCGACGCCTACTTTGCAGATATATCGGAGTGATGGAAGTATTGAATCTCTCGAACACTCATACTGGGCCGACTGGAATGAATTGGTTGATATTGTAGAGATTTTAGATAACATATGATGTGGTGATGACATGGATGTATACGACCTCTCTTTCTTTCTCTCGACGATGTGGGTCGGGCCCTTCTGGTTTGCGATGCTCTTCTACCCAGAGCATGCGATGACCAAGAAAGTCATGGATCGGCCTCTTTTCTTCATTGGCCCCATAGCCATCTGGTGGGCCCTTATGGTATCGGATCCGCAAGTTCTTGTGGACTTTGGAAAGGATTCTGTCAAGCCCGATAAGATACTGGGTAGTCTGGCAGAGTTGCTAGGAACGAGGGCTGGCGCTGCTGCTGCATGGGCGCACTTTGTGGCGGGAGACATAGTCGTAACCAGGTGGATGTGGAAGAGGTGTATGGAAATGAACAGCAGCCGGTGGGTATCGGTTTCATCGGTCTTCTTTGGTGTTATGTTGATGCCTGTCGGGGTGGCTATACATCTTGCAGCAGTCCGTGTTGATTCCAAAGAGTGATTCACCTAGGACGATAGTCTGACTTCGATCCAACCCTCTATCTCGCGGACTTCATGGACTTGGAGGGGTCTCTTCTTTCGCATCGAACCGACGAGTCTGCCGTATGCCGGAAGCAATGGGAAGGGTGACCATTCGCGAACTTCTCCCGTCTCTAACTCGTATTGGGATTGATGAAGGGGGCATGTTATGCACTCTCCCTCCACTTTACCCCCCCATGCGAGTGGCCACCCCATGTGCTTGCAAAGCGCACCTGTTGCGTGTATCTTGTCCTCTGTTCTCAACAACATAACTGGTGTTCGCCCTACTGTCTTCATCTTTTTCTGTCCTGTTTTCAATTTACTACCCTTCATGACTCTTTTCCAAGAGGGGGTTAGATGAGGTTCCACGCGCTAGCCTGTGTGTCTGGACGTATGAATTGGTGTTAGATCCTTACATTACTCCTGCTATCTCCAAAATCTTTCGATCTAGATTGGATATTGGGACAGTGGTTGGGTCGGTACCCTTGGAGCATTGACCTGACCACACCTTGACCCGCAGTTCCCTGTGCGTCAAGTGATGCACTATTTCTCCCACAGGGGTTAACGAATCGGTCATAATATCACACATAGGGGGCCCCCACATGCCGCCGAATCTTTCCGAGGGATCTCTCCTGAGTAGTCTTGGCCGGCCTACAGAGTCGAGCAAGACTGCGGCATCGAGGTTTTCGATAGACTTCTTCCTCTTGGTTGGGGTTGGGTATGCTAATGGATTTTCTTTACCCTCACAATTACTGGCGATTGGGCATAACTCGCATTTTGGAGCCTTTGGCTTGCATATGACTGCTCCGAGCTCCATCATAGCCTGATTAGAATCCCCCGGGCGGCCGGAGATAAGCATAGAATTGGCCCACATGCCTACTGAATCTTGAGTTGGGCTCGAGTTTCCGGTCTGTCTGGAGGCCACTCGACGAACATTGCCGTCCACGACCCCCACGGGCAGATCGAAGGCTATTGATGCCACAGCGGCAGCAGTGTATGCACCTATTCCTGGCAATTCTAGGAGTTGTTCTATTGATTCAGGTATGGAGCCGTCAAACCCCCCTTCTTTAGACGGTTTTGAGACTTGTACGGCAAGAGCGTGTAATCTTCTCGCTCTGGCATAGTACCCTGCGCCTTGCCAGAGGGTTAGGAGTTCCTCTTGATCTGCTTTAGCAAGTGACTTTGGAGTTGGGAAACGATTCGAAATTTTCTCCCAATATCCGATTCCTCGTGAAACCTGGGTCTGTTGAAGTATTACCTCTGAGAGAAGAATCAGCCAAGGATCGTTTGTTCTACGCCATGGCAAATCACGCTTCTCTTTATCATACCAGTCAATCAGACTTTTCCGAAGAGGTTGATCAATCATTTTCAACGACATCATCCCACCATCCCTCGTCTTTAGATTCGCTTGGTTGTTCGTTTATCTGATTTTTAACATTGAGTTGGGGATTAAAACTTTCAGAATTTAGTGATTTGTGAACGAATTCGACCTCATCAGGCGGGTTGCCGCCTATCACCAAACCAAGAAAGAAAATAACAAGACCCGAGCATATTCCGCAGCAGGATAAGAATCCTACCATACTAGCCCCAATTAGAGCAGTGATCCCTTCTGCGGCCTCCTCGCCAATCAATCCCAAAAAGGCAATAATAGAAGCATCGGCATCGTAAAGTGTGAATGGTATTTTTGAATTGTTTTCATCGTACAGTGTTACTGTGAGTATTTGTCCTGGCTTACAGTTCTGATCATCATAAAACGTGTCACAGATGAATCCTATATCCGCTAATCCGTCGCCTGTATCAGCATCATAAGATTCATTTTCGACATCACATTCGAGAAGGCCTACTTTCTCGTTCGTCAAATTCGTTCCATTAGAATCATGGATAACGAGAGTCAGGCCCTCGCACACATCGATCTGACTATCTTGATTCGTATCGGAATAGTCTCCACGGACCATTACTATCCAAGGCATACTTCCCTGTCCATCTTCATCGATGAATTCGAATGTAATATCTGTGGCCTCTTCACCATCGTGATATGATCCATAATAGTAGTCATAGACGTTATATTCAATCTCTTCAAGATCTTCAAGGCTTTCCACACCTTGGTTAGTAAATGACCCTGCAACCAACAATAAAGATGCAGAAATTAAGCAAACAACACCGCCCGTGATTAAGACGGGCTTACTTACCATGTAACTCCTAATGGATTCGAGGGTTAGTAGTTACCTTCAGTTCTGGATTCTTCTAATGGCCTCATTGGCTGCTGTTTCAGCTGAATTGACCGCGCCTTGCATACTTGCATGCGTCATGTGGTCCCCGCAGGTGATTATCCCATCCTCACCGATTGATTTAGAGAATGACAAATTCACTCCTGTCTCTCGCGAAGGAAGTGCCGCTTTGATGTGTTGAACATCAAGAGTTTTCCAGTTTTTGCAATCTGGGAACCACTGTTCAATTTCCTTTCTAGCACGCGATTCTACTGCTTCGGCGTTATTCAGATTTAGAGAATCAGCGGCATCACCGACAATTGTTGCAACCACCAGGGACCTTCCCTCAGGTGCGTATGACGGTTGGACATCGGATGGAACTGCCATATGTGCTATTGCAGTCTTCCCAATTTGATAATCGCCATTCAAAAGCAGGAATTTACCCGGAGCTGGTGATCTTGGAGAGTCGAAATATACAGTCCAGACCATCCTCATAGACTTCTCTTCCGACTGGGGTGGATGGGCGACTACGACTTGGTCCACTGTTTTTCTCTGTCCATTGATGATAATCGTCGTCGGGTCATCCGCAAATGCGCTTGTTGAAAGAGAGATCCGTTCAAGACCGATCTTTTTCGCCAGATGATTCGGATATGCTCCTACGCCCTTTCTGGGTAGCACCATATCACCTCTAGACATCGATGAGAATATGAAGCGAAAAAGTCGCTCATTTGTATCTAATTTTGATTCCAAGAATATTCCTGCAAAAAGGGGCCTGAGAAGCTTGTCGATGAAGGAATTGGATAGCCCGGACTGCCGGAGATATTCATATGTGGAAGCATCCCCTCCGCTGAATATCTTTTTGATATCCATTCTACTCAGTGACAGCCTCAATTTAGCCATTCCAATCAAATCTGACCAGCGCTCAGACCCAAGTAGTCTCAAAGAAGAAAGAGGTCTTCGAAAGGGGTCAGAATATGTGGTTATTTTCGGTCTTCCATTTACAGTTTTGATAATCCTTGTACCTGGGCTGAATGCCTCTGACCCGAGTGACTCAAAATCGATTTTGGATATGCTATGTGGGTATCCGGTCTGCATGACATGAAATCCTCTGTCTAAAAGAAAGCCATCGACGATATCTGTCTTCATCCTCCCCCCTATTCTTTCTGATTTTTCGTAAATCTTTACGTCTAATCCAGAATCCAGAACTATCTCTGCACATCTCAATCCGGATATTCCTGAGCCGATGATGTGGACAGTGGGTTTGCTCATGGCCTCCGGCTCTCCTGGGATCGGATGTTACCAAGTCCGCCGTCTACAGGTATCACTGTTCCAGTCATCCAATCGGGCGCCTCAGAAATTAACCATGATACCAAGGATCCCACTTCTTGTGGTTGACCTACTCTTCCAATAGGATGCATATTTTCAGAGATAGCTCTTGAGTTCTCATTGGAAAGCAGATGGGAAGTCAGGGGCGTCTCTATCAAGCCGGGTGCAACTACGTTGACTCTTATGCCTCTCTTTGCATAATCTGCGGCTGCGGATTTCGCAAGACCCTCTACACCTGCCTTAGCAGAGCTGATTGAAGAGTGGTTGGGCATGCCGATTTTAGCAGCCACTGTAGAGAAAAGGACTATTCTTCCACCTCCAGATTTCATCATGATAGGTATGCTAAATTTCATCGCCAAGAAGGCCGAAGTTAAATTCAGAGAAATTGTATCTTGGAACTGTTCGACACTGGTCGCGTGAAGCGGCCGGAGAAGAATTGACCCTACGGAGTGTACTAATGCATCAAGTTGTCCGAATTCGGATTTTATCCTGTCCGCTGCGTCTTTCATGGCTATGTGATCAGTGACATCGACGGGGAGAATGTGGATATTATCTAATTCCGAGGAAAGTTGTTGCAAACTATCATGGTCGCGGCCAGAGGCTACTACGGTCCACCCCTGAGCTGATAATTTCTCAAGCACGTTTCGCCCGATTCCTCCGGACGCACCCGTAATCCAGACCACATTATTCATGGATGAAGCCTCCAAGAGAGCCAATTTCCATCTGATTTTTGGATAGTCCACCGATCGTGAAGTCGGCCTTCTTGACCTTGCCAGAATTCCCAGGCGGACGGTTGTAGATGGAAGCCTGACCAGTGACTTGGCCTGGGTACATCATGATTGAATCTCGACGAGTAGTCATCAACTGCTTTGAGTAGCGTTTCTCTAGATTCAAGTGGGCGGCTTTGCTTGGAAGCCCATGCCCCTATCTTCGATAAACGGCTCCTGGTTTGAAAGTAAGAGTCGGCTTCTTGATCCGAAGTCTTCTGTAGTCGCCCTTCAATCCTTACTTGACGATTAAGGGTTGGCCAATGAAAGGCAATGGATGCTCTCGGGTCAGAAGATATCTCATTTGCCTTTGAAGATTCTAAGTTTGTGAAAAACAGGACACCATTTTCAGATACTCCTTTGCAAAGAACGAACCTGGCACGAGGGGCGCCGTCGATGCTTACAGTGGACAGGGACATCGCTGTGGGCTCTATTTCCCCTGCTTCTTCGGCCTCTTTGATCCATCTCTCCAACCATTCGACGGGGTGGAATAGCGGCTCTTGTGCGAATTCTGGAATTTTCATAATACCTGCACCTCGTTCTCTATGGGGAGATGTTCCCTAAATTCATCCAAATATGGGCCCATTGATGAAATTAGACGTACGTCGGGATGCGTCCTGATTACCAATCCGTCTAGATACATTAGAGCCCTGATTATTGGGAATGCTTCTTCGCCGAATTCTGCGCCTGCTTCTTCAACGGCGCACTTTACCGTCTTCATCATGACTCGGGTAAGACTTTGTTCTCCCACGGTTTTCATCTCAAAATCGTGGTATATGTCGTGCATTTTCTCCATGTAGCGACTTACCTTGTCTTCATTCATCGGCCTCTCGGATAGCCCCAGCAGGGCCTTGAAAGCGTCATCGAACCTATGATCTGAGAGATGCTGGAAGAATGCAAATAGAGATTTATTGACATGCGATGGAGCGTGACATATTGCCCCATTATCTATGAATACGAATCGACCTCCCTCATCGATGATACAATTTCCGGGGTGTAAATCACCATGAAATGTGCCTATGCCGAAAAGGTAAGCACCGTGTATCCTGAATAGTTCAAGGAGGGTGGACCAAGAAAGTGTGCCACTCTCAATACCATCTTCAAGAGCGTCCCCCCTGATAAACTCAGAAACGAGGATGTCTTTGTTTGAAAGATTGGCGTGATACTCCGGAAATCTCAGAAGATCCATTGGAAAATCCGCATTGACTCTATTCTTTATCTCTTCAAGTTCCATTGCACCCTTTATCTCGTTTCTCAGATCCAATTCCCTAGTAGTATAATCTGCGACATGATTGAGTAATGCGACTGGATTTCCAACTTTCCTTAGTTTCGGCATGAATATGAGGAATATTCTGAGCCATCGTCTCATCCTCTTGACATCTCGCCTGAACGATTTTTCATTCTGAGCCTTGATAACTTTGATGACAACATCGCGGCCATCTTTTAGGCGGGCGCGATGCACCTGGCCGACAGATGCGGCTGCAAGAGGAATCTCATCAATTTCTTCGAATGCTTCTAGGAATCCTGGCTCTGCGCGCTCTTCGATGGTATTGAACACATCCTCGGCAGGGATGCTTGCTGCGTGCTGATATAATTGCTGAAGTTGACGGCATTTCTCAACGGAGATGAGATCGCTCCGAAGTGCGAAAATCTGAGCTAGTTTCACTGCGAGGAGTCCTTGAGATTGAATCCAATCGAGATCTGCTGGGCCAGATTTCAAAATCTGCCTCATGAACCTTAGAAAGGTCAACACTCTCATGTGGCTGACCAGAGGGTTGGATGCTATAATTGACCGTTCTTAGTCGCAAACCTGATTTTGTTCATTCGAGCATCTCGAGGGTGTAGATAAGTGAGCCATCGGGATCTTCGTCTCTCCTTACATCTACCCCATTTGTTCCTTGGTATCTCGCGATCAGCGCTCCTTCGATGATGCCCCCGTCCAAGGCATGGAGCGGGAGTGAACCGGGAGACTCTGACTCTTCCACAAGCATGGCTTTTATGTGGAATTCAGGATCTATACCGTAAGACAACTCACCCAAACCGGCATGCTCCCACCAGTCCATCATTTCATTCAAGAATTCGATATCTCCGTCGATTGTTCTCAAAGAAAAGGCTAGTTCTTCCCCGATTCTTGTACCAACTTGCCTCAATATATCAGCCAGATTTATGCCGAATGAAGACATCTCTTCAACTCCGCCTGTTGAAATCTTTCTTCTTGCCTTGTTTACCTCTCCACTTGATGCCAGGAATGCAGCTGGATTGAAGGGCGTGTCTTCTTCTGGGAGGTCTTCTTCTATCTCCAAAACCTCTCTGAAACGATCTAGAAAAGAGCCTCCCTCCAAAGTCACCTTAAGAGGGTCGACGATCCGATCTTCGGTGAATCTCTTTGAAGCCGCAGCAAATGGTATCGCATCATCCCAAATAGAATCCACAAGATTCCTCTGAGATATCCCAAATGGCTCTGACTCGACTATCAAGGCAGCATCATTTTTACCCCTTCCGACAGGGTTTTCTTCCATATTCAGATACTGAATGGTTTCACTGGAATCCATTATGGCACCTTGTGCCTCTAGATCCTTGGTGTGTCTGATTTTCACAGTATCATGTAACTGCGAGAAGAAGCGTATGGTTCTCCTGTCCAGTTGGGCAAGTACTCTGACCTCTATACCCCTCTCTGCAGCATCGTTCACACTCCCAAGGGCCGTACCCCTGCACAAATGAAGAATGCCGAATTTCCCGAGAACCAATGTTAGTGCCTGACTCGCCTCTGAAGCCATCTTGTCTATTCTATTCATGATGTGCGTTCTCTCTTTTAGAACTGCAAATTTTGGATTCGTTAAATCTGTTTTTTCATCATCATGAGGCTGGTCTTGGATAGATGATGAGGATTTGAGAGTCTCGTAACCAGACTCTATCTTCTGTAATTGCTCACTTCGTATGCTGATCAGATGAGAAACAGCATCGTGAATTGGTGGACAAGAAAATCTCATGGGCCTATCTGCGATTGTTTTGACTAGGCCGATGGACTGCAGACGTTCTAGAGAATTATAGGCGTCCAAACGGGTCGTGCCAAGTTCTTTTGCTAGTTCGCTAGCCTTTAGGCTTGACTTGGTCGAGAGGACCATGACTGCATTTACTTCCCTACCCGAGAGTCCTGCATCTGATAGAACCTGGTTCCATTGCATATTATTCACTCCGTAATCGTAGAAAGTGCGTCCAGAATCTTAGCGACATGATGACGTGGCCTAAATTGCCAATCGTAAACATGTCTTATGACTCCCTCTGGATCAATGACGAAGGACGACTTTGCAGGGAATCTTCCGAGGTGAACAGGTACACCAAATGCATCGGCTACTGTCCTATCCTCATCAGAAAGAAGTGTGAATGGGAGTTCAAGTTCTTGCTTAAACTGCTTGTGGTCTTCTGCCGTGTCCTGACTTACACCTACAATCTCAACAGGAGGTTCCAGCGAGCGAAATAGATGGTACTGTTCCTTGAAGCTCAGACAGCCTCTCTTGCATGTTGGGCTACCATCTTTTGCATAGAAGAATAGAACATACCAGTGGCCTTTCATTTTCGAGGAGTCGAATTTCTTTCCCTCGCTTGAGTCCAGAGAAAAGTCAGGAGCATTGGTACCAATCAAAGACGACATAAAATCACTACCTCCGCACATGTGATATTAATTGTTCATTCGATATTCAGATCTACGTTCAAAAGATGTCCCATTCGACGTCTTTTCGTTGCGAGATATTGGATATTTTGGGGACCGATACCGCTCTGGTGTTGTAGTCTCTCCTGGACCTCGATGCCGTGCTCTTCCAAACCCTTGATTTTCAACGGATTGTTGGTCATCAGTCGCACTTTTGTCAAACCTATATCTTTGAGCATTTCTGCTGCCACATCATAGGATCTACCATCAGCAGGGAGTCCCAACAAGAGATTGGCATCCAACGTATCATGACCTTGGTCTTGCAATGCATAAGCCTGTATTTTGGAATACAACCCTATCCCTCGGCCTTCTTGACGGAGGTATACTATTGCTCCTTTGCCCTCTTCTTGTATTCGTTGCATCGAAGCTTCGAGTTGTGGTCCGCAATCACATTTGAGAGAACCGAAAGCATCGCCAGTCAGGCACTCTGAATGGATTCTAACAAGAGGAGGATTATCAGTGTCCGAGAGATCGCCTGTGTAGAGTGTGGCGTGTTCCTTTCCATCAGGGCTTTCGAACACCCTTATTCTGAAGTTCCCATGCTCGGTGGGAAGTTCTGCATCCGACGCTATAGTACGTTCTGGAGAATCAATTTGAATAGTCATTTCAGAGTTTGACACATGATGACATGTTATGAAATACTGTTTGATATTTTCATTTTTTGAGAACAGTCGTTCATATCTGAAAACTATTAATGGGTATGCATGTCAGGCTTGCTCAAATCGGAAGATTCGCGGTTAGAGCCCAGGATTAGGGTCCTGAAAAATCTCCCAGTTGACATGTCTGGAGATTTTGTAGTCTACTGGATGACTGCAACTAGGAGATACAGATACAATGCGGCGTTGGAACGTGCTGTGGAGATTTCGCTCAGCATAAACAAGCCCCTTCTCATTGTAGAGGGGGTTTCTGTCCGACATCGCTGGACTTCTGAAAGAGTTGTGACTTTTATGGTTCAAGGACTAGTGGAGAACATATCAGTCTTCAGAGATTTGCCTGTGAGTTACATGCCATGGGTGGAAAATCACAAAGATCCAGGGGATGGGCTGCTGCGTAGAATCTCTAAACGCTCCGCGGCGATGGTAATAGACGATTATCCGACCTATCTGCCTCTTTGGGTGATGAGAAGAGCTGCAGAAACAACCTCGGTGAGGTTGGAGGCTGTTGATTCAACCGGAATTTTACCAATGCAAATGTCGGAAAAGGAGTTTGCAACGGCGCATTCTTTCCGCAGGTATATGCAGAAAAATCTTCTCAGAGCCTTTGAATCGTCTCCAAAGGCCATGCCACTCGAAGGCGTAGAAACGGATTTAACTGTGGATTCGTCTAAATTATCAGAGATCCTAGAAGAAGTCAATTTCGAACATACCCCTCTAGAATGGATGTGGAGGGTTGCACAAGGTCGATCTATTGGAAGGAAGGCTCTAGCTCCCCTTGACATAGATCATGAAGTTCAATCGATACCCACCAAAATAGGTGGACCGTCGGAGGCTCGGAGAAGGCTTGACTCTTTCCTAATCAATCGATTAGGCAGATATGACGTCGGCCGAAACGATACAGATGATGGAGCAGCGAGTGGCCTCTCACCCTGGATTCACTTTGGCCACATATCTCCATACGAGATACTTCATGCGATTCTTGAACGTGAAGGGTGGACTCCCGCTGATTTGGATGAAGGCTCTACTGGAAGAGGTTCGAGAGCGGGTTGGTGGGGCTTAACTGCCAGTTCAGAGGCATTCGTTGATCAGCTAATTACCTGGAGAGAACTGGGCTATAATTTCGCATTCCACCGAGATGACCATCACTCGATCAAATCGATTCCGGATTGGGCTAAGAACACACTGCATGATCATGCAGAGGATAGGGCAGAGACGTATACATTCGAACAGATTGAGGCTGCTGAAACCGAGGATGAAGTGTGGAATGCCGCTCAGAGGCAACTCAAGGAAGAGGGTTTGATACACAACTATCTTCGTATGCTGTGGGGGAAGAGAATACTAGAATGGGCGTCTTCTCCTGTAGAGGCCGCTGAATGGATGATAAAACTGAATGATAGGTGGGCTCTTGATGGAAGAGATCCGAATAGTTACACCGGAATCTTCTGGGTTATGGGGAGGCATGACAGACCGTGGGGCCCTAAGAGACCAGTATTTGGCAGCGTGAGATACATGTCTTCCTCCAATACGAAAAGAAAACTAAAGCTTGACGGGTATCTGGAACAATGGTCTGTTGGTACGACTCCACGGAGTGGTAGATGATGACATCATACACTCATCAGACGACAACTGAAGCCCCCATAGAAACGGTATTTGAGTGGCATGAGAGGCGTGGGGCATTCCACCGGCTAACACCTCCGTGGGAATTAGTTCTGGAGAAGAAAGCTGACCCAGAAATACCTGCAGTTGGATCTGAGCGTATCATGAAGTTCGTAATGGGTCCGGTAAAAATGACTTGGCACGCTAAGCACACCATATATGATCCACCTCATGCGTTTGGGGAGACCATGCTCAAAGGCCCATTCTGGAAATGGGATCATGAGCATCTGTTTGAAGAAAAAGATGGAGTTACAACGGTGACAGATCAAGTCGATTACAAAGTCCCTTTTGGGTTCCTCGGAGAAATTGTTGACCGTGTTCTAGGTGGCCGGCTTGTCACTCAAAGAATTGATAGAATGTTCAAGGCTAGGGAGATAAGGCTTCAGAGAGACATGGATAGGCATCAAAAATTTAGGTCAGATGCAAGAAAGAAAATCCTGATCGCGGGTTCTAGTGGGCTTATTGGTACCCAGCTAGTGGCCTTTCTTGATACTGGCGGTCATGACGTCTATCGCCTTGTCAGAAGAAATGTGAAGGATGACCATGAGATTGAATGGGACCCCGAAAAGGGAGTGATAGACAGCAGTATGATTGAGGGTTTTGATGCTGTTATCCATCTTGGTGGCGAGGGAATCGGCGATCGTAGGTGGTCAGCTAAAAGGAAAAATAAGATCATGACTTCAAGGACAGAGAGTACCTCGCTTCTTGCAGAAACTCTGGCAAATCTCAAGCATCCTCCTGAAGTTTTCATGGTTGCCAGTGCCGTTGGGTTTTATGGGCACTCTGAAGAGCAGGGATTGACGGAAAAATCAGAACCTGGTACGGGCTATCTTGCGGAAGTATGTTCGGCCTGGGAAGAATCTGCACGTCCAGCAGCAGAGTCTGGGATACGTACTGTCTGGCTACGGACTGGAATCGTACTCTCAGGAATTGGGGGGGCGCTTGGAAAAATGCTTCTCCCATTCAAAATGAATGCTGGGGGACCTATTGCATCAGGAAAACAATGGATGCCTTGGATATCAATGGATGACCAGATATACTCCATGCACGAGCTTCTGATGGATTCTTCAGCATCTGGAGCATACAATCTGACTTCGCCGAACCCTGTGAGTCAGAGAGAGTTTGCGAAAACGCTTGGCAGGGTCCTCAAGAGGCTTGCAATCGCTCCGCTTCCTTCTTTCGTGGTGAAGATTCTATTCGGTGAAATGGGGAAGAATCTCCTAACAGAAGGGCAACATGTTATCCCATCGAGGCTCGAGGAACAAGGGTACGAGTTCACGCACAGTGATCTCGAAAGTGCATTGCGCGATACCCTTGGGATGTGGACATGAAGTGAGAAATCCATTTGACAGAATGACTTCAATCTGCGTCGATAGACCTCGTGCGGTATTGGCAATCGGCTTGGTGTGCACGCTTGCTCTAAGCTCAATGGCCATGTTCCTTGAATTTGACAATTCTGAAGATGCCTTTTTCCCGGACAACGATACTGTAAGGCTACTTGATGAAGTCGAAGGAGAATATCAAGCAAGTTTGGACTTTGTAAGAATAATAGCCAGGATTGATTCTGGGGGACTTTCAGATGTGGAAAATTGGATGCATCTTGCGGAAATGGAAGCAATTCTTCTAGAAGATCAAAATCTCTCAGAATACGAATACCCCTTATTCGGCACTAGAGCCAATAGCGGCCCTGCTAGTATTGCAATAGGTTGGGAGCTATACAGCGATCCGCTCACAGCGCGAGTTTGGTCTGAGCCAATCGAGAATGCTCTCATTGAGGTGGGGGCGGCGAGCGATGGTGAGGAACGTGAAATTGCTCTGGAAAATCTTGAGTCTGCAATGTTCTCAATTCCATCTCCTATTGAAATCGATTCTTCTATCCTTAGGTCGTGGGTTCCATCGAATCCTAATCTTTGGTTAGATCGTCTTGCCAGTGGAGAAAACATAACTGAATCGATCGTTACATTTTCCCAGAGGATAAGTGCGATTCAATCGGATGATGAGTCATTCAACGTTTCTAGAGACTTGGCGCTTGTTAAACTGGGTATTCTGTCTGGGATGCAGTATGTAGACTATAGCGCCGCTCTCAAGGGTACTGTCCCGGCTGCAGATCATGAAGAGTTGATTGAAGCAACTGGGCCGGTACTCATCAGCTTCGTGATAACAACAGAGTCAGAGAGGCATGGGGGAGCGACTCTTGGAGATATTCAGGAAGATGTGGATGATTGGGCTGATGCCCTCCAATTGAAGATAGAAGAGACGGGAGATGGTTCTTCTACAGTATTTTCTTACTCTCAACTTTTGCTAGGACAAAATGAAAACCTAGGTAGGGAGCTTGGGATTCTGAATTCGGCTTCATTGCTGATTCTGGGAACGATTTTGTGGTTCTCATTCAGAAGTAAGCGAGATACGGGATATGTGCTCGGTCTTACTGTATTCGGAATTGGAGCCACATATGGCACAGCAGGAGTTCTGACACTGATGGGGGTTCCTATGACGTTCAACGGTGCTATGAACTCGATACCTGTCTTACTCCTGGCGATAGGCGTGGATTATGGTCTTCATGTGGTTAAGAGGATAAGGGAGGAATACCGCTTGGCATCTGAATCTGAAGAGCATGTTTCGTCTGTAGGGGATCTGCAGAAAGATCTTCGAAAGGCTGCTGTACTTCGTGGCACTAAGTACACTTCAATCGCACTCTTGATAGCGATTTTTACCGACATGGTAGGGTTTCTTTCTTTCCGTCTTTCGAGTCAATCGTTTCTGGTTATTTTTGGCACGGTGATTGCGATCGGTCTATTCTACATCTACTTGTTCAGCGTGACTGCATTGCCCGCATTGATATCATTAATTCCTCCGAAGGATCTTCCAATAGAGCGAACTGTAAAGATGGAAGAAAATCGAATGACGCGTTGGGTGGGCGATTTGACGAAGATGCCGGCCACAGTGGTTGCGATCGCCGTTATACTATCGATGCCGGCATTGTATGGCGTGCAACAACTGGAAGTTGGTTTCGATACAAGGGACAATTTTGACGATTCGGTTCCCGTTGTTGCGGATTTCCTGTTGATATCCGACGTATTCCAGAGTAGTCCTTCTCCATTGTACGTCGTATTGGATGGCCCTATAATCAGCGAGCAGGGACGGATTATGGCTGAATCCGCGATTGGAGTACTGCAAGGGGACAACCGGGTCACGCAGGTTACGACGGACCTTTGGTCCACTCTGGAATCCGGGAGATTCTCGAATTCCGTGCTTGATTCCCACATGAGTGGTATCGAATCAGGGGCAGATAGCTCATGGGGGGACCTTGAGTATTGGTTGCTCCAAACAGATGAAGGACGTGAATTGAGTAGAGGAATCCTATCGAATTCTGGGGATCAAACTGTAATATCCTTCCAGGCATCAACTCTGGACTGGTCAGCAACCTCAGAATTTGAATCTCAACTGTCATCCTCATTGTCAAATGAAGTGGGGGATAGCGAGTTCACCTTGAGAGTCAGCGGTAGATCGCTAATCTTAGCTCAGATTACTTCTGATGTGGCTGAAGCTGCGACTCTTTCAACGACGATTGTCGCAGGGGTTATCCTAATCATGCTATTTGTCATTCAAACTGGAAGGACTGGAAGCGTGTTGAAAGGGGTGAAGAGGGGGTTTGTCACTTGGCTGCCCTTGATGGCTGTGGTTGCGTGGGTTTTCGGCATAATGGGATTCACGGGATTCCAATTAAATTCGCAGACAGTGACGATTGGCGCGCTTACGCTTGGACTCGGGGTGGACTACGCCGTTCACATTGCTACTCGTCTTGAAGAAGAGGCCATGCATGATCCTTCAGCAGGGCCATCAGTTTGGACCTCGAGGTCCATTGCCACAACAGGTCGTGCGATGTGTGCTGCAGCACTGACAACAGCAGGTGGATTTTCAGTGTTGAATCTGTCTTCTTTGGTCCCCCTTCAACTCTTTGGGCAGGCGTTTGTAGTCGCGATTACACTTGCTCTGATCTCAAGTCTTCTTCTTTTGCCTCCATTGTACGCAAGGCTGCTTGAATCTGAAATTAGACATGACGAGCAGGCTCTTCCGCCATCAGAGACGGCTGCATAATGCGAAGTGTGACTGGCGTGAGAATCATACTTGCAGCGAGAGCCAATCCAATCATGATGGCACAAAACAATCCGAATGTTGAGAAGAAGCCCATCGAAGACTGCATGATTACGAGGAATCCGGCTATATCTGAGAGAGCTGATCCCACCAGTGCTATTCCAGAAGCTCCACCCACTGCTTTGATGGCCACATGCGGGTCGGCTTCTCCCTTCTCCATCTCCTCCCTGTATCTCTCAACTACATGGATCACGTAATCTATACCCACACCAAGAGATATCGCAGCGATTGAAACAGTGATCATATTGAGGCCATATCCTGCAACTTCAATCAGAGCATACAGCCACACTATCACCACTGCTATGGGCAGGGTGGTTGCGAAAGAGAGGAAGAATGCTATTCGGCCCCATACCGAACATGCTAGGATTGAGGCTGTGAAAAGGATTGGTGCGTAGCTCCAACCAATTACTGTGGATGATATCACTGTGAAAACCGAAGAAATAACAAGTGATTGGATCACATCGTTCCTACTTGGGCGCATTTTAAATCTCTGAATGACTTTTCCATCCGGGCGGTATCCCCACCACAAAGTGGCCATGCATGCAACAATTCCAAGCGCCAGCGTTCCTTGCATCTGATCTTGCATTCCATCTGCTGCAACGAAACGGACTACTGGATCGCCCGTCGGTATGGCCCATGACACGGGATATTGTTCATCTTCCAGTGCTTGTGAGATTGATCCTCTTTCATGTAAGGGGCCAATTGATAGATTTCTGAAGGGGGTCATATCTTGAATCAACTGCTCAAGAGCGGGTTCGATAAGCGGGAACTGCTCTGGATCTGATAAGCCAAATCTCATAGACATGCGAGTGTATGATGGCATCTCCCCATCTATGGTGAGCCAGTGGGCGTCTGGATCTAATTCGTCTTCCGTCTGGATAAATTCAGTTATAAGTGGTGCAGGGATTTCAGGATAACCGCCGCTAGCAGGGACCCCATAATTCAGAACGTATCCGTAGATGAAGACCAGACATTCACGGTCATCGAGATCGGGCAATCTTACTGACTTCCCTTCAAATGGATTGTAGACGAATGATGTATTGCAACCAACGCCCCCATCGGGGAGCAACGGATTCCAGCCTTTCTCTTCATACGGGGTTATATTCCAAGCCATCGCTGCCTTTGTTCCAAGAACTATATGATCGAGGGCGATTAACTCGGCTTGGCCTGTGGGCGTTCTTGAGATTTGATCTGGATCTCCTTCGCCGTGGGAATTGATATTGAGTCTGAGTTCCTCTATGGCTTCAATCACTAATGGATTCGCAATGTCTCCTTCCACCAATATGTAGCCCGGTTCTCCATCTCCGAACCTTTCACTAGCCAAATTCACTCCCTTCGCAAAATCAGAATCTGGATCGAGGAAATCATCAATCTGAAAATCACCCTCTAGACTGAACATTGGACCTAGTGCCAGCACAGTCAGAAGTACTGTCAAAAGACCTACAATGGGAGCTTTCGAATAAGATGTGAATGTCGTTGATGAAAGCCAGTGGCTTGGGACCAAATGTAGTATGTCGGTCCTTTCCTCTTCCAGTCTATCTCGCTTCTTGAGAGCTAGATCATAATCCAATCTGAGAAGTGGCACCCACAGGCCTGTAAGCAAAAATGCCGAGAGCACCCCAAGACCGGCTTCGATCCCGAAGGATCTCAAAGCAGCGATGTCTGACGATAGATTAGCGAGGAAAGCTACGATAGTGGTGAAGCTTGTTAGCATGATTGCTCGGCCTACTTTTGATATCGATATATGTGCAGATTGCTCAAGAGTGGCCCCATTACGTCTTTCTTCCTTGTACCTGTGAAGAGCGTGGAGGGAATCGTCAATACCAAGTGCTAAAACCAGGATAGGGAGTAAGTTGGAGAATTGCGATCTTGCTATAATCTCGAAGCCGAATCTCTCTCCTGCAATCCAAAGCCACCCTATCGACCCTTGCATCCATAGTAGAGAAAGTGAGAGGCCTACTCCAACGATAATGACATCTGAGACTCTCCTCAAACTCATCCATAGCAGGAAGACGACTACTAAACCCATGACGCCGACGAGAAAGGAGCTAGAGAGGAGTTCGCGGTTTATCTCGACATTTGGGCCTTCGCCCAATAGTACTGTTACAACTTCTTCATCTGTAGATCTGAGTTCTTCCTCTACAGCGAGATACAACCACTCAACGGAGCATGGATCTAGATCTTGTTGGGCTTCAAGTTCACATTGATCCATCGTGTATTGTATTGGATCCGTTTTGAACGAAAGTCCTTCTCGATCAAAACCAAACTCTGGTCTAGCGTCTATCCATGCGAAGGTCCAACCATTATCCGCCATATTCTGTCGATCGAGATTGAGTATCATCCATACTGAGCTGGCTGTCCACCGTCCTGGTCCCCATTCTTCGGCTTCTATTGTTCCATCTTCATTCAATACGCCCCCATATGGGCCGATCACCGGGCTGGTAGGATCAGGTTCGAATGTTCGGTCCACTGATAGATATCTGAGGAATGATCCCCTGGTATGATTCGCCATTCTGTGTGCGGCAAGGTCGATATGTGCTTGTGTGAGTAGTGGGTCATCAAAAGATAGGCAGTCTAATTCTCCGCAGTCGGTCCAGTTAGTGGGTGCTATCTCCCACTGGAGGGAGAATGGGTTGATTCGATCTCTTGTAACCAGAGAACGATTATCCATGAAGACCCTGAACTCATTTGGAAGATCTAAAACGCCTTTTAGTGGAATTCCAGAGATATCGGAAGAGAAATTCAGGTAATATCGAGATACATCGTGATTTTTCAGGATATTCGCCTTCATATCCGCCTCCCTAAGTATTGAGAGGTTGAGTATGCCTCCAGTTGGCTCCTCTATTCCTTGAGAGACGCCGGGGAACGGTTCAGTCATCGAGATCTCTGATGGCGTGTTTCCGACTTCTTCCATAGAACGAACGAATATTCCGAATCCCCATATGTTTCCTGCTCCGGAAAATTCCTCCCTCATTACATCGTTCGCCTCGAGTTCTGGGGAATCCATGTTGTATGCCTCGATGTCTATTGGCGTGAGGGAGGATAGGAAACCGGGTATCATCAGTGCCGTGATGACGATGACTGCCGCGTGTACGCGATTGCTATCAGAAACCATACGGTCTGCTATAATCGAGAAGTCACGCACGAGAAGAGGGCAGTGTCCTGTACTTATGAGGCGTTGTAAGGGCTTCAGAGGCCCTCGTTCCTCAGTCTCTCAAGTATTTCTTTCTGAGACTCTGTCAGGTTTATCCTGTCCTCCAAAGAGAATTCTATATCTAGATCTGCTCCATTGAAACTCATCCCGGGTATTCGTCTTCGATCCCCTATCTGCGTCCCAGGCATCACCTCTATTCTGATTGATCTCCCGATTGGAGTGCGTATGTCGCATTTACCTCCAAGAATCAGTGTACTATATGGAATCTTGACGGTCTGTATTAGTCGTCCACCCTCCCATTTCCTGCCCTCTTCGGCATCTATTCGTATTGTAAGTATCAAATCACCTGAATTGCCTCGTGGATGGTCATGGCCAAGACCTTTCATTCGGATTTTTTGACCGTGCTTGGAATTGGGAGGAATCTTGACTGTGATAGTCGATCTTCTGGAGCGAACGCCCTTTCCATCACAACCCCCGCATGTGCGTGTCGTACCAAAGGTAGATCCCTCGCATTTTGGGCATGTCTTGAGGCGTTGGTGGTCGAATTCAATCGCGCACCCGGCCTCAGCGTCGGAATATGGCATATCTATGCCGGACCTGATGTCTGAACCACGTTCGACCGATCTTCCTGATCTATTTTGAGGAGTTTCCGATGCCGGTCTTGAGGCATTGAACATCTGCGAAATTATGTCCGGCATCTCAAATCCTTGGAATCCTGTATTTTTTTGCTTCCTTCCATTCTTGAAGAAGTCCTCCATCCTCTGGGCCTCATCATAACGATGACGGGCCTCGGGGGATCCTATGTTGTCATATGCTGACTGTATCGATTTGAATCTCTCCTCGGCAGCAGCGTCGTCGGGATTCCTGTCGGGATGGTGCTGTCTTGCTAGTCTGCGGTACGTACGCTTGATCTCTGCATCGGTAGCATCCCGGGCTACTCCGAGGACTGCATATGGGTCCCCAGACATGTGCAAGTCTGGGAGGGGGTGAACTTGAATTCTCTTGAGCGAAGGCATGAATAAATGACAGCTTTACGTTGAACCGATGCCTCTCGGTTGGGCCGTATTCAGAAACTATGTTGAACATGCAAAGGAAATAGGGGGAGACGTGGCCGATTATCCCCGATTCTTCCTAATGCCCAGCTCCAGTCACGTTGAATCCAATTCGGATGGATCCAACATTATTCGCTTAGGGGATCCGTCAGATCACATAGACCATGAGGTCGAGCTTGTTATTCGTCTTGGAGACGATCTTCGCCCTGCTTCAATGTGCATCGGATGTGATACGACAAATAGGACTCGTCAGGGCCTTGCGAAGGAGAAATCTTGGCCTTGGCTAGAAGGTAAGTCGTTCATTGGTTCTGCTGTATTGGGCACTTGGACAGAGTGGGATCCAAGGCCGAAGAAATTGATGCTGTCTGTAAATGGTGAAACTCGTCAGAACGAATCCACTGAACTAATGGTGCACAGTGTGGACAAGCTCCTTGATACATTGACAGATTGGTACGGCATTAGTCCCGGGGATTACATTTGGACTGGGACGCCGGAGGGAGTCGGAAGAATGTACCCTGGAGATTTGATCGAATGTGGAATGGCCAACTCAGAAGGAGTAGTGGTCAGTAAGTTGATCGCAAATTGCGAAATTTAAGCTTCGTTGCGTGAGTAAATACGCATTCCAGATGTATATGATCTTATTATTTTACTAATTGCGACCGCTGCAAAGATCGTTGCTGAAACAAGAGCTATCATTGAACCTGTGCCAGTATCCATTTCTGCAGAGAGGTAGAGGCCCAAAATCACTGAAGAAAAGCCAAAGATTTGCGTCAAGACGAGGCAGGACCTGAAACTACGTCCAATCAGTTGAGCAGTAGCGGCAGGAGTGACTAACAGAGCAGTTACTAGTAACGTACCCACCACTTGTACCATACTCACAACAACCATCGCAGTTACGACACTGAAAATCTGTCCGATACCTCTCACAGGGAGTCCCTGTATCTTTGCAGCGAGCGGATCAATTGTTGTTGCTAACAATGCTGAGTGGATTGAGATCAAGGTGAAGAAAGATATGAGTGAAATCGTGATGATCATATCTAAATCGGCACTATCGATTAAGAGGAGATTCCCAAACAAATATCCCTCGACATCCAAGGTTATTCCTCCGCCTGATATCCGGAGTAGAACCAATCCAAACGCCAACATCCCAGTTAGAAATATGGCAATGGATGCATCGCCAGTTAGTATTTCTCTCGATTGCATCTCGTAGATCAAGATGCTAGATATAGTGCTGAATAGGAGCGCATACCAAAGTGGTGAAGTCGATCCAAGCACGATTCCAACTGCGACGCCGCCGAATGAAACGTGAGCGAGTCCGTCTCCAATAAGAGATAGGTTTCGAATCAGGAGGAAACTTCCTAAGAAGCCAGATACGATTGTTACAGCCATTGCTGCCAATAGAGCACGTTGAAACATTTCCATTGTGAAGAAGTATGGGAATACCTCGCCGGGCATCATTGGTCCAATCCATTCGAGATAAGGGGATGTCAGATCAAGCATTATTACGCCTATTCCCAAACAAAATCCCCCTTCTTCATAATTGATTTCTAGTATCAATCCCCATGGACATTTGCTATACCTCTTAGATCGGCTAGCTTATCCATATCCGGGAATGACCAAGTTGGTCCATCGAATCTGATTGTCTCTTCTAGGAAGACTATTCTGTGTGCTGATCTGGACATGGCGGTGAGGTCGTGTGAAACCATCAGGATTGTTTTTCCCTGCTCGTGGCACAACCGGTCTAGTAGTTTTAGTAGGGAATTTCTTGATTCTGGATCTATTCCAACCAGCGGCTCATCAAGTAAAATAAAATCGGATTCTGTTGCCAGTGCTCTTGCTATAACGGCCCTTTGCCTCTGCCCGCCGGACAATCTTGCAACCGGAGTATTCTGGACTGCCTCTAAACCCGTCATTCTAATAGCCTGGTTGACCTTTTCATTCCTACCGGTATTCAGGATTGGAACAGGAATACCGAAAATTTCGTCAAAGTCAAACATGTTACCTGAGTGCAGAGTGCCCAGTTTAACCAACTCACGGACTGTTATTTTGACGTCCTTCGGAAGATGTGAGGCTGCTTGCGAAACCCAGCCAATCTTTCTATGAAGCTTCCTAGACATCGGAGGGTGGCCATATATCTCGATGGTTCCACTTCGTGTTTTGAGCAGGCCCAGGATTGCGAGCAGGAAAGTGGACTTTCCACCGCCGTTAGGTCCTACGATTGCAACGAATTCTCCCTCATTTATCGTGAGGCAGACATCCCTGATTATGACCTTCCCTGAACGGACAACCGACAGATCGCAAACATCGAGGATCTGTTTTTCCATTGGACCCCCCCCTACAGTGAAGATCTCATAGTTTCAAGAACATATTGGATGGCGATTTACCGGAAGTCACGATTCCGACTTCCCTGTGATATACTCGTAACCCAGGTAAATCATCAACTGGCAGTAAACTAAACCCACGAAGAGAATTGGGATGATGTCTGTCATATCATTCACCCAATCTCCTCGAAGCGTCATCCTGTCGAAGGCGTTCAGCAACCGATACCTGAAATCATATTCTGAATATTCTTGTTCATCATGCTCAAGTAGTCATCATCGCTGTCGCTAGGAGCCATTTCCATCGTATACAGAATCTGTATATCGACACCGGTCTCTTCGACTATGCTCTGTACTGCAGTCTGATCCGTGTACTCTTCGACGTATAGCGTGGTTATGTCCTCTTCTTTGATGTGTTCAACAACCTCAGCTACTTCAGCTGGAGACGGTTCGCCTTCAGGGTCAAGTCCGTGGACAGTCAGGATGTTTACACCATATCTCACGGAAATGTAGGAGTATGCGTTGTGATTGGCCACTATGGTTTTGTCAACTCCAGACGTTGCGCAAGTACCCTGCTCGCCAAATGCTTCCTCGAAGTTAAGATGAAGTTGTGTGAGTTCGAGATTGTATGTATCTGCATTTTCTGAAAAGACGTCTGCCCCATCAGGGAATGCCAGAGCCATCTGCATCATGACCAGGTTAAGCTGCGCACTAAACGACACTGGTTCGAGCCAGCTGTGTGGATCGTACTCAAATGCCTCATCATCATCAGCAGCAAGTTCGCCTTCGTCCTCGTCGTGGTCGTCCTCGTCGTCCGAGTGGTCGTCATGGTCGTCCTCGTCGTCCGAGTGGTCGTCGTGGTCGTCGTGGCCGCTCTCCCCCATTACGATGGAGAATCCTATATGGCCAGGTAAGGCGAACCCATAGTCTCCTTCTTCCTCTATGTGAATGACTAGTGCTCCCATTTCATAGTGCTCATCTTCATTCGAGTGGTCGCCGTGATCTCCTTCCTCATCTGAGTGATCGTCACCGTGGTCATCGTCACCGTGGTCGTTGTCACTGGGGCCACTGTCAGCATCTGTCCACATGAGTCCGGCCGCTTGACAGTCGGATTCGGTTGTGAGGGACATATTGACAGTGTGTGCAGACATGTCATAGCAGACCATTTCTGCAGGGAAAGAAAGTGTATGGACAACGCGGTCCGCATGGATTTCAGGAAGGTCGTGATCTTCGTGGGCCATCCAAACATGACCTGCCGATGCACAGTCAGCCTCTGTGGACTCGTAGTTCTGATGGGTGGTCGTGTTGTGACACATTCCATCGCCGTGGTCGTCGTCGTGATGGTCTTCATCTTCCATCCACATATGACCTGCGTTTGCGCACTCCTCTTCGGTGGACTCGTAGTTCACATGGGTGGTCGTGTTGTGACACATTCCATCGCCGTGGTCGTCAGAGTGGTCGTCCTCGTCGTCAGAGTGGTCGTCCTCGTCGTCCGAGTGGTCGTCGTGGTCGTCGTGGTCGTCGTGGTGATGTGCGTGGCCACCCAGCATCTTCAGAACAGCCATGTTGAAGTCTTCATCGTGCTCTGACTCAAACTCGAGGATATGCTCACCTTCTTCCATGTGGAAGACCTGGATTACAGTGTCAGCAGGGCAGCTATTTGGATTAACAAATTCCTTCTCAGCCTCTGCGTGGCCGTGTTCGTCATGGCCGTCATGGCCGTCATGGTCGTCATGGCCGTCATGGTCGTCTTCCTCATTCGAGTGATCATCATGGTCAGCCGTTGTCTGAATGTCGTCGTCATGGTCGTCATGGTCTTCCATATCTACCATATCGTCATGGTCGTCATGGTCGTCCATCATACCAAGAGTTGTAGTTTCAAAGGGGCCTTCAGTCATAAGTTCACACAGATTCGACACAAGCAGAGAATCGTAATCAAGCGTGGTCTCCCCAGATTGCATTGTGTGCGTCATGAAAGAAGGTGGCGCGTTATTCATCGATGCCAGGGTTGATTCTACCCAAGGCTCGAGGCCCAGGCCGTGATAAAAGAAAAGGTCTGATTCAGCAAGCCTGACGATATCTGCCGGCGAGGGCTCGTAGTCATGAACCGGTATGTTATCTTGGCTCATGTAGTCGACATGGATATTCTCGCCACCTACGGCTTTCACTAGCTCGCCAACATGATATGTGGACACCATCACCTTTCCATAGATCTCAGGTTCTTCCAATATTGGCTCGGGTTCGGTGATTGGATCTATGATATCATCAATTTCATCAACAACATCGTCACTTAGGCACCCAGCTAGACTTGACATAATCATAATCGAAGAAACTAGGGCTACTTTCAGCATATTCACGTTCATCATGGGTCGGCCGCAAAGTAATAACTATTTAATTAAATCTAATAATTACTCAATTCAAAATTATTATTAATGGGAATAATGTGCAACGAATTATGAGCCAAATACTGTCTTTCAGTGCTGACAGGGAATTCGCTAACGATTTTGATGATTTGATTAAAAGATCCGGTTACAAGAATCGAAGTCGCTTCATTCGTGATGCCGCCTTGTTCTTTGCTGAAATCCAGCAAAAAGGAGATTTGATGGATATGGCCGATGAAGAAATCGTAGAGGGGCATTTGGTTGTCCATTATCAACATGCTAATGAGCAAAAATTGATGGTTAGCCGTACAAGTTCAATTGAAGTCGCTGCATATCACCATAGCAGCCGGCTAGGACACTCTTGTCATTTATCGGTTGACGTGGTTCATGTCAAAGGAGAAGCACGGAATGTTCGTGGCGTCTATGAACAGCTCCAAAACACTTCGAATGTAGACAAGGTATCCTTCATCAGCGCCCCCATGCGACAAGAAGACTGTTGCTAGCATTCGACACGCACTTAAGCGGTCGGTTCTCCTCGAATCTCCATGGAATCAGGTGATCGACGGGTCGTAGATACCTGGCTACACGATGGTTCGACACCATACAGAGGAGACGTGATACTCCATGCAGATGGGGGTTGGAGTCCCAGCAACGGTGATGAGGATGTCATAGATGTTATCGACGGGTCAAGCAAATTTGTGACTCGTTCTCTTCAGAATTGGCATACGCATTTGCCCATGATGCTCAACAGAAGTATGGGAGAGGGGCTCGATCTGATGTCATGGCTCAATACGTCCATATTTCCTACGGAAAAAGGGGTCACCAGGGAATTCGTCGAAATCGGGGCAAGGGCCGCTGTTGCAGAGATGATATCCACTGGAACGACTTTCGCATGCGATATGTACCATTTTCCAAGCAGTATTGCTCCTGTGCTCGCTGATTCTGGCATAAGAGGAATCGTATGTGGGCCGACTACAGAGTGGCCTCCGAGAGAAGATGGGACGGATGATGGTTCGACTCTGAAAGAATTGGATGAATTGCTATCTCAAGGATCCTTGGGGGGCGGTCGCGTGGAATATGGTGTCGCGACTCATGCTGTCTACACCTGTGATGAAGAGGTCCTGATGAGGGGGAGCGATCTTGCTCGGAAACATGACTCCACATTGCACATACACACAAGTGAGACTCGCGATGAGGTTGCCAACTGCCACACTGAAAAGGGGATGTATCCCATAGAATACTTGGATTCCATTGGCTATTTCACTGACAAGACGGTATGCGCCCACTGTGGTTGGGTTACCAAGAAAGAGATGCGGATATTGGCTCGGCATTCTGCTAAATGTGTTCACTGCCCTACATCGAATCAAAAGCTCGCTTGCGGGGGCACCATGTCGTACCCTGCAATGGTCGAGGCGGGCGCGGATGTACGTCTTGGAACTGATGGGGTCGCCAGCAACAACTCACTTGATCTTCGTAAAGAAGCAAAGATAGCTAGTCTGATTCAGCGACATGATCATTGGGATGCATCGATACTCGATCCTGATGAGACATGGAGACTCGCAACCAAGGGATCTGTGGATTGGGTAACTTGGGATATCGACGATATTCGGATGAGACCCTATGGGGTGAATGGCCGGAGGCTGTTAGCAAATCTGCTGTATTCGGACTCAAGGTGCATGGATGTCTTTGTTGATGGTGTCGCAGTGAGAAAGGACGGAGTGACTGTGACCCTTGACGAGAGGAAGGTCGGAGTAGATCTGGAAAACGCTGCCAGAGAGTATTACAAGGGAATTTGAATAATCAACTCCTGGAAAAAGTCTGTCTGGTGATTCGGTGATGGTTGAGAAAAAGATTGTCAATGACTACTACAGGTTGCCCAAGATAATCTTGCTACTCGCTAGATTTCTGCATCTCCTGTCTCCATATCTCGCTTCTAGGCTTCTTCTTTTCTTCTTCACCCGACCGATACGCTTCAGGACCCCGGATAGGGAGCTTGATTTCCTGGCTGAAAGTGAGCTTTCAAGAGTCTTGATACCAGAATTGAACAAAATTCTACAAGTCTATCATCTTAGAAATGAAGGTGAAAGGATTCTCCTTGTTCATGGATGGAACGGGAGGGGGAGTCAGTTTCACCGTATTGCAAGGGAATGTCATAGTGCTGGTTTTGATGTTACTGCTTTCGATCTTCCCGGCCATGGAAAATCTACCTCGAGAGGTTGTAACGTATCCGAAGTGATATCCTGTATCAATCACCTATCTAATGAAATAGGGCCCTTCGATCATGTAATTTCGCATTCTATAGGCTCGATTGCAGCTTTGAATTCTGTCAAGGGAGAGAATTATTTCCAGAGCATCGTTACAATCAGTCTGCCATCCTTGACGATCAGGCCCCTATTCATCGATTTTGTTGGGATGTTTGGCCTTCCTGAGGAAAAATACACTGATATGATGTTTGAATACTATGAGAAGAAATACCAGCAGAGAGTGTCTTCCTTGGACCCTGTTGGATTTGCAGATAGTCTTCGTATTCGATCGCTGATAATTCATTGCAAAGACGACATGGACGCTGATATGTCGTCGTCCGAGGGATTGCACGAAGAGGTGGCTAACAGCGAGATCCTACTAACTGAAGGCCTTGGGCACAGAAGGATTCTTCGAGCCGAATTGGTGTCTGAAAGGATAGTTAATTTTCTTCGAGGGCGTATATCTGTCTGACGATATCCAATCTGGTTTCAGATCTCTACCAACCGAAAGCCATGACCAGTAGTCCGAACAGCAACATCACGCCGACCGCGACAAGAGCGCAGAACGACATAAGTCCATACGCAAATGGCTTCCTGCCAGTGGCAAAACCCCAAACCATACCTGCGATAATGGTGACTGGCCAAAGGAGGCACATCACCATCGCGATGGCGTCCTCGTTCCCAGAATTGAAATCTGAATAGTATGAGAAGTATTCCGGCTGGCCGCACTCTGAGCATTCATTCAGATTAAACGCCACATGCACAAAATCCGATTCTACGCGAATGTAAATCTCAGGGGGATTCGAGAATTCGGAGTACCATATGTCTGTCCACATGGATTGCCATTGGGACCCCTGGCTGTCGACGGCTTGAAGCTCGGAATCGCCGAAATCATAGGAATCTAACCAAGAGCTCCAGTTATCCCCACCGATGGTGATGGTCCAAAAACTGGGGTCGTCGAAATCATATTGGAAATCGGGCGATACGCTGAATCCATAAGTTTCGAATGTGCGATCATCGATGGTGACGCTGCCGATTACAACGGGATTCTGGGAATACTCCTCGTCATATCCTTCAGTCTCTGTCATACTGCCGAGAAATGTGGATATTCCCCCCAGCAGAACAGGAACTACGATCAGCCCGGTAAGGAACCAGATCACGGATCTGCTGCGCGTGGAGTCCTTTTGGTCGACTTGGCCCCAAACGCCGTTTTGGTCGTCCTCCGATAAGTGATTGACGCCTCCTGAGAGTATGGTCCCGGAACCTCCAGGGCCGCTGATTACAATCTCCTTGGGGGCATCGGAAGCAGAGTCATGAGGTGCGTCTCCCCCCCACCAATCCTCCTCCATGTTGGGGGGAACCCATTCCTTTGAATGAGGTTTGGCCCTACCCGTACATCAGGAAGGCGACGGCTAGAACGGCGTATGTTGCGAGCAGCATGGCCCCCTCCAGCCAGTTCGACTTGCCATCTACAGCAACCATATTCGCAATGAGTACAGCAAGGAAAGCGGATGTTGTCTCCAACAGACCGAATTCGAAAGTTAGGGGGACGCCGATGGCCCAGGATACTAAGACGATTAATGGAGCAATGAAAACTGCGATCTGCGTGCTCGAGCCAACCGAGATTGCGAAGGATAAGTCCATCTTGTTCTTTCCGGCTACTGTAACTGCGGTGAAGTGCTCTGCAGCGTTGCCAAACAGCGGAAGGAGGATGATGCCGATGAAGAGATGTGGTATTTGCAGCTCTTCAGCTGCATCCTCAAGAGAGTGGACCAAGATCTCTGCCATGAAGGAAACTAGAATGGTTGCGACGACCAACAGTATGGCTGCATCTCGTTTTGCCATGGAGGGGCTTTCATGGTGTGCGCCATCGGTCGCGAATAATGAAGCGTGGGTTTTGAGTTGGAACAATAGGAATAGTCCGTATATCAAAAGAAGTATCAACGACACGATTCTAGATAATTGAAGAACGCTATCGTCAGAGGAATTAGTAGCAGCTGCATGAAATACGGTCGGAATGATGAGCGCGATTACTGCAAGTAACAAAAGAGATGAGTTCGATCCAACCTGCACCCTGTTGAACTCTTGCTCTTGGAATCTGAGACCCCCCCAGAGGAAGGATAGGCCCATTACTAGTAGCAAATTGCCGAGAATGCTGCCTATCAGGCTTGCCTGCACGACCTTGATCATCGTCGCTTCGGTCTCTGTTCCCGAACCGGCTTGCATCGCAGCGATTATCGCGAGTAGTGCGATTATCATTTCAGCAGCGTTGCCGAATGTAGCGTTCAGAAGGCCTCCTATTGATTCGGATGTCCTCAAGGCTATCTCTTCGGTTGCTTTGCCCATCAAGAATGCGAGCGGCATTATTGCGATCATCGAAGCGATGAAGGAGAGAGTTGCATCGTGCGCAATAAATGCGGCGTATATGGCGACCGGTGCTGCGAATAGAAGAATATTGAGTCGGCTTGACGATATGGTGAAAGAATGGTACCATGGAACTAGTTCTGAATTACCGGTGTCATGCTCCATGTATCTGGGAAGGCCTTTCGCGGCATAATCGTGTGCATCACGATAGCGTTGATGGGGGGGTATCCGCAGGATAGACTGTGACTAGGGCGCTTAGGGTGGGCCTGACTGGGACGCCCGGAACCGGGAAGACGAGCATAACGAGGGTCCTATCTGAGCTTGCATTGACTCGAAGTGTATCTGATTTAGCAGATGAAAGAGGATTTCTTGGATTGTCTGAGCACGAAGAGGGAATCAGGGAGATAGACATCGACAATCTCGTATCTTCATTGGAGGAGGAATGGGTTACAGAACCGGATGGGCTTACCATAGTCGAGGGGCATCTTGCTCACCACCTTCCCTGCGATGCCATGGTGGTTCTCAGATGTGATCCCGATATCCTCAGAAGTCGTCTGGAGAAGCGCGGTTACGCTGAAAAGAAAATCAACGATAATGTCGAATGGGAGCTAATGGGAAGTATGTGGAATGAGCGCGAAGAGAATGATGTCCCCTGGACCGAGTTTGACTGTTCAGACTCAGAGGCTTCGGATATTGCAAAATCGATTGTCGAATGGCTGGGGTCGGAGATGCCGACGACCCAATCTTCAATGGTGGTGGACTGGGTCAGCGGTAAGGAGGGGTTCTGATGTTCGAGCAATTTCGAGAAAAATGGTCCAAAGCAATGCATCCATTGATTGTAAGGCTGGGAGATACTAATCCCAATACGCTGACTTGGACGAGTCTCATCGTATCGCTTGGAGCGTTCTGGCTGGTTGCCAATGCCGGAATCGACAATGAAGGCGCGGTGATGATTGTGGGTGCGGTCATTCTAATCGGTATTGCAGGGGTGCTAGATGCTCTGGATGGTGACCTGGCACGCCATCAGGGCACTTCGGGGCCGTATGGGGATTTTTTGGACCACACGATTGACAGGGTCGTGGATATCGGCCTGATTGTAGCTATTGGGATCAATTCCGAGTTCGGTGTCGATCTTTCACTTGCTCTCGGGGCTGCTCTCCTGACTCTCATGGGGTCTTACATGGGCACTCAGGCGCAGTCAGTTGGCTTGGGGAGAATCTATGGGGGGTTCTCGAGGGCTGACAGGATGGTGATTACAGTTGTCGGCATGCTATTAGCTAGCCTTCAAGCTGCAGACATTTTTTCTCTCACTGTGACAATTTCAGATGCGCCCGTTGCTTTCGTAATGCTGGGTCTTGACGAGATGAATGGGCTTGGTCTGGCGGTTTGGTTCTCCGCATGGGGGGGCCTGTACACATTCGTTACTCGGTTCATTTCAGCCCGGAGAATGCTGTTGGATTCAGTTCCAGAAAGCTGAGTCTTCCCATGGAAGGCCCACGGCTATTCCAAGAATCTCGAGGACAATAAAGTTCCAAATAAGATATGTTATGATAGCTATCGTGAATGTCAACAGAGTCGTATTGATGACTTTCCGTCGGTTCCTAATCGCATCGTCAAGCGTGCATATGCCCTTTGAGCGATGATATATTACCATGCCAATGGTTAGCATCATTGCCGACGCAGCGTAAAGCAACCACCTGACCCACGAATAATAGAGGTCGTTCGAGAGTTGGTCTGCAGCTACGATTGCAGAGCTTCCTGCGAATAGAACCCAAATAACGGAAGGCAAGCAACACATAGATGCGAGGATCGCCGATCCTCCAATCCATGCTCCGAGACCTTTCTCCATGTGTGTTTAAGAAACGGAATTCGTATATGAACGGCTGTTGTACAATCAGGGTTCTCGGTAAGAGATCAAGTATGGAGAAACCCGTTTCTTCCTGGGAGGGTGAAGGGGAACGGTTATGATTCTCGAAAATCGCAATGGGGTTCGTGAAACACCTCATAGACAGGATAACCGAGCAGGAGCCAAGTGTTCCAATTGAGTTTAATGGGAATTCTACCAATGACGAGGCACTTGAAAGACTGCTAGAAACTCTTCAACCGAATATTCGAGTATTCGGCTGTGGTGGATGTGGATCCAATACAATCGAGAGGTTGACTTCCGAGGGGTTATTTGATCGTGATAGAGTCGGAGGCCTTGCTGTCAATACGGATGCTCAACATCTTCTCAGAGTGAATGTAGAAGAAAAAATGCTGATCGGTAGGACGGCCAGGGGAAGAGGTGCTGGAGGTAACCCAGAGAAAGGCGAACAGGCAGCGTTTGAGTCTGAATCTATGCTAACAAAGGAGGTTGCGGATTGCGATCTTGCTTTCATAACGGCTGGCCTGGGTGGAGGGACCGGAACTGGATCCGCACATGTTCTCGCACGGCTGTGCAAAGACGCCGGTGCTTTGACAATTGCAATTGTTACCTACCCATTCTCGTCGGAGGGTTCGCTGAGAAAGCAAAATGCGGATTGGGGACTTGAGCGTCTGACCGAAGTCTGCGACACCGTCATAGTTCTACCAAACGAGCGTCTTCTTTCTGTTGAAGGTGTTCGAGACCTTCCTCTCGATGCAGCATTCAGGGTGGCCGATGAATTGCTCTTGCAGAGCATTAGAGGGGTTTCGGACATGATCGCAAAAGAAGGGATCGTGAATCTGGACTTCGAAGATCTACGCTCTGTCATGGAAAATGGCGGGGGAGTTGCAATGATAGGTCATGGAGAAGGGACTGGGGACGGAAGGATACTCAGAGCGACCGAGGAAGCGCTCTCGTCGCCTCTGCTTGAAATCGATGTCTCAGATGCACGTGGGGCACTGATCAACGTAGTCGGCGGAAGTGATTTGACACTTGGCGAGGCCGAACAATGTGCTAAGATCATCAGAGAAAGAATCGACCCTCATGCGAGGATCATATGGGGGGCTACGAGTGAAGTGGATGGGCATGATGGGTATGTGCGCGTCCTTGTTGTTCTAACAGGCGTCCAAAGTGAGCAAATTCACGGAGCCAGGATGAGGTCGAGCATGGCAGATGCTAAAGCCCGTGCCATACAGTTCATCGGATAGTCGATTTGTATATCCAAAGTCGGCGTGCTTAAATGGGCTCCATCGGTGGCCCGGGCACCAAAGGTGTTAGTTATGGCCGTCGAAACCAGCCAAAAGGGACCGGTAGAAGCTCGGGTTCAGTCATGGCAAGATGAGATCGAAGGGCGTGTACGTAGACTGCAAACAGGGTCCACGGCTAGAATTTTGAAGATGGCTAAGAAGCCATCTAAGATGGAATTCCGTCAAACGGTGATTGTTTGCGGCATAGGGATGTTTGTACTCGGGATGATTGGTTTCGTGGTTCTCGCACTAATGGATAACGCGCTGCCCGTCTTTTTCAATTGGCTCACTGGTTCTTAGTTAAATGGAGATAATAGTATGTCAGAAGCTTTCATTGCCTTCGTAAGATCAGAAGATCAAGTGCTCCTGATGCAGCGCTCAGATGAGATAGGAGATTTACCAGGTGCTTGGGATGGGATATACGGTGCTGGTGATCCATCGGATCTTGACTCGATCGCCGGTCGTATCGAGGAATGCACGGGTCTCGAGTCAGGTTCACTCACATATGTGAGATCTGGTGCCGCACGAGGTCTTGCATTTGGAAAGACAAGTGATACTGCAGCTCGCTTTGTTGAAGTTACTCCTATTCTCTTTCTTTGTGAGAAGGGCGACGTTTCACCTAAGACAATTTACAAAAATAGTGAGTGGGTTGATCCAGGTAGAATAGGGGAGAAGGAATACTCAGTCCCTCAACTCGGAGAGTTGTATGGAGATGTTGCTTCGTACCTCTACATTCTGAAGACGTCGATAGGGCAGGAGCAGAATGTTGCAAAGGAAATTCGCGCTAGATTATCCGGAACTGGATCGCTGGAAGATGTGCAGAACGAGATTTTCAGTGTTTTACAGCCGCATCACATGAAAGGCTACGTATTTGTGGAAGCATCGGCTAAGCACCATGTTGAGAAGCTGATTGGTAGAACTGGTATGAGTACGACTCCCATGAAGAACTGCAGAAAGGTTCTGGATGGGGAGTCTCCCCTTGAAACCGTCTTGCCCTATTTGGAGCCCAAGGCAGCTACTGCTGGTATCGAAGAAGGTTGCATCGTGGAAATTACTGGAGGGGCATTCAGAGGTCAATCAGCTCGAGTTGCCAGAGTCACGGAATCGAAAGAAGAGGTCACTGTTGAATTGTATGATGCATTGGTCCCAGTGGCACTTACAGTACGCGCCGATCAGGTACGTGTCACCCAGAGGGTAGAATGAGGTCTACGATACGCTTTACATCACGCTCATAAAGGGAAAGCAAGTCGGGCGGAACCGCGAAAGGGGGATACATGTATGTCAGACCGTAATGAGACTCCTCATTTGATCCTCCAGCAACTTGGTCAGAAGAAGTGTAATGGAAGTGTTGAATCCGCTACTGAGAACATTACGATCGATCAGATCAAGGCAGTTGTATCCAAGCAAGAATCAAAATTAACTGGAGCGGACTTATCAGCCATGTGTAGAGAAATCATGGGAACTTGTGTGGCCATGAGGATCAAGGTTGAGGGCATGGACGCCAGAGAAGCTATTCAAGCAACGAAAGAAGGGAGATTTAACGAACATTTTGCATGAGAGACACGAGTTGCGGAAGAGGTTTATCCTCGTAGACCGCAGGGGTGTGATTAGATATGGAGAACGAACTTAGAAACGCAATAGAAGCTGCAATAGCTGCAGCGCCAGAACGAAAGTTCACAGAAAGTCTAGAGATTGCCTTCACCATCAGGGATGTCGATCTCAAGAATCCATCCAATCGAATACAAGAGGAGATTCGCCTCCCTTCTGGAAGAGGGCGTGGCGTACGCATAGCAATGTTCGCAGGTGGAGAAATGGCCACTAAAGCAAAAGCGGCCGGTTTGGAAATAATTGATCCTACAACTATCGAAGATCTCGGTGGTAACAGACAAAAAGCGAGGAAATTAGCCAACAGTGTGGATTTCTTTCTTTCTGAAATACCTCACATGGGGACAGTTGGTCGTTTCCTCGGTATCGTTCTTGGCCCTCGTGGGAAAATGCCTCGGCCAGTACCTCCCAATCTTGATCCTGGCATGATGGCCGCTGGACTGAAGGATACGGCAATTGTTCGATCCAGGGATAGAATGACCTTTCACGCAGCATTCGGTACCAGAGAGCAGAGCCTGGATGAACTCACTGGAAATGTAATAGCTATTTGGAATCGTGTTATTGGCAGACTAGAGCGCGGTTCCATGAATATCCGATCTTGCTACATCAAGACCTCGATGGGGCCTTCTGTAAAGGTGGAGGTTACTACGTCATGATACCTAAGATTGCACCTTGGAAGAAAACCAGGGTAGACGAGCTAGAAGAGTTGCTGAACTCCGATGGCGTCATCGGTATTGTGGATGTTTCTGGCGTACCAGCAAAAAATATGCTTGATATGAGGGCATCTCTCAGAGCCAAGTTATCGATAACCATGGCCAAGAAATCTCTAATCAGGAGGGCATGGAAGGCTTCAGGTAAAGATCTAGAAGTTCTGGAGTCGCTCTTTGAATCTTCAACTCAACCAGCTATAGTCCACACCGACTCGATGAATGCATTCCAACTGTCTGACGAACTCTCCAAGACCAGGCAGGGGAGGGCTGCTAAAGATGGTGAATTAGCACCAATGGATATCGTAGTGGAGAAGGGGCCTACCCAATTTGGCCCGGGACCCATTGTTGGTGAATTCAATGCCGTTGGGATACCTGCTAAAATCGATAAGGGCAAGGTGGCGATTCAGAAAACCGTTACTGCTGTTGAAAAAGGCAATCCGATATCAGCTGATCTAGGGATCATGCTTGCAAAGTTGGATATCAATCCTATAGAAATAGGCATAATACTAGCAGGAGCGCTGGAAGATGGATACATCCTCATGGCAGATGAGCTGGAAATAGATGCAGACGCTTTCAGAGATGACATCATCAGAGCTGTTTCAGGCAGTTTCAATCTTGCTTGCAACATCACATATCTCACAACGCAAACATTGCCGGCGCTTATTGCGAAGGGCAAGGGCGATGCACTTGCAGTGGCAGTCGGTGCCGGAGTGATCAATGATGATACAGCCGGCATGATTCTGTCAAAGGTTCGGTCCCAGGCATTAGGCCTGGCCGGAAAACTCGATTCCGATGCACTCGACGAGGGGGTCATTGCTGCGCTTAATGCGTATGCAAGCGCTCCTGCAGAGAGCGTTATCTCGGCTGATGCCTCATCAGCTGGTGAAGAAACTGGAGGCGAAGCCCCGGATGAGGAAGAAGAGGAAGAGGAGGAAGCAGGGTTCGGAGGACTCGGCGATCTCTTCGGTTAATGGAAAAAGGTGAATGAAATGGAGTATGTATACGCTGCAATGTTACTGCACTCAGCAGGAAAGACGATCGACGATAAGAGCATCACTGGGGTTCTCGAAGCCGCAGGAGTAGATGTAGACGCGGCACGCGTGAAGGGGCTTGTTGCCTCACTTGCGTCCGTTGACATCGAAGAAGCGATGTCTACCGCGATCGCGGCTCCGGTCGCTGCGGCTCCTGCCGCAGGCGGCTCTGGAGGCGGCTCTGAAGCCGCTGCCCCCGTAGAGGAGGCAGCTGCTGAAGAGGAAGAGGAGGATGACTCGGGCTTCGAAGGCCTGGGCTCGCTCTTCGGCTGAAGCATAAGCAGACCAGATAGATGGATTCGAACAGTTATCCAGCGAAAGCAAGGGCTGATGAGATCGGTCAGGTTCTAGAGTGAATCCTAATCACATCCGACATCAGAAGTTCGGTGTCTCCGCCCACGGTTCGGCCCGTCACACAGTTCGTTGCTCGGATGAATCCATCTCCCAGATCGGTATGCACGGCATATGCGAGATCTCGTGCAGTGGAGCCTGATTGAAGTATAATCGAATCTGGCAGCTTACGATCCTCCGCATCCGTCCACTTGCCTTCATCTGCAACGGGGTATGCAACGATCATAGAAAGATCTTCGAATACGACCTTTGAAAGAAGATCGATTAAACCGTTGCCTTCGAGCTTGCTTGTCTTCTCTCTTATTCTCTCCAGCGCCTCTTCTTGTGGTTTCGATAATATTGATTCTGAATTCACTGAAAATCCAGAAGGGCCATCGCCCGGCTGATACGTGATTAAGCCTGCATTACTTGCTCGACTCAGAGTTAGTTCGGCTTCAGCGGATGTTGGGATGCATCTTAGGTTCAATTTCTCCAGATCATCGAGTGCCGTCTTGAGACGATCGGGCTCGACGCGATCTGCCTTATTAGCAGCTATAGCGATTGGAAACATGGATTTTCGAATTTCTGATGCGATGATTCGTAATGTGTTTCCATCCCAATTCCATGGTTGGTTATCTGCTCCATTGGATCTGGCAGCCTGTATTCCAAAGATAGCATCCCTTTCTCCCCCGCCAAGGCCGCTGATCATTTGGACGATGAAATCAATGAGAGCTCGATCGCCTCCTGATTGGACTCTTCTAGCACCTCTAGACCAGCCTTCTTTTAGAATTCCAGACAACCAGAGATCTATCTCATCGATTAGAAAATTATGCTCAGATATGGGAGATGCGGGGAATTCATCCGTATGATTCCCTTCCAAATCAGTAGTACCAGAGACATCTACGACTTGAATTAATGCATCACACCTAGAAAGATCTGAGAGGAACTGATTTCCCCTCCCTCTTCCCTCATGGGCACCGGGCACAAGCCCAGCGACATCGACGAGGGTGACTGGAACCAATCTACGATGATTGTAGCATGACCCTGTTCTAGGTTGGCAGATGCTCCCCGATCTGGATTCTTCCTTTTCTTCGATCCTTTCACCAAGACGGTGTGCTAGTTCTTTGCATCTGCATGATTCTGGAGTCGGTATCCAGGCTATCCCTACATTCGGATCGATCGTCGTAAATGGATAGTCGGCTATATCAACAGGCGTGGCGGTCAATGCAGAGAATGCAGTCGATTTACCGACATTGGGTTTGCCCACCAATCCAATCCTCATGATCGATGGTAGAGTGGGAGCGACAACAATGTGCCGATGCTCAGAGCTCAGTTGGAGCCCCTGGGACATCAGTGTCAGAAGCTGGGACCAGGACTGTTTCAACATCTGCTCCTGCAGCTAAGACAGAGCGAATTGAGGTTGAAGAGGTGATCGTGTAGGACTCTATACGTCGAGCGGATTGGGACGCATTTTGCAGCATCTTTCCATGGAATAGGCCTCTGACGATATTCAACGTGTGGAGTGTGACTGCAACCACTGCTCCATAGAAAAGAACCGAACCAATGACTGCGAATCGCTCGGCAAGGGAAGAGGTTGCTTCGATGTCGATTTCTGTGACTGATAGCGATATGGATTCAGATATCAATGTACAGAGAAGACCGGCTGAGACTGCGGTTACGAACATCCAGTATCCCTGTCTCGTCCTCTCAGGTGCAGGTAAAGTTCGGTTGGTTATTGTGGGATATAGATGGAGCACTATTCCCATGCTCATTGGTATCATGAACAGCCACATGGTCATGAGTTCTACAGTCTCCAATAGAGGCTCATATGTTTGGAAGCCTACGAATGATGGGCTTCTGAATGAGTAGTTTAGGAACCAAAGTATGACCAGCGAGAAAGAGGATGCTACAAGTATCGCCATTCCGTTCGTGATTTCTGGAGATTTGCCGCTCGTCCTTATTGTGGCTATGATATTGGCAGATAATGCTAGCATCGGTGCGAGTGATAGTGCTACAAGGAATGTACCAAACATCCTAGATGTGTCAGAAACACTCGGCATACTTGCGTTTTGGGTGATGAGGCTAGAAAATAAGCCTCCATCTAGGCTTTGATATGCTGAGGTGGTAATCACCAATCCTACGAGAACTGTTCCGCTTAGGGTACGTGACCAAAGAGGTGATCTGGAGCCCAATGCAGCGGAGTACATGGCTAATGCTGATACAGACCAGAGAAAGAATGGGGCTCCATACAGCTTCAGAACTAGCCAAGGTTCTGCTATTGGGTTTGTATCGCCCATTAAGACCTCGACTAGTACGCTGACTGGGCCGGCTACGATTGCTAAAATCAGAAGCCAGCCGGGCTCTCTCGGGCTCTGGGTTCTATTTGCAAAGGCAATTAGTAAATTGACAGCTATGGCTGAATAGGCAAGCCCCATTGCCGCGACCGCTGCGAATGTGATATCAATACCAAACGGATCTGGATTGTGGGCCGCGATGAAGAGGATGATGACTCCGAGTGTCCATGGAGCGGCTACGAGAGTTCCATTTCTTTCGCTGGGAAGGCCTCCAGGGGTGCCGCAAAGAGATGGTAAAACATGGAACGATGCTCCGATCACGGCCATTGCAACCGAGCCGTACAAACCAACAGCAGTTCCAGCTGCGATGAGCGTAGATGACGATGGAGTATAGCCCCAACCGGACAGGGATATGAGTGCATATTGGTCATGGCCAACCCAAATTCCAAGGAATGTGAAGCAGACAGCAACGAAGAGCCATAACGCGCTAAGAACTATCCAAGTCCTAGCTGCTGACCCTGGTTTTCCTTCTGCAAAATCTATCGCCGGGCCGAGTGCCTTCTCTAGAAGAAACATTCCAGTTGACCTGAGGACTTCCCCGAGTGTACCCAAACCTCTGCTCGAAAGTGCGAAGAAGATGAACAGGATGAGCCATGTGGTCAAATGATTAGGTATATCGACAAACATTTACTCACTCCCTGGTGACTTCCGTAAGAAGTGTGGATAGAATCATCAACGCACCCACGAGCATACCGAGTACGAATATCCAAACTTGTCCTTTTAGGGAAGCGAATGTCTCTAAATCGGATATTACTGGCAGGTTCTGGCCGGGGAATATGATTGAATAAATTGTAAGAGAGAGCAGTGCCACGATTATTCCAAGAGCCAGGAATACCCATGAAGACTTGGGTTCAGCATTTGCCTGAAGAAAAACATCGATGTCAGTGACCGAATCTGCCAAGAAGACCACACCTTTGCCCAGACGGGCGTTCTGACCACCTTCATCGCATCCTTAAGCATTAGGCGAAAGAAAGCCCATTTCATGGAGCGCGTAGTAGTCTCTGGAGGTTTCCACGCCTTGAGAGGCCCGTTCCAAATTGAACAGGCAAGACACGATCACTTTGTACTTCATCATGCCATATGGATTTGCAAGAGCATTCGATATCGGAAAATTCGTCCAAATCTGAAGATACAGAATATCGTTCGATGGCTGCGACTATGTCTTTATCACAGGACCCGCAATTATGTGCGCCCCGGATCTTGCCCCCTGCAGTTGGATGAACTATTACTCTCGAGTGCCCTGAGGAAATGGTCTCATGTGATTCTCGTATCATTTCAACCAAGGACCAAAGCCACGGCGGTCTGTACTCTCTACTTCGATGTAATCGGTCTACAATCGTTCTTTTTTGTATGTTCATTGGATTTATCGAGACTTCATCACTTAAGGGTGAAACTTCCTTTATCCAGCGTATTGAATGATCTAATGCATCGCCCTCTGACATAAATGGTGGTTTGAAAAGAAGATATGTCTTGATTCTGAATCCATGGAATCTTAGTCTTTCAACTGCTGAATTCCAAGTCTTCAGATTGAATCCCTTGTTGACATGAAACCTAAGTACAGCGTCATCATATGCTTCGAGACCAATAGCCACAGTGAGCCCTGGATGGATCGATGCCATCCATGCTAATTTCTCATCTTTACACAAATGGGCTTGTGCTTCAACAACGAGATGCAATCCTCTCTCATGAGTCTCACGTAGAATGGCTTCCTGCCACTCCACAGGATTTTCTTTATCCTCAAAAAATGTACCTGAGGTATACACCTTCACCATATCGCAGCCTTCGAAGTTTTTTGTACGACGTTTCGATTCTTCCCACTGTGCAAATAAATCGTCTGACGTTACATCGTCCCTTACATCGTTGAAATAGCCGCAGAAAGTACACCCAGATTTCCACCACCAAGTGCATCCTCGTGTCCTCAATATTACAGTGGCTGCAGTACAGGGTGTGCCATCTGGGAGTACTTCAGGAGTGGTATAAACAGTGGCAGGCCTTGAGGCGTCCCAAGATTCCCGTCGTTCTATAGAGGCAGGATGGTTCTCGGGCGCCTTTACCAATTCATGTAGCCTGGACGGGGGCTTATGGCGCCTTAGAAGAGGTGATGCCATGGGTGTCGGTTCAGCCTTTACGTATTGAACATGAGCAAGAAATGGCTAGTCTGAATTAGGTTGGGGTCAATCACATCTTTCAAACGCTGTCATTCTTATCAAACGCTATGGGCGTCCTATCTGCCTCTGTTGGCATAGCCAAAAATGAACAAGAAAGAGATGCTCTGCAAGGATGGTATTGGTATGATTGGGCGAATCAGGCCTTTGCTCTGACTGTCCTGACTGTCGTCGTCCCTGCATTGACTGCCAGCATGTATAACACGGCCACTGGGACTCAGAGTGGGGATTCTTTCTATGCCATGGTGTTGGGGCTTTCAAGCCTATTTGTGGCTCTAGTGAGCCCGGTATTGGGAGCAATTGCAGATCGTATCGAAATAAAACGGAAGATTCTCTGGGCATATACAATTGTTGGAGTTATCTTCACTGCCATGATGGGTCTTGCTCCGTTTCTGGGAGAAGGTACGAACTACATGTTTCTCGCAGTCTGTCTTGTGATTGGAAATATCGGATTTGCCGGTGGGAATGTGATCTATTATGCATTCATGCCTTATCTTGTAGAGAAAGAAGATGTTGACCACGTCTCGAGTTGGGGCTATGCGTACGGTTTCATGGGCGGTTCGTTGATTCTGATAGTTCACCTCGGCCTTGGACTGACTCTTGGATTCACGCCAACCATACTAGCATTCATCTTCGTGACGAGTGCGCTTTGGTGGTTAGGTTGGGGTTACCAATTGTTTCTCAAAACTCCTGAGCCAAAACTTCCATCGCCCAAAGAATATGAGAGTTCAATGGAAGCGGTGAAAGATGGTTTTCGTGAAGTTGCTAAGACATTTCGTGAAATTAAAAAATACAAGTCTCTATCCATTTTCTTGGTCTCGTATCTTCTATTCTTCGACGGAGTGAACACGATCGGGGGTATGGCAGCTGCATACGGAGAATCTGTACTAAGACTCTCGACGACGATGAATTTTGTATTGCTTCTCATGGTCAATATAGTTGCTATACCCATGACTATTATCGGAGGGAAAGCAGCTAGAAGATTTGGTACCAAGGAAGTTCTCACTGGGGCGCTGGTTGTGTACTGTGTCGTAGCGATATTGGCAGTTGGTTTCGCGCCGCTCGATCTAGACGACGATCATGAGCGCTATGATTTCCAATATGACTGGGATGAGGCGGATGATGCCTATGAATTGACCACATTATACGACAGGGGAGTGGATGCTTGGGTCAGCGACAGCGGGGAAGGGGACGCTAAATTCAGAGACGCTTTCATGGAATTCCTTCAAGATGATTCAGGCGATGAGCGGTCATCACTACCCATTGACGAGGCAACGGTTCTTGCAAGCAGGATGATGGGGGAGCTGGACCATAGATTCAGCTTTTCATTCAATGGGGGCGATCTGGATGGTGAGCGATCAGTGGGCACAATTCATCCGACGATGATAGGTGATGGTGAGTTGAGTTGGTGGCCTGAGACGCTTCGAGACAATCTTTGGGAGCCGCTTGGCTTCGGAGTTAATCTTCAGTGGATAATGCTTGGAACGATGGTTGGCATTGTGATGGGGACTGTCGGGGCACAGGCCAGGAGTATGATGGTCATGCTAACACCACGGACGAAAGCCGCTGAATTCTTCGGTTTCTTCGGATTTATTGGTAAGGCTGCTGCATTTATCGGGCCAATAATCTACAGCATAAGTGCCAACCTCTACAACTCAAGAGTGGCAGTTTTCACAATAATGATCGTTATTCTTGCAGGCACCGCCTTGCTGACTCGGGTTGATCTTGAAGAAGGCGCTGCTACTGCAGCGGCCATAGATAGAGAGGCTTGGGAGTCTTCGGAATAGGATGGTGTCATTTTGAATTTCTCCGCTGTTCAGCATTTTCTTACCCTGCTCATACTGCCTTTCTTCGGAGTGCTAATTGGGATTGGTATACTACCAGGTTATCTGGTTTTCTTGGAGATTCAAGAGTGGGGTGCGATGACTGGGGGCAGTTATGTTGTCACATCTCTCATTACTTGCATAGGATTTGGTATTGCTTACATTGTAGGCGGCTTGGGTATCGTGATTGTGACTGGTGCTTCCGGTTCTATTTTTGCTCTCAGAGGCAAGGAAGGTAGATTTCCTCTTAGATCTATGATTACAATAAGATGGGCTTTTGCCCTTGTTTTTCACAGAGTGGCGCTAATATTTCTTTCAATAATAGTCCCCTCCATGTTCTCAACGCTATACTACAAAATGATGGGGCTCAAGATGGGTTCAGGCGTCATAATCAACACGCCGAGAATAAATGACGCCCCGATGATTACTTTGGGTGACGGAGTGGTGGTGGGGGGTGATGCCACGATAAATGGGCATCTGGTCGAGCAAGGTGAGCTCGTACTGGCGCCAGTTACTGTTGGAAGTGGCTCACTTATCGGAGGCGGTTCAGTGATACAGCCAGGATCCAAGATTGGGAAAGATGCCATTGTGGCATCGAGGGCGGTTGTCCCAAAATGGACCATCATACCTGATGGTGAGACTTGGGGCGGCATCCCTGCGAAGTGTATCCGTAAAGCGGATGGTACAAAACCGGTTTAAGCAGATCTGATCCTCTCAATCAACTCTGATTTCTTTCCTTTAGCATCCATTCCTTGCTCAGAAAGAATAGCTCGAAGTTCTGCAACCTTGAGTTTGTCTAGGCTATCGGGGGGATCGTTATTCTTTTCTTCAGAGGCGTCCTCATGGACCGCTTCCATCTGAGATTTGAATGCCGCTTGCTTGTCTTGCTGGTCCTTGACCGCCTCAACAGCACGCTCAATCATGTCGAATCTGTCTTTGATGGCCTCATTCAACTGTTCAAAGAGACTCATATGAGACTGATACCATTCATCCCTGGCTCCAAGTTCAGCCTGAGAGACCCGTAGTGACTCGTCTAATTCCTCTGCAACTTCGAAAACACGCCCGAGTCGGGCTGATTCGCGGGAGTACATTTCCTCCATCTTCTCGAGATCAGGTTCTAGGTGCTGGATACGTTTCCTGGCTTTGGCATGATCCATCTCAAGGTCTCTAATGCGTGAGTCTTTCTCACCGAGTAGAGACTCAAGCCCCTCACCCTCGATTTCCTTGTCTATGGCCTCTTTCTCAAGTACGTCGATAACAGCGTTCTTCTCTTGGAGTTCTTCCTCGAGTCTTCTGTAAGCCACATAGAGTTTCTCAAGGCGCTGCGTTTCTTCGGTCAAGCGCTCCTCAAGTTGCTGCATGCGTTCATCCGACATTGGGTGCCCCTCTCTTGTGGACGATATGAACCTAGATGGTCCCCTGTTAACGTCAAATGGCTGTTTTACTCAAATTCCGACAGCTCGCGTGACTGCTGCGATAACTGCAGTTAGTCGTTTAGCAGAGGGGATGTGTAGCTTTTCATCTGGGCCATGTGCATTATTTCCTGGTCCTGAGGCTCCTGTGCAGAGGAATGCTGCACTTGGGTACTTTGCCTGCATCATGGCCATGAAGGGTATTGTTCCCCCTACCCATGTGGGGTAGGGTGGGCTGTCGGTAAGTGCAATTGCAGCCTCCTTAAGCGCATTTGAAACATTATTCGGAAGGGAGGGTGCCTTGAAACCGTCGGCAGGAGGGTGCGCGATGAATTTGACTTCAGCACCGTATGGCGGATCGCTTTCTAGAATCTCAGTCAACTCAATGAGAGCCTGCTCGGAGTCTACTCCAGGTGGAAGTCGGACACTCAGTGCCAAATCGGTGTTAGTCCTCAGCACATTTCCAGCGGTCTGTACTGGGGGGAGACCGTCGGCACCTATTACTGAAAGTGCTGGACGCCAATTCACATCTAGTAGCATCTGTGCTACGTCTCTTGATTGGGGTTCCAGTGTATCGACTACAGGAAGATCTGCCCATATTCGGTCCCCCACTACCCCTGCTATGTCTCTAGCAGAAGATTCCAGCGATTGGTCAATATCAGTATGAAAAGAAGGTATCAGAATCTTGCCTGTCTTTGAGTCTTCGATTCTATCCAAGAGGATCCTTGCAATTCTGAATGATGAGGGTATTGCTCCTCCCGCCATGCCCGAATGGACTCCCTCGTGGGATACTCTAACGGAAAGTGTTCCATGGATGAGTCCTCTGAGGGCATCGGTAGTCCAAATCCTATCATAATCGGGGCCACCGCTGTCCATGACCACGACCAGGTCTGGATTACCGAGATATTCTGCATACGCATCAAGATACGCAGGTAGATCATACGAACCTGATTCTTCGCAGGTTTCAATCAAGAATGTGGCTGATGGATGCTTCAAATCATGATCTTGCAGCGCCTTTATCGCACTGATACAGAGATATCCCCCATATCCGTCATCAACGGAGCCACGGCCAAAAAGCCAGGGATCTCTTCGGACTGCTTTGAGGGGTGAGAGTCCCTCCGACCATAGCCATGGTTTCGATGGTTGCTTGTCGAGATGTGAATAAAACAAAACCTCACCTGAGGTCGTTCCCTGGATATTTATGATCAGTATCGGAGTTCTTCCTTCCAGGGACAGCGTGGTCATGCTACATCCGTCTAAATTCTGCTCTTCGACCCACTTGCAAAACAAGTCTATTGCCCCTTTCAATTCTCCTTTACGCTCCCATTCAGGTTCGAAACCTGGTGAGAGTGCTGCTATCGATATGAATTCAGAAAGACTCGGTATTATGGAAGATTCCCAGTGTCTATCGGCCCATGAATGGAGTGAATCATAGTCAAGCATGATTATTCGATGAATACCCGGTTCATTGAGGATTCCCAAGATTGTGAGGTTTTTCTTCCACGGGGTTGAGGTGTGTTCTTGCTGTGAGTGAAAGTAATTCTCCTAGTTCGCTCCGTAAATATCTGAGCATATTATCAGGATATGCTATCATTCTACCGTTTCTAGCCCATACAATAGCTGGTGGCAGCAACAGCCTACGACTCTCTTCAGGAGTTTGAAGGTTCATCGCCTCTAGTGCCTCGTGATATATTGCGAGTTGTATGCCGTGTCTTCTAAGCAGGTTGAGTTCGTCCTGTGATTGTGGCTCATAACCCTCGAGAGGAGTTTCGAAAGAATGCTCCACCCCCATGGAACCATCTGTTTTGATGTCCACGGCTCTTATCGTGGGTCTGCCACGTTCATCTTGGGTACATATCACAAGATCGATCAGTCCCTCAATCTGTATTATTGCTTGACTTTCGATACTTGTTTGGAGGTATCCTTCTGGAGACCATGGTCCGTGTATGATTGGGTTGAAATCTACTTTTCTTGAGTGTGTAAAAGGGAGTTCTGTGCGATGGCCGTGTATTCTATGCCCGGATACGGGTTCCCCGGAGACGAGTTTTCCTAGATGGCCATTTTCAATCCGGCTTGTCAGCATGGAAACTAAATTCAACAATGATGAAGATTCTGGATCTAGACCTATCCCAGATATGGCTGACTTAATTACAGAAATTTCACTGAGACGATTTGGTCTAAAAGTGGTCCAAGATGATGGAAGTGGAGGTTTTGAATCCCCTCCCGGGTGTCCTATTCCTACTTCGATTACACGGTGAACAATTGTACCTAATTGGGCTGCTGTGAAATTGTTTTTTTGATTTTTAGAGTGATTTTGGATCACTGGTCCAGCAATCTCGGGATCATCAACATGGAGTGTCGAGGGTGCGATTTTCAGTTTACGTAACGGTGATTTGACCGACATGTTAGCAGGGAGCTTTCTGATTGGGGTGCGAGAGAGAGCCTCGACAGCAGTTTTGAAACGTGTATATGGGGTATTTGGGGCAATTTCTGATTCGAAGCATTCTGAACTGTGCATGAGTAAAAACTGGGGGGAGTTGGCAGGGTTGGATATTGATGAGTCGTTCAGAAGTTCGACGGGATCCAACGAAATAGTTCCTCTTTCAGTGGGAATCGCGTTCTGTTCTCTATCTTCGAGTGTCAGCCATTTTGATTTTGGCCTGTCTTCAAGCCAACCTTTGGCTCTCAATGCGTTTGTGATCATGTGACCAAGAGGAGGGGATTTCCTATCATCATGTATGAAACTCAGACCTTCCCCCTCAATCCATTTAGATGAATTTCTACCGTCTCTACCTTCAGGGGAGCCTACAACGATCAGTCTATCCTGAACCCTGGTGGCTGCTACATACAGCAATCTTCTGTTCTCTGCATCTTTTCTGGACTTGTTTATCCATCTGGCATGTTCCCAAACAGCTGATTTCAGATTCTTTTTACCACCCCATGGTCGGGGGTTTCCAGAGAATAGGTCTGCAGAGACGGTGAATGGTGAGTTACTAATCTTCACCATACGATCACTGAATAAATCAGCGAGTATGACTACCTTGCTCTGAAGACCTTTCGATCCGTGGATAGACATCATTCGAATAGCATCAGAAGAGGGTTTTGTCTTGCTCTTTATGCCGCCTGATAAGTCTTCACGAAGAGCGCGAAGAACATCTCCCGCCATGATGATTGATCCGCCTTCTCTATCGAGTATCTCGGCGATTACATCGATTGCCTGCTCAGCGTCTTGTTTTGATATCTCATCAGGGTATGCGATGAGTAGGTCGGAAGAGTCTAAAGTCTCGTTTAGCACATCCAATACTCTTCCTGAATTTAGCAGATGTATCCATCTTTCTACCATTCTCCCTGCAGGGGTCTGTTTCAAGAAAAGTGCTAATTTTTGCATTAGATTCTCTCCTTCTTCGACAGCAAGGATGAATTTGTCTAGATCGTTGTCTGACAATCCGATAAGGGGGGATCTCAAGACCCAAGCTGCATGGTGCTTGGAATGCGGTCGCGCACAGAACTGGAATAATGCTTCGATGACACTTGCAGCGGGTCGTTCGAATAAGTCTCCTTCTTGATCGGCATGCGCGTTTATCCCGTGTTCAGAAAGTTCTCTGAGTAAGGCGTCCCTTATACCGCTTCTAGTCGCCATCAGAATCATTATTTCGTCAGATTTGACCGGTGCACACTCTTGACTTATCCATACTCCTTCGGCACTCTTTATTCTAACCGCTTTTCCTTCAATCAGAGATTTGACCCTCATTGCGATGAGTCGTGCTATGCGATCTACATTGCCAGACTGTTCGTTGAACAGAGGGTTAACGGGTACTTCAAGATCTTCTGGCGGATCACCTGGAATTTCCTCAGTAGACGGGCATATCCATTCTATGTAACCGCTGCCTTGTAATCTCTGGACTACTCCCAGAGAAGGGTCGCCTTCGTCGAGATCTCCATAGCACATATCGAACTGACTTGGAGACCTGAGATCTTGTGCATCGGCATACCACGATCCCGTTCTCACGGTTCTGTGGCGTTCTGAAAACACGTCTCTCCACCATTCATTCATGGCATTAAGCAAGCCACTCTTTGTCCTGAAATTCACATCAAGACGTATCAGTCCCTCAGACCTTGCTTCGATATCTTGAGGGGATATGGTTTCCCCTGGGCCATCGACCTGATCGAATCTTACCCATGGTTCAAGATCTCTTCCTGAGGCGATTCGTCGTGCTCCTGCAGTGGCGAATGCGGCTTCGTGTTCATGTCTCGGATCACGACTCCTGTCCTTCGAACGAAGAGGGGGGTCGTTGGAAAGAATTGGTATGTTATCCAATTCCCATGAGTTAATCGATCTCAAATGGTCGCTATATTCCCTAAATCTAGATGGTTCGGCTTGTCTGAAAGCATAGATTGACTGCTTGATATCACCTACATAGCAAATGGTGGGTTGCCATGGCGTTTCTGGGATCTCGTTCTCACCGGGTTTGATTTCTCTCGGCCCCCATAATCTCGCTAGTAGTCTCCATTGCAAGGGGGAGTTGTCCTGCGCTTCATCGATGATGAATGCTCGAAATCTTCTCCTGATCGACTTTAGAACACAGAACCGTTGCTCCAAGTCAACAGCTGCTTGTTTGAGTGCGGCTTCGGAAAGGGTGCGGTCATCTTCTCCGATCATGGAATGTAGTTGATGGAGAGCCTTCTCGATATGGTCGTCTTGCCAAGGTTCCTTGGGGCCCCGATCCAAGATTCTTATTACTTCACTAGGATACAGCCCCTCAATTTTGCATATACGTGGGCAATTGAGCAGGAGGAGATCGCCTGCAAGTCTAAGGCTATCATCATGATCCCTCATTCTGTCCCTCAATTTTAAGCCCCTCAGAATCTCCATCAGGCCAAACATTGCGAGACGTAAATCTTCGAGATGATCGGCCTCAGACTCGATTGTCATTGTGTAGGAATCTATATCTGGATCATCTTGGATTCTTTCAGGCGGAGGATATGGTACAGATTGTACCCCTTCGACAGGTTCCAAGTGGCTCATTGTCGTGGCGTATCTGAGGATCTCAGAAGCATCATTGCTTTCCAATAATTCTCGAATATTCTGAACTGATTCTTTCAACTGCTCCTTTGCTTCTTTCGATTCTTTTTTCTGCCCCATTTTACCCAATGGAAGGATTCCAGAAGGCCAATTTTCAGTTGAAGGGATGGTGTCTCTCGGGAAGATTTTCGAGGTTGTGCTAAGAGATTTTGATTTCGAAACGTACATGAGTTTTGATATCCATGAAATTTTCTCTATGAATGTATCCGGGTGAGTCTCAGCAAGATGGTTAAGGAGTTCAACTCGATCATTTTTATTCCACCCATCTGGGGAAAATATGTGTCTTTTATTCTTGACTAAATCGATAAAAAGGCTTACTGACTGGTGTATTTCGTTAAAGATCGCTGAATTGAAAATATGAGATTCTTCTGGAAACAATATCTCCATTAGCAGCGTGTGTTCAATCTTCATCTCTCCCGAGAGCTCCCTAGAGGCCTCTTCCACTAAAATGGAGTTTCTAAGGAGTCCTTGCAACAACCCATTCAGTCTTCTTCGTCCGGAATACATTTTGGTAAGCCTGTCTCTAGCTCTGAGGATGCTCGAGGCATGTTCACTCTGAAGCAATTCGGAGTCCGACGCTGTGAATCGGAAAGGGTCGGAGGGTAATCTCCAGAAAGCATCAATTGCGTCGATGCGCAAGGTCTCTCTTTGCGCGTCGGTCACTATATCGTCATTGATGGGCTCACCCAATGTTGTCAAATGAGGAGATATCAATCTAGAGAAAAAAGAATGGATGGTACCGATTGGGGCATCTTCGAGAAGCATTGTCAGTTGCTCTTTATCTGCTTCAGAGCGAAGTCGGGGGTCGGAATTCTGCTCTCTATCTCTTGTACCGACTTTGAGATTGGATATTTTCTCCCTCAGACGGGTTCTCATTTCATTTGCAGCTGCCTTTGTGAATGTGAGGAGGACGACTTCTCCTGGCAATAGACCCTTCCAGCGGATTGGTTCTGTCATTTCCGACTTTGATGAACGAATCTTCCCGGGAGGAGTTGATTTGAGGCGTTCCGGTTGGGGGAGTATCTCTGTTGCTCGTTGTCTATTTGCCAAATAATGCTGTACTGCACGGTCTACTATCGTCCTTGTTTTTCCTGTTCCTGCGCCTGCGTCTATCGCTATATGCGCATCTAAATTCAATGCGAGTCTTTGTCCGGTGTTGGGCCGAGTCATTGTATGAAACCCCCTCTCGCTCTTCGATCGCAAATGTGTCTGGCCTCGCAGAATGAACAAACATGAACATCCGGGGTCGGATTTATCATTCCAGAACTTGCATGGGTTACGACTCCGCTGGCAACGATTAGCCTCTGAGTTAACCATGCACGGAATGGATCGGACTCGGCTTGTGGGCCTTCATCATGAAATCTGTAAAGATCGCTCGTCAGACTGGTAATCGTTCCTGCATCTCCATCGTGCATCCATGAGGGTGCCCATTTCGAAATCTCGACGAAGTGCTCAGATTCGTACCCTAAGACGCTGATTCCTGTGCCTACAACAAGATCGCCCGGGTGAGTCAGCTCCCATGCTCTTGAATAAACGGCCAATTGTAATTCTTCGAAGAGACCCTTCTTGTGGCGATGTTGGGGCGGAGTGGATGCTTCTGTAGATTTCAAATCTCTTATCACAACCATTCGACGTGGTCGCCAGCCTGATTCTTGGACTCTCAATGGGGCTACTTCCTTACATCCTGCTTCATCGACCCATTGAGTAGATTCTGGATCGAATGGGACCAGATCCACGCGATCGATGAATCCGCTTGGGGAGAATGGCTTCAGACGGCCTCTGTTCTTTTCAACGAACTCAGGAGGGATGATTATTTTCAGATCTTTAGAGGATCGAGTGAGCTTCCACTCTGTGGCTATGGGCGAAGTGCCCGGTGTCCTGATGTCTGCCATTATCATGGCACCTATTCTCCCTGCGGGGGCTACTGGTCGAGGATCTGAAAGCCACAGACCCCACTCCTTTGAACGCATTCCAGTAAGCATCCAAAGACGTTGGACAGCGACTGCGTCTGTCCTAGTTAGCCATGGAGCCCTGCCGGCTAACGAGTTCAAACCTATCAACATCAGATCATCGATTTTTATGCCGCTAGTTGCGAGAGAAATTGGGCGGTTTTCGAGATTGGCTTCTAATTCTTCAGATCCCTCTTCGACGCCTAGTACGGTGCTCAATATGTCGTGATGGATGGCGTGGAGTATGTTTCCATATACTCTCGGGTCTAAGTCTTGACTCGTCCTCTCATCTTCAGAAATCGAGAGCCTTTGTGTGAGCCAGCCACGACGAGGGCAGTCGAGCCATGCTTTCAATCGACTGGGAGACCATGTTTTACGCTGTATGGTAATGTCGCTGTGACCTTGTCTTTGATCATGCTCATGTATGTTTGAACGCCAAGGGATTATCGGTCTTGGATCGATGGTAGCGGTCTTCGAGGATGATTTTCCGGCTTCCACCACTGGCCAGCGTTGATTGGATCTTGGAGAATTTTTTACCGCTCTTGAAGGTGCTGATATTAGATTCTCCGAAGGTGGCATGAGAAGTCTGGAAAGAGATCTCTCAGGGAGATAGCCATCATCATCTGGTGATGTTGGTCTTCTGGACAGCATATCAGTAATCAAATCACTACTGAGTTGTAAAAGTGGGGATGAAGTCCCTAGTGGCTTCATCGAAGCTGGTTTCCCAGACCTTAGATTATTGCCGTCGTTCATCAAACGATATCTTGGTCCTTCCGAAAGTTGCTCTCTCGACATCTCTTCCTTAGCGGGTTTATGTTGATGATTGAGCCATTCATCGAGAATGAATGATGGAGGGTGGTCTTGGTTGTCTTGTCCTACATGTATTACTGCCACCACAGGGGCAGCATGGAGAAGATGTCGCATAGAGTGTCTTGCAGATTTTATCTTGGAGTCTGGTCTCAGTATGTTTAGTGCGTGTCTGTCTTCTTCTCCAAGAAGTGGAACTCTTGGTGTATGCATCGGCCATGAAGTGGATGAAAGATGGGTCATCAGCACTATATCCGCCGTACATCCCAATGCGTCCTTTGGAGCGAGTATCCTCAGATTGGGGTCATTGATTATCTGTGATTTAATTTCAGGGTCTGCTATAACCCGGAGTATTCTTTCCGTCCATGATGGACCTGATTTCTCTAAATTTATGCCAAGAGATTTCATTGATTTGGCTAGATATGACGTTTGTTTTCGGATAAATTCTACAGTCTGCTGGGCCAAACTGTTGTTCGCTAGTTGATGTGATTCTATCTCAGTCATCGAGATGCTGGACAAGAGTGCTTCTAACCACTCATTCGAATCTTGATATGGCTTAGGAAGATGGAGGGTTTTGCCAGTAGAACAACCAACATAGAGAGATCTTTCACTGATTGATTCGATTTCCCAATCTGATAGTAAATGTCGTATCGAGTTGACAAGACTTAGCATCCACCATTGGAGTTCCTCCCATCTTTGGAGTTCCTCCCATCTTTCAACATCTTCCGGCTCCCTTGGCTTAGATAGGGATCCTAACCATTCTTGAATCGCACCTGGGCCGCCAGTTATGTGGCTGTCACGGGCGTGTTTCTCGAGAAGATCCAGATGACACCGGGGGATGATGTTGGAGTTAGAAGAATGGGGGATGGGATCTAGGAGGATTGTTAAATGATCATTTATTCCAATTTCACGAATTTTTTCAAGTGAAAATGCACGGTTCCCTTGTGCTAGGGACAAAGAGGCTACAATCAACCTCATCAACGGGTTTGTGAGTCGCGGCTGAAGTTCATAGGGCGGTATAATGGAGGGTATCGATTCGATTGATCGACGCCATTCTGATGCTCTTTTCTGCCAGTCTGGATCGATTATCAGTATCGAGGCGTTTGGATTGGATGATCTTGTCTCGGATATGAGCATTGCAGCGGCCCTGGCGGAATCCTTCTCGATTTCTATTTCGATGTCACGTACCTCATTCTCTGTTTGATTGATATTCAATGAGTGTCTTGGAATCCATGATGGAAGTTCTTTCATTTCACTGATTGGATAGATATCTCGGACCTGTATTCCGTGTTCTCCCAAGCGGTAACTTCCGGAATGTGTGAGCTGATGTACTGGAACGAATCTGGTAATCGCCGTCATCAATCTAAGATTTAGGCTAGGGAGTGATGGATCGTGATCTAGCATCAAGATGCCATCAATTTCTTCGAGGGTAAATGGAGTGAAGCTTTCGATTGTTTCCAACATGTTGACTATTTTAGAAGTGAATAAATCTGGATGTGTGCCACCTAAATTTTCTGAAATATGATCGAGTATCTTCCTAAATTCTAGTGCTTCTGTCGCTCCGACCCACCCTTCAATCGAATCCTCCGTCGAGAGCGTGCTATGGAGTTCGATTAGTGCTTCTGTCTTGCTGCGGTGCCATACTCTATTCTCAAGAGGATGGAGATATGGAAATCTGAGCTTTTCAGCGGCGCGGGCAGTTAGAATATGAGTGCATTCATCCAGGACAGGATCTCTTTTGATAGGATTTTGAAGTTGCAGGTCAGCTCCAAGAGCAAAAGTCAGAGAGCCTAGAGTGTGGTGAGGTGAGCGATCGAATGCTGGTACCTCATTTTCTATTAGATCGAGCATCTCCCTTCTTGAAGCCTGATTGGGATGAATGAAGATCATTTTACTACAATTGGGCATCGATATGCTGTTTCTAGCCTGCCTCACTGCTTGTTCATTCACCCATTGGGGCAAAGGCCCGGGTGGGACCTCCTCAACAGTGAGTCTCGATAGGATAGTCATGTCGGATACAGAGAGCATCATCGAGGGTTATTGAACCCGGCGTCGAATTTTCGTGTTAAAGGGGCAATTATCGCGCCCAGAAATATGATTGCGATTACAGAAAGGGGACTCTCGAAAGGTAGTTCCTGAAATAGAGAGGTTTTCGGTGGGTGCTCTACCCAGTCGACGATGAAGACTAGTTCGAGGTCGTCTCCGTCCCATGCAGAAGGAAGTTCAAGATTCATCGAGCCTGTTGAATCTAAGGGCATCGCATCGCGAAGGATGTTGTGGTACACGCCTTGTCCGTTCGCTCCCTCCGGGAAATCGCCTGATGTCTCCTTGATTAACAAGGTGAGGTCGGTGGTAACTGAATCGCACGTGGTCCTACATCTCGATTTCTCTTCTTCCCACTCCCACGACCAATCGAGGATTTGGCCATCCCATGTGATTTCTAAACTCGAATTTTCACTGATTGGGGGGGAGGTGACAAGATTGAGGCTTTCTCGGTATTCTTCGTCCAGAGTCATGCCTACCGAAGGGGTTGATCCAATGTGCATACGCTCTCCGGATACGATAACCGTTGGAGGTGTTCGAGCATTCTCACCAGCAGCAACTGAAGCAGGCCCGTATCTGCTTAGCCACCGCCCCTCAGTGTTGTTGTTACCAAACGGATCTTCAATCTCGAAAAGATGACGATGGAACTTGATTATCTCTACATCCAATTCAGATGTCTCTGATTCAAGGGCGTCCTCAGCAGGTATGCAGGTTTCACACCATGTGGCTGTATAGACTTCAATCAGTATCGGAGCCTCTGAGACTGATGAAGAGGAGGAAGAATGGTTGTTGGCTGAAGTTGATAATATTGCAACAGATCCTCCATCGGAGTCTTCGGTGGCGTCGATCCATGGCATTTCTCCTGAGTTTGACTGACCTGATGAGATTGCAGTCATCGACATGACCGCGAAGAGGATTAGGATGGAGTACGCTCTCACCCTCATCAGAACTAGGTCGCTGACTGCGGATAAGAAGCGTTCGGACCTACGTCAGCTTTGAGAATGCAGAGATGGTCCTTTCAATATCTTCAGGGGTGATGTGAAGATGTGTCACTACCCGGATATTAGATTCGTCTATCGAAAGCACGTCAATGCCATCTTCCGATAATTTCTCAACGATATTTTCTGCATTCTCGCCAGCAGTTTTAATGTAAACCATATTTGTCTCAACCGATTCCATATCTATGGTAAAGCCGTCCATGTCATTGATGGCTTCAGCCAATGTATGGGCGTTGATATGGTCCTCAATGAGGCGTTCAACGTGATTTTCTAGGGCGTATATTCCTGCGGCTGCGATGATTCCTGCTTGGCGCATGCCGCCTCCGAACATCTTCCTCCACCTATGCGCAAGGCTGATGGTTTCATTCGAGCCAACTAAAACAGACCCCACCGGGGACCCAAGGCCTTTCGAGAGGCATATCGAAACCGTATCGAAATCACGGACCATTCTATCTGGAGGGGTTCCTGTGGCGACGACTGCATTGAACATCCTAGCGCCATCCAAGTGAGAGTTACAGTTGTTATCTTTGGCGATCTTGCATATCGAATCCATTGTTTCCTGTGGGTAAATTGCGCCACCTCCGCGGTTAGTGGTGTTCTCAACGCATACTAATGACCCATTTGGGTAGTGGCCAAGGCTTCCATCTCCTTTTCGGATCGAGTTTTTGATATCCTCTGGACGCATTATACCTCGGGCACCCGAGACGAGTGCTATCGAACATCCAGATAATGCTGCATATCCTCCACCTTCGTAGATGTAGATATGGCTGTATCTTTCTGCTACTATCTCATCCCCTGGGCTTGTTTGTGCTCTGATTGATATTGCATTGGACATCGTTCCAGACGGAACGAAAAGAGCGGCATCTTTACCGGTAAGTCTCGCTAATCTATTCTGGAGTTCGATTACAGTAGGGTCGTCTCCCAATACATCATCGCCAACGTCGGCTTCAGCCATTGCTCTCCTCATGCCTGGAGTTGGTTGTGTGACTGTGTCGCTTCTGAGGTCAACTCGGTCACTGGCAGCGTATCTCACGTCACACCGGATTGGCTCGACCAAATAGGATGTTCGTGTGAAAATTATATGGTTTTGAGCTTCCTACAAGGGGGACATGATGATTTATCTCGGTCTTCTCGCGAGGACATGGTGGATAGTGGAAAATCTGTAGCGAAAACTCATTTCTTCCTCTCAGATAACTGCCCTCCCATGGGCATATATGAGACGCTCTACGCTTTCAAAGACAGCTTTGGAGAGTTCATGGGTGCTGAAGGAACGCATCCTTGGTCGCAAGGTTTTCCGCTGACTAGGGCACTTGACAAATTTGGCGGTCCGTCTCTTCCCGATAGCGTCGAAGTAACATGGGAAGATCGATTCTACCCTAAAGCCTGGGGGCACCCCCTGTTGCGAGAATCGATTGTGGAGTACTATAATTCACAATACGGCTCATCAATCACCCCAGATAACGTGATGGTTTTTGCAGGGGGAAGGCCGGGTATTTACACGGTTATGGCATTCCTCAAAGAACATGTAAAAGTAAGGATTGGAAGCATAGAATGGCCAGCTTATCTGGACATACTAACTCAGACGAATACCGCTTACGAAACCGTTGCATATACTAAAGAGAATAATTTCCATCCCAAAAATTCAGATTATTTCGATCGTTCGGGAATTCCTGATGGAGTAGGTTTGATGCCGGTCATCTCAAACCCACAGAATCCATCCGGTCAAACTCGATGGGGTGATGAGTTGAAGGATCTGATAGAGAGGTCTGAAGAGCCCGGAAACGGACTTTTACTTGATGAAGCGTATGAAATGTTTCACTCCCCGTCGGTAAGCGGGATTGAGTTTGTTAGAGACCTTGACTCGAGCAATATATTCCTCGCGGGGGCCTGTACGAAGGGGCTTCAGTCACCGGGTATTCGCGTGGGTTGGATCATTGCAAGCAAGACGAATATCGAGACCATGGCAAACTATTCGAGTTTCGGGATGGGAGGGGTTAGTCATCCTTCACAGCACTATGCCGTCAAGCTCCTTGAGCCGAAGAGAGTTCAGAAGGCGCGCAAGGCGGTAGAGCAGCACTACAATTGGCAACGCGAACGTTATGGAAAGGCATTCGAAGACATGGGTTTGAGCGTTTACACGGGAGATGGGGGTTTCTACCATTGGCTCGAATTGCCTGAAGGTATGACCAGTAGTGAGTTGAATAAACGGCTTTTCAAACACGGAGCGGCCATTCTGTGCGCCAGTGACTGCGATATGGACAGGCCCCACTCAAAAGATCCTGGCTATCAGAGCCCGTATTCTCGGTTCTTCAGATTCTCCTTCGGGCCATTACTGCCGGATTCATATGAGTCAGACGTTGCACTCTTCAGAGAGGTGTATGAGAGGTACAAAGAGGAGTCTGATCACTCTGCAGGCGCGTAAATCATGAATTCGCTCAACGGGGGCGTGTATATGTGGAGGTTTACTAGCTCGGACTCCTGCTCATTAACGACTTGATGGATATCAGGCTCCTCTGCAGCGCATATTTCCCCTGGCGAGTAATGTCTTGTGGAGGTATGTACGGCCTTTCCGAGTTGATCGATCTCGAATATGCGCTCTGTCGATACGCCCTCGAGTATCAAGAATGCGCAATCGCTGCCCTTGTGGTCATGGATCGGGGTTAACTGGCCGGGCCTCCAGCAAATTGCGACAATTTCGTAGTGCTGTGTTCGCTTTATCACATTTCTCTGATATCCATCATGGGTTGATCCTATGCAATCTCTCAAGGCGCTGATTTCGAATTCTTGAGAGGATAATTTCGATTCGAGCTCGCTTAAACCTGGTCTTCTATCGATTGAATCGAGCCATTGAATGATATTTCTGAGGCCTGGGCATCTACTGAGTAGTGTTGTCTGCTGATCCGCATCGATCTGAATCTGCTGAACCACGCCACTCACCAAATGCAACCATATGTTACCGTTCCTATGCTTCAAACCAGCTGCAAATCTGCCGTGAAAGCGTCTATGCTGTCCCTTGGAGCAGGTCCGATACCCATGACCGTCATCGTTCCAGGGGGGATCTCTGTGTGTCCTGCATCCTTGACCAGATGACATACGATACCGACTGATGAAATCGCTCCGTAGAGCCGCTTCATCTCATCGGCGTCCTTGACAGCGACAACGATCTTTCTAGCGCCTTCCTTACGGTATCGTTCAAGAGTCTTTGGAATGACCCGGTCTGCTTTTAGTGCGCATTCCATAACAGCGTGGCCAACCTGTGCTGCGAGTTTTCCCTTGGAAAGATGTAGGTCTTTACGGGTCACTATGACCATTGTGATTTCATCAGTTCGTGACAACTTCGCTCACCGCTCGACCGCTGGACGCTATCTTATGGCGTAACATGAGATGGGAAAAGGGGTTTGCAAGCCAAGCGACGAATGCTACGTTGCCAGCGGCATGATACATGTCGAATACGATGCCATTGGCCAAATATGTCAGTAAGGTCGAGAAGTCGTGATTCAGAAGTATACTTGTGGAAACTATCCAATCGAATGCGAATGCGGAGACTGCTGCTAAGACCATCAGTCTCCCCACGGCTATCCGGCCATCTACGATTAATTTCTCAGCGAAGATCGAGCCGGCCACTCCAACGGTTGCCCATCCAATGACTTGGAATAAAGTCCATGGTCCATGGCCCAAGAAGATCATATTGGTGCTGAGTGCGACAATGCCTGAGACGGCAATCGCCCATGGTGCTCCATAGAATATGCCAACTAGAATTATAGTAACCGTCACTGGTTGGACATTGGGAATTGGGTCCAATAGGATTCTCCCTGCGACGCAGAATAGTGTTATTATTGCTAGAATTGCAAATGGACTAGAGGTCTCCATCCGCCTCTCTGCTCTCAGGATTGCAAGCACCAGTAAAGACAGAATTGTGATGTTGACGATCAAATCTTGCATGGGTGTCAATGCAAAGTTGTGAAAGTCGTACATATCTTCGCCTCTGGTAGATGCTTCATAGTCATTCTTGGAGAAAAGGCAGAAAGGACTTCGAGAATCAAGCGGGAGTGATGATCCAACTTAGATTGGTATCCGAGGTTATCTCAAAGCTTGATGCTCCAACATCAGCCATCTCCCCCTCGTGATAGAAGCCCCAGTAAGTGGACCAGTCTTCAGCTCCAGAAACACCATCGATGGTGTGAACAAATGCACCCATTCCAACGTAATATGTTACATCGATGGTGAAGTTCTCCCTGAGTTGTAGTGCTTCCATGACTCTGTATGCCGTGACATTGGGTGCCACATGAATCGGATCGAATGTGATGCTTCCTTCATCAAGTCTGTCTGCTAAATTCGCTGTCTGATCGCCCTGGCCTACAAAATCCAAAGTTACAACTACTCTCAAATCGCCTATTTCATCCTCAGTAAGCGGATCTGTTTCAGAGGTACATCCAGAAAGAGCGGATGCGGTTACAATCAGGAGTGTGATGGTCAGAGTTAATCTAGAATTGGCAAGCATGGAAACTAAAGACACCAGATCGGGTCTAAGAAGTTAGTTGATAATCCGGTATTCGGAAAATATTATTTCCAAGATTAACCGATTTTCTGTCTCAGAATCTGGCTCACGGCCTTGCCGTCGGCTGCCCCGCCTAGCCTAGCCATTACCACACCCATAAGTGGTCCGATAGATGCTTGGCCTCTGGCTTCGATTAATTCTGCATGTTCTGAAATTACTTCATCCACTACAGATTCAATTGCCATGTTATCGGCTGGTATGAATCCAAGAGTTTCGGCTTGTAGTTCGATCCAGGACATTCGCTCATCGTATGGCGCGTCAAGCAGATTCTTATCAGACGCCATGAGGGCGGAAATAGGGATTACTCCATCTCTTGTTATGACTCCCTCGTCACGTGCCAGAATTGTCTGGAATAGTGCCTTAAAGGGGAATGCGGCTTTCTCGATATTCGCAGCGCTTGATGCCTCACTGAGAGTTTGATCTAGAAGTGCAGTTGCGATAGATTTTGGTGAAATGACAGGAATGTCCGAGTATCCCTCGATTGCCGCCTCGATCAAAAGATCATCAAGTTCTGCACCTAATATGGCCTCTGCCTGAGTTTCTGATAGCCCGGTTTCAGAGAGTCTGGATAACCTCTCTTTGGATGTCATTGGAATGCTATCAACAGCTCTTGTCCATCTTGAGGGGTCGATACCGATCAAAGGGACGTCTGTTTCTGGATACATTCTCGCACCGCCAGGGAGAGGTCGCATTGGCATCGTGGTCCCATCATCCGGTTGGCCTTTCCTGATGACGACGTTCCTAACCTCCTGAGGGATTCTCAGGAAGGCCATTCTTGCACGCTCTGCAACAGCGCCCAATGCCAATTCTGCCTGCCACGAAGGAGCGATACAAATCGCAAACGCATCAGAATTTTCCAATGATAGTCGAGTTCGTATTGAGTCGACATCATCTATTTCGAGACCATAGGCTGGAAGTTCATCAGAGTGTATGATGCCGTGTACTCCGGCTCTTTTAGCCGCGCCTGATAGTTCTCTTCCAAGACGTGGGAGTTGTGCGCCATTTGCATCTCTCTCCTTGGTTCCGAGATGACCTGCGAGACCGGGTAGTGCTAGTACCATTACGCTCGATCCAGTGGACATTGCAGAGGTTATCATCTCTGATTCGACCCCATCCATGATCTCAGAGATATCTTGGACCCTGCCTGGGATGATTCGATGGACATCCTCCCTAATTGACGCCTCCAAAGAAGAGTCATCCATTCTTCTATCACTGCTCAAAAGAGGGAAGTTATGATTGGTTCTGAGGGTGTTTGATAGTCGGTAAAAGTGAATCTGTCGAGCCATTTCTGATCTAATTATCCTGGGTATCCATCCAAGATCTTGACAACCCTTGATCTCAACCCTGTCGCCACAGGCGATACTGACGTTCAGATCTTGTCTGATGCTTCCCAACCCTCTGCGTACACTACGAGTATCCCTAAGCCGCCTACCTAAGAATGAGGAAACCGACTTTGCGTGTTCGGGCGATGCTATGTCTGGTTCAGTTGCTATCTCAACCAGCGGTATCCCGAGACGATCTAGAGAGTAGGTGACTTCGGTTCCCCTATCTGTAGTTTCTTCCCCCAATCTTCTTGCAGAGTCTTCTTCGAGGCAGATTACCGAGATTCCTATTTCGACGTCATCGACCTCGAATCTTCCCCCTGTGGCGATTAGACTGGTTCTCTGAAAACCACTTGTGTTGGATCCGTCTACAACGGTTTTTCGCATTGTTTGAATGTTTTTTACGGGCGCGGCGTTGAACATTGCTGAAATGTGTAAAGTTGTATCTAGAGCGTCGGGATCAATCTGGAGAGGCGGGGCCTCGTCAAGTTCTATAAGTCCTGAATTGGGTGTCTGGAGGTATGTGAATGACCTATTCCTCATCTCTTCAAATCGAGCGGCTACATCTATTATGCCGGACTCTCCACGAGCTGCACGAAGACGTCTCTTGGCGGTCGCTCGAGGAGGGTTCTGAATTTGGTCTTCGGTTCCGTCATAGAGAACACCTGGTTGACGAGAGTGTAGTTTCCCGGAAGAGAGTTGCTGATGTATCTCAATACCGCACATGAAGCCCAACGAAATGGGGTCTAGAGAGTCCGGGTCACGGATATCGCCAATGGGCTCGCTCTCCGACATGATGAGATCGAAGCACCGATTGCTCATAGGGTCAGCGGAATCAATCAGGCCCATTCGTACGTTCCCGTTTGTGGTTCGTATATGGCACCAGTCGTGGACAATCTACTGATCACACTTCTAACTGTAGAGTCTGATATTCCTTTTATCAGAGCCGCATCTATGATTTGGCTCATTTTCATACGCCCTTCGTTCGCATCGGATATCTCTTGCATGATTATTCTGACAAGGCTACTCTGCTTTTGCTTACTCATTCCAGTTTGGAACTCAGCTTCATCCCTGATGTTGGCTTCATCCCTCCAGTGCATGAATATGGCCTTGGCAACCTCAGCATCCACTACCGTCGCAGTTTGGCGGAGGTGTATCCTTGCATGGGCTTCTGTGAGGCGCATTAGAGCTTCGAGGGCTCTCGCAGTGACTGGTACCTCTGTTATCTCAGACTTATCCGATTGACTGATTCCATAATCGGAGCCTCTGGGATTATTCTGATTCCTGTTAAATGAATTTCTTGTTTTGATGTAATACTTAACCAGAAGATTCTTTGCTTCATCATCGAGAGATGGATGAATATTTCGCTTTGCGTAAGCCACATATTTTCTCAGGAAGTTTGTCGTCAGGTGTTGTTTCTGGTCGTGTCCTATATCCATTATTTCTTCTGAGTCGGGAATGGGCTCGCTGCCCATCTTGTCTTCAATCTGAAGTTCGCTGACCCCTGAGGTCCTATTTTGGAGGATATGCCGTGCTATCTTTTCATCCAAACCCGGTTCTGGAGTGTCTTGAAGGAGCCATATCAAATCGAATCTCGAGGCCAGAGGTGTTTCCAGGCCGGTTTCTTTGAATGACTGCATTATACTCGCATTTGCTGATAGGGGGTCGAATCTTCCTGATTCTGGATTGGCTGCCGCGAGTACGGCGCATCGCGAGTTGAGTGTGGCTGTGATACCTCCTTTGGCGACTCTAATTTTCTGCTGCTCCATGGCCGGATGTATCGCACTTGTATCCTGCTTGCTTATTTTATCGAATTCATCAATGGCAGCAAGGCCCCTATCGGATAGGGGAAGCACGCCCGCTTCAAGTGCGAATCTCCCATCCGAAAAACCATCCTTCACAGCCGCTGCGGTCAGACCAGCAGCGGAAACTGACCCCCCCGATGTGAATTTTCCTCTTGGTGAGAGGTTTGACATGTAAGTGAGCAATTGAGATTTTGCAACCCCTGGATCCCCCATCAAGAGAATATGGATATCCCCCCTAGACCTGGTTCCGTCGCTCGAAACTCGAGCCACCCCTCCGAAAAGCTGCAGTGCAAGAGATCGCTTTACCCATCTTAGAACCGGTGTGGGGAATATGGATGGTGCGATTGAATCTACGAGGAGGTTTATCAGATCGTTGCTATTCCCATATTCCTTGACGAGTTTCTTGATTTTTTCTTCTTCTTCATCGTCGATGATTATCTCTGTAAAGGGTGTCGTCTCTGCCTCTACGCTCACCATCGAGTAAAATATCTCGAAAAGTGGTGTTTTCCTGGAGCCCTTTCTCTCCGAATGCATCTGCGGGATCATGTTCGCTATGATTCTGGTCCCAGGGAGGACGCTGTTAACCAGGTCGCCCTCGAGAATCACCATTCCCGTACTCGGTTGCGCGCCGCTCGGTACGCGTTCAGGGATCTCCTGAATCTCGATCTTCTGATTGTCCACGAGGGAGCACTTCTCCTTCATCAGAGTGAATTTTACTCGGCCTTTGCGCTCTCCGCAGCCTTCGCATTGTAGCGGCTCCTCAAGTTCCGTGTGATCGTGCTGTATGATCTCAGTCTCGTAATCACACGAACATTGGAAGACAGAACGGTGGATTCGAGGTTTGATCTCACTCACCTTGGTCACCGAGACTTCTGAACTGATGAGCTTCTGAACATCGACGTGACCAATCCTCCTCAAATCTCTCCGACTATCGAGTGGTAGGAGATCGATTCTGATGAATGGTTCGATATCTTGGGCTCCCATCTCGATGCAATATGTCTTGAGAGCAGCAGACCCCTCTCTCAAGATGTGGGTCGGCTGATCGAGGAGCATATCTGCAAAATCTGGATCGAAGGTCTGAATTTGATGAAAAGAAAGTTCCATTTTATCAGCTTGGCCCGAGACTATTCTCTGAACCTCATCGGCCATTGTCTCTTCCAGAAATGACTTCCATCTCGGTCTTGCGTCTGGGGCGAGCATCGTCATGGCATTTCCTCAGTCGGTCTACCGTGGTCATGAGAGGGGGCCTATCAAGAAACCGGAGGGCTTCGTACCCCCCCTTTCTTCCAGTGGAGAAAACAGTGGTCTTTCATCTGCCTGATACCTTCTATTGCAATAATTTTGGATAATCTCCGACGTGGTAACCTTGAGAGACCGATTGGACCAAGGAGTGCCATGGAACACACACGTTCAGGAAGTGATATCCTCGTTCGGCTCGACCCAGGGGAGGAAGTCCACACTGCTCTAAAACAACTAGCAAATGATCTTGCGTTTGATGCTGCTGCCATTACAAGCGGTATTGGTCGGACCCGTGATAATCAGTATGGTTACATGAATGAAGAAGGCGTCTACCAAAAACGGCCGTTGGATCCTCCCTCTGAGTTGGTGAGCCTTTCAGGCAATATTGCTCGTACGCAGGAAGGGGAGCCTTTCACCCACATTCACTGCTGTTGGTCGGACGACGAGAATAATGTTCATGCTGGCCATCTTTTTCAGGCGACAGTCCACGTTGTGGCGGAAATTCACATCAGAGTCATGGATCATGCGTTGATGACGCGTTGTCCTCTCGCTGATTTTGAGTTACTTGGCCTGAAATTTGAATAGAGAAATACAGTGAGATGGCAGTGATGAGAGTCCTATTTGCCCACGGCCTGTGGAGTGCTCCTGGTGGTTCGAAACCTGCCTACATGAAAGAAGTCCTGGGGTGGGATGTTTTCTGTCCGGACATGCGCAGGAATGGTTGGAGTATTTCCGCCCAGACCCTTACCATACGTCAAGAGTTGGAATCTTCCGACGCTTTCGATGTCCTGATTGGTTCGTCCTTCGGAGCGCTTGCGATTGCCAATGCAGTCGAAGAATATGAAGGCGATTTTCGTCTTATTCTATTGGCACCGGCTTTCGGGGTGTATGACACACTGGCCTCGCAAATCGGGGATTCGTCAATGGAAACATGGAGGGAGGACGGAATTAGGTCGTTCGCCCCGCCAGATTGGGAGGAGGAGGTGCTACTCCCGTGGTCATTTATGGAAGACGCGCTGTCATGCGGATGGCCTGTACTTCAGCACAGAACTGCTATCCTACATGGTAGGGGCGACGAGGTGGTTCCTGTGGAAAACTCATACAGAGCAAGTAGAATCTCCGAAACAACCGATTTGATGGAAGTGGATGACGGACACAGGCTTGCAGAGAGCCTGGACATGCTGCAAGGGCTGGTTTCCATGGTTCTAGCATGATCAGTCATCATGGGTGCCTAGGAAGTACTGGCCGATTTCAGGATCTGTTAGAATGTGGTCTGCATCGCCTGTGTGGACTACCTTGCCGTTTGACATGATGTACCCCCTGTCCGATCTCGAGAGGCTTAGTCTTGCATTCTGCTCGACTATCAAGACAGTGATGCCTTGCTCTCTGAGAGCATCGATCCTCTCTATGATCTGTTGCTGATAAAGAGGTGAAAGAGCAGCTGTGGGCTCATCCAAAAGGAGGAAGTTTGGATCTGATATCAGAGCTCTTGAGATTGCGAGCATTTGACGTTCTCCGCCTGATAGCGATGCTGCTAGATCATGCTCTCGAGAACGAAGATCGGGGAACATATCTAGTGCTCTCTCGATTCTTTGACTGAGGATGTTTGCTGAGAGGGAGTTTCCGCCCATCTGGAGGTTTTCCTCGACTGAGAGGGAGGGGAATACGTTGTTCACTTGTGGCACGTAAGCGATGCCCATGTTCACGAGTTGGTCTGTTCGTATCCCTGAAACGCTCTTCCCCCTGTAGTTGACCTGTCCGTCGTAATAGTCGGCTATTCCGAATATGGCCTTGATGAACGTGGATTTTCCGCACCCATTTGGGCCGATTATTGTGACAAACTCTCCTTCATCGATGTGTAGGTCTATGCCATACAATATCTGTACAGAACCGTATCCTCCCGTGAGTCCTTTTACGTCTAGAACTCGTGTCATTCCTTTTCGCCTCCGTCGTGGCCATCAGAGCCGAGGTATGCCTCTATGACATCTCGATTCGAACGTACTTCATCGGGTGTTCCTACCATTAGTATCTCACCCTCATTCATGACGACTATCCTATCTACGCCTTGTCTCAGGATGAAATCCATGTTATGCTCGATTATCAGTACGGATATTCCGGTCTCGGAGACGATGTTTCGGAGATTGGAGAATATCTTCATCGCGAGGGGTCCTGCGACGCCTGCTACTGGCTCGTCAAGTAAGAGGAGTTGTGGGTCGCCCATCATGGAACGGCCGATGTCAACGAGTTTGCTTTGTCCGCCTGAAAGTTCACTTGCAAGGTTATGGGCCATATGCGGGACTTCGAGTTGATCGAGTACTGCATATGCCCTCTCCAGCCTCTGCATCTCTGATGGGTGGGTGCGTCCGGAACGCACAACATCGAAGAAACCGGGGGAGAACTGGTTTCTTGGAGGTACCAGAAGATTCTCGATGACGGTCATTTCACGCCACAGTCTCGTGTGCTGGAATGTCCTCGTCATCCCGAGATTTTGGATCTGGTCCGGTCGCATAGTTGAGACGTCTGTCCCGAAAATCTCCACAGTGCCAGCAGTTTGCTGAAGGAGTCCGCTTATGCAGTTGAACGTTGTTGATTTGCCACATCCGTTTGGGCCGATTAAACCGATGAATTCTCCCTCTTGAACCTCGAATGATACTTCCTTTACAGCTACGAGACCCCCGAATTCTTTCCTGAGTCCATCAACGCGGAGTGCAGGCGGCTTCATTGGAGGTCTCCTCCTTCTGGTCGCTCTGGACGATATGGCACTTCAGGCAACAGACCCTTCTCATTGTACTTCAGAGAAACCACAATGATGAGTCCGATGATTAGGACCTTGACATAAGCGAGGTTTACTTGTATGTCGGTTCTGAATACTTCATCGATTGACCGCTGATGGAGGAGCCACACCATCAATAGGAACACAGATGCCATCCAGCCCGCCGATTCGGCTACCGCCTTTCGCTTGAAGACATATGCGAGGACCATGATCACAATCATCAGGAGCGCGGCTTGCATTGGTTCGGTTACGAGCCATGCGAAGACCGTGTCAATGGCCACGGCCAATTCGTGAAGCGGCTGACTCGCGCTTGACTGGGCGGCGACGAGCCTGTTGATCACGAACTCATTGAGAGTGATTATCAACGCGCCTATCAGCATGCCTCTATTGTTTCCAGCACCACCTATGACGAATGCGGCCCAGACCAGGAACGTTGTCCTAGAGGGTTGCATGAAAGATGGCTGAAGCGAGCCCAGATACCATGCGAACAACGCGCCGGCAAAGGCTGCGATAGCTGCTGAAACGGCAAGAGCGGCGGCCTTGTGGGTCATGACGTCGTGTCCATGGTGCTGCGCAACGTCTTCATCCTCCCTTATTGAGCGGAGGATTCTGCCCCATGGTGAAGAGTACAGCATTGAGAGCGCTCGCCAAACGATCATGACGCAGATGAGCCCCATTATGGCCAGGAGAAGATAGTATGGAGCGGGCTGGCCGAAACCGAGTGCTTCGCCAATCGTTCTCGCGGCGCTATCAATGGCCTCGTTGTTCTTGCAGTCAAAGGGGGATAGTTCCAGACCATTCTCATCGGATTGTTTACTCCTCCCGCAGAACCACCAGGCCTCAAGAGGCTTAGGGAATCTTTGAACGCCTATCGCTCCCTGTGTCGTACCCGTCTTGAGGAGCGGTTCTCCTGAGAGTAAGATCCTGACTACCTCTCCGAGTGAGATCGTTATCACGGCGAAATAATCACCTCTGAGACGTGCCGTTGGATAGGCAAGCAGCCAACCAGAAATAGCGGCTACTAGCATGCTGAAGAGAAGTGCGGGAATGATGGGCCACCCATATCCAGCGACGTCGCTGGGAGCAGTCAGAACACCGACCCCGATGGCGCCTATTGATACAAAGAAAATCACTCCGAAGTTCAACAAGCCAGTGTAACCGGTTGAGAGATTCAGTGAAAGGGACATTATGAGGTATATTGAGAGGAACGTGACGAGGTTCGATACTTGAAGGGTCTTGGAGAACATGAAGTTTGAGGCTGGGTCGACAGGAAGCCAGACTACGAAAAGCAGCAGTAGTGCCAGAAGAAGTCTGAAAGCGGCTTTCGAGCCTGATTCTGTTCTTCGCCCCTCGCCTATTCCCGCCTTTTGAAGGATCCAGTCACCTTTCTTCCTCAATCTCCCAGAGAGGGATGTTGTTCGAATTGTCAGCCAAGAATGAGCATTAGCCCGGAATAATTCGATTTTTTCTTTCATATTCCTTGAAATGGTTCGATCTGAGTGTTTATCTGGGGATCCTGAGATTCTTGATAGGATTGAATGGTACTTTACCTTGAATGGGTGGATCGGATCTTTGTATCGATCTTTGAGAATCAAGTATGATTCGTATATGCAGAATATCCAGACCAGCAAGGGTATCCACGGCCATAGTACGTCGCCTATTGTGCCGATAACGGATATGAAAGCCTGCTCGGATTCAATCAGGGCTACCCAACTGGAAGCAATATCGGGATCGACCCCCTCAGGCACAGCGACGGGGCCTGACGGATAGGAATGGGTGCGTATGAATGAAGTTGCTTTACCTATGAAGAATGCAGAGCTTGTGACTAGCAGCGTGCTGATGCCCCTGCCGCTCCTGCGTTGATGGAAATGGTGTGCTCCAAGAGGTCCCATTAGCAATCCCAAAGCGGCTGAATAGCGGCGATCGGGTATCTTGGGAGATTTCGCTCGCTCACGGAGCCGCTCTATCTTCCAGCGATCGTATGCGTCCCCTATGCCCTTTGGAATGATGAGCAATATAGCGATTATGATCGCATATGGCATTACTTCGGCGAGAGCGCTGTAACCGGATCGGCCTATTGGATTGCCGATTCCAATCAGGACTGGCCCTGAAACTGCGCGTACGAAACCGATGATCAGTGCTGCTGCGATAGCACCGGGCAAGGAGCCGATTGTTCCGAGGACTATGACCGCAAAGGAGGGCAACAGGAGGGAAAATGCCGTGATTGGTTTGAAGAGCAGGGTGATACCGAAAATCCCCCCGCCGATACCGGATATACCTGCGGACAGGAATGCGCTTGTCATGTGGACCTTCTCGACATTGATTCCGCTGCTAGCAGCGAGTTCCGGGTTATCTGCTACGGCCCTCATCCTTCGACCAAGGCGGGTACGTGTCAGGATCGCGAGTAGAATGAATACTGTGGCGAAGCTTACGATTGGCAAGAATGCGTTGTTGTATGCATAGTTTGTCGTTTGTGCCACGCCTTCACAGGTCGTGGTGACGATGTCGACAGCGGGTATGGAATTCATTTCCGCGCAGTCGATTGATGTGTAGACTTGATCTGATTCCAGTTGCCTCTTTCCGAGATTGAAACGGGTCAAAATCGTGGGAAACTCGAATGCCTGACTTCCTCGCATCCAATCGGCATCTGGTACGAATCGTTGAGTGGAGCCCCCGAATCTGAGATACGTTAGAGCTCTCAGAACGAGAGCCACACCCAGAGATGCGATCATCATAACATCAGGAGAGGCCTTACGATCCCTGAAGCCCCGATAGACGAGTCGATCGATGATGACGCCCGCTATTCCCGTGAGGACGAATGCCCCGAATAACATCCAGAGGAATAAGGTCCACGAGAGATGCCCGTCAGAGGGGATTTCATTCAGCGGGAAGAACCAATTTGTCCACATCAGGGCTACGCCGACGTACATTCCGATCATGAAGAACTCTGATTGTGCGAAGTTCCCATACCTCTGTACGCTGTATGTCAGAGTAAGGCCGACTGCGATTGAGAGGTATGTCGAAGACCATGTCAGTGTGTTTGTTCCAAGGGATGCCACATCGATTAGCACTGATGCAGAGGTATCGAGGCCCAGAAGTAGAATGTGCAGAGTGAGCAGGACATAGAAGAATAGGAGGATGGGGGATGTGGCGATAATCGAAGAGCGAATCCAGCCTGGCTGCATATCTTCGAATGTGATTTTGATCAAACCGAAGCCCACGCAGATTAAGGTGAATGTCTGAAGCAGCCATACGAGGTCAGTGGGCAGACTGTCGAGGAGGAGGATGTCCACGACGTTCAAGACGCCCACTTGACTGAGGAGGCCGAGAGTCGATTCGATGAAGAAGAAGGCTGCGATGACGAAGCGGCGCTTCCACCTCTCTAGTTGCGACCATTGGTTGCGATAATCTCCAAGCGCCGTCATGCTTCATCCCCGATATGTGACTTCTAGTGCATAAAGCCGATGGCATCGGCCGAAAGAATAGGTGTGAGGCGCCGCGGCGGGCCTGATAGCCCACCACGGCGCGTTACGTCACTCTGAGGTCTTATCGATCTCAGTTTCAGGCAGTTGCGACGCCGCCTTCGGCAGTCCAGTACTTCGAGCAGGTGTACTGGTCGACGCCGTCATACGAGCAGATGTCGTATCCGTTGCCGCCGATGTCACCGTTGTCGAGGAAGTTGATGACGCCGGAGGAACCCGCGTATCCGCTGCCTGTTGCCATGATTGAAGCGTCAGCATCGTCCATGTTGCTCACAGCAGCCATGCCGACCATCATGACACCGTCGTAGGTGGTCAGGTCGTATGCCTTGATACCGCCGGATGGGGCGTTTGCATCGTAGCGAGCACTGAAGTCGCCGGCGCTTGATCCAGCGCGTGGCTGGGTGACGGTCATGCCGTTGAGCAGTGAGTCGTCCTCCATCTCAGAGTACATTCCCTCTCCAGCAGGGCCGTCCCCGCCGAAGATGTGTCCGTCCCACCCTGCGTCGGCGAGGGCCTCGATGATGAGGGCCGCGTCAGCGATGTAGGACGATAGGTAGACAGCCGTGCAAGTTGCGTCAGCCGCCATCGTGTTGGCGATTGCCGAGAAGTCGGTGTCCGTCTCTGCGTAGTCGTAGCGACCGACGTCGCATAGCTTGTCGGATCCCCATGCGTCGACGACTGCGTCAGCGAGACCAGCGCCGTAGTCGTTGGTCATGCCGAAGACTGCAAGAGCGCCTTCTGCGACTCCTGCGTCAGTCATCATGTCAGCGCCGGCTGGACCCTGGATAGCGTCGCTTGGCACGTTCCTGTAGAACATTGGGTATGCTGATGCGTCCGATAGACCTGGGTTGGTGCTTGCGTAGGAAATCATTGGGATTCCTGCAGCGGAAAGCACTCCGTTAGCGGCCATCGAGGCCCCGGAGCAAGCTGCGCCCACAACAGCGTAGACACCGGAGTCGACCAAGGTCTGAGCAGCGGGGCCGGCAACAGCACCGTCGCATCCGGAGTCCTGCTCTATCAACTCGAAGTTGTAGTCAGGGTACATTTCTTCTAGATCAGCAATTGCCTGATCCGCGCTCCACTTGAACACTGGAGCGTTTGGCTCAAGTGGTCCAGTGATCGGGTTCAGGAAACCGATCTTCACAGTCGTTGTTTCGTCGTCGTCGTCTCCACCGAGGCAGCCTGCGAAAGCAGCTGCAAGCATGCTCAGTGTCATCATTGTTGCAATTAACTTCATTGTTTTCATAGCGTGTACACGCTCCTAGCAGCATTTTGAGCACCGAGTTTCTATTTAGTACCTATGCCGGTAAATAATTAATATAAAATTTCAACAAATTACTATTTTCCCTATAATCAAACATCGTACCAAGATATATCATTTTATTAAATGTCGATTAAAAAAAAATCGACTATTTAGAGGTGCAATCAATAACCTGCAATCCACGCACAGGATATAATGAGTAGTAAAAACGGCCTGGATTACTCTTCATCCGGAGTGGACATAGATGCTGAAACAAAAGCTGTTTCGGCGCTTATTGACACTCTTGGTGCTTCGACAAGGAAAAAGGGGACGAAGGGGGCTCCCGTGATTCTGGACAGGGGATTTGGAGGATTGCTGGAATTCGGCGACAAATGGCTTGCAATGGCAACAGACGGCGTAGGGTCAAAACTTCAGATCGCAAACGCCATGGGGCGTTACCAAGGAGTTGGTATAGACTGCGTAGCAATGAATGTGAATGATTTGCTTTGTGTCGGGGCTGAGCCGATTGGATTTGTCGATTACATTGCAGTTCCTTCTCCTGATGAAATGGTGCATCAGTCGATAGGTGGGTCTCTATCTGAAGCGTGTGTGAGAGCTAATGTGACTCTTGCAGGGGGCGAGACTGCAACGCTCCCAGGAATCGTGAGTGAGTTGGATCTCTCAGGGACAGCATTGGGTTGGTTGCCTGCAGGAGAGGCTGTAACTGGAAGAAATGCAACTCCAGGGGATGTATTGATTGGTATTCCAAGTAGTGGGATTCATTCGAATGGATATTCTCTGGTAAGGGGGGTGCTCTCAAAATCGAATGCTGATTTGTTAAAGCCGGCGCCATTCGATCCTACACACCCCTATCGAGAAATAGAGAATGACATGGGAGATCTCGGGAGCGTTTTGCTCAACCCGACGAGAATCTATGTTGATCCTGTCGTCGATCTTCTATTCGGGGAAGATGCCCCATGTTTGAGGGATGATATACATGGAATCGCCCATATAACCGGCGGCGGGTTGTCCAACTTGCTCAGACTAAACGATTCTGTAGGTTTTGAAATAGACAACCCGCTCGATCCTCAGCCTGAATTCGGATGGATACAGAGGGAAGGAGGAGTGACTCCATGGGAGATGCACAGAGTGTTCAATATGGGGATGGGGGTTGTATTGATTGTCGACAATGATTCTGCTGAAGATGTGGAAAAATGGGTCTGTGGAAGAATTCCTGGATCACGAAAGATCGGTTACGTGGTGGACGGAGCAGGCGTCCATCATTCTCCTCTTGATTTGATGTATACTGAATACTAACTGAATCGCGCAGTCCATATGAATCTGGGGCCGCCGGTAGAACATGGACCCCGAAGGCTGGCCGGGCGTTGTATACCATGAAGGGGGTATAGGACATAGGTTGCCTACAGAAGTTGACAGGGGTCGAAAAGGGCCTGCTGGCAAATATGGTCCTGGATTCCTAAATCCGGCCATGGCAGGGAACCGGACGAGGAGTGTTCTGATGCTCGAGCATCTCGGAAAGACAGTATTAGGGGATGTTAAGAAAATACAAATTTTGGATGCTCTGTGTGCGACGGGTATTCGGACTAGAAGATGGTTAAGGGAAGCTTCTGATAGTGTCTCTAATCGATTGAGCGTTAAAATGTGCGACATGGACGAAGAAGCTCTTGAATGGGCGAGGTTGAATCTTGAAAATGACAAGCTCAGCGAGAATGTCGAAATTATACAAGGAGATGCTCGGAAGGAAATCCTCAGACAGGGATGGCATTGGATTGATCTGGATCCTTATGGATCGCCAGTACCTTTTCTAGACTTGGCAATGCAGGCTACAGCGCGTAAATCGGTGATTTCAATCAGCGCCACGGATACGGCTGCTCTAAGCGGGTCATCTCCCGGGCCATTGAGACGTCGTTATGGGGCCCGAGTGCACATGGATAGGCTCAAGCACGACAGTGGATTGAGGGTCCTGTTGGCTTCAGCGGCAAAGGCTGCAGCTAGGCATGATAGGGTAATTAGACCCCTTCTCAGCGTGTGGGACTCACACCATCTCAGAATTACAATACTAGTAGAGCGCTCAAAAATGGGTGCGAATGCCGTCGAAGAAAATCTGGGTTGGAGGGTAGCCTCGCCTGATGATTCGGTCGTCGAATCAGCCATTCAAGCAGGTTTGCTTCCAGAACATGACTCTGGGTCTAGACCGATGCATGTAATGCTGCCCATGAATGCGTATCCTGATCTGAATGCTGGGGTATCTGGACCTTTGTGGACTGGGCCTATCGGTGATTCAGGACTTATGGCTAGTATGAGTGAGGCCGCAGCAGAAGAGATCTGCAAGGACGGTGACTCAGATGGGGACCCTGGGGAAATCAAGAGGGCTAGACAAGCTGTGAGAAGGATATGCGATGAGAGCAAGGCCATTCACGGGAGTCATCTTGTGGTCACAGATGCGTTACCAAGTTTCGTTGGCGAGGGGGATCCTCCCAGCCCTTCGAAGATGGCTGAGGCCTTGCGTGAGGAAGGTTTCTGCGCTGAGGTTTCGAGGTATGCGGAGCCTTCCTTCAGAACAGATGCGCCCTGGTCATTCGTATTACAGGCTTTCAGGCGTCTTCATTGAGTTACTCATCCGCCAATGAATGACATCTCAATTCTATTGGAGGCAGTTACCTGTTCAGATCTCAACTCTGAATAGCGATCTTCCCGATTTCCCCAAGTCATCTCAATTGCTTCAGCTATTTCCACGTCCGTTAATCCGTCCCTCATCATCGTCAGAAGATCTGTCCCTTTACTTGAGAAGAGGCATGTGAAGAGTCTTCCGTCCGCCGAAAGTCGCGCTCGGGTACAGTCGCCACAGAAAGGTTCTGTGACGCTTGAAATGATTCCTACCTCTCCTCCTTTGGCTAATCTATACCTCTTGGCTACGTCGCTTTTCTTATCTGGCGCAATCTGTTCATTGATTCCGATTATGGCCCTTATCTCTTCGGCGGTTACTACTTCCCCCATACTCCATCCATTAGTGGTCCCAACATCCATGTATTCTATGAAACGGATGGCGATATTCCTATTAGAAAATCTCTCAACTAAGTCCAGTATCTCGTCTTCATTCAAATTCTTCTTGACGACGGTGTTAATCTTAATCGGACCCAAGCCCACTGATTCGGCAGCTTCTATTCCTGCTATCACAGAAGCAACCGTATGGCCGGAGTCAGTTATCGAAGCGAATGTAGATTCATCAATTGCATCAAGGCTTACAGTCACTCGATCGAGCCCTGCTGCAGATAGAGCAGGTGCATGTCTTGGGAGTAGGACCCCGTTTGTGGTCATGGCTATCTCCACATCCCTCATTGAAAGCATGGATACGAGATCTGCCAGATTTTTACGAAGAAGTGGCTCGCCGCCTGTCAGGCGAATTTTCTCCACCCCGAGATCGATGAATATGCCTGCAAGCCTATCGATCTCCTCGAATGACATTATTCCACCCCTCTCCAAAAAGGGGAAATCGTTGCCAAAGACCTCTCTCGGCATGCAGTATCTGCATCTGAAATTGCACCGGTCGGTGACTGATATTCTCAAATCTTTGAGATGTCGACCAAACCGATCTGATGGTCCCCCCCTCATGCAATCAGCGTCCAAGTTATAGGGCATAGAGTTCGGGGTTAGAAAAGCAATTATTCGCGAAGATCGAATCGTTCAATGCTCCCATTCTGAGAAATTCGTTTGTCGAGAATTGGTCTGAAAAACAGATGGCTGCCAACCGATCGAACAGTGAAGGTCCGCCACAGCTCTTGCTGCGCTATCCAAAGCACCTCCGGCAGTACCAATTGGGCTTCCGAATGCGTCTCCAAGTATACTAATGGGACCTTGATGAATGACTTTTTTAGGTCCATCGATTGGACGGCTGTACCTCCACAAATGAGCAGACCAACCGTCAGGATTTATGTCGAGAGTTGTGGCTACATGTGCAGCCATGCTTGGCAAACTTCGTTCCAGATCTGTATTGCAGATAGCACCATCAATACGGACTTCAAGAGTTTCTCGATCAATGCCTTTACGGGTTAAAATCCACCCTTTTGGGGCTTTGGTTATACTGGTCGAGCAAGGACCCCATGCTACCCAACACGATTCACTTCGACCACATAATTCGATGGATGTGGTTTTGGTCAATGCCTTAGATTGCTCGAGAGGAACAGCAACGATGACGTGGTCGTGATATGCTTCCAACGGTCCTTCTGGGGTCGTAATTTGCAGTCGGGCCCGGTTTGGTTCCACTTCGACGTCATCTACACGGTGGTGTTGACGGAAGAGGAGCCCCTTCCCAAGATATTCCAGAAGATGAGGGAGGGTAGACTCTGGATTTTCTCCGTCTGCCTCTAGAAATCCTCGGTCTATCCAATCTTGCACGTGACGCTTGGCCCAATTCGGCCAACTGTCGATTTTAGGTGCACCGATTTGGAATGGTGTGCCATCTCCTGCTCTCCGATCTGATAGGCGCCCACTGGCCCTCTGGCCTTTATCATAAACAATGACATCATGGCCAAGATCGCTGAGTAATCGGGCTGTAAACCGCCCCGATAGGCCGCCTCCTACGATACCGATGTTGAGTTTTCGGCCTCCGGTTGGTGCTTCGGTCCATGCCTTGTAGCGTTCAATGTCGAGTCGTGCTGCGTGATCTCGGGAATCGCGTCGACGGACTCGGCCCATACGCAGGTCCGGTGGGTCGAAAGGGCGGTCGAAGAGTCCGAAGCACCACATCACCCCCGCGATTGAATTGGGGTTTCTTCCGTCCAAGGCATACCGATCGTTGAGATCTTGAGTGAGACGCATGGCCGTCTCAGGATCGTCGACCCAATGTACCGTACCCTTACCCCATGTCATGCGGACGTTGTTGTGCATAATGCCATGGCGAACCATCCCGACTTGAGCTGCATCCCAGAGTGCGTCGTTACTTTTGCCTCGCTCTATATCCATCTTGAAGAGGGGGTCTTGGGCCGGGGTCGAATTTTTCCATGTATCACGTGCCCAACTAGGTAGATGTCCCCATTCTGATGGTTGATCAGTAGCGTGTGAGTGATGGTAGGCATGCTCCCGAAAAACTAACATTTCATCGAGGAATTTCTCAGCTCCTTTTGTGCCTGACTCTGCGGCATCGCGGACGAGCCGCGTCGCTGCTATCATACCGTGGTGCAGCCATGGCGATATTCCACTGACGCCGTTCCGCATAGCCGCATTATTTCGTGTGCGATGATAGCGGCTCAAGCCGTTCTCAAGGTAAGCGTTCCATCGCGCTAAACCAGCAGAAGCACCGCCCACCATGTCAGTCACCGGAACAACCGTTGGGTCAATTTGACAAGTTGATAACAAGCTGCGTGCACCATCCTTGTTGAGTTCGATGGACGCTTCCACGGGAGTGAATGGTGGTGTCCATATCTCAGGCAAGGGAATGATTTCCTGGTTAGAGATTGGCCACGGTCGTGTCATGCGCCGCTTCATTTCCCTCTTGGTAGCGTCTCGGAATCGAAAGGGCCTGTCGCAAGTGCGGCCAAACACGGGACGAGGCAATACACAGTGGGCATCCACCTCAATGACAGTGCGTATACGTGCCACCGAATTCGTCCAATCTGACCATGGGGAGAGATCTACGAGATCAGTGACTATGACTGCCGCTTCATCAGCAAGTTGTAGCAGATATGGTTCACGGTGGCCGTCTCGTGCTACATGTAGTACGTGCTTGACGCCTATTTCTTTTGCACGCAGTGCAACGTCAGCAGCACCTTCCAACAAAAAGCGATGGTGCCGGTAAGACGCATGCGGGTATCTCTCATCGATTCCCTGGTAGATTAGAAGCGGTAATCCGAGCTTCTTTGCAATCGTGCGGGCGACGTCAAAGGTCGGATTCTCATCCAACCGCAATGCAGCACGCATCCAGTGAACTACAATACTGGGTGATTCTGATACTGGGCCTTCATGAGTCAGGCATCGCTCATCAAGATGGGGCGGCAGGTGAATATCCATCATATGGAAAATTGTAATCGGGAATATCTTTTGAATAGCCGTTCTTTGCCGCGATGCTCATATTTTTCCCTTGCTTGTCAGTAAAAGTATGAATCCAACCTCATTTTTGACGTCCCTCCCACCAATTTCAGCTTCCATGATATCATAGCGGGAGAAGGCGATATTGGACGTAGGTTCAAGTTGGTGTGCCTTCAGGGATTTATCATGCTGACCATTAGCGACAAGGCTCATGAGATGCTTCTCCATTACTCGGCACAGGCGGAAGAAGGCGATTCTCTGGCTCTTCGAATCGAAATAGTAGGGAGGGGGCCCAAGGGGTTTCAATACGATCTCCAGTTTATTGACATCGATGATGCAAGTGATGACGATGTTGCGCAAGAGGCTCGTGGATTTCAAATTCGGATTGCAGTACGGAGCGCGAAATACTTGGATGGTGCGACTTTGGATTTCAAAGAGACTCTGATGGGCGGGGGCTTTTCCTTTGAAAATCCAAATCCACTGTGGATTGATGATCTGTCTCAAAGGGTTGCAGAAGTGATTGACAAGAACGTGAATCCGGCCGTAGCATCGCATGGAGGCCATGTGGACTTGGTCGGTGTAGATGAGAAGAAGGCAATAATCGCATTCGGAGGTGGCTGTCAGGGATGTGGGATGGCTGATGTCACACTGAAGCAAGGGGTTGAGGTCATGATCATGGATAATGTTCCGGAAATAATTGAGGTCATTGATGCGACGGATCACGCCGCGGGTGCTAACCCATTCTATTGATTTCAGTTTCAATAGACCATGCTTATTTCATCGTCATCTGGCTTGTTACTAGGAGCTGGAAGGGCGGAGGCCTGGGCTCTCTCGAAGACCTCTCTTACTCTATTCTCGATTTCTCTAGCATCATCTAGTAGGGTCTGCACGGGGATTTCGATATCCATTAGATCGCAAAGTGCTTCAACAGCGATCAATGCCGCTCTTGCATCCGGATAGGCTGGATTGCACTCGGCCAGGAGGACCGTCACATCGAGATTCTGACGTTCACCTTCGGCGAGAAGGAAGCCGGATACCCCGGTCACTATTCCCTGCTGTATCCTCTGTATCCCAGCTTTGTCCAGTGCGTCTCTTCCATGCTGTAGTGAAGATACGCCCCATATCTCTCCATCCTCCTTGAGTCCCAAGTCTTCACTGACCAAACCATCAATGATGACTAGTCGGTCAAAGCCTCCGCCATGGACCCACTCCAGGATAGTATTCGAAAATTGTACATCGCTACTTTGGGGGAATTGGATTTCAGATATGAAGACACCAAATTGGTCACCTTGGTAGACTCGAACAGGATGTTTGGGTACGGATTCTTGGATCAGGGCTACAGCTGGGAAATCAGGATTTATGACCGTTCCCATCGGATTAAGATTCATTGACTTGATAAGATGCGAAGCTGCAATCACCCCCACAGAACCGACGGTAGTAAGGCCACAGACTGCTACGCCTCCAAGCGTAGCGGGGTCTGCCCCCTTTTGGAGTACTAACGAATAACTCCCTCCAACGGGTTCGACCATGAATCCGGCAATGGACGGCTCATCTTGAATTATGCGGGTCAAGGTAATTGTTGCAGATGTTCATAAAAAAGGGGGAAAATTAACATGAGTCCCGGTAATCGCTGGCTCATGAGCGATTCTGAAGAGGAGGCTCGGCTCTATTTGCAGGTGGGTTCCCAAGAGATTGATCTAAAGGGAACAATGCGTGAAGTCAACGATGAATGGATTCGCATCAAGGATCGAGATACCTGGGCATCAGCTCTTTCCAAGATTCGCATCGCACGACAAGCAGCGATTGATGCTTCGATAGAAGCAATGACGAAGCAAGGCATACCAGAAAGTGGGTCTGCTTTCAACCGGCTGATCGACAATTGTGGGATTCACAAAACTGCCGATATCATATTGGCAGCCGTGCATTTTCTACGCTCGGTAGAGAAGCAGAATGACTCGCCTCCAAGAGTGGTTAAGCGTCTTCTTATCTCCACAGGCAAGTGGACCGAGGAGGAAATTGAAAAATGGAATATCTCGCTTTACATGAATAGAATGATCGAAGGCGGGTCGAGCATGGGTAAGTCGTCCCTCTTGACATATCCGCCAGGCACGGACAAAAACCGATATGCCATATTGACTGATGCTGGTATCGATCATCTTGAGAGGCTGTCGGCGTGAACGACAACGGGGACGAGGATGCCAAGGATTGGTCATACACATCTCATGTACGCGCCGATCTCCGAGGAGTGAACCTGTCGGGGGCGGACCTACGGCGCGCGATATTCGATGGCGCGGATCTTGAGGGTGCGAACCTGTCGGGGGCGGATTTACGAGGTGCTTCATTCAAGCGTGCGAATCTCATGAAGGCTGCTCTTGACGATTCGGACATGCGTAATGCGAGATTCATCAAAGCAAAATTGAGTCTTTCAAATATGCAAGGAGCTCGTATGGATGGTGCAGACCTAAGAGGGATTAGGGGCCGATATGCAATATGGAGAGAAGCTAATTGGTGGGATGCGACTATGGATGATTCTCTCAGAAAGGCTCTATCGAAAAAATGGCCTAAGCCACAATAGTGCATCTTAGTACTAATTTTCAAATATTCTACTCAGACCCTTTTTCATCCAATCGGGAATAGGTTCCTTTTCTGTGACTGCGTCCATGCTGGTACAGACCGTAGTCTGAATCGCGCTCCAACACAAAACTCCATGCTGGTTTTCAATCACATAACGCCATGTGATCGATGTCTTTCCGAGCTTAATCACCGTAATCTCACAATTTGCAATATCTCCATATTCAAGGGGATGGTGGAATTCGGCTTCACTGTGGATAAGGGGCAATGCGATTTTCTTCTCATGCAAAACATCGCGGTAATGCATGTCACAGGTTGATTCCCAAGATTCCTCGAAAAATCGGTGTGCCAAATCCCAGTAATTGGGATAGTAGACTATACCTGCAACATCGACCATAGGGAAGTCGATTCGCCGGGCAGATGTGAATGGCATACTAACTTGTGAGGCTGCCTTCTTCATATCCATTTGCTAAACTCGAGCAGTTCAATGGGTTACTTCCTGGGGGATGTTAGAAGCATGCTGGTTACAATCGGCCCTGTGTCGTTAACAGAGGGGTAGTTCAGGGTGTTATTGGAAGCAGGTATGGCCCATGGATTGTCTTCAAACCCGCATCTTCTATCTGTCTGCTGGCTATCGGGCGCCCCATACCTGAATGAGGCTATGCTTGCCGCGAAGTGTGTGCCTCCTAGAATGGCCATCACTGTTTGTTCGATGAATGTGGCAGGGGATGACCATTCTGGATTTGTCAGCATTGTTGCGCTTCCCAAGATTAGAGCGGATAGAGAGCACAAAACCGCGATGTGCATGTAAAGAGCGTTCTTCTCTGGTCTCATACTACTCCCAACAGATGATAGCAGCATGAAGAGGCCAAAGAGACTTGGAAAGAGTGCTGTTACAAAGCCTGTTGTTAACCAAAAAACGACGCCTAGAGTGATCATTAGGAAGCCTATGGCGGCAGTCAATTGAGGCATGGTCAAACCAATAAAATTGTAACGTCCCATGGTGTTGGGTAATTGCATCAGTATATGATATTCCGTTCATCGTTTTAGAACAAAAATTTGTTCTGAAAATCATAATCCAGAAGGTGTAATGTCTGGGAAACAAACAAATAATTGCTTCTCATTCAATATATCATGACTGAAATAATCCGAGGTAAAATTCTGACCTTCTCAGCGGTTTTGATGATGATTTTTGTCACTATGGCGCAAATGGTAGGGGACGTGGAATTAGAAGATGAGCTGGGGGTGTATCGATTTACCTCATCAGATACAGGATCGCCAATTCAATACACTAGTTCTCACACTACCGTTCTGGTTGGACCGTCGGATAGAACTGCCATATTGGAGATGCCGGGAGGGCATGACTATTCTCGGCCCTTGCCCCTTGTAGTGGCCTTACACGGATTCAGCAACAGTGGTCAAGAAGTAACGTACAACATGGGGCTGACAAACAGCGTCCATAACAATGAGCATTTACTCCTCAGGCCCGATGGAACACAGCATTCTGGGTTTGGGAATCCGAGATTCTGGAATGCAACGGATGCGTGCTGCAACGAAGGATTGTTGTGGGGTCCGACGCATTCTGATGATGTCAATTGGTTGGAGGACATCGTGTCTGATGCGGTCTTAAATTACGGGGCTGACCCCGAGGGAGTCATATTCATGGGTTTCTCGAATGGGGGATTCATGTCCCATAGGATGGCATGCGATAGAGGTTCGCTGATGAGGGCAATTGTAGCGCTAAATGGCGTGACGTGGGACGATTTCAGCATGTGCCCGGATACTGGAAGGCCGGACATCCTCCATGTCCATGCAACATCTGATACCACGATTGAATATGAAGGAGGGAATAACAACGGAAATGACTTCCCTTCGGCAAATACTACCCTCGCAAACTGGGCCTCGAGAAAGGGTTGCGATCTCCAGAGGTCGCCGGTCGGCACTTTGGATTTGGTAAATTCACTATCTGGGGACGAGACGGATAAATTCGACTATGTCAACTGCAATTCTGGTGAGCGGCTATCACATTGGAGAATAAATGATGGAGTGCACAATGACATGCCCTTCGATGGAGTAGATGTTTGGGCTGATGAGGCGTTTGGATGGGCTATTCAAGGATTCATCAGAGACTCAGACGGCGATGGTTATAGAGACGATGTTGATGCATTCATGTACAATCCTAACGAGTGGCTAGATGCGGATGGGGACGGTGTTGGCCACAACACAGACGGATGCGATGACGATCCTTCTGCTTGGAGCGACATTGACGGGGATGGTTATTGTGGAACTGAGGATGCGTTCCCTAGCGACCCGGATGAGTGGATGGATACCGATGGAGACGGTGTCGGTGACAATGGAGACGTTTTCCCTGCAGATCCGGCCGATTGGGACGACACTGATGGGGACGGAGTAGGAGATAATACGGATGCGTTCCCGCTCTGGCCCGGTGAATCTGCCGACACGGATGGAGACGGCATAGGGGACAACGGAGACGCGTTCCCGAATGATCCCAATGAGTGGTTGGACACGGACGACGACGGGGTCGGGAACAATGGAGACG
>VMHT01127862.1_pt1 | contig 118305 bp, 120 predicted proteins | sample 4693611 | NCBI WGS metagenome assembly VMHT01 (sample SAMN12280063, study PRJNA550983) | marine metagenome | isolation source: seawater sampled from same location over 5 years 0.02-0.2 micron viral filtrate | place: USA: collected off the coast of southern California halfway between the port... ... | reverse complement strand
GGTCTATGGGTAACGGCTTTGCTAGACAGCTAGGAATTACACCAGCCAGAACCACTGCTGGGATGGCGAGTTTTAACGCTAGTAATTTTCTGGCAGAACTTGGTTTACGTGATGACCAGAAACTTTAATTGCATTTGCGATGGAGGATGAAATGCAATTCAACAAATTGGCTTTGGCTCTCGTTTTTTGTTTAGGTTACATAACCAGTGATATTCTGAACGAGATAAATTTTTCACTTATTTCACCCGTAAAAGCGGACGTCGCTGGGATGGATTATTATGATCTCCGTACAGACTACGATTTTAAAAAGGCTGTGAAATACCTTATTGAAGATATGGTCGAGGATTGCAATATCTCGGGTTATGCGGACAGAGAAGGATAGATTTATTCTTCTTCTATTTCTTGCTAACCCCCTCACAAGCCCAGCACCGTCACTTTGACTTTTTGCGGTTTGCCGACTTTCACGCCCTCGGCGTCGCGGATGGCTTTTTTGACGGGCAGAAGATAGCTTTTGCGTTCTTTCGACGGAAACATGGAGGTCTGCCATTCGCTGCCGCCAATGCGCGCATTGACCTTGAGCGATTTAAACCCGCGCTGCACATGTTTGGTGAAATGCTGCGCATGGTCGCTCATATCTTGCGGCATGGTGATGAACCACCAATCGGTTTTCTTGCCCGACCAGAGCCACACCTCGCCCTCAAATTCATATTCCAGCGTGTCCATGCCTGTTCCTTTGCGGTGTTTTCTTTGCCGCTTGCCTGTTACTATAGGCGTCATGATGCGAACTGTCTTTGCCTTCCTTATTCTTTTGCCGGTGCATTTTTATCGCTTGGTCATCTCGCCCGTGCTGGGGCCGCGCTGTCGATTTCAGCCGACATGTTCGGAATATGCGCTGGCGGCGGTGCGCGCGCATGGCACTTGGGCGGGGCTTTGGCTCAGTTTAAAGCGGCTGTCGCATTGCCATCCGATAGAGGCTTTGGGGGCGCGGCACGGTTTTGATCCGGTACCTGTTGAGATTTCTCGCCCAGCTTGGTATGCACCTTGGAGAATTAAAGCCAGAAAAGAGCACGCAGAGACATGATTACGCTGACACTGCCCGATGGCGCGACGCGCCAATTTGACGGACCCATAGACGGTCACGCTTTTGCCACCAGCATTTCAAACTCGCTGGGCAAGAAAGCCTTGGCATGGAAAGTCAATGGCGCGCTGACCGATTTGGCCGTGCCTGTCGATTGCGATGCCGAAGTGGCGGTGGTGACCGCCGCCGATGCGGAGGGCGTGGAACTGATGCGCCATGATTGCGCGCATGTTTTGGCCGAGGCCGTGCAGGAGCTTTTTCCGGGCACGCAAGTGACCATTGGGCCGGTGATTGAAAACGGCTTTTATTATGATTTTGCCCGCGAGACGCCGTTCAGCCTTGATGACCTTGAGGCGATTGAAAAGCGCATGAAGGAAATCGTTGACCGCAATGAGGATATTATCCGCGAGGAATGGAACCGCGATGACGCGGTGGCGCATTTTCGCGAGATTGGCGAGGCCTATAAGGCTGAGATTATTGAAGCCATTCCGGCCGAGCAGACGATTACGGTTTATCGGCAGGGCGCGTGGAAAGATTTGTGTCGCGGCCCGCATTTGCCCTCAACCGGCAAGCTGGGCAAAGCCTTTAAGCTGACCAAGCTGGCCGGTGCCTATTGGCGCGGCGACAGTAATAATGAAATGTTGCAGCGCATTTACGGCACATGCTGGGGCAATGAGAAAGAGCTGAAAGCCTATCTGCATATGGTGGAGGAAGCCGAAAAGCGCGACCACCGCAAGCTGGGCCGCGAAATGGATTTATTCCATTTGCAGGAAGAGGCGCAAGGCAGCGTGTTCTGGCATGCCAAGGGCTACACGATTTGGCAGCAGCTTGAGCAATATATTCGCCGCCGCCTCAACGCGCATCACTATGAAGAGGTGAAGACGCCGCAGCTTTTGGATAAACGCTTTTGGGAGCAGTCGGGCCATTGGGATAAGTTTCGCGAGAATATGTTTGTCGTGCCCGATGAGGTGCCCTCTACCGAGGATGGCGACGCAGTGATTTCCGCCGATGCCGATTTAATGGCCATTAAGCCGATGAATTGTCCGGCGCATGTGCAGATTTTTAAACAGGGCATTAAATCCTATCGCGACTTGCCGATACGCATGGCCGAGTTTGGCTGCTGTCATCGCAATGAGGCGCATGGCGCGCTGCACGGGCTGATGCGGGTGCGGCAAATGACGCAGGATGACGCGCATATTTTCTGCCGCGAAGATCAGATTATTTCTGAGGCGGTCGATTTTTGCGGGCTGGTGACACAAGTCTATACGGATTTGGGTTTTGAAGATGTATCGGTAAAGCTGGCGCTGCGGCCCGATATGCGCGCCGGTGAGGACGATGTTTGGGACCGCGCCGAAGGCGGCTTGCGCGAAGCCCTGACCGCGGCGGGTCTGGAATGGGAAGAACTGCCGGGCGAGGGGGCGTTTTACGGCCCGAAAATTGAATATCATTTGCGCGATGCGATTGGCCGGACTTGGCAATGCGGCACGCTGCAACTCGACTTTGTGCTGCCCGAGCGGTTGGATGCGGCTTATATCGGCGAAGACGGCAATAAGCATCGTCCGGTGATGTTGCACCGCGCCGTGCTGGGCACATTGGAACGTTTTATCGGCATTATGCTGGAAAGCTATGCCGGTAAAATGCCGCTTTGGTTGGCGCCCGAGCAGATTGTTGTCTGCCCGATTACCACGGAAGCTGATGATTATGGCCATCAAGTGGTCGCGGCCTTGAAAGCGCAAGGTCTCCGCGCGCGCGCCGATGTGCGTAATGAAAAGATTAATTATAAAGTGCGCGAACATTCGCTGGCCAAAGTGCCGGTGATTTTGGCCGTCGGCAAACGCGAGGCTGAGGAGGGCACGGTCTCCATGCGTCGCCTCGGTTCGAAAGAGCAAAGCGTGATGGCTTTGGATGAGGCGACAACCGCTTTGACGGCTGAGGCCACGCCGCCCGATTTGCGCTAAAAGGCCAATTCAAATTCTAGCGTCAGCGTGTCGTTTTTCTGTATCGAAAAATTGCCCAGCGGCGCGCGGCGTGTGCCGGATTTCAGACGCATTTGCCAACGCCCGGCCTGCGGCCGCCATTGCATTAAATAGCTGTGTGACAGCGCCTGATAGCTGCCCGCATAATCTATGAAATGATGCGCTTCCGAGCCGATATCGACATTGGCAAACCCAAGCGAGAAGCGATAAAGCCAGTTGCGCCAATCGCGGCCTTTACCGCGCACGCGGTCAAACTCCGCTTCTTGTGTCACGCTAAAACGCCCGATTGAAATGCGGTCGGCTTGCGCCAGTGCCGTCCAATATTCATCGCGCCCATTATGCCAGCCCAGTGTCATGCTGGCGCGCTTCTCGCGTTTAATCTGCTTCACCGGCAGCCAGCTTTTGGCCAGCCGAAACACATAAGGCGGCAATAATCCGGTGGCGATGGCGGGCGTATTCAGGGTGAAACCAAATCGGCTTTCATGGCTGCGCGCATTGTCTTGCGGCAGAAACCGCTCCTGCACGCCGCGTTTGGCGGCAATACCGAAACTGTCGCTTACTCCATATTCGAGCAGCAGCGATTGGTAAATCTCCTTATGGCGAAAATGCACGACATTGGCCCTGTCTTGCGTCTGCTCAATCTGATTGAGAATGAGCTTGCCGCTGCCTTTTTGCGACACCCATGCGCCCGCTTGCGCCGCGCCGCACAGGCTCGCGCAGGCCCATGTAAGGGTCGCCGGAAGGGTAAAATGAGAGCCAAGAAAAAAGCGCATAGTGCCTCGCCGTTTATTGTTTTTGAACGCTGATTGACTTTAATGAAACGCAGCTATATGGCAGAGAACGCCCTAAGGAGAATAACACGGCATGGTCGAGACCCTAGAATTTTTAAAAACCCGCCGCTCGGTTTTGGCCCGCAATATGACCGGCCCCGGCCCCGGTGCCGCACAGCTGCGCGAATTGCTGGGCATTGCAGCGCGCGTGCCCGACCATGGCAAGCTGGCCCCTTGGCGTTTTGTGGTGCTTGAAGGCGATGCGCGGGGCAAGCTTGGCGCGATTGCGGCAGCGGCTTTGGGTGATGAGAGCGTCGCCGCCGATTATGAGCGCGCCCCTTGTGTGGTGGCGGTGTTGGCCTGTCCGGTCGCGCATCCGAAAATTCCGCGCAGTGAAATGATTTTATCGGCCGGTGCGGCCTGCATGAACCTACTCACCGCCGCGCAAGCTGCGGGCTTTGCCGCGCAATGGCTGACCGGAGCGGCGGCCTATGAGGATGCGGTATTGCGCGCTTTGGGCGGAAATGTGGGCGGCACAGATGGCGATGAGATTGCCGGTTTCATTTATATGGGCACAGCGCACGAAGCGCCGAGCGAACGCGCGCGCCCTGAGCTTGATGAGATTATTCAGTTCGGCTTGAAAGATTAGCCGCCATGAACAGCCTCGCTCAAGACATTAAGACATTGCTCACTCTCGCCTGGCCGGTGGTCATCTCGCGTGTCGGCATTTTGACGCTGGGCATTACCGATACGGTGATGGTCGGGCGCTATGCGTCTGAGCATTTGGCTTATTTGGGCATTGGCATGGTGCCGAGCAATATTTTCATTCTGATTATGATTGGTCTGCTGATGGGCACCTCGGTTTTGGTGTCTAATCGTTTTGGCGCGGGGCAATTTGACAAGACCGGTGAGGTGCTGTGGCAGGCGCTGCCCTGGGGTTTTGTCATTGGCTTGGTCGGATTTCTGTTTTGTTATTTTGGCGAGTTTTGGCTGTTGCTGACCGGCCAAGAGGCCACACTCGCCGCAAAGGGCGGGCATATTTCCATCATTGCCGGACTGAGCTTGCCGCTCGCGGCGGTGCATATGACGACGGGCTTTTTCCTTGAGGGCATTCGCAATCCGCGCCCCGGCATGGTGATTATGATTGCCGCCAATATCATCAATATATTCGCCAATTACGTTCTGGTTTACGGCGTTTACGGCTTTCCTGAATTGGGCGCAGAAGGCTCTATCTGGGCGACCTTTATTGTGCGCTGCATGCAAGTTGTCGCCATTTTGTCTTATGTCTGGTTCTTTATCGACCATGAAAAATACGGCCTGCGCCGCCCAAAAATCACTTGGGCCGGCGGCACGGAATTGCGCCGCATCGGCTATGCGTCGGGCATTTCTATGGGGCTGGAAAATGGGGCGTTTAACGCGCTGGTTTTATTTGCCGGTTTTCTCGGCACGGCGGCGATTGCCGCGCATATTATTATGATTAACGTCTTCGCCGTCTTCTTCATGATGGGGCTGGGCTTTGGCGTGGCCACAGCCGTCAGTGTCGGCAATGCCAATGGCGCGGGCGATATGCGCCTCGTCACACGCTGGGCATGGCTGGGCCTGTCCATTCAAAGCCTTGTCATGGTGGCGGCGGGCATTGTGATGTTTGTGATGGCGCAGCCCTTGGGCGCGTTTTTCAGCACCGACCCGGCCGTGTATAATTTGGCCGCCGCGATGATTGCTTGGGTGGCGGTCGCGCTGGTGTTTGACACCGGCCAGTCGCTTTTGGCGATGGCGTTGCGCGCGCGCGGCGACACTTGGGCGCCGACCCTCATTCATTTATTGGCCTATGGCGTGGTGATGATACCGCTCGCCTATATTATGATTTTCCCGCTGGGACGCGGCGCAATGGGTCTGGCCGATGGCGTTATCCTCGGCACATTAGTGCCGTTTGTGCTGGTCATGTGGCGCTATCGCCAGCTAGATCGGCGCGCCAAATTGCAAACGCACTCAGCCGAGCAGCCTGCCTAATCAGCCCTCATGCTGGCCGATAACACCGGCGGCGAGATATTTTTCTCGCGTCTCCTCATCAATGCCGACTTGGTCCAGCACATCCATTGTGTGCTGGCCGATTTCCGGCAGCGGCCCTTTCGGGTCGGTGCTTTCATCGCCAAAGCGAATGGGCGAGGCGATATTTTTATAGCTCGTGCCATCGGCTTTCGGCATATCGACATAAACACCGGCTTCGTGCATTTGCTTGTCTTCAAAAGCCTGCTCAAAGGTTTGCACGGGCGACCAAATCAAACCGGCCTCATCAAGAATGGGTTTCCATTCATCAATGGTTTTTTGCGCGAAGGCTTCATCCATCAGCGCAATCAATGCCACGCCATTGCGGCGGCGGTCGCGCAAACTGGCAAAGCGTTCATCTTCCAATAAATCCTCGCGGCCAATGGCGCGCGCAACATCCGGCCAATCCGGCTCGCCCGGGCGGCCATTAATGAACAGCCAATAATCATCCTTGGTCATGTAAAAATTATTGATTGCCACAATCGCCTCTTCGCGTGGGCGCGAGCGGGCAATGCGGCCATAACGCAGCCATGTGCCGTAATCGCAGCCGACCGCATAAGCGGCGGAGCGCACCAGCGAGCTTTCAACCAGCGTGCCTTTGCCGGTATCGCGGGCTTTCAACAAGGCGGCGAGAATGCCGCTCGCCGTGGCGATGCCGGTAATATGGTCACCGGCGGCAGTCCGCAGCGGCGCAGGGGCAGAGCCTTTCGGTGTCATCATCCAGCCAAAACCTGACTTGGCGTTAAAGGCCGCCGTGTCAAAGCCCGGCTTGTCGGCTTCTTCGCCCTGAAGGCCGAAACCGGTGACGCTGGCATAAACCAGCTTCGGGTTGATTTTGGATAATGTGTCAAAGTCGAGGCCTTGCTGTTTCAACTGGCCCGGGCGCACATTGGTCAAAAACACATCGGCATCTTCCACCAGCTTGCGAACAATCTCGCGGCCTTCATCCGTGCCGGTATTAATGGCAATGGCGCGCTTGCCACGATTGTCGAGGGCGGAAACCGGATTATCGGGATAGTCATCCGTCATGGCACTGGCATAAAATTGACGCATCGGGCAGCCGCCCAGCGGTTCGATTTTAATAACGTCAGCACCCCAATCGGCCATAATGCCACCGGCAGATGGCGCCGCGATATAGGTTGCCATTTCGATTACTTTAATACCTTCAAGCATGGTCAGAACTCCCTTTTGACGCTAACTTAATGCGAGGGGATGCTAAAAGGCAATGACTGATAAAGCGCGCGATAAAGAGATAAGAAACACGCTGCTGACAAAGAAGCAGGAGCTTGCGGATTTGCTGCATCATAGCGCTGATGATGCCGCACCGGTTGAGCTGGACCAGACCCAGCAGGGGCGCTTGTCGCGCATGGATGCGCTGCAACAACAAGCTATGGCGGCAGAAACCCAACGCCGCCGTCAGCGCGACATGCAGTTAATCGACGCCGCGCTGAAGCGTTTGGATGAGGGCGAGTATGGCTATTGCGTGAATTGCGGCGAGGCGATTGAGCCGGAACGCCTTGCGCTCGACCCGGCCACCCCGTTTTGCATCGCGCACGCAAGATAGTCTGCGTAAATAAGCCATTGCCCCGATGCGGCGCGGCGGTTAACAAAACCGCATGAATTATTTTGCTTTCATTCGCGCGCATTATCGCTTTTTGCTGTTCGGTTTTTTGATGATGGGGCTGTCGAATTTCGGGCAGACTTTTTTCATCGCGCTTTACAGTAATGAGATACGCGCCATGTTCGAGCTGTCCAATGCCGGATTTGGCGGGCTTTATTCGGCGATGACGCTGCTCAGTGCCTTTGTCATGGTCTGGTCGGGGCGGCTGATTGATGATTGGTCGCTGCAAAAATTCACCCTGTTTGTGTTGGTCGGGCTGGCCATTGGTTGCCTCATTATGGGCCTGAGCCAGCATATTATCGCGCTGGCGCTGGCTTTATTTTTGCTGCGCCATTTCGGGCAAGGCCTATCGAGCCATACCGGCATGACGACGGCGGGGCGTTCATTTGATGCCAATCGCGGGCAGGCCGTGTCTTTGGTGCAATTGGGCTATGCCAGTTTTGAGGGCTTTTTTCCGCTCATGGCGGTGGCCCTGATGGCGCTGGTCGGCTGGCAAGAAAGCTGGTTTCTCTTTGCCGCCATCTTGTTGCTGCTCGCCGTGCCGATGCAATTATTTTTGAGTCGCGCCGAGCCTGCGCCTTCTGCCGCGCAGCAAGGCGCAGATGACGCCGCATCCTCTCGCAGCGATGTGTTGCGCGATAAAAGATTTTATATGGTGCTGCCGCTTTATCTCGCGCCGCCGTTTTTTCTGACCGGCATGTTTTTCCACCAAGTGCAATTGGCCGAAGCTCGCGACTGGCCGATTGCTGCTTTGGCGGCGGCCTTCACGCTTTATGCTTTCGCCAAAGTCACCGTGTCTTTGCTTACCGGACCGATTATCGACCGGCTGTCGGCCTTACGCATTTTGCCCTTCACCGCCATACCGCTGGTGCTGGCATTCCTTTTGCTTATCGCCCAGCAAGATGTGTTCGGGCGATTGACGCCGTTTATTTATATGGGCCTTATCGGCATTAATCTCGGCATGGCCGGGCCGGTCAGTGGCGGCTTATGGCCCGAATTATTCGGCACGGCGCATTTGGGCGCGATACGCTCGCTGACCTCACCCATCGTCATTATGTCAACGGCGGCGGCACCGGTTTTATTTGGCGCGGCGATTGATTGGGGCGTGCGCTTTGAGACGATTTCCATCGGCGCTGTCGGTTTTATGATTGCGGCGGCGCTGCTTGCCTTTTGGGTGCCAAAAGATAAACTCACGCCTCACATGGGAGACAATGATGAGTAAAGATGAATTAATTCCGGCTGCGACGGTCATGATGTTGCGCGACACGGAGAGCGGGCCTGAAGTGTTTATGGTGGTGCGCCATCACGAGATTGATTTCGCCTCCGGCGCGCTGGTATTCCCCGGTGGCAAAGCCGATAAAGCCGATTTTGACAGCGGCTTGCGCGCCCATTGCGGCAATGCCGAGGCGTTTGACGATAAGGAATTGGCGCTGCGTATCGCCTCCATTCGCGAGAGCTTTGAAGAATGTGGCATTTTGCTGGCGCGCGAAAAGGGCCAGAGCGATTTTGTTTCCGCCGCCCGTTTGAAAGAATTGGATGGCTGGCGCGACCGCTTTAATAATCGCGACGCGACCATGCTGGCTTTTGCCGAGGCCGAGAATTTGGAATTTGCGGTTGATGCGCTCGGCTTTTACGCGCATTGGATTACCCCGGAAATGATGCCCAAACGTTTTGACACTTATTTTTATATGGCGCGCGCGCCGCAAGACCATATTGGCGCGCATGATGGCAGCGAGAGCGTGGACAGTGTTTGGATTACCGCCGCGCAGGCCATTGCTGAGGCAGATGCGAAAAAGCGCACGGTGATTTTCCCGACCCGTATGAATATTGAGAAGCTGGCCAAGAGCGGCAATGTTGATGACGCGCTGGCCGCTTGCGGTGATGTGGTGACGGTGACGCCGTTCATTGAAAAAGAGGGCGAGAAATCGTTTTTGCGGATTCAGCCCGATGCCGGTTATGGCGACCCGAAGGAAGACATCACGCGCGGCATTTAGGGCGGCTTGTTTCGCTTAGGGTAAAAACTGCTCGGCGAGAATACGCTCGTCGAGGCTGTGATCCTTATCGAACAGCATCAGCAAATTATGCGCTTTAGACTGGCGCACGCTTACCTCAATCACATTGCGAAATTCGCTATGGTCAGCCACTGCGCTTATCGGGCGCTTTTCGGCCTCCAATGCGGTGAAGGTGACTTTGGCATTTTCCGGCAAAAGCGCGCCGCGCCAACGCCGCGGACGAAAAGCGGAGATTGGTGTGAGCGCCAATAATTGGGCATCAATCGGCAATATCGGCCCATGCGCCGATAAATTATAAGCCGTGCTGCCGGCCGGCGTGGCCAATAGCGCGCCATCGCAAATCAATTCTTCCATGCGGGTTTTGCCGTCAATGGCGATTTGCAGCTTGGCGGCTTGCGCGGTCATACGCAGCAAGGAGACCTCGTTAATTGCCAGTGCCGTATGGCTGTCGCCATCGGCGTCTGTGGCGGTCATTTCCAGCGGATGCAGCAGGGTCATTTTGGCCTCAGCCACGCGCTCGGCCAAACCGTCTTCGGAAAATTTATTCATCAAAAAGCCGACCGAGCCGTGATGCATGCCGAATATGGGTTTTCCTTGGTCCATAAAACCGTGCAGGCTGGCGAGCATCAGCCCGTCACCGCCCAGCGCAATAATCACATCGGCATCGTCAACGCTAACACCCTGATAGCGCCCATGCAACGCTGTGCGCGCCGTCTCGGCGGCAGCGTCGGGGCTGGCAACAAAGGCCAGTTTTTTGCGTTTCGCGTCGCTCACATTGTGTCCAATCGCATCTTGCATCGGCGGCCTAAAATGGCCACAGTCATTATGTAGCATGATAATAAAAGAAAGGAAGCTGCCATGCCGGAAGGGCATTTATTTCAGGGCGCAAGGCTCATCCCCAATTTGGTCTATGAAGATGCTGATGAGGCCATTATTTGGCTCGACCGAGCTTTCGGTTTCACCGTGCTGTTGCGGGTGGAGGGCGCGGGCGGAAAAATTGACCACGCGCAATTGGTGCGCGATGAGATGATGATTATGCTGTCCAGCACACGCGATGATGGTTATGGCCAATATTTTGATACGCCGCAGGCGCGCAGCATCAGCACGCAGGGCATTTATATTATCGTAGAAGATGTTCCCGCCGCTTATGAGCGCGCGCTGGCCGCAGGGGCCGAGAAAATTATTCCGCTTCAAGCACAAGATTATGGCGGCGAGGGCTTTACGGTGCGTGATCCGGAAGGGCATATTTGGAGCTTCGGGGATTACGACCCGTGGGTTTAAGGTAAGCGTTATGAGTGAACAGTATATTTTGAGTATCGACCAAGGCACCACCTCGTCGCGGGCTTTGGCATTTGACAAAGCGGGGCAGGTGAAAGCCGTCGCGCAAAGTGAGTTTCGGCAAATCTTCCCCGATGATGGCTGGGTTGAGCATGACGCGCAGGAAATTTGGGAGACCACATTGGCCTGCTGCAAGCAGGTGCTGGCTGAATTGGGCGCGGAAAATTTCGCCGCCATCGCCATCACCAATCAGCGCGAAACGGCGGTGATTTGGGAACGCGCAACCGGCCAACCGATTGCCAATGCCATTGTTTGGCAAGACCGCCGCACGGCGGATATTTGCAACGGCCTGAAAAATGCCGGTCACGAAGCGATGATTACCGAAAAGACCGGATTATTGCTCGACCCTTACTTCTCGGCCAGCAAAGCCGGTTGGCTGCTTGATAATACTGAGGGTGCGCGGGCCAAAGCCGCCGCCGGAGAGCTGGCTTTCGGCACGGTCGATAGCTGGCTGGTATGGAATTTGACGCAAGGCGCGGCCCATGTCACCGATGCCAGCAATGCCGCGCGCACCAGCCTGTTCAACATTCACGACACGCAATGGGATGCCGATTTGCTCGATTTATTCGGCGTGCCGTCCTCGGTCATGCCTGAGGTGAAAGACAATGCCGCCGATTTCGGCATGGCGACCGAAGCGGTTTTGGGTGTTGCCTTGCCGATTTTGGGCATGGCGGGTGACCAACAAGCGGCGACCATCGGGCAGGCTTGTTTCAAGCCGGGCATGATTAAATCAACCTATGGTACGGGCTGTTTTGTGCTGGCCAATACCGGCAACAAACCCGCCGCGTCGGGCAATCGCCTGCTGACCACAATCGGCTATCGGTTGAATGGCGAGACCACTTATGCGCTGGAAGGCAGTATTTTTATGGCCGGTGCGATTGTGCAATGGCTGCGCGATGGCTTGCAATTAATTGACCATGCGGCGGAAACGCAAGGGCTGGCCGAAGCCGCCAATCCCGATAGTGTGGTGACGATGGTGCCTGCTTTTACCGGATTGGGCGCGCCGCATTGGGCGCCGGATGCGCGGGCGGCGATTTTTAACATGACCCGCGATAGCGGCAAGGCTGATATTGCGCGCGCCGCGCTGGAAAGCGTGTCGCTGCAAACGGCGGATTTAATGCGCGCCATTGGCGATGATATGGCCGCCGCCGATATGGATGTGCCGCCGCGTTTGCGGGTTGATGGCGGCATGGTGGCCAATGATTGGCTGTGTCAAAACCTCGCTGATTTATGCGCCTGCCCGATTGACCGCCCCGCCGTGACCGAGACCACGGCTTTGGGCGCGGCCATGCTGGCCATGTTGCAGCTTGGCTGGTTTGACAGCCTCGATGCGCTGGGCGAAAGTTGGGCGCTTGAGGCGCAATTTGAGCCGCAAATGGCCGCCGATAAAAGAGCCGAGAAACAGGCGCTATGGCAGACCGCATTGGCGCAAGTTTTGGCCTGAATATGCGCGGCAGGAATTGACAAATTCGCCCTTTCGGCGCAGGGTAACCCCACTATTTGAGGGAGAACTGTTATGTCAGCAGCAGAAGAAATTAAAAGTGTCAAAGATATGGTCAGCGCCGAAGAATGGCAGCTGCGGGTAGATTTGGCCGCCACTTATCGTCTGGTCGCCATGTATGGCTGGGATGATATGATTTTCACCCATATTTCCGTGCGTGTGCCGGGGCCTGAGCATCATTTCCTCATCAACCCTTATGGCATGCTGTTTGAAGAAATCACCGCGTCGAGCCTCGTCAAAGTTGACCTTGAGGGCAATATCGTCATGGACAGCCCATATTTCGTCAATCCGGCGGGTTTCACCATTCACTCAGCCATTCATATGGCGCGTGAAGACGCCCAATGCGTCTTGCATTTGCATACGGATGATGGCGTTGCCGTTTCGGCGCAAGAAGATGGCCTGATGCCATTGTCGCAATTTGCCATGCTGGTGCGTCCGCATCTCGCCTATCATGATTATGAAGGTGTTGCGCTGGACCTCGATGAGCGTGAGCGTCTGGTGAAAGATATTGGCGACAAAAACACCATGTTGCTGCGCAATCACGGCACATTGGCGGTCGGCGAAAGCTGCGGCCTCGCATTTATGGCGATTTATTTCTTGGAGCGCGCCTGTGCCACACAAGTGCGCACCATGAGCGCCAAGCCGCATATGCCGAGCCAAGAAGCGATTGATACGGTTGATGGACAATCGGAATCATTGTTCCAGCCGGGCATTGATGCGCTGGCATGGCCTGCCTTGCTGCGTAAGCTCGACCGCGCTGACCCGTCTTTCCGCGACTAAGCGATATGAGAAAATTGGTCATAGCTGCCGCGCTGCTTGCCGGTTTCGGTTTTCAGCCCGTCTCACAAACCGCGCTGGCGCATGAGCCGGGCACATATGAAAGCCCGATTGTCGAAAGCCGCGTCAAACGCTTTAAGCAAAGCGGTGGCGACATTCAGGCGATTTTCAAAAAGCATTTAGGCGCGGGTAATTTTACCGCGATTGAGGATGCGGCTGCTCGCATGGCGGCGTGGGGCGATGAGATGCCCGACGCTTTTCCGGCAGGCAGTAACAGCATTGGAGCCGATCCGGCCATTTGGAAAGATTTCGCCGATTTTACGGAAAAATCTGAAGCCTTTGCGAAGGCCGCACGGGCATTGCAAGCCGCCGCGGCCTCAGGCAATGGCGGGGCGACCAAAAAGGCCGCGCAAATGGTTGGCGCAAGTTGCAAAAGCTGCCATGAAAGCTATCGCATCAAGCACTAAGCGAAATTAATATGAAGGTGTGAGCAGCGACAGGCTGAGCGCACCGCCGACGCAGAGCGAAAGCAGGGCCAGCCCTGCTTTTGTGCTTTTGGGCGAGGGTAATGTGTCGCCCGTGCCACCGCTCACCATGCGGGAGACCAGTTTTTCACCCAGCCATAGGCGATGAGCCAAAAGGGCCAGCACATGCAGCGCGACCAGCGGAATGACCAGCACATGCAATCGCTGATGCCAAGCACCCATCGGCCCGGCCAAATCAGGTGCCAAATCAGGTGCCAAAGCGGTAAGCGGGGCTTCGTAAAGAATGTCATCGCCGGTCCATAATCCGGTGACCGACATGGCCCCCATCAGGCCCAGCAATGCCATGACAGCCAATGCGCCGAGCGGGTTATGCCCGCGATGTAAGGAAGAGCGGCGCGCCAATATGTCTCTCAGATAGGCCAGAATGATTTTTGGCCCGTGCAGAAAATTGGCAAAGCGCGCCGTGTCGTGGCCGACAAACCCCCAGACGAGACGAAAGGCCAAAAGCCCGCAAGCCGCGAGACCGAATAATTCATGCGCGTTCACTGCGCCGCGCTCGCCGGAAATATACGCGCCGGTAATGCTGATAACGAAACCCCAGTGAAACAAGCGTGTCGGTAAATCCCAGACCATCACCGCTCCTTAAAATAATTGCGCCAATGCCTCATTATCGGGCAAGGCCGGTGTGCCAATGAGCACAAAATGGCCGGAGGCGTCGCCATCAAACGGCTCAATCTCAACGCGCCCGGCTGCATAATGTATAACGTATGCGCCGTCGCAATCCGTCAAAATACCCTTAGCGCGCAGCACATGCGGGCGCAGCGTCTCAAGGCGTTTTATCACCTCATGGCGCGGTACGGGCGATAAATGCCCGGCCCATTGCACAAAATTATGGTCCATTGGGCCGCTTGGTGGCCCGCTTGGCAGGTCGTGGGGGGCGTCGGCATTCAGCCCCAACATGGCGTCGATCGGCATGTGTCCATGCGTCGCCTCGGCCAGCGGCACTTGCGGATAGGCGACGCGCAATTCATCACGCAGTGTGGCCAGCGTCTCGGCATCGGCCAAATCGGTTTTTGATATGACCAGCAAATGCGCCGCCGCAATTTGCTTGGCGTAATTATCGGCCAGATGCGGGTCTTTTGAATGCAAGTGATGCGCGCTGGCATCGACCAAAGTCACAATGCCGTCGAGCCGCATTTGCGGGTCAACCGAGGCAAAACCGGCAATGCGCGTCGGCTCGGCGACACCGCTCGCCTCAATAATAATATGCTCGGGCAGCGGGTCTTGCTGCATCACCTCAATGAAAGTCCGCATCAAATCATCACCGATTGAACAGCACACACAGCCATTGGTCAGGGCAATTTGATTGCCGTGTTTTTCGGCAATCAATTCGGCGTCAATATTCAGCGCGCCGAAATCATTAACCATAGCGGTGATGCGCCGCCCATCTGCTTGCGTCAGCAAATGATTGAGCAGGCTGGTTTTGCCGCTGCCAAGAAAGCCGCTAATAATGGTCAGCGGAATTTTGCGCGGTGTCGGCATTAATCGCGGCCCTGATTGAGATGCACAATGCCGCCCAGCATGGTGCCGATAACGCTAATGTCCTTCAGCCCCTCGGCGCCTACGTCAATCGGGTCTTCGGCCAAAATGGCAATGTCGGCGCGCTTTCCGGTTTCCAAACTGCCGACTTCATTTTCCATTTTCAGCGAATAGGCCGCGCCCATTGTGATGGCGTAAAGCGCTTCCTCGACGCTAATGTTTTGCGTGCCATTGCCCAAAGTCACGCCGCCTGATGAGCGTCGATTGACGGCGCACCATGCGGTAAAGAGCGGGGCGAGGGCGGTCACCGGCGCGTCTGAGTGAATGGCCAAAGGCACGCCCTCAGCCAAAGCACCACCGGCATCATCGAGCCGTGCCGCGCGTTCCGGCCCCATTGTGATGTTGATATGCGCGTCCCCCCAATAATAGAGGTGATTGGAAAACAGGTTCACCCCGACGCCCAAAGATTTCATGCGCTTGAAATGCGCGCGCGTCGCCATTTGGCAATGTTGCAGCGTATGGCGGTGGTCGGGCCAAGGATGGGCGCGCAAGGCTTCCTCGATTTTGTCGAGCGCGACTTCCGTGCACTCATCGCCATTCGTATGCACATGCACTTGCATGCCCGCCTTGGTATAGGCTTTGAGATATTCGCCCAGCCGCTCCGGCTCAATATACCAAAGCCCGTTTTCTGCCCCATTATAATAATGCGGCCATTTCAGCCTTGCGCTAAAGCCCTGAATGGAACCGTCAGCAACCATTTTGATGAGCGAGAAACGCAGCTTGTCGCTATTGCTCTCTTGCAATTCCTGCATGCGGGCGACGGCTTCATCCGGCTCTTTGCTATTGCCCTGAAAGGCGACGACGAGGCGCATGGGAAAATCATCAGCATCAATCGTCTCGCGCATCGGCTTTTCGCTGCCCTCGGGCATGGGGTTGACCAAATCCGTGGCCGTGGTGACGCCGGTCTGGCGCGCCACATTGGCGAAATTAACCAGCGTCTCGGGTGAGGAGGCAATGGCCAGCAGATTAATGCCGGTGGTGCGCATCGCCATATAAAATCCCAGCTGGCCAAGAAATTCGCCGGTTGGCTTGCCGTTTTCATCGCGCCGGATAAACTCGCTATTATCCGCGCCCTTCACATCGGCCGCCTCCATAACGAAATTATTGGCGTTTAAAATATGCAAGCTGGCATGCAGCACAATGACCGCGCAATCGGTGGAGACGCTGTCTAGGTCGGCGTCATTCATGCGCCGGTCGGTGAAGTAAATCGGGTCAAACCCCCAAGCGAGAAGCGGCGCGTCTTTATCTTTGCGATTGGCCTGAATTTCTTTCAGCTTGGCGACCACCTCATCAATGCTTTTCAGCCCGGGCCAAACCGTGCCGTCCGGCCCTTCGCGGTCATAAAAGCCGACATAATGATAATCCCAAAACATGCCCTCCATCATATGGCTATGGCCTTCAATAAAGCCGGGCAGCAGGCTGCGCGTGGCGAAATCCGTGTTCAGTTCCAGCGGCCCCCAAGCCGCTTGCCATCCATCCATATCGTCTTTCGTGCCGACCGCCAGAATATGCCCGTCGCGCACCGCAATATGCGTCGCATGCGGCAGATGCGGGTTCATGGTTCGAATGCTTTTCGCTTGATAAATAATGCTCACTTTTTCCCCCTATTTGGCGTTAAGCCTAGCATTGCTTTGCGGCCTGTCATAGTCCACACTCCGGTCAAATCTCATGGGAGGATAAAATGAAATTACTCGGTGCCCCCTTATCACCCTTTGTTCGCAAAGCGGTTATTGTCGCGGCGGAGAAAAACCTCGAATATGAATATGACCCGCGCCCCAGCCCATTGGGATGGACAGAGGATTTTATCAAAATCAATCCGCTCAAGCGGATACCGGCTCTGCTGCCTGACCCCGATAATATGGATTTCGCGATTAATGACAGCTCGGCCATTTGCGCTTATTTTGAAAAGCTGCAACCTGAACCGGCGCTTTATCCCGGCGACGCGCTGGCCTATGGCCGCGCTTTATGGCTGGAAGAAGTGGCCGATACGGATTTGGCCAATAAGGTCGGCATGTTGGTGTTCCGCCCGGTCTTTTTCAATATCATGGCAAATAAGGAAGCCGATATTAAGAGCGCGAAAGAAGGCTTTGAAACCTTATCTGAGGTGTTGCTGCCTTATCTAGAAGGCCAGCTTGGCGATGCCGATTGGTTTGCCGGTGACATGTTCTCGATTGCCGATATCGCCATTGCCTCGCAATTAATGAATTTGGATTTGGTCGGTTTCGCCATGCCGGAAGACCGGTTTCCGCGATTGCGCGCTCATTATGCGCGCTGCCTTGCCCGTCCTTCACTGGCGGCCTGCATTGCAACGAATGAGGCTTTTGTTGAGAGATCCGGCGTTAAAATTGAGCGCGTTATTGATTAGCGATTTGAATTTGGCGTAAATTCTGCGCTAATGTCGCGTTTACGGGCATCGATTCGAAGGAGAGGCCTTATGTTGCGTTATTCGTCAGTGCTGCGATCCAATGCGGTGCGACACCGAGAAATCAGTTATAATGAGCTGACCCCAAAACCGGTGCGCGGAAAAAAGGATAGCCTGAAGCCGAAGCGTTTGCGTCTTGGGTTCGAGCAAACCATGGCGCTGCTGATGCCTTATTCGGGCGTGCGCGTTTTGGAGCAAATGAAGGCGGTGATACCGCTGGCGCTCTATTTGGTGCTTTTCCAGCTTATTATTCTGCGTCAACCCGTTGAGGCGGCCCTGCTGCTGGTCGGCGGTTTATCGGCGGTGATTGTCGGCCTTGCCTTGTTTATGGAGGGGCTGAATGTCGGGCTGATGCCGTTTGGCACGCTGATTGGCGATAAGCTGCCGCGCAAGGCCAGCATGCCCGTCATGCTGTTGGTTATTGCCGTGCTGGGTGTTGGCGTGACCTTTGCCGAACCGGCGATTGGCGCTTTGCAGGCCTTTGGCGCGTCAGTTGATGTCACCCGCGCGCCTTATCTTTACGAGATATTGAATAATTGGACCTTGCCGCTTGTGCTGCTGGTCGGCGCGGGCGTTGGCTTGGCGGCGGTGCTGGGCACATTGCGTTTTGTGAATGGTTGGTCGCTCAAGCCGATGATTTATATCGCTGTCAGCCTGACCTTGTGCCTCACGCTCGTGGTCTATGCCAATCAAGATTTGCGCGCCGTTTTGGGCTTGGCTTGGGATTGCGGAGCGGTGACAACCGGCCCGGTGACCGTGCCTTTAGTCTTGTCGCTGGGCATTGGTATTGCCAATTCAACCGGCCAAAGCAGTGATAATTCGCTGTCGGGCTTTGGCGTGGTCACCTTGGCGTCGCTATTTCCGATTATCGCCGTGTTGCTTCTGTCGCTTTATGTCAGCACCCAAATCAGTGCCGACCAGATTGTCGTCGCCGCCGCCACCGCCAGTAGTGCCGGTGATGTGGTGTCGCAAGGCATGTGGGATGTTTCACCCTTACAAGAAGTCGTGCTGGGCGTGCGCGCCATTGCGCCGCTGGTTTTATTCTTAATGTTTGTGCTGTTCATCGTGCTGCGCGAGGGGCTGGCCAATAAACTGTTCACGGCTTATGGGCTGGTGCTGTCGATTATCGGCATGTGCGTCTTTAATGTCGGGCTGACCTATGGTTTGGGCGCGATTGGCGCGCAAACCGGCGCGGTTTTGCCCGCCGCCTTTATGGAAGTTTCCATTAGCGAGATTTCACCGATTTACTCCGCCGCTTTGGGGTTGGTGCTGGTGATTTTATTCGCGTGGTTTATGGGCTTTGGCGCGACTTTAGCCGAACCGGCTTTGAATGCGCTGGGCCTGACCGTGCAAAACCTGACCAATGGCGCGTTCAGAAAATCCATGTTGATGTATTCCGTCGCCACCGGCGTGGCGTTTGGCATCGCTTTGGGCATGGCGAAAATCTTGTTTGAGATTGACCTCGCCATGTTGCTGATACCGCTTTATCTCATCGCGCTTGTGCTGACTTATTTCTCGACCGAGGAATTTGTGAATGTGGCGTGGGATAGCGCCGGTGTGACCACCGGTCCGGTGACCGTGCCGCTGGTGCTGGCCATGGGGCTGGGACTTGGCAATGCCGTCTCAGCCATTGAGGGTTTCGGCATTTTGAGCATGGCCAGTATCGGGCCGATTATCGCCGTGCTGGGCATGGGACAATATATTCGTTTTAAGCAATCACGCATGATTGCGGCTGAAGGAAATTAAAGGAGGCATCATGTCTGACAGACAGATTACCTATCTCACTGACGCGTTGATTATCACCTGCATTGTGCAGGCCAGTCATGCTGACAATGTCGTGAAAGCGGCGCAAAATGTGGGCGCACAAGGCGCGACGGTGACTTATGCGCGCGGCACGGGTGTGCGTGAGCGCATGGGGCTGATGGGCGTGGCCATTGATGAGCAAAAAGAAATGGTGCGGATTATTGTATCGCAAGAGCAATCCGACCGCGTCTTTGAAGCCATGTATCTGGCCGGTGAACTCGATAAGCCGGGCATGGGCATTATGTTCATGAATAAGCTCGACCGCATCGCCACTTATATTCCCGATGAAGTTTTGGCCGAAGCGGCAGAACCGAAAGCCAAAGCCAAGCCGAAGGCCAAAGCGGCCCCGAAAAAGCGGAAAACCGCGACCCGCCGTCCTGTTAAGAAGGCCAGCAAATGATTACCGAGATTGGCGCATTTATGCATAAGGGCGAGGGTCTGCGGCTGATGAATGAGCTGCATGACGATGAAAAAATTCTCGGCATTTATGTCGAAGCGGGCCGGACAGAAGACCTGTTTGCGTTTCGTGAATTTGGCTCGGCATCTGAAAATGATATTGTTACGATTTTGGTGGATACGCGGCACGCGACTAAAATCTTTGACCTGATTTGCAGCAAAATGGGTTTGGATGAGCCGCAAAGCGGCATGGTTTTCCAAATGCGGGTGCAATAATCAGCCTCCAATAAAGGCGCGGGCTGCAAACCGACCAAACGCTTGCGGCTTTTCGCTTGGCGGCTAACTTCCTGCGTCATTTAGGTTGCTTAAAGCGCTGGTCTCCGCGTGAAAAAGACTAGATTAACCATCAGTCGCCAAGCAGGAGCCGCATCATGCAAGAAATTGAAACCGATTATCTGATTATTGGCAGTGGTGCTATGGGCATGGCCTTTGCCGACAGCCTATTGACCGAAAGCAAGGCCGATATGGTGATGGTTGACCGCCATGCCAAGCCCGGAGGGCATTGGAACGTCGCTTATCCGTTTGTGAGCCTGCATCAGCCCTCGGCGTTTTTTGGCGTGGCGTCGCGCGAATTGAGCCGATTTGAAAAAGACAAGGTTGGGTTCAATAAGGGGCTGTATGATTTGGCCTCGGGCGCAGAGGTTAGCTCTTATTTTGACGCCGTGATGCAGCAAACCATGCTGCCCAGCGGGCGGGTGCGCTATTTCCCAATGTCGGATTATAAGGGCGAGGGCGTGTTCACCTCATTGACCGGCGGGCAAGAAACCCGCGTGCGGTATAAAAAACTGGTTGATGCAACGCGGCTTACGGTCGATGTGCCGGCCGAGCATAGCCCCGCCTTCACCATTGCCGAGGGCGTGAACTTTATGCCGCTCAATAATCTGCCGACATTGCAGGCGGCCCCGAAAGGCTATGTGGTTATCGGCGCGGGCAAAACCGGCATGGATGCGTGTTTATGGCTGCTGCAAAACGGCGTTGCGCCTGACGCCATTCGGTGGATTATGCCGCGCGATGCGTGGATGTTACCGCGTGAATTTGCCCAAAATTCAGAGGAATTTTTCGTCGATACATTCGGCAATCAAGCCAATCAATTTGAGGCGATTGCCGAAGCTGAAAATATTGATGATATGTATGACAGGCTGGAAAAGGCCGGTTGCGTGGTGCGGTTTGACCAAAATATACGCCCGACCATGTTTCATGCCGCCACCATTAGCCGCCCTGAATTGGACGCGCTGCGGCAAATTAAAAACGTCATTCGCATGGGCCGCGTATCGGCTTTGGAAGTCGATAAGATTGTGCTGGATGATGGCGTATTGGAGACCGGCCCCGATATTGTCCATGTCGATTGCTCGGCCAGTCTGGCGCGCACTATGGTGAAGGCGGCCCCGTCTCCGGTGTTTGAGGGGGATGTCATTACCCCGCAAACCATTCGCAGTTTCATGCCGGTATTTAGCGGCTCCATGATTGCCTATGTCGAAGCGCATTATGATGATGAGGACGAGAAAAACCGCCTCTGCAATGTCGTGCCATTGCCCAATAAGGCTGAGGATTTTGTGCCGATGACGCTGGCCGCCATGATGAACCAATTTAACTGGTCGCAAGACAAGCCATTGCGCCAATGGGTGCGGAATAACCGCCTTGATGGCTTTACCAAGCTGACCAATAGCGTGGCCCCTGACGATAAAGAAAAAATGGATATTCTGGCGCGAATGCGTGACAATGCGCCCAAAGCGGTCGGCAGTTTAATGAAGCTGGCCGAGCAGATTGATGGATAAGCCCGAGGAGGGGACAATGGCAGAATTTCAAACCAATAAAAACGATATAACCAAAAGCCGTTTGGTGGAGAGCGGCAATCGCGCCGCGGATTTTACTCTGGGCGAGGGCGAAGTGCTGGCCAAGGTCGAGCGGTTTTCCTTCACCGCCAATAATGTGACCTATGGCGCGGTGGGCGAGCAAATCGGCTATTGGGAATTCTTCGCGCCCAGCTTGGCAGCCGATGAGTCCGCCGATGAATGGGGCATTGTGCCGGTTTGGGGCTTTGCCGAAATCGTCGCGTCGAATAATCCCGATATTCACATTGGCGAGCGCAGCTATGGTTATTTTCCGCTGGCGAATTTTCTCAAAATGTTGCCCATACGGGTGTCCGATACGCGGTTTGTTGATGGCGCGGCGCATCGCAGCGCGCTTCCGGCGGTTTATAATAGCTATGACCGTCTCGGCGCGCAGAGCGGCCATGCGGCGCAAGATAATTTGCGCGCGCTGCTCAACCCGCTTTACGGCACGTCTTTCTGTCTGGTTGATGCCTTGCAGGAAGAGGCCTTTCGCAATGCCGCGCAAGTGGTGATTTTATCGGCCTCGTCGAAAACCGCGATTGGGTTGGCCTTTGGCTTGTCGCGCATTGAGGGCGACCGTCCGGCCATTATCGGGCTGACCTCGCCGGGTAATACCGGCTTTGTTGAGGCGACCGGCAGCTATGACACGGTTATCGGCTATGACGCGCTGGACGCGCTGCCCAATCAGCCCTCTGTGTTGGTTGATATGTCGGGCAATCGCTCTGTCCTCGGCGCGGTACACGGCGCGCTGGGCGATAATATGCTGTGGTGTCACAATGTCGGCCTCACCCATTGGGATGATAGCGAGACGAAAAAAGACCCCGCCGCCGCGCAGCTTATTCAAGAGCGTAGCGCCATGTTCTTCGCCCCGGGCCATATTGCGCGCCGTACCAAAGAATGGGGCGCGATGGACTTTAATGAAAAAGTTGCCGGATTTCTGGCCGAGGGCATGGCCCATGCAGGCGGCTGGATTCAAGTGCATGAAACCCAAGGTCTGGCGCAGTTCGGGCCGATTTACGACCGCGTCGTCAAAGGCGATATGCGCGCCGAAGAAGGCATTATCATCACGCCGTAAATTGTTTGCCCCTCGGCTCGCTTATCCGCTTGCAAAGGACAAATAGATTGGCTAGTTAAATGCCGTTGCCGGTATAGCTCAGTTGGTAGAGCATCTGATTTGTAATCAGAGGGTCCCGAGTTCAAATCTTGGTGCCGGCACCATTTTCCTAAACATTATCAATATCATGCAGCGACGCTCGCACCCCTCCTGCTGGCGATGGCGCAAACCAGCGCCTGTCAGCTAAGAAAACGATAAGAAAGGGGAAGGGGTGATAGGAAGAAGTGGAAAGTATACGCAAGCAATGTTTGAACAGGCAGCCCAAGAAATTTTGGACGCAGCACGAAGTAATGGTCAAGCAGATTTTTTGGGGTGTCGGCGCGCGCGGCTGGGAATAGGATTGAAACTGAACAAGGGAGTGAAAATAATGGCTTCGATTGAAGTGAAAAGTTTCGCCGCCGATGGTGACGTGAATGAACCGAATAATGCGCGGGTTGAGACGCTGAATATTGGCGGGCAACGTGTGATGAAATTGACTTTAAAGCCGGGCTGGAAATGGTCGGAAGATATTAAGCCGACGGTCGGCACGGAGAGCTGTCAGGCGCAACATTTGGGCGTCGTCGTGAAGGGCACAGTGGCGGCACGTCACGATGACGGCACGGAAATGACCTATACGGAAGGCGATGCTTATTCAATCGCGCCGGGCCATGATGGCTGGGTTATCGGCGATGAAGAAGCTGTCGTGTTTGAATTTCATGGCGCATGGGGCGACTAGGGCGCGCTCAAATTTTGGATTTGGTAAAGCGGGCGCAAGGTCATCTTGCGCCCGTTTCATTTTGGGGTTGGCTTAGCGCAGGCTGTTCAGGTCAAGCGGGCCATAGCTCGCTGCCGTGCGTGTCCATAAAGCACCCAGCAGGGTGCGCACTTTCGCCATGCCGGCAATCGCCGTCACAAAGTCGGGATTGCGTGCCGACTCGGCGCGGAAGTTTTCCATTTCCGACCAGCTATTGCCGCCAAATACGACAATATGGCTGACGCCCGGCGCACCGCCGGCTGTCACGCGCCATACGTCGATGGAAAGCGGCGCGTCTGCCATAATGTTTGAGTTCATCAAACGGTTGAGGCGTGAGATGTAATTTGCCGGATCGGTCACGCGCGCGGCGGCACCTTCCCAAGCAAAATTCTCATTATTGATTTCGCCCCAGCCTTTGACATGGGTGTAAACCGTCTCGCTCACTAATGTGCCATTGGCAGACAAGGCTTTGCGGAAACGATCCCATTCGGCCGTGCCGTTTAATTGCGCTTGGCGCGCTTCAAATGTCGCCAAATCCTCATAGATAACGGCGAATGAGAAATTGGTCGGCTGTGTGCCATTGGCGGCATGAGCATTAATCAGCATGCGGCCTTCAAAATCCTTAAACGCATCTGAGCCGGTGAATTTATCAACGGCGGCGAAAAAGCGATTTTCTTTGGCGGGCTCTACGGCCCAACCATAATCGACCCATACCGCTTGCGCCCGGGCAAAGCCGGTCATCGCAAGCAGAACAATCATTACTCTAAACAACATAATTTTACTCCTTCAGTTCAATTAAGCGTTTGCACCGTCCCATTTGGCGGCAACAAAAAGATAAACAGACAGACCGGCATGCACCAACATGGCGAGCGGGCCAAGCATTTGCCAAGCGGGTGGGGTTACCGGCGCGCCGACAGTCATGCCATTGGCCGTCATAAATGCTTTCATCAAAGGTGCGTTACCTTCAGCAGCCATTGAGCTCATCGTGCTGGCCAAGCCAAAGAAACCGCCTTGGCTTCCGGCAAGCATGGTGAATGTGTTGAAGATAAAGTATACGGCAATCGCAGCGGATAGGCTGCGGAACCACATTGGCTGATGGCGCACGAGATAAGCGATAACGATAATCACCAAGCTCAGCATGCCGTAACCAAGATTATAAAGTCCATAAACCTGGCGATTCTCGACGGCCAGATTCCAAAGTTCCAATTCAGTCATATTTCCCTCCTCTATGGGTTTTTTATCTTTGAGAGTTAACGGGTTGGCCTCAACCCAAAAAACCTGTTTGGTTTTCGCTTGCGCCACGGGGTTAGATTTGCTTCCATTTTTAGAGGGAGTGTCTGTAATGCGTCTTGATGAAGGTAAAATGCGAAAAGTTCTAGCGTGTGACCAGATTGACGAAGGGCTCGAATTTGATAAGCGGCCCAGCAATCAAGAGCTGATTTTCGGGCATATTTTGCTCATGTATGAGGAGGGGCGACGTATTGTGCCGCGCGACCTCGTTACGCTCATCGGGTGTAGTGCCGAGAGCTTGCGTCTGACCCTTCGTGATGCCGAAAAAGGCGGATTTTTAAGCCGCGCCGGGCGACCCGATTATGAAGTTTTGCCCCGCAAAAGGCTGCTATGGGAAGTTTTTGATGTCAGTCAAAAATGGCTGTTGCGCAATCAGCGCCGCTTATTGCCTGCCAGTCCCAGCGTGCGCGAGGTTTATATCATAACCCAAGCTTTTGATGTGTTTACGCGTGTCAAAAAGCTGTTGCCTTTCGCCCTCAAAAGTCCGGTCAAGCGGGGCATTTCGTTTTTCATCCTCGACCGAGATAGTCATGGCGGTGTGGATTTGACGCGCCTGCGTTATAATTTTCCCATCGACCATGAAAGCCTGCGCCAGTTCATTAATATGATGATTGATGCGGGCTATTTCGTCAAACACCGCGTCGGCAAAAAAGTATTCATCCGCCCGACCGCCACCATGAAACAGATATTTGGCGAGATTCTGACAGATGTTTGCAGTCGCCTGAATGATTGCGATAAGGGCTCGACAACCTATAGCGATTTTGTCCAAAGCTTGATTGCATCGCCGCAAAATGAAAAAATCAAAGAGAGATTAACTGTATCGCCATAATCGGCATTAGGTCAGCCTTGCTTGCATATTTTAACTTTTGGGTCATAGTATTTTGAGCTTAGGCATCCCTTATTCGTAAGGGTGGGGGGAAATAATAGAAAGTCATGGCAGAGTTTTTCCAACTGCTGATTATCGGACTATCGCAGGGCTGTGTTTACGGCCTCATCGCGATGGGTTTTGTGATGATTTACAAAGCCACCGAAATGGTCAATTTCGCGCAAGGCGATATTATGATGGTCGGCACTTTTGTGGCCTTCACCTTTATCGTGACATGGGGTTTTAATTTCTGGCTCGGTTTGCTGGCCGCTATGGCGGTGATGGCGGTGTTCGGCTTTCTCGTCGATGCCATTGTCGTGCGCCGCATTATCGGCCAGCCGCAATTTTCAGTCGTCATTTTGACCATCAGCCTCGGTTTTATTTTCCGCGCCGTGGCGGGCATGATTTGGGGGCAAGCACCGCTGAGCCTCGACACGCCTTTTGTCGGCACATCCAATATGGGCGGCGCCGTTATCGGCCATGACCGGCTGGCCATTATGGGCGGCACGGTGGTGATGGTGTCGCTGATTTATTTATTTCTGCGCTATAGCCGCTGGGGCATTGCCATGCAGGCGGCGTCGCAAAATCAATTGGCGGCGTTTTATGTCGGCATTCCGGTGAAGCTGGTTTATTCCGGCGTGTGGGGGCTGGCGGCGGCGATAAGCTGTGTCGCCGGTGTGCTGCTTGCGCCGATTACGCTGATTGGCCCGCTTAACGGTTTCCTCGGCATTAAAGCCTTTGCGGCGGCGGTGATTGGCGGCTTTGGCTCTTTGCCCGGCGCGCTGATTGGCGGCTTGATTATCGGCATTGCCGAACCTTTCGCAGCCGCCTATCTGCCGGAGGTCAAAAACATTATCGGCTATCTGATTATGTTCGCCGTGCTGATGCTGCGCCCCGAAGGCCTGTTCGCCACTATTTATCAGAAGAAGGTGTGAGCCGATGCGCGTTCTTTTTAAAACCGATTACAATCAGGACATAAAATTCGCCAAGCATGGCGGCTATGTATTTTGGTATGCGCTGCTGCTGGTGGCGGTATTTCTGGCACCTGTCGCGCTGGATACTTATTGGGTAAACGAGCTGACCCGCGTGTTGATTTACGCGCTTGCCGGATTGGGCCTGATGGTGGTGACCGGCTTTACCGGCCAAGTGTCGCTGGGACACGCCGCCTTTATGGCCATCGGGGCTTATACCCATGCGTTTTTATTGACCCAAGGCGTGCCGTTTGTCTTCTCGCTGCCCATTGCCGCGCTGACATCGGGCATTGTCGGGCTGATGATTGCCATTCCGGCCAGTCGCATGACCGGCCTTTATCTGACCATTGCCTCCTTGGCCTTCGCCATTGTGGTGGAAGATTTGATTATTCATTGGGAGAGCGTGACCGGCGGCAATCGCGGCATGGCTGTCGATCCACCGGCGCTTTTCGGATATGAGATTTATGCGGCGTGGGAATATTATTACATTGTTCTCGTGCTGCTGATTATCTCCATCGCGCTGGTGCTGAATATATTGCGCTCGCCATTGGGCCGCGCCATGTTGGCCATTCGCGATAGTGAAATATCGGCGCAAAGCCTCGGTATTCGACTGGCGCGCACCAAAGTGCTGGCGTTTTTTCTCTCAGCCATCATCACCGGCCTGGCGGGTGGGCTATTTGCCCATTTCATTCAATTTCTGTCGCCGGAAACCTTTGGCATTTTATTGTCGATACAGCTTTTGCTGATGATTGTCGTCGGCGGGCTGGGCACGGTGCATGGCGCGATTTTCGGCGCATTTCTTATCGGCCTGTTGGAGGCGTCGATTTCAATCCTCAAGGATTGGTTACCGCCCGCCATTGGCACACAACCCGGGCTGGAGCCGGGGCTGTTTGGCCTCATTCTGGTTTTATTCATTATTTTCGAGCCGGAAGGGGTGTATGGCCGCTGGGTTAAACTCCGCACCTTCCTTGAGAGCTTTCCGTTTTATCGCCGCAACACGTTTAAACGTCAGCGCAGCTATTTGAAGACGGAGCGCATGCGATGAGTTTCTTTGAGATTGAAAATTTGAGCCTCAGCTTTGGCGGCGTGAAGGCCGTCGATGATGCCAGCTTCTCGATGGATAAGGGCGAGGTGTTTACCATTGTCGGACCAAATGGCGCGGGCAAATCGACCATTTTCAACATGATTTCATCTTTCTATGCGCCGAGCCACGGAGCTATTCGCTTTAAGGGTGCAGATATTACCGCCGCGCGCGCCGATGAGATTGCCCGTATCGGCATTGCCCGCACATTTCAAAATATCGAATTATTCGAACATTCAACCGTGCTGCAAAACCTCCTTATCGGGCGGGAAATACACAATCGCGTGCCGGTGCTGCGGCAGTTGATATTCGACCCCGGCATGCGGCGGGCCGAGTTGGCGCATCGCCGCAAGGTTGAGGATGTTATCGACTTTTTGGAATTGGCACATTACCGCGATGAGCGCATTGCCAATTTGCCTTATGGCGTCCGCAAGAAAATTGAATTGGGCCGCGCGCTGTGCGTCGAGCCGGAATTATTGCTGCTCGACGAACCGGCCTCAGGTCTGAATCCTGAGGAAACCGAGGATATGGGCTTTTGGATTGACGATATTAAAAATGATTTGGGCATTTCCGTATTGATGATTGAGCATGATATGAGCTTGGTGAATGAAGTATCGGACCGCGTCATCGCGCTGAATAATGGTCGCGTCATTGCCTCGGGCAGCGCGCAAGAGGTGCAAAATCACCCTGATGTCGTGGCGGCTTATCTGGGGGGTGCGGCATGAGTCAAAATGTTCTGCAAGTCCGCAATCTTGAGACGTTTTACGGGCCGGTTATGGCCATTCGCGGCGTCAGCCTTGATGTTGAAGAGGGCAAAATCGTGGCCGTGCTTGGCTCAAACGGCGCGGGAAAAACCACTGTGCTGAAAACCATTAGCGGCGCGATGGAGCCGCAAAAGGGCACTATCAGTTTTCACGGCGAGGATATCGCCGGCATGGAACCCGACCGCGTGGCCAATAAGGGCATTGGCCATGTGCCGGAAGGGCGTGAAGTATTTCCGTTTCTATCAGTGCAGGAAAACCTCGAAATGGGGGCATTCGGGCGGCGTGATAAGGATGCCATTGAGCAAGACCTTGAAACGGTTTTTGATTATTTTCCCATTTTGCGCGAGCGGGCCAAAAATGAGGCGGCCTATTTATCGGGCGGGCAACAGCAAATGCTGGCCATTGGTCGCGCCCTGATGATGCGCCCGCGCATGATGCTGCTTGACGAGCCGTCGCTTGGCCTGTCACCCAAGCTGGTAGGTGAGATTTTTGATATTATCAAACGGCTGAATGAAGAGCAGAAAATGACAATTTTGCTGGTCGAACAAAACGCCCATATGGCGCTTCAGCTTGCCGATTTCGGCTATGTGCTGGAGGTCGGGCGCGTGGTGATGGAGGGCGACCGGCAACGGCTGCTCGACAGCCGCGACATTCAGGAATTTTATCTCGGCAAAAAAGAAGAAAGCGCGCGCGGCAAACGTCGTTGGAAACAGCGCAAGACATGGCGATAGGGGGCATATGATGAGTGATAAGAATGAACCTCTGACCATTGTTGAAGGCTGCCAAAGCCTGCCTCAACTCTTCCGCAAACGCTGCACGACGCTGGGCGACGCGCTGGTCATGCGCGAAAAAGAATTTGGTATTTGGAATAAATTTAGCTGGGCCGATTATTACGCGCGCGCGCAAGAATTGGGCGCGGCCATGATGCATATGGGGCTACAACCCGGCGATGTGGTGTCAATTATCGCGGAAAACCGTAAGGAATGGCTGTTTTTCGATATGGCGATTATGTGCAGTGGCGGCATCACCAATGGCGTTTACACCACTGATGCGCCGACACAGGTGCAGCATATTTGCATTGATAGCGCGACCCGCTTTCTGGTCGTCGAAGACGAAGAGCAGTTGGATAAATATCTCGACGTGCGCGATGCCTTGCCAATGGTTGAGAAAGTTATCGTGCTGGAAGATGAGGGGCTGAAAACCTTCAAAGACGATAAGGTCATGTTTATTGACGATGTCTATGAAATGGGCCGCGCGCATCTCAGCGCCTATGCTGCCGAATGGGATAAGCGCATTGACGCCGTGCAGCCCGATGATACGGCACTTTTGGTTTACACTTCCGGCACGACAGGTGCGCCTAAAGGCGCGATGATTACCCACGCCAATGTTTTGTTTCAGACCAAAAATGCAGGCGTGTGGATTGGCGATTGCTGGGACGAAGAGATTGTGTCCATCCTGCCGCTCTGCCATATCGCTGAGCGCACCTTCTCGGTTTTCCTCGCGCTGCATTATCGCTGGGTGGTGAATTTTGTAGAAGCGCCCGATACGAGTTTTGAAAACACGATGGAAGTATCGCCAACCGTGTTTTTCGGCGTGCCACGCATGTGGGAAAAAATGTATTCCGGCGTGGTGATTAAAATCAAAGAGGCGATTTGGCTGGGCCGTTTTGCCTATGAATGGTCAGTGCGTGTGGGCGAGCATTATGAAGAAGTGCGCGAGGAGGGCGGCACGCCGTCCCTGCTGTTGCGTGCCCAGCGTTGGCTGGCCGAGCGGTTGGTGTTTCATAATCTGAAAGTCATGCTGGGGCTGGACCGCGCGCGCATTATGTTTACCGGTGCCGCGCCCGTATCGCCCGACCTTATTCGCTGGTATCGCGCCATTGGTCTCGATTTATACGAGCTTTACGGCCAAACCGAATGTTCGGGCATCACCTCATCCAATCGCGATGGCGCGAACCGCCTCGGCTCTATCGGCCAGGCCGTGCCGCATGTGGAAATGAAAATTGCCGAGGATGGCGAAATTTTGTATCGCGGCCCGCATATTTTCAAAGGCTATCTCAACCAGCCCGAAAAAACCGCTGATACGGTGATTGATGGCTGGCTTCATTCGGGCGATGTCGGCGCGGTGGATAATGAGGGCTATTTCAAAATCACCGACCGCAAGAAAGACATCATCATCACGGCGGGGGGCAAAAACATCACGCCGAGTGAGATTGAAAATCAGCTGAAATTCTCGCCCTATATTTCCGATGCGGTGGTGATTGGCGATAAGCGAAAATTCCTGACCTGCTTGGTGATGATTGACCATGAAAATGTGCTGCAATATGCGCAGGATTTGAATGTGCCCTTTACCGATTATGCAAGCCTTTGCGCGCGCGAGGAGGTGATTGGGCTAATTGATGAGGAAGTTGAGCGGGTGAACCAGAATTTTGCGCGGGTTGAAACCGTGAAGAAGTTCACCATAATCGACAAGGAATTGACCGCCGATGACGAGGAGTTGACGGCGACGATGAAATTGAAACGGTCAAAAGTGGCTGAAACCTATGAGAAACTGATTGACGCCATGTATGCGTAATCGGCCGATGGAGGACAATATGGCTTTCGTAAGAACCATCAAAATATGGGCGATGGCGGTGATGGCGGCATTTATCGCGCTGGCCCCGCTCAGCCAAGCGGCGGCAGAACGCGGCGTTACGGATGATGAGATTATCATCGGCTCGCACACGGCGTTAAGTGGCCCGGCCGCGATTTGGGGCGTGTCATCCACCAACGCGGCGCGGCTGTTATTTGATGAGGTCAATGCCAAGGGCGGTATTCATGGGCGCAAAATCAAATTCATTGTCGAGGACAGCCAATATCAAGTGCCGCTGGCCGTGAAGGCGATGAATAAGCTGGCCAATCGCGATAAGGTTTTCGCCATTCATTTGGCGCTGGGCACGCCGCATAATAATGCGGTGATGCGCCGTCAATTGGCGGCGGGTATTCCGAATCTGTTTCCGCTGACCGGCGCCATATCCATGACCAAGCCGCATCACCGGCTGAAGTTTCAGGCGCTTTCAACCTATAATCAGCAAACCCGTGCGGCCGTGCGTTATTTTCATAAAAACAAAGGCCATAAGCGGATTTGCGCGTTTTATCAGGACACGGAATATGGGCAGGAAATCAAGGATGCGGTTGATCAGGAAATCGCCGCGCTGGGCTTGAAGCTGGTCGCCGAGACCAAGCACAAGCCGACCGAGAATGAGTTTGTCGGCGCGATGACATCGCTGAAAAAAGCCAATTGCGATTTAATTGTGTTCGGCACGATTATTCAGGACACGATTATCGGCTATGCCACGGCGCGCAAGCTGGGCATTACCGCCGATATTGTCGGCAGCCAAGCCTCTAATGATAATGTTGTCGCAGCGGCCAAGGGTGGCGCGACCGAGGGTTACTATGTCGCCGGGGCCACCCGCGCCATGTATGAGGATACGGCAACGCCCGCGCAGCTCGCTTTTATGAAAAAATACAAAGCACGCTATGGCGAATATCCGGGCGTCGGCACGCTTTACGCTTATTTGCCGACCCTTATTTTGGTTGAAGCGTTGGAGAAAGCCGGACGCGATTTGACGGTTGATAAGCTGGTGGCGGCTTTGGAGACGGTTCGTGATTTCGACGATGGGCTAGGCACACCATTGCATAGCTTCACCGAAACCGACCATTCGGGCAGTGACGGCGTCAATCTCGATATTGTGCGCGACGGCAAATTGCGCGCCGTGTCTGACCGCATTGATTTGCAATAGGTCAGCTGTCAACGTTTGCCGTGACGTGTTTTTAGGGGGTATTGATGCAGGAAAATGAATTTAAGCGCGGCTGGACCGTGCTGCTGGGCGCCTTTATCGGGCTTGGCGTTGGGCTGGCCTCAATGGTCTATTACTCAACCGGCATTTGGATACGCCCGTGGCAAGAAGAATTTGGCTGGACGCGCGCCGAAATCGGGTTTCAGCAATCCATTTCCGTCATGGTAATGGTGGTGCTCGCGCCGGTGGTTGGACGTTTGATTGACCGCTATGGCATTCGGCCCGTCACCGCCATTTCGCTTATCGGCTATGCCAGTTTTTTGCTGCTGTTTCCGTTTATGAATGGCTCGCTGAGCATGCTTTATGCGCTGAGTTTCGGCTATGCGATTTTCGGCATTGGCACGACGGGTGTTTCCTTCACCCGCGCCATTAATGCGTTTTTTGTCAAAAATCGCGGGCTGGCTTTGGGCATTGCGCTCACCTCCGGCGGCGTGATGGCCTATGCCATTCCGCGCTTTCTAACGCCTTTCGTGGCGGAAAATGGCTGGCGCGCCGGTTATGTGGTGATGTTTCTCATCGTCCTTATCTCGACGCCTTTAGTGTATTTTTTGCTGCGCGACAGGCCCGAAGATGCAGGCACGCAAGATAATGGCGAGGCGGCGACAGACCCGACCCAGCACGGTGTGCCTTTTGCGGCGGCCATTCGCACCGTCACATTTTGGAAAGTGGCGGCGATATTCCTGTTTATTTCATCGGCCATATTGGGGCTGATACCGGCCTTTATTCCGCTCTTGCAAGATGCCGGATTAACGGCGGCGGAATCCGGCCAATTGGCGGCGGTATTGGGGCTGTCCGTCATGGTCGGGCGGTTGTTTATCGGCTTTGTTATTGACCGCATTTTCGCGCCTTATGTCACCGCAACGGCTTTCACTCTGGTCGGTTTGGGCTGTTTGTCATTGGGCATTGGCGGCGTTGATTATGCGATTTTCGCGGCCATTGCGCTGGGCTTTGCGGTCGGCGCAGAGGTTGACCTTATCGGCTATTTCACGGCGCGCTATTTCGGCTTACTGAATTATGGCGCGATTTACGGGCTGCTCTATTCCATCTTTATTTTCGGCGCGGCAATTGCCCCGCTTTATACCGGTTATATTTGGGATGTGACCGGAAATTATGATCTCGCCTTGATGATTGCGGCGGCGCTGATGGTGCCGGTGGTGATTATTTCACTCACCTTGCCGCGATTTGAAAATGCGTGATGCCTGTTTGGCTTGCGCTGCCCGAATGGCTGCGCTTTACTAATTATTGAATTTTAGGGAGGAAATCATGGACTATAAATTATTGATAAATGGCGCGCTGGTGGACGGTGCTGCGACCATGCCGGTGCTTAATCCGGCGACAGAAGAAGTTCTGGCTGATTGCCCAACCGCATCGGAAGCGCAATTGAATGAAGCCGTTGAGGCGGCGCAGGCCGGTTTCCAAATTTGGAAAAACACGCCGATTGAAGAGCGTCGCGCCAAGCTGGGCGAGATTGCCGATATCATCGAGGCCAATAGCGAAGATTTGGCGCGTATTTTGACGCAAGAGCAAGGCAAGCCGTTGGAAGATGCGATGGGCGAGATTATGGGTGCGTCCATGTTCTTCCGTTATTTCCAATCGCTCGACCTGCCGGTCGAAGTGCTGGAAGACAGCGACACGCAACGGGTTGAAATTCACCGCAATCCGCTGGGCGTTGTCGGCGCGATTATTCCGTGGAATTTTCCGGTCATTTTGCTGGCCTTTAAATTGCCTGCCGCTTTGCTGGGTGGCAATGCCATCATCATTAAACCGGCCCCGACAACACCGCTTTCTGCGCTGCATCTCGGTCGCCTGATTGCTGATGTTCTGCCTGCCGGTGTGGTGAATGTGATTGCCGATAATAATGACCTCGGCGATAAAATCACCACGCATAAAGGTATCAGTAAAATTTCCTTCACCGGTTCTACGGCAACCGGTGCGCGGGTTATGGCGTCTGCCGCCAGCACATTAAAACGCATCACGCTGGAATTGGGCGGCAATGATGCCGGTATCATTATGGATGATGTCGATGTCGAGAAAGTCGCGCCGCAAATTTTCGACGGGGCGTTTGGCAATAATGGTCAGATTTGTATCGCCATGAAGCGTGTTTACGCCCATGAGTCGATTTACGATAAGCTGGTCGAGCAACTTGCCAAGCTGGCTGAGGAGGCCATTGTCGGCAATGGTTTGGAGCAGGGCACACAGCTTGGCCCGCTGCAAAACAAAATGCAGTTCGATAAGGTCAAAGACTATATTGAAGATGGGCGCGCCAATGGCACGATTGTCGCCGGTGGCGATGTGCCGGAAGGCAAAGGCTATTTCATTCCGCCGACCATTGTGCGCGATATTGATGATGATAGTCGTCTGGTGCGCGAGGAGCAATTTGGCCCGGTGCTGCCGATTATCAAATATGATGATGTCGATGATGTTATCGAGCGCGCCAATGACTCGGAATATGGCTTGGGCGGATCGGTGTGGTCATCTGATGTGGACCGTGCTTATGAAGTGGCCAAAAAGGTCGATAGCGGCACGATTTGGGTCAATAAACATGCTGACCTGCAACCGCATGTGCCGTTTGGCGGCATTAAAACATCGGGCATTGGCACAGAGCTTGGCGCAGAGGGCTTGAATGAGTTCACCCAGCGCAAAGTGATTAACGTCGCCAAAAGCTGAGTAAAAACGGCGTAAAACTGAGTTATGCGTAATGATTAATGGGCGGCATGGTGCATGCCGTCCATTGGCATGCCGTATCGGCAATATGATTTTTGATTTATCTTCGACTTATCTTGCGAGGAAAAAATGCAAAGAAGAAGTTTTCTCGTCGGTGCCAGTGCGCTGGCATTGGCATCTGCCATCAAGCCCGCGAAAGCGGCAATGGATGAATTTGTTGCCTATGACGGCATGGGGCAGGCGGCGCTTGTGCGGCGCGGCGAGGTTTCCTCGCTTGAACTGGTGGAGGCCGCCATTGCGCGCATTGAACGGCTGAACCCGGCGCTCAATGCGGTGGTGCATAAATTATATGATGAGGGTCGCGCGGCGGCGCAGGGCGATTTGCCCGATGGCCCGTTTAAGGGTGTGCCTTATCTGATTAAGGATTTGTCGGAGTTGAAGGACGCGCCGCTGACTCTCGGTTCAAAACTGTTTGAACATCATGTCGCTGATTTTGACAATGGTAGCGTCGTCAGAGCCAAACAAGCCGGTTTGGTCATGGTCGGCAAAACCAATACGCCGGAGTTTGGTTTCGTATCGACGACGGAAGGGCAATTATTGGGTGCGGCGCGCAATCCCTATAATGCCGCATATCATACGGGCGGCAGTTCTGGCGGCGCGGGCGCGGCGGTGGCATCGGGCATGGTGCCGTTTACTCATGCCTCCGATGGCGGTGGTTCCATTCGCATTCCCGCATCCATTAACGGCCTTGTCGGGTTGAAGCCGACGCGCCAAAAATTGTTCACCGTTAAGCCATTGCGGATTGAGGCTGATATTGGTGTCCATCTGGCGGTGTCGCGCTCGGTGCGCGATACGGCGCAGATTTTGAATGTGTCGGAGAAAAAAGGCAGTGATGCAGATTATACGCCGACCGGATTTATTGACGGGCCATCCAAGAAGCGTCTGAAAATTGCGTTTTACACCAAAATCTTTGACGGGCGCGAACCGCACCCCGATGTCAAACGCGCAACCGAGCGCGCGGCAAAATTATGCTCTGACCTCGGCCACAAGGTTGATGCGGTTGATGCGGCGCGCGTCGTTGATGGACAATTCGTCGATCAGTTTATGAATGTCTGGGCCTCAATGGCAGTGGATTTAGTTGAGAATGCGCGGCTCATCGGCCTGACGCAGGGCCGCTGGGTAAATCCGCATGAGGTGCTTGAGCCGTTCACCCATGGTTTGGCCAAAACCTATTCGGCGCGCCGCGACGAAAACCCGGATATTGATAAAGATGCGATGGCCTATGTGAAATCGGTTGAGGCTGATTATCGCGCTTTCTTTGAAGATTATGACATTATTCTGTCGCCGGTCTTGTTCAAGCCGCCGCTGATGATTGGCGAACAGGATGGCAATAAGAGCTTTGACGAAGTTTACGCGTCAATTCTGGATTATGTCACCTATACGGCGCAATATAATGCGTCGGGCAATCCGGCGATTAGCCTGCCGCTTTATACCGGCCGCACGGGCTTGCCCATCGGCACGCAATTTGCCGCCGCGCATGGTCAAGAGGCGCGTTTGCTGCATCTGGCTTATGAATTGGAAGAAGCGCGGCCTTGGGCTGACCGCTGGCCGGAGGTTTCAGCCCAAAGACTGGCCTAAATGGCTGGCAGATTTAATCGCTGAGATAGGCCTGGGCCATATCAAACAGCACGGTGCATCGCGCGCCCGAGCGGCAATAGGCCAGCACGGGCTTGGCTGCGCTGTCGATAATCTCGGCAAGTTGGCGGGCATCATCATCGCTCAGCGCGCTGCTGATGACGGGCTGATAAATCATCGGCACATTTTGCGCTTCGGCAATCGGCTTTAGGCTGTCAAAGGGCACAGCGCCATCCTCGCTATCGGGGCGATTGCAAATTATCGTTTTGAACCCCGCAGCGAGGGCGGCCTCAATATCGGCAGCGTCCATTTGTTCATGGACAGCAAAATCATCGGTTAAAAAATTCGGGCGCATTTTCGTTTCCTTCAAGCATGGTTTATATAACCCTCAAATCGGGTTATCCGCAATAAGTTGCGAAAAACCTAGACATGAGGCCATGTTATGCGGCTAAATGTGTCAGTATTCGGAGGAAGAGTAATGTTGCGAGTAAATATGTTGTCAATTCAAATGGCCGTTATCGGGGCGGTTGCCTTTAGCTTTATGGCGGCGACACCGGCATTCGCGCAAAGCGGCGAAGAGATTATGCAAGAAGCCAATGCGGTTATGGGTTTTTTCCCCTCGGCTGTGGCTGAGGTGAATTTAACCACCGGCAAGGGTGGCAAACAGCGCGAGCGTCTGCTGCGACTGGTCAGCAAACAAGGCGATGGCCGCCGTCAGCTTATCGCGACTTTCCGCGAACCGGCTTCTGTGCGCGGCGTTGGCTTTTCAACCGAACTGGATATTGCGAAGGATAAGCGCCAAAGCTGGGTCTATCTGCCGTCCCTTGGGCGGGTGCGTGAGCTGAAAGGTGGCCAACAGCATGAGAGCTTTTTCGGCTCCGACTTTTCTTATAGCGATTTAATGGGCCGCGATGCGGCGCAGGATACGCATAAGCTGGTGAGCGAAGATGCGGTCTATTACAATATTACCAGCACGCCCAAAAGCCAGAGTGATGTCTATTCAAAGCTCGACTATAAGGTCGCCAAATCAGACAATACCATTCGCGAAATCACTTTTTATAATCGCAAAGGTCAGGCGCTGAAGCGATTGACCAATATTGATTTTGAGGTTGTGGACGGTGTGCCCGTGCTGCTGAACTCGGTCATGGAAAACCTGAAATCCGGTTCGGTGACCTCTTTAAACCGCACCAGCATGCAGGTCGCGATTGAGCTTTTCGATTATGATTTTGGCCCGGAAGCCTTGCAATAAAAGCCGTTTTCCTGCCAAATAAGGCAGGGAGATTTTGATGACTGACCTTGATTTTAGCGGCAAGACCGTTCTGGTTGTCGGTGGCTCTAGCGGCATTGGCAACGGCATCGCCCACGGCTTTTTAAGTCGCGGCGCACAGGTGCATGTATGGGGCACGCGCCCCTCAGCAGAAGATTATGACGCGGCGGAAGGCTCGGATTTGAGCGGCCTCATTTATAGCTGTGTCGATGTATCCGACAGCGCCGCCATCGCCGCGCATGAGGCCACCTTTGACAGCCTCGACGTGTTGGTTTTGAGCCAAGGCGTTGTGCGCTATGGCCAAGAAGAATTTGAAAAGCCCGGCTGGGATTATGTGATGGATGTCAATATTGACAGCCTCATGGCTTGCGCCAGCAAATATCATCCGCTTTTGGCCGCCGCCAAGGGCGCGATGATTATCGTCAGTTCAATTTCGGGCATGCAAGGCAATATCGGCAATCCGGCCTATGCCGCGTCGAAAGCCGCCGCCATTAGCCTCACCAAAACATTGGGGCAGGCATGGGCGCGCGACGGTATTCGCGTCAATGGCTTGGCTCCCGGTCTCGTGCCGACCAAATTGACGGCGGTTACCACGGAAAATGAAAAACGCCTGCAAGGCGCATTGCGCGCCATTCCTTTGCGCCGCGCCGGCACACCGGAAGATATGGCAGGCGTCGTGATGTTTCTCGCTTCACCACTGGCCGCTTATGTGCAGGGCCAAACCATTATCGCCGATGGCGGTCTGACGCTCTGATTATCTAGCCCAGCGCCTCCGTAAGGCCCGTGCCATGGGTCAGCTCAGCCAGCCGTGTTTTATCATCGCTTGAGAGGGCGCCATATTGCGCGCCAATCCATTGCAAGCATTTGGCTTGATAGGGAAATGGGTTTTGTTGATAGGGGCGGCCATCGACCTCCGCATCAACCAATTCCGCGCCGCTTATTACCGCTTCGGCATTCACCTTTAAATAGGGAATATAAAGCGTCGCCATTTCGCCGAGTAAGGCGAGCAGCGTGTCGGGCAATCTGGCAGAGGCATTTATCCAATCGCTGCCATCTTCGGCAATGTCGAGACCGGATAAATCTTCCATCACCTCGGTCCACGCATAAATGCGCGGGAAATCTTGCGTCACAATGGCGCTCGAAGTCGGGTCGAACAGCGCAAGCTGCGTCAACTGGCCGTAAATCGCAAAATCGGCGGAGGAAGGCCGTGTGCCGAATAGATAGGGCGATGTTTGAAAATGCGCGTTGAGCATTGTGAGGAAGCGTTTAAAGCTGCCTTCAATGGTTTGCTTGGTCACCTCATTCGAGCCGACATAAGACAGGCGCGATATTTGGCGCTCGCTAATATATTTGGAGAGCGGCCCGATCTCTTCATCACTGCCGGTCACATTGCTCCAGCGTGGCAAAATGGAACCGGCTTTGGCGATATCGGGCTGATTATGCCAACGATAATGGAACATGGCTTTGGTCAGCCACTCATCGCCATAATCCTCAAGCAGCCAGTCGAAAAACGCCAATACCGGATCATGCGGAATGACGCTGCGGCCTTCAAACTCGGTTTCAAAACGGCGCAATATTGGCGAGCTATCGGTCACGGCCTGAATCTCGCCAGTGTCATCGGGCAGATAATAAGTCGGCAAAAGCGCCACTTTTGGCTTGGGCAGACCGTCGGTCTTATCGCTGTTTTGAAGCCCGGGATTTTGCCAGCGCACATGATAGGGAATGCGGCGATAGCGCATCAGCGCGAGCATTTTGCGGGTATAGGGCGAGCCGGGCGCGCCCATGAGTTGAACTGCCATGTGAGACCTCCATCAAATTTATCAAATATTGGCGCTTGTAGTGCCAATTGTCCAGCTTTTGCGAGGCTGCGCCATTTTGCTTTCGTCAAGCGGGCAGATTGCTGCTATTTTGGACGCAGAAAATGACAGAGTTAACCATCATTATTGGCGGCGGTTTGGCCGGTGTGACCAGCTTTTACGAGCTGACGGCGCGCGGCTTGCCATGCCTGCTGATTGAGGCGGAGGCCGATGTCGCGCGCGGCACCAGTTTTGCCAATGGCGGCGGGCTGCACCCAAGTCTGCCCGACCCGTGGAATAATCCGGGCATTGGGCGGCATTTATTTGCTTCGCTGTTTCAGCGCGACGCGTCGATGAAATTGCATCCGGCGCAAATCCCTCAGCTGGCGGGCTGGGGCATGGCTTTTCTGCGCCAATCGGCGCGCAAAAATTATGACGCCATCACGCTGGCCAATTTTGACCTCGCGGAATATTCGACGCGGCAAACCGAAGCCTTGCAGCAATTTCTCAATCTCGATTATGACAGCGCCGCGCCGGGCACGTTAAAGCTGTTGCGCTCCCAAGCCGAGCGCGATGAGGCGTTGCGTCTGGCCGATATGCTGGCCGCCAAGGGCTTGCGCTATGAGGCACTCAGCCGCGCCGATATGCTGGCGCGCGAGCCGTCTTTGGCAGAGGCGCAAAATGTGGTCGGGGCGGTGCGCTTTCCCGATGACGGGATTGGCGATGCCCGCCGGTTTTGCGAGGGGGTGGCGGCGGTCGCGCTGAAAAAAGGCGGCGAGATGCGCCTCAACACCAAAGTCGATAGCCTGCTGGTTGAGGGCGGCGCGGTGGTCGGCGTGCGGCTGGGCGAGGAGGCGATACGCGGCCGCGTTGTGTTGGCGGCGGGTGTGGCGGCGTCTGACTTGGTACGTCCGCTCGGCCTGCGCCTGCCCATTCGTCCGGCCAAAGGCTATTCGCTGACACTGGAGGCGGGGCATGTGCTTGACCAATGCCCGCACCATTTGCTGGTGGACCCGATGCAGCATATTGCCATCACACCTTTGGGGCAGCGCTTGCGGATTTTGGGCATGGCTGAATTTGTCGGACATGATAGACGCGTTGAGCCGCGCCGCTTGTCGCAATTGCGCGGCTTTTTTGAGACGCTGCTGCCCGATTTGGCGCAAAAATTGGATTGGGACGGCGCGCAAGGCTGGGCCGGATTGCGCCCAATGAGTGCCGATGGCAGGCCATTTATTGGCGCCTGCCCAATTGATGGCTTATGGCTGAATTGCGGGCATGGTCATCTCGGCTGGACAATGGCGGTCGGCTCGGCGCGTATTCTCGCCGATACCCTCATCGGCAAATCACCGGAAATTGACGCGGCAGCATTTTCTCCTGATGCGCGACGGCGTCGCTTGCGCTAAACTTTCTTATGCGCTTTTTACCGCCCCTATCGAATGAGCATTATCGCGGCCAGCTTTGGGCCTGCGGTGTGTTGGCATTGGTCGCGCTGCATGGGCTTATCGCCGGTCTGGCGCAAGTGCTGCTGCCCGATAGCGGTCTCATCAGTCTCGCCGGTCTCAGCCTGGCGCATGATGGCGGCTTGCAAATGGTCGCGCGGGCGGCGCAGGCAGGGGCCACGCAGTTTATCTGGGGGCTGACCTTGGCAGTTATCGTGCTGCGCCATCGTAATCTCACCGCCTTGTTTCTGCTTTTGGCGGCGCTTGAAAAACTGCTGATTATTCTCGGCGGGCTGTTGAAGCCGACCAATCAGGCGATGGCTGTGCCCGGCAGTGACGCCGCTTTAGTGTTGCTGGTCTTGTGTCTGCTTGCCATTTTTGGTGCGCGCGCCAAATCAAACTAATGGATTTATTCGACCCGCAAAGCCGCAATCTTTTACCCCGCGAGGGCGAGGCGATTTATTATGGCGCGCTATGCGCCGATGAAGACGCCGATGCGCTGTTTGCCGCTTTGATGGATGAGGTGGATTGGCAGCATGACCGCGTGACTTTATATGGCCGCGAGATTATCACGCGCCGCGAAGTGGCGTGGCATGGCGATGCGCCGTTTGACTATACTTATTCGCATAACACGAAAACCGCGCAGCCTTGGACGCCTGCCTTGCAGCGCGTCAAATCAATGGTCGAGGCGACCAGCGGTGACCGGTTTAATTGCTGCTTGCTCAACCTCTATCATTCGGGCGAGGAGGGCATGGCTTGGCATGCCGATGATGAAAAAGAATTATTGCCCGATGGCGCGATTGCTTCGGTCAGCCTGGGCGCGGCGCGGCGGTTTGTTTTTCGCCATAAGGCGGATAAGGATAAGGCCGAGATTTTGCTGGCGCATGGCAGTCTGCTGGTGATGCGTGGTGCGACCCAAACCCATTGGGAGCACAGCCTGCCGGTGATGAAACGCGCCACTGCGCCGCGCATTAATTTGACCTTTCGCACCATTGTTGGTTAAGCCCTGTTTCGCTGGACTTATGGCATCATTATTGCCAATATCTCTGCCAAATAGGGAGATGAAACCATGTTGAAATTGCATTTTGCCCCAAATTCGCGCGCCGTGCGGTCATTATGGCTGCTGGAAGAGCTGGGTCTGGAATATGAGTTAAACCGGATGGATTTTCATCCAAAAGACCTGAAATCTGACGCGCATCGGGCACGTCATCCGCTGGGTCGTATTCCGGTTTTGGAAGATGGCGATATCACGCTGTGGGAGTCGGGCGCGATTGCCGAATATATTCTCGAGCGTCATAAAAATGGTGGCCTGAAGCCATCATCTGATGCGCCGAATTATCCGATATATTTGCAATGGTTCCATTATTGCGAAGGCATGGTGATGCCGCCGATTAACACGATTGTGGTGCAAACCATTTTGCTGCCGCCGGAGCGCCGCGATGAGACCGCTTTGGGTCAAGCGCAGCGCTTGCTGGCGCGGGCCGTGCAACCGGTGGAAGATGATATGGTCGGCAAGGATTATCTGGCCGGAGAGTTTACCGCCGCCGATACCATGCTTGGTCATGCCATTATGATGTCGCAGCGCATGGGCATTGTGACCGATGACCATCCGAATTTGACGGCGTATATTGAACGCTTGAAGGCGCGTCCCGCTTTGCAAAAAGCATTCTCTTTCGACACTGTTTAACTGATTAAAAAAGGCTTTACCGTTTATGGCGTTTCGTGAGCAAAACATTTCCACCGGAAAATATCTGTTCCGCTTCCTGAAGTTTCTGGCGCGGCCGGGCTCCATTGGCAATCTCAAATCCCTGCTCAATTCGCGCATGGAAGACGAAGTGTCGATGGTTGATTTTCTCGAGCGCCATGCAGTGGAGCGTCCGAACTCGCTGGCTCTGAAATTTGAAGACCGGCAGATAAGCTGGTCGGAATTAAACCGAAAAGCCAATCAAATGGCGCATTATTTCCGCTCGCGCGGGGTCACATTCGGCGACAAAATTGCGCTGAATATTGAAAACCGCCCTGAGCTTTTATTCGCGACAATGGGCTGTTTGAAAATCGGCGCGGTGGCGGGCATGGTGAATACGGGCCAAACCAATGAGGCTTTGGCGCATAGTTTGCGACTGATTGAGCCGCGCTTGATTATTGTCGGCACGGAATGTCTCGCCAATATGGAGACGGTCGCCGATATGATTGACGAGCAATATAGCGATAAGCTGCTTTATATTGCCGATGGCGACAAGGCTACGGCACCGAGCCATTATCAAGATCTGATGGCGGCCATGGCCGGGCAAGCCGAGGATAATATCCTGCCCGAGCAAGCGCTGACTTTGGGCACACCGATTTTCTATATTTTCACATCCGGCACGACGGGCCTGCCAAAGGCCAGCATCACAACGCATATGAAAGTGTTCCGCGCCGGAACCCAATTCGGCGTGAATGTGATGTCGCTAAAGCCGGAGGATACCTATTATTGCGCGCTGCCGCTTTATCACTCAAATGCGCTGACTGTGGGCTTCGGCTCATGTCTGAGCAGTGGCGCGACTTTGGCGCTGCGCCGCAAATTCTCGGCCAGCCAATTTTGGCAAGACTGCATTAAATATGAGGCGACGGCGGCGATTTATATCGGAGAATTGCTGCGCTATTTGCTGGCCCAGCCCGTGCGCGAAAGCGATAAGGCGCATCATGTGACCCGCGTTTTGGGCAATGGCCTGCGCCCCGATATTTGGATGGAGTTTAAAAACCGCTTCGGCATTGGCCGCGTGCATGAGTTTTATGGCGCATCCGAGGGCAATACGGGCTTTGTGAATATCTTTAATTTCGACAAGACCGTGGGCTGGTCGCCGCAATATGGCAAGGCGTGGGATGTCGTTCAATATGATGTCGATGAAGACCAACCGGTGCGCGGCGATGATGCATTTATGAAGCGCATGGCGGTCGGCGATACCGGATTGCTCATCGCTCAGATTACCGAGCAAAACCCGTTTGACGGCTATACGGACGCGCAAGCCAGTGAGAAGAAAATTCTGCGCGATGTGTTTGAAAAAGGCGATGCCTGGTTCAATACGGGCGATTTGGTTGTGCTGCAAAAGCACGGCCATATTCAATTTGGCGACCGCATTGGCGATACATTCCGCTGGCAGGGCGAAAATGTGGCGACGACCGAGGTTGAAAGCGTGATTATGAAATGGCCGGAGATTGAGGACGCCGTGGTTTATGGGGTCACCGTGCCGGGCCGCGATGGGCGTTGCGGCATGCTTTATTTGACGCAAAAAGAAGAGGGCAAGCTCGACCTGAATGGGCTGGCCGCGCATATGCGCGACAAGCTGCCCAGCTATGCCGTGCCGCGCTTTATCCGCATTGGTCAAAAAGTTGATGTGACCGGCACGTTTAAGTTTCAAAAAACCAAGCTGAAAAATGCCGCTTATAAAATCGATGAGGTGGATGACCCGCTTTATGTTCTGGCGCGCGATGCTGATGGCGTTGAGCCGATAAATGCGGAAGTGCAGGGCAAAATCGATAATGATGAGCTGCGCCTCTAGGCGCATCTCCGGCGGTCAGTCTCTTTTCTCAATCGGCCACAGCCAAGCCGCGCCGCGCACGCCGCTGGCGTCGCCATGTTGATTGCGAACCAGTCTGGTCTCGATGATGTCGGAGAAAATATACGCGTCCCAAATCTTGGGGATGCGCGTGTAAAGCGCGTCAATATTCGACAAACCGCCGCCCAGCACAATCACCTCAGGGTCAACCAGATTGATGACCGCGCCCAGCGCGCGCGCCATGCGGTCGCACAGACGCGCGAAACTGGCTTGCGCGGCGGCGCTGTCACTGGCGATAATTTCCTCGGCACTCCGTTTTTCGCCGGTTACAAATTCATGGTCGCGGGCAAAGCCTGAGCCGGAAATCCAAACCTCATTACAGCCCTGTCGGCTGCAATAGCAATCGGGGCCGGGCACCTCCGCGGCGGTCGGCGCGGCCAGCGGATTATGTCCCCATTCGCCGCCAATGCCGTTCACGCCATTTTGCAATTGGCCGTCAAACACCAAACCGCCGCCACAGCCTGTGCCGAAAATCACGCCAAATACCGAGCGCGCGCCCGCGCCTGCGCCATCGGCGGCTTCTGATAGGGCAAAGCAATTCGCATCATTGGCCAGTCGCACCTCGCGACCCAAGCGGCTTTCCAAATCCTGCTTTATCGGGCGTCCTTGCAGGCTTTGCGTGTTGGAGTTCCGCACAAGCCCGGTTTTGGGCGATAGCGAGCCGGGCATGCCAATGCCGATAGAGGGCGCAACGCCGCTCTCATCTTGGGCTTTGCCGACCAATTCGGTGATGACATCAAGAATGGCATCATAATTCTCAGCCGGTGTGGCGCGCCGCTCGCGCCAGATGATCGCGCCGGCATCATCAAGCAAAACGGCTTCCATTTTGGTGCCGCCAAGGTCCAGCCCGAAGCGCATCAGATTTCCAAAGCCCCGTGGTCAAGCTTGGGCAGCACATATTTGCCGAATAAATCGCATTCATCTTGGTGCGGATAGCCCGAGAGGATAAAGGCCTCAATGCCCATTGCGCGATAGGCATTGAGCTTGGCCAAGACTTGGTCGGGGTCGCCGACAATCGCCGCGCCGCACCCTGAGCGCGCGCGCCCGACACCGGTCCATAAATTATCTTCAACATAATCGCCTGCGCCTGCCGCATTGGCTGCGTCGCGCATTTCGGCTTGGCGGCGCACGCCATAGGATGCGCTGTCGAGCGAGCGATTGCGTATCTCTTCACCAATGCCATCATCCAATTTGCTGATGAGCGTGTCGGCGGCGGCGCGGGCTTCGGCTTCGGTCTCGCGCACAATTACATGGGCGCGATAGCCGAATTTGAGGGTACGGTTATAGGTGTCGGCGCGTTGGCGCATATCATCCAAAATCTCGCTGACCTTATCCATCGTGTCGGGCCACATGAGAAACACATCGGCTTCCTCAGCCGCCACATCACGCGCCGCAGGCGACAGCCCGCCAAAATAAAAGGGCGGGCATTTGCCCGAGGCGGTCTGCATGCGCGGCGGTTCCAAATCCAGTTGAATATGCTCGCCATTCATTTGCACCGTCTCGCCATTGAGGAATTGGCGCAGCGCTTGCATGATTTCGCGTGTGCGCTGATAGCGCGGCCCGCCTTCCAGCGTCTGGCCGGGCAGGTCGGAGGAAATAATATTTATCGTCAGGCGACCGCCCAGCATTCGGTCGAGCGTCGCAAGCTGGCGCGCCAATTGCGGCACCCACATTTCGCCACAGCGCACCGCCACCAGCAGACGCATTTTTTCCAGCAGCGGCGCAATGCCACTGGCAAAGCCGATGGAGTCCATGCCCAGCGTATAGCCCGAGGGCAGCAGGATATTATCAAAGCCGTTTTTTTCCGCCGTCAGCGCAATATCGCGGCAATGCGGCCAACTGGCTTTCAGGCTTGGGTCTTCGACACCGAGAAACTGATAATCATCGTCGCAAAGAGCGGAAAACCAGCTTATTTCGGCTTTTGGATAGGAGGTCATAATGCGTCTTTCTATGGTAGGGGCACGCCCTCAGCAGCCTCAATCAGCGCATAGACATCTTGGCGCGTCAAGGTGATGGCGCAGGCTTTTGTGGCGGCCTCAATGCGGGCGGCAGTTTGCGAGCCGATAATGGCAATGGGGCGCGACGGATGCGCCAGCACAAAGGCCAGCGCGATACCGGCGCGGTCAGTATGTTCGCGCGTTGCCAAATCATCCATAGTTTGCATAAGCTCGGGGCGCAGGTCGTCGCCCGAAATCAAACGGCCACCGGCCAATGGCGACCAAGCCAGAAACGCCGTGTCATGGGTCATGCAGCGGTCGAGCGAGCCGTCGCGCAGCATGCTCAATTCGGCCAGTGAATATTCGGATTGCAGCGAGAACAGCGGCGCTTTCAAAAATTGCCGCAGCGCGTCTTCTTGGGCATGAGTGTAATTGGATATGCCGACCATGCCGATTTTACCGGCCTGCACCAAACCGTCCAGCGCGGCGGCGGTTTCTGCCGGATGGGTCAGCATGTCGGGGCGGTGAATTTGATAAAGGTCAATATGCTCGCATTGCAGGCGGGTCAGCGAGGCATCAACCGCGGCATTGAGATAATCCGCGCTGGCGACATAGGGAATGCCCGGAATAATGCCGCCCTTGCTGGCGAGCACCATGCGCGCGCGCAAGGCGGGCGTGGCGGCCAGCACTTTGCCGAGCAAGGTCTCGCTTTCGCCAAAGGCTTGCCCGCCCCAGTCGAGGCCATATACATCGGCATTGTCGACGAGGTTCAGCCCATGATCGAGCGCGGTTTCAATGCGGCGTGTGGCGTCAGCAACATCGTCGCCCACCAAACGCCAGCAGCCGAAAGCGAGCGCACCCACTTGCTTGTTGCCCAATATGCGGGCCGCGCCATCAACCAGATTTTCGTTCTCTCCGAAACTCATAGTCCCACCTCCGTCATTTCCACACGGCGCTTTTCCGCCGCCGCCATTTGCGCCGCCACGCCCATAGCGACAGCGCGGTGACCGTCCAATGCCGTCACCGGCACGGCGGCTGTGCCGCGCACGGCATCCAGAAAAGCCTTATTTTGATGATAGGTCGCGCCCGAATGATATCCGGCGTTGAGAATGTCCTCCGGCACATGAATATCATCTTGCGTAACCGCCCAGTTTTCTCGATTGCCATGGGTAACGATATTTTGCGGCAGCAGACATTCCACTTTGGCCTTATCGCCAATCGCCGCCAGCTCCTCGCTATGGCGCGAGCCTTCGGCAAACATGCATAAATCCAGCATGGCGCGCGCGCCATTGGCAAAATCAAAAACCACATAGCCATTATCCCAAATATCAGGCGTTTGGCCGCCATAGGTCTCATCGAGATGGTTGACATTTTGTCCGGCTGAGGCAATCACGCCGGTCGGCTCACTGCCGATGATAAAGCGCATCAGGTCGAAAAAGTGACAACATTTTTCAACCAAAGTGCCGCCCGTATTGCGGTTAAAGCGGTTCCAATCGCCGACTTTGGGCAGGAAGGGAAAGCGGTGTTCGCGAATGGACAGCATTTGAATCTGGCCGATATCGCCGCGCTGCACGCGGCCAATCATCTCGTTGAGCGCGGGCTTGAAGCGATATTCCATGCCGACTTGAAAAATCAAGTCATGATGCCCGACGCGGCGCATGACTTTCTGCGTATCGGCCAGCGTCGTGCAAAGCGGCTTTTCGCATAATATCGGCTTGCCCGCTTCCAGCGCGCTTTCCAGCACATTAATATGATGAAAATTCGGCGTCGCAATCACCAGCGCATCAGGGCCGTTATCACCCAGCAGGGTCTCGAAATCATCGCTTTGGCTGGGCGCGCCATCGCTCATCGCAGTGGCTTTGGCCAGCATGTCGGCGTCGGTATCAGCCAACGCCGTCACTTGCGCGCCCTCCAGAAGATTGAAATTCTGAATATGCTCTTGGCCCATCATACCGGCCCCAATAATGCCGATTGAAATCTCGCTCATTTAACCCTCATATCCTGACAGCTTTTTCGCCGTCGGGCTTTTGGCGACATCGCCGGTGCTTTTCCAAGTGCCGAGCAGAACATCGCCAAGGCCGTTTGTGATGCCCCAATTATAATTCTCATTATGAAAATGATGGCGCATATGCGCGTCGCGCAGCGCGCGTCCCCAGCCGAAAAGCGGCTTATAGCTTTGCGTGTGATGCGCCAAATGTATCCACTCATAGAGCAGGTAATAGGCGATGGAAGCCAAGAGCGGCATCAGCGCTACTGTCCACGACCAGGTGAACAGCGCATAGCTGAGATAGAGCTGAATGAACATGATGATGATGCCGCTCACCGGCGCAAATTGCAGGTCGCGTCGCTCGGGATGCAGATGATGGCCATGATGCAGACGGATTTGATAGTCGCGCCAAAAGCCCGGCGTCTCGCTCAGTGGGCGGTGCAGCGTATATTTATGGGTCACCCATTCAAAAAGTGGCGCGCTGGCAATGACCAGCAACACCCAGGGCCAGCTTTGCCAAAGCGCCAAAGCGTTAACCGCATAGGCGCAAATAAACAGCGCGGCGAATAAAAATTGCACCGTGCCATGCTTGAAATAAACCTGAAAAACATCACGCATGAACTTCTCCTCGCGGCTAGGGATAGCAGAATTATCGCAATTCGGGAATGGCCTCGCCATGCGCGTCGAGCATGTCATCCACCAAGGCCCAAATCTGATCGAGATTTAATTCAGCCGCCATATGTGGGTCGAGCATGGCGGCGTGATATACATGCTCGCGCTTGCCGGTCACCAATGCCTCAACCGTCAGTTGCTGCACATTAATATTGGTCTGCATCAGCGCCGCTAAATGCGGCGGCAGCGCGCCGACCTTTTGTGGCACGACGCCTTGACCATCAACCAGACACGGCACTTCGACACAGGCGTTTTCCGGCAGATTATCAATCAGCCCGTGATTGGCGACATTGCCGTGAATTTTATCGCGCCGCCCTTGCGTCATCGCGCCGATAATGCGCGCCGCATATTCTAATGATTTCTCGCAGACCATTTCACCATCGCCGGTTAGGGCGGCGGCTTGGGCGTCCCATTCGGCAATTTGCGCCTCACAGCGGCGCGGATATTCATCCAGCGGAATCTCATATTTATCAATTAGTTGCGGCTGATTGCCTCTAATGAAATAGGGCGTGTATTCAGCAAAATGCTCTGAGCTTTCAGTGACGAAATAGCCCAGCCGCGTGAGCATGTCATAGCGCACATGATTGGCACAATCCTCCCAGCCGCGCCCATATTCGCCCGATTGCGCCAGCTTTTTGAGGCGCGGATATAAATCCTCCATGCGGCCATCACCAAGGCGTTTTTCAAAGCGCGTATAAAAAGCGACATGATTAATGCCCGCGCAATCATACTCAATCAGCTCGGGCGGCTCGCCAAGGTCGCGCGCCAAATCAATCGCCGTGCCCTGCACGGAATGACACAAGCCGACATAACTCAACTCTGGCGCGAGCTTAGAAAGGGCAAGACAGTTTATCGCCATCGGATTTACATATTGCAGCAGCAGCGCATCGGGGCAGCAGGCGGCCATATCATCCACAATATGCCGCAGCACCGGCACGGTGCGCAGACCGCGCATAATGCCGCCAATGCCGAGCGTGTCGCCAATGGTTTGGCGCAAGCCATATTTTTTTGGAATGTCAAAATCAATCACAGTGGCGGGGTGATAGCCGCCGACTTGAATCATGGTGATGACAAAATCGGCATGCTGCAACGCCTCTCGCCGGATAAGGCTGGCGGATATGGTCGGGCGGGTATTTGTCGTATCGCAAATGCGATGCGCCACTTTCTCGGAAACGGCAAGGCGCGCCGCATCAATATCATGCAGCGCGATATGGGCATTTTCCAGCCCCGGCTCCAGCACAATATCGGTCACGATATTTTTCATGAAAACCGTGCTTCCCGCGCCGATTATCGCGATTTTGACCACTTTAGGCTCCTTCGGCTTGTCGCCGTTTGTTTGAGCGCTTAGAGTGTCACAATCATGCCGTTTTGCAAATGCGGCGGGGGGAGCAAGCGATGAAACAGCCATATGATTTTGAGGGGGAGGCCGTGGCACTGGTGGCCCGCATGTCGGTTGATGAAAAAGCGTCGCTTATGTCGGGCTCGAGCTTTTGGCATTTGCAGCCTTTGGAAGCATATGACCTGCCGCCGATTATGGTGTCGGACGGGCCGCATGGATTGCGCAAACAGGGCGACCAAACCGATCATATGGGGCTGACCGCATCGGTTCCGGCGACGTGTTTTCCGACCGCGGTTACTTTAGCGTCCTCTTGGGACCGTGCGCTTATTCATCAAGTTGGGGCGGCCATTGGGCGTGAATGTCAGGCGGAGGGCGTGTCGGTTTTACTCGCGCCCGGCGTGAATATAAAACGCAGCCCGCTATGCGGCCGCAATTTTGAATATTATTCCGAAGACCCGTTCATGGCGGGTGAAATGGCCGTGGGCTTCATTCAAGGCGTGCAATCAAGCGGCACGGGCACCAGTCTCAAACATTTCGCGGTCAATAATCAGGAAGCCCAACGCATGGTTGTGGACACGCTGGTTGACCGGCGCACATTGTTTGAGATTTACCTTCCGGCCTTTGAGGCGGCGGTGACGCAGTCTCAGCCCTGGACGGTGATGTGCGCCTATAATCGGTTTAACGGCCTTTATTGCTCCGAGCATGAGGAATTATTGACCGATATTTTGCGCGACCGATGGGGCTTTAAAGGTCTCGTGGTCACGGATTGGGGCGCGGTAAATAATCGCCCGCAAGGCATTGCCGCCGGATTGGAATTGGAGATGCCGAGCAGTGGCGGTGTCAATGACCGACTGGTCGCGGCGCAGGTGAAAGACGGAACATTTGACGAGGCGCATCTCGACCGTGCGGCGGCGCGGGTGACCCAATTAATCATGGCCGCCAAGGTAAATATGGCGCCGCAAAAAATTGACTTTGACGCGCATCACGCGCTGGCGCGACAAGCCGCAGCGGATGGGGCGGTTTTGCTCAAAAACACCGGTATTCTGCCGCTTTCTAGCGAGAAATCCATCGCCCTTATCGGTGCTTTTGCCGAGACGCCGCGCATACAGGGTGCGGGGTCATCGCAAGTTAATGCGGCGCAACTTGACCGCCCGCTTGATGCGTTTATCGCGCGCTTGGGTGGCGATAGAGTGCGCTATGCGGTCGGCTTTGACGCGGAAATGGCGGCACCGGATGAGGCGTTGATTGCCGAGGCTGTCGCTGCTGCCAAGGCGGCGGATGTTGCGATTATCATGGCTGGATTGCCGCCCTTATTTGAGGCGGAGGGGTTTGACCGCACGCATTTGCGCCAACCGGAACAGATTGAAAATCTCATAATGGCGGTTGCGGCGGCGAATAAAAATTGCGTCGTCGTATTGTCCAATGGCGCGCCGATTGAAATGCCGTGGCTGGAAACCGTGCCAGCGGTTTTGGAAACTTATTTGGCGGGCCAAGCCGGTGCTCACGCATTGGTTGATTTGCTGTATGGCGATATTTGCCCCAGCGGCAAACTGGCCGAGAGCTTTCCGCTACATTTGAATGATTGTCCGGCGCAGGAAAATTTTGCCAATCATAAACGTCAATTAATCTATCGTGAGGGGCTGAATATCGGCTATCGCTATTTCGCCACGCATGATGTGCCGGTGCTGTTTCCGTTCGGTCATGGCTTGAGTTACACGCAATTTACCTATTCGGATGCCAAGCTGGTTGCCGATTGGTCGGCCGAGACGCAAAGCGTGGATGTGGCGGTGACCGTCAAAAATACCGACTCATGTGCCGGAGCAGAAATTGTGCAGCTTTACGTGCGCGACGTTGAGAGCGCCGCCTATCGGCCCGATCGCGAGCTTAAAGCCTTTGAGAAAATCATGTTGCAGCCGGGTGAGGCGAAGGAGTTGCGTTTCACGCTTACCAAGCGCGCTTTTGCCTATTTTGATGTCAGCCTAGATGATTGGGATGTGACGCCCGGGGCGTTTGATATTTTATTCGCCGCCTCGTCAAATGATATTCGTCAAAGCCTGACAGTGACGCTGCCCGCCGGCAGTGGGCGCAATTCACAACCTATGGTTGAGACGCCTTATGTCACCATGCAAGACGTTCAATTGACGGCTTTGGGTTTACGCATCACGCCGTCGGAGCCGATTAAGCCCTATCATGCCAATACGACACTGGCGGATATTCGCCATCATTGGGTCGGCAAGCGCGTCGCCAATGCGGCGTTAGAGATGGCGGCCAAGACTATGGGCAAACGCCAAGAGACGGCGGTGGCGATGAAAATGCGCGAAGAAATGATTATGTCGCTGCGCTTAAAGACCGTGCAAATCATGTCCGGCGGCGCGTTGACGCCAAAGCGGTTTGACTTGCTTTTATTGGCGCTGAATAATCGCTGGCTGCGCTTTGTGGCGCGGATGCTGCGCTCTTAATCGCGTAAATCCAGCCAGTTCACCTGCTCTTGCGTCAAGCTGATTTGCGCCGCATCAAGGCTGTCTTGCAACTGCATGGGATTGCGCGGGCCAACCAGCGCACAGCATGGATAGGGCTGGTTGACGACATAAGCGAGCGCGATTTGAATGGCACTGACGCCCAGCGTCTCACCCAATTCAAAGGCACGGCGGCGACGCTCGAGATTATCAGCAGACCCCCAAACGCGCTGCATTTCATCATCCGTCGGGTCTGCGCCGTGGCGCGTGGCGGCCAAACCGCCGCGCTCCCAATTCAGGAAAAAGCCGCGTGCTTGCGCCGACCAGGGCAGCAAGGGGAAGTTGCGCGCCGTGTGCCAATCGCGAAATGCATCGGTGGAACTGGCCAGACAGCCCGGCCAAACCGGGTCTTCCATGCGCGCCAAAGAGAAATTATTACTGAGCAGGGAGAAGCCTTGCAGCCCATTGGCGGCGGCATAATCATTGGCGGCATCAACGCGCTCGGCTGTCCAATTGGAGCCGCCAAACAGCGTGATGCGTCCCTTATCGACTTCGCGGTTCAGCGCATCAACCCATTCGGATATCGGCACGGCGGGGTCGTCGCGGTGCAGGCAATAAAGGTCGAGATAATCGGTCTGCAAACGCTCAAGCGACCGGTCGAGTTGGCGTGCCACGGCCTCAGGCGAACATTCCGGCGGATGCGCGCCCTTGCTCAATACGACAAGCTCGTCGCGCACACCGCGCGCCGCCATCCATTCGCCGAGCAGGGCTTCCGAGCGGCCATCTGAATAAATAAAGGCCGTGTCGAAACAATTGCCGCCGCCTTCAAAAAACGCATCGCCCATAGCCGCCATGGTCGGCGCGTCAATTTGATTATCGGTGCCGAGCACAAGTTTTGATACCGGCTTGGCCAGTCCGTCAAGTGTCACGCTGGGCACCTCGCCATGCGCGCCATGTTTCAGGGCCGCGCCGTGAAAGCCGGTCGCGCCCAATGTGTCGGCTGCATATTTTACGCCGCCCGCATCGCGCCAGCGGTCCAGCCAATAGGCGGTATTGATTGAGAAGTCGGGCGTTATCAAATCTGAGACGCATGCTTCGCATTTGAGCAAAGCGCCGAAATGGTCAGCCTCAATGGCGTAGAGCGGGCGCTTATCGTCGCTGGCATGCACGGTCTCAGCGCCGTTTTTATCGGTGATGATAAGCTGATTATTCTCCGGCCCCGGATGCCAAGGCTGGCTGATTTTCAGACGGCCCTTATCGCCTTCAACGGTAATATGCCATTCAAGATCAGTGTCGATGGCGCAATGCAGATGCGCCTCAAACCCGTCATAAGACAGCGTCGCCTTGGCCTCGGCGTCAGCACCCGATGGCGCAAGCCGTGCTTCACCGCTCAGAGCCAGCGGTTCGCCAATCAAATAGCGCGCCGCGGTGAGCGGATAAATGCCGATATCGACAATGCCGCCACCGGCGCGGTCGATATTATACAGCCGATGCTCCGGCGTGAATGGAAAGGCAAAACCAAAGCCGGATGAAAAGCCGGTGACCTCGCCAATCGCGCCATCATCAATCAATTGCTTGGCCAGATGCATGCGCGGATGCATGAGATACATCAGCGCCTCAACCATCAGCACATTGCGCCGCGCCGCCTCACCGTAAAGGTTCAGCACCTCGCCCTGATTGAGACCCAGCGGCTTTTCGCACAAAACCGGCTTACCGGCCGCCAAGCATTTATGTGTCCATTCAATATGGCTGTCATGCGGCGTGGCGATATAAATGGCGTCAATATCAGGGCGCGCCAGCAGGGCGTCATAGCCGGTCACGGCCTCGCCACCATGCGCGGCGCAAAATGCCTCAGCCGTGTCGGCTTGGCGACTGGCGGCGGCGGCCAAAACGCCGCTATGGCTGTGCTTCAAATCAGTGGCGAATTGGGCAGCAATATTGCCTGTGGCGAGAATGCCCCAGCGAATTTTATCAGACACGGTAACTCCTGTTGGCGACGTGTTGTTAGCGGCGGGTAACTTTAACCTTCATGTCGGTATAGCCGTTAACGAAATTGGATTTCAAGCGCACAGGTTCATCAACCAGTTCAATGTTCTCAAATTTCTCGAGAATTTGTTGCCAGAGAATACGCAATTGCAATTCAGCAACGCGCAGGCCCATGCAGCGGTGAATACCAAAGCCGAAGGACAGGTGATTATTGCCATTGGGGCGGTCAAATTTAATCACGCGCGGGTCTTCAAACACGTCTTCATCGTGATTGCCCGAATAATACCACATGACGACCTTATCGCCTTTTTTAATGGTTTTGCCGCCCATCTCGACATCCTCCAGCGCGGTGCGGCGCATATGCGAGAGCGGCGTCTGCCAGCGAATAACCTCGGCCACCATTTTATCAATCAAGGACGGGTCTTCGCGCAGCTTGGCAAACTCATCGGGGAAGAGATTAAGCGCGTTAATGCTGGCCGACATGGAATTGCGGGTCGTGTCATTGCCGCCGACAATCAGCAGCAATAAATTGCCGAGAAAATTCATCGGGTCCATATCTTTGGTGTTCGGGTCGCGGGCCAGCATGGAAATCAGGTCGAAATTGGGCGCGCCATTGGCCCGCACTTCGCGCAATTCGGTGAAATAGGCGAGGCAGTCCATTAAATGCTGCACCCGCACTTCTTGCCCGGGAAAATGGTCCGCGCCCTCGGTCGCCGTGGTCATGTCAGACCATAAGGTCAGCAAATGGCGGTCTTCAAACGGGAAGTCGAAAAGCGTGGCCAGCATTTGCGTGGTCAGTTCAATCGACACATGGTCAACCCAATTAATGGTTTCACCTTCCGGGATGCTATCCAGCACATTGCTCGTGCGTTGCGTGATTAAATCGCGAAACCCGTCAAGGGCAGGGGGCGAGGCAATCGGCTGCACGGATTTGCGAATGGGCGCATGTTCGGGCTGATCTTTGGTGATAAAGGCGGAAATCTCAACGCCTTCCACCGGCGGGCGCACAACCGCGTCATCAATTTGAATGCCGCCAAATTGGTCGGAAGATGAAAAACGCTTATGGTCAGTGTCAATAGCTACAATATCTTGATAGCGCGTGACATGCCACATCGGGCCGAAATGCGGGTTTTCAGCGAAGTGAATCGGGTCCTCTTCGCGCAAAATTTTGAAGGTCTCCAGCACATCCACATTGGCATAGAGTTCCGGTTGCGCCATATCAAAGCCATTGGCCGGAATATGGGTCATTTTGTCTGCTGCGCTCATCTCGCCCTCCCAAGCTAGAATTCTAAAATCCTAAGCTTTTTTGAGGGCGCAATGCAAGCATTGGGCGCGAATTTAGTGGGCGTGTTGGCGGTCCAATATATCGCACTCACGCGCTTCCAAAACCGGATAAAGCTCCCGCAAGGCGGCAGGCGTTTTATCCAGCGGAATACGCGGGTGCAAATGGTGCACAATATGTGCGGTCATGGCCAAAGAGCTCCAAGTACCCAGCCAGCTTTTAAAGCCGCGTGTGTCTTTATAGCGACCCGTTGAATGGCCCGGATAATGCGGCAACCAAGACAGATAAATGCGCAGATAAGTGGCACCCAATTTCAGCGGCAACCACCATAAAAGCAATGCTTCCAGCGCAAAGCCATAGGCCGCGCAGACAAAAAATACGCCCAATTGCGCCAGAACAATGGTGATTTGCTCAACATAAGCGCGTTTGGCCTCGGCTGTGCCCAGCCGTTCCAAACAATTGGCATAAGATTCACTGCTTTTTGAATTGGGCTGAAATCCTGAAATATTGGATTTGATAACTTCCCAGATATTCGAGCCTTCATTGAACACGTGATCGGGGTCAAGCTCGGGCTTATTGGTGTTTTTGTGATGCTCCAAATGGGTCAGGCGCAAAATGCGATACCCATAAGCCAGCGGTATCAGCGATAAATGCCCAATGGCCTGATTGAGCCAGCGCAGCTTATCGCCCGGGCGCGCATAAATATCATGCTGCGCTTCATGGCTCGGCAAATAAGACAGGGTGGTGTTGACCGTGGCGATGATAAAGCCCATCCAAAGCGGCATGGCACCGGTCATCACCAATGGCCATAATGACAGCCAGCAAGTCAGATTGGCAATCGGCCACAGCACCATAGGAATGGACAGCTTGCCCATATATTTGCGCGCAATCTCGCGCTCCTTTTTCGTAAGCTCAGCTTCACTCATTCCACTGACATCGTAATCGGCAATTGCTTTGCTCATATCCATCTCCCAACCCGCCATGCGAACAGGCCATAAAGCCCGCCAAATATCATGCATGCAGTATAAATTTGAACTGACGTCGCTTGCAACGGAAACACGCTTTGCAAAAATGTGCGCAAGTATAATTCCGCCAAAACCGGCCCAAGAAAACCAATGCCAAACCACACCGGCATCATCTTCAGAACTGTCTCAATCAGTTTTTTCATGACCACAAATTAGAGGGTTTGTGACCAGAAGGCAATACATGAAGTGCCTTCACTTATGAATTATTTAGCGCCTGCTCAATATCCGCGATAATATCGTCAACATGCTCAATACCGATAGACAGACGCACATATCCCGGGGTTACGCCCGATGCGGCCTGGTCCTCTGCGGAAAGCTGGCTATGCGTCGTGCTGGCCGGATGAATGGCCAGTGAGCGCGCATCACCAATATTGGCAACGTGATACAGCAATTCGAGATTATTGATGAACTTCTTACCGGCCTCAACACCGCCCTCAAGCTCAAAGCCCATCAGCGCGCCGTAGCCGCCGGTCATTACGGCGTCAGCGCGTTTGCGCGACTCGCCTTCCATCAGCGATGGGTGAATGACTTTTGTCACACCTTTTTGCTTGGACAACCAAGCGGCAATGGCCGTGGCGTTTTCGCAATGGGCGCGCATCCGCAGTGCCAATGTTTCCATGCCTTGCAAGAATTGAAACGCATTCATGGGCGACATGGCGCCGCCAAGGTCCCGCAATAATGTGGTGCGGGCTTTCAGAATATAAGCAATCGGGCCGAGCGGCTTTACCGCTTCGGTCCATACGGCACCATGATAAGACGGGTCGGGCGAATTGAGCATGGGCTGGCGGTCAATGCCCGCAGCTTCCCAATCAAAATTACCGCTATCGACAATCAGGCCGCCGACAGAGGTGCCGTGGCCGCCAATATATTTTGTCGCGGAATAAACAATCACGGCGGCGCCATGGTCAAACGGACGGCACAAAATCGGGGCCGCCGTATTATCCATAATCAGCGGAATGCCCAGCGGGCGACCAATATCAGCGACTTCCTTAATCGGGAAGACTTCCAGCTTCGGATTGGGCAGGGTCTCGGCATAAAAGGCGCGGGTTTTATCATCCACGGCTTTGGCAAAATTTTGCGGGTCGGACGGGTCAACAAAGCGCACTTCAATGCCCATATCCTTCATCGTATTGGCAAATAAATTCCATGTGCCGCCATAAAGATTGGTCGAGGAAACAATATTGTCTCCGGCGCGGGCAATATTTTGAATGGCCATAGTGGATGCGGTTTGGCCCGAGGCGACAGCCAAAGAGGCCGCACCGCCTTCGAGGGCGGTGATGCGCTGTTCGAGCACATCATTGGTCGGGTTCATAATGCGGGTATAAATATTGCCAAGCTCGGAAAGCGCGAAAAGGCTGGCAGCGTGCTCGGTATCATTAAACTGATAGCTGGTCGTCTGGTGAATGGGCACGGCAACCGAGCCGGTGGTTTCATCAGCGCGCCAACCGGCGTGCAGCAATAAAGTTTCTGTTTTCATATCGGACATTAAGCTCTCCTCTGCACCGACACTATGCCGGTCTCATGCCTGTTCGCGGGTGTTCGTCGCTGTCATAACCCTAAAGCGGGCGTGATGCGAGTGCCTAAATTCCCGCACTCCTGCTGGTGACGGCACACCCAAGTTTTAACTGCCGGTGATTAAAACAAATCCGGCGCGAGAAATCATATATTTTTTCGTGGCTTGCGCTTTGCCGCTTCATTGCTATGGTCTTGATAACGGCCTTGGCCGCTCCGATTTTATCGGCTGGAGAGAGAGTATGTCGAACGAACCTCATGCCCCAAATGACTCGCCGCCCGAGCGCGACGATATGGCGGCCGGGCGTGAGGCGAACTCAAAACAGCCGCCCGCAAAAAACCAATCCAAAAATCATAAATCGCGCCAAAAATCGCATCAGGGCAGACGTCTTTATGCGGCGCTGGATTTGGGCACGAATAATTGCCGCCTGCTGATTGTTGAGCGCGATGGCGGCAATGGCTTTCGCGTGCGCGACGGGTTTTCGCGCATTGTGCGGCTGGGCGAGGGGCTGGAGCGCACCGGACGATTATCCGAAGATGCCATGACCCGCACCATTGCGGCTTTACGCATTTGCGCCGGTAAAATTCGCCGCGCCGGAATCAGTCGCATGCGCTGCGTGGCGACCGAGGCGTGTCGTGGTGCCGAAAATGGCGAAGATTTTATCAAGCGCGTTAAACGCGACACCGGCCTGCGGCTGGAAATTATCGACGGCAAAGCCGAGGCCGAATTGGCGGCCATTGGGTGCGGCTCTTTATTCAACCCCGATGTGGACGATATTATTTTGTTCGATATTGGCGGCGGCTCAACCGAGGTCAGCCGCATGAGCCGGCAGGAAAACAGCTTCTTCAAATTAGTGGATAGCGACTCGCTGCCTTTGGGCGTGGTGCGCTTGGCTGAACGCCATGCCGGTATCGGCCCGCATGAGCATGGCTATGAAGGCATGTTGAGCGAGTCGGAAACGCGGCTGCAAAAATTCATGGATCGCCAAAGCGACATTACCGATATGAGCCGCTTGCAGATTATCGGCACATCGGGAACCGTGACAACGCTGGCCGCCGTGCAATTGGGGCTGGCCAAATATGACCGCAATGTTGTCGATGGCTGCACCATTGCGGCGGGCGACATCACCCGCGTCATTGGCGATTTACGCGGGTTGAGCCGCGATGAATTGGCCGCCAATCCGTGCATTGGCAGTCAGCGCGCTGATTTGGTTTTGGCCGGTTGCGCCGTCTTGGAAGCAATTTATCGGCGCTGGCCGGTAGCTGAATTTTCCGTCGCCGATCGCGGTCTGCGCGAGGGGCTTTTGCTGCGTATGATTCGCAGTGACGGGCGACGCGGCGGGCGGGGTGCCAATCGTAACCGCAATCGTAATCGTAATCGCAATCGTAATCGCAAAAACCGGAGCCACGGCACCTCATCCGGCGGACATAATGGACAAGAAACATGAGCGGCAAAGGTTCTAAGGGCGACCCCGGATTTGGCGATGGGCAGCGGCGCGGCGACCGCATGCGGGAGCGCGTAAAAACCGCTCGCGGGCGCAAGCTCTCTTCAACCCGCTGGCTGGAGCGACAATTAAATGACCCCTATGTGGCGGCGGCCAAAAAAGACGGCTATCGCTCGCGTGCCGCTTATAAAATCATTGAAATGGATGACCGCTTTAAATTTTTCAAACCGGGCGGATGCGCCATTGACCTTGGCAGCGCGCCGGGTGGCTGGGCACAAATTGCCGCGCAGCGTCTCGGCACGGCCCGCGATAAAGGCTTTGTCGCGGCGATTGATATTCAGGATATGGAACCGATTGCGGGCGTGTCGTTTTTAAAGCTCGATTTTCTTGACGAGAAAGCCCCCGCATTGGTGCAAGAACTGGCCGGGCGGCGTGCCGATATTGTCATGTCAGATATGGCCGCGCCCTTGACCGGTCATCGCCAGACCGACCATTTACGTACAATGGCACTGGCTGAGGCGGCGGCATGGTTTGCTTTTGAGGCGTTAAAGCCGGGCGGGGCATTTTGCGCCAAAGTGTTTCAGGGCGGCACTTCGGGCGAATTGCTGAATGATTTAAAAGCCCGCTTTGGCTCGGTCTTGCACATGAAGCCGAAATCGAGCCGTAAGGAATCAGTCGAGCTTTATGTCATTGCGCGCGATTTTAAGGGCTGATGCCTGCGACAAAAACGGCAGTTTTCTGCAAAGCTCATATATTATTTGGCCAAACGGCAACAATGGTGATACTAGAAGTCGTCAAACACAGCTCCCAGTGAGAGGATTTGACAGATGTTCCGCGAAGCCCTGACTTTTGACGATGTGCTGCTAGAGCCGGCAAGCTCGACCATTATGCCGAGCCAGGCCGACACAGCCACGAAAATTACAAAATCCATTCAACTTGGTATCCCGCTTTGCTCTGCGGCAATGGATACGGTGACGGAAAGCGAAATGGCGATTGCCATGGCGCAGGCCGGTGGCATTGGCGTGCTGCACCGCAATCTGACGCCGGAAGAACAGGCGGCTGAGGTCACCAAGGTAAAGAAATTTGAAAGCGGCATGGTGGTCAATCCGCTGACCATTGCGCCCGATGCGAAATTATCAGACGCGCTGACCCTGATGACCGAGAATAATATCTCTGGCGTGCCGGTGACCGAAAAGAGCGGCAAGCTGGTCGGTATTCTGACCAATCGCGATGTGCGCTTTGCCTCCAACCCGTCGCAAAAAGTGTCGGAATTGATGACCCATGAAAATCTCATCACGGTGAAAGAGGCGGTGGCGCATGAGGAAGCCAAACGGCTTTTGCACCAACACCGTATTGAAAAATTGCTGGTGGTAGATGACGCCTATCATTGCGTCGGGCTGATTACCGTTAAGGATATGGAAAAAGCGCAACTGCACCCCAATGCTGCGAAAGATGAGCAGGGGCGTTTGCGCGTCGCCGCCGCCACAACCGTCGGCGATAACGGCTTTGCGCGCACTGAGGCATTGGTCGATGCAGGCGTTGATTTGGTCGTCGTCGATACGGCGCATGGCCATTCGGCGCGGGTCGGGGAAGCCGTATCGCGGATTAAAGCCCTGTCCAATTCCATTCAGGTCATGGCCGGAAATGTCGCCACCAAAGATGGCGCGCAATCGCTGATTGATGCCGGTGCAGACGCCATTAAAGTCGGCATTGGCCCCGGCTCCATTTGCACCACCCGCGTTGTTGCGGGCGTTGGTGTGCCGCAATTAACCGCCATTATGGACTCGGTGGAAGCGGGCAATAAAGCCGGTGTGCCGGTGATTGCCGATGGCGGCATTAAATATTCGGGCGACCTCGCCAAAGCCATGGCGGCTGGCGCAAGCTGCGTCATGGTCGGCTCCTTATTGGCCGGAACGACGGAAAGCCCGGGCGAGACTTTTTTATATCAAGGGCGGTCTTATAAGGCTTATCGCGGCATGGGCTCGGTTGGCGCGATGGCGCGCGGCTCGGCTGACCGGTATTTCCAGCAAGATATTTCCGAGACACATAAGCTGGTGCCGGAGGGCATTGAAGGCCAAATTCCGTTTAAAGGCCCGGTTGAGCAAGTGGTGCATCAGCTCGTTGGCGGCCTGCGCGCCGCGATGGGTTATACCGGTTCAGCAACAATTGATGAGCTGCATAAGCGGGCGCAATTTGTGCGTATGACCTCGGCTTCGCTGGTTGAAAGCCATGTGCATGATGTGACGATTACCCGCGAGGCGCCCAATTATCCGGGGTCCGGTAAAAACTAGTGCGTCCCGCCGCTCGCCTTCGAACCATTGCCGAATTGCTGCCGCAAGCGCTGTCGGACCGCCAACCGGCGGACCGCATCATGCAGCAATGGGGGCGGCAAAACCGCTATGCCGGATCCAAAGATCGGCGCGATATTTCCGACAGGCTGTTCGCCATTTTGCGGCACTATGGCGGGCTGACGGCGCGGTTGGGCAGCGACGACCCGCTCTTGGTCACCATGCTGGCGACGCATTTGCTGGGCGATGTGATGCTGGACGAGATTGTCGCGATGGCTGATGGCAGTCAATATGGCCCGCCGCCGATTTCTGCGGCAGATGAAAAAACCCTGACCCATGCCGCCGCTTCGCCGCCCGCCGACCGCGCTAATGGCCTGTCCATTCCGCCTTGGTTGATGGCGGATATTGCCGCGCAACTAGGCGATGAAACCGATGCGGTGATGCAGGCCATGTTGACCCGCGCGCCGCTGGATGTGCGGGTGAACACGCTACAAGCTGACCGCCAAGCCGCGCAAGACGCGCTGCAAGATGATGATATTGAAACCATGCCGCTGGCCAAAATTGACACCGCCTTGCGGGTTCACGGCACGGCGCAAATCACCATGAGCGCGGCCTATCGCGCGGGCATGGTTGAGGTGCAAGATGCAGGCGCGCAAGCCGTGGCGCAAATTTGTGATGCCCGGCCCTTTGAAACGGTGATGGATTTTTGCGCCGGTGCGGGCGGCAAGGCTTTGGCTCTGGCGGCGCAGATGAATAATAAGGGCCGCTTGCTGGTGCATGACGCCATTAAAACCCGCATGCGCCATTTGCCCGAGCGCGTGACGCGGGCGGGCGCGGAGATTATTGAAACCGTATCGCCCGAACATTTGCGTGATTTTGACACGCAATGCGATTTGGTGGTGGTCGATGTGCCGTGCAGCGGGGCGGGGCGATGGCGGCGCGCACCGGAGACCAAATGGCGACTCACTGCCGAAGCGCTGGCTGATTTGCACAAATTGCAGGCCGAGATATTACAAAAAGCCGCCGCGCTGGTGCGCCCTGAGGGGCGGCTGGCCTATATTACCTGTTCGCTTTTGGGGTCGGAAAACGACCGGCAAATAGATAAATTTCTCGAGCAAAATCAAGGTTTTGAACCGATGGAAAGCGACGGGCCAATGGGCGCGCAAGCGCGCCATATGCTGCATCCGCTGAATGCTGAGACCGATGGGCTGTTTATTGCCCTGATGCGGCGCGTGGATGGCGGCGACGGGGCTTGATTTTGCCGCCTAAAGTTGCGAGACAGATGCATGATTAATTCTATTCGTTTCGGCCTGACACTGACCATGCTGATGGCTGCTCTGACAGCCTTTTCGGCGCGTCCGGCTCTGGCCATTTCCGATAAATATCGGGACTTGTCGGCGCGGCTGGTGAGCGATGCCGAGCAACAGCTTTCGCAACAAAAAGCCGAGGCGGCTGATGGTCTGCTCAATCTCGCTTTAACGGCGGACCCGGGCAATGCGCGGGCCTTTTTGCTGAAGGGCAAAGCGCAAACCGCTCTGGGCAATAAGGATGAGGGCTTGCGGCTGGTTTCGGTCGGGCTGGAAATTGAGCCGGGCGATAAAGAAGGCTTGCGGCTGAAAGGCGAATATGCGGCCGGTCTCGGCCAAATTGAAGAAGCGGAAACGGCACTCAGCCGTTTGCGCACGGTATGCGATGCGCCTTGCATCGTGGCGGATGAATTGGCGCAGCTGATTGAAACAGCCCGCGAACCCAAAAAGGACTGATGATGGATCGCATTTTGATCGTCGATTTCGGCTCGCAAGTGACGCAGCTGATTGCGCGGCGCGTTCGTGAGAGCGGCGTTTATTGTGAAATTGTGCCGTTTAACAGCGCGGAAAAAGCCTTTGGCGAGATGAACCCGAAAGCGGTGATCTTATCCGGCGGGCCAAACTCGGTGGCTGATATGGATACGCCCCGCGCACCGGAAAATATTCTCGCCTCGGGCCTGCCGATATTGGGCATTTGCTATGGCCAGCAAACCCTATGCGCCCAGCTTGGCGGTTCGGTGGAACAATCTGATGAGCGCGAATTTGGCCGTGCCATGCTTGAGATGAAAGCCGCCTCACCTTTATTTGACGGCATTGACGGCGACGAAATTCAGGTTTGGATGAGCCATGGTGACCGCGTGAATAATCTGCCGGACGGGTTTAGCGTCATTGGCACATCTGAAAATGCGCCTTATGCGGCGATTGCCGATGAGGCGCGCAAAATCTATGGCGTGCAGTTTCATCCCGAAGTGGTGCACACGCCCAATGGCGCGAAAATGCTGGAAAACTTCACGCATAAAGTGGCGGGCTGCAAAGGCGATTGGTCTATGGCGGCGTTTCGCGACAAAGCCATTGCCGATATTCGCGCACAAGTGGGCGAAGGCAGGGTGATTTGCGGTCTGTCGGGCGGCGTCGATAGCTCCGTCGTCGCCGTGCTGCTGCATGAGGCGATTGGCGAACAACTGACATGCGTTTATGTCGATACCGGCATGATGCGGGCGGGCGAAAGTGAACAAGTGGTCGGCCTGTTTCGTGACCATTTCAACATTAAGCTGGTGCATAAAGATGCCTCGGATTTGTTTCTCGGCAAGCTGGACGGCGTTAGCGACCCTGAGCAAAAGCGCAAAATTATCGGCGGCACATTTATCGATGTGTTTGAGGAAGAGGCGAAAGCCGTGGGCGGCGCAGACTTCCTCGCGCAAGGCACGCTTTACCCCGATGTGATTGAAAGCGTTTCCTTCACCGGTGGGCCAAGCGTGACGATTAAAAGCCACCATAATGTCGGCGGTCTGCCCGAGCGCATGAATATGCAATTGGTTGAGCCGGTGCGCGAGCTGTTCAAAGATGAAGTGCGCGCGCTGGGCCAAGAGCTTGGGCTGCCCGAAACATTTGTCGGTCGCCACCCGTTTCCGGGGCCGGGGCTGGCCATTCGCATTCCGGGCGAGATTACCCAAGAGAAGCTGGAAATCTTGCGTAAAGCCGACACGGTTTACCTTGATGAAATTCGCACACAGGGTCTTTATGACGAGATTTGGCAGGCTTTTGCCGTGCTGCTGCCGGTGCGCACGGTCGGCGTGATGGGCGACAGCCGCACTTATGATTATGTCTGCGCGCTGCGCGCCGTCACCTCAACCGATGGCATGACGGCGGATTATTATCCGTTCAGCCATGAGTTTCTGAGCCGTGTCTCAACCCGCATCATTAATGAAGTGCGCGGCATTAACCGCGTGGTTTATGACATCACCTCAAAACCACCGGGCACGATTGAGTGGGAATAAAATGGCCTTTTTTATTACCAAAATCTTGGTTAGCGCATTGGTGATTGCGCTGGTGACGGAAGTCGCAAAACTGTCGGATAAATGGGGCGGGTTGATAGCCGCCTTGCCGACCACCACATTGCTTATTCTTCTTTGGATGTATTTTGAGGGCGCGAGCGATGCCAAAATTGCCCGCCATATCGGCTTTACCATGTATTTTGTGCTGCCGACCTTGCCGCTGTTTTTCGCGCTGCCCTTTATCATCCATAAATTCGGTTTTTGGCCTGCCTTTGCGGCCAGCATTGTATTGACCGCCATTCTCGTCTATCTGTTCAATCTGGTTTACGAGCGGTATGGCGTAACGATTTTATAGCCTCCGCAAGAGGAGGCACATCATGCAATTGACGGTTTATCTTTCGGGCGAAATTCATACGGATTGGCGCGACCAAATTAAAGACGGATGCGAAAAGCACGGGCTGGAGATTGATTTCACCTCTGCCGTTACCGTGCATGAGGCCAGCGACGCGGCGGGTGATATGTTGGGCGCGGAAGACAATCCGTTTTGGCGCGACCATAAATCGGCCAAGGTGAATGCCATTCGCATCAAAACCCTGATTGAGCAATGCGATGTCGCCGTGGTGCGGTTTGGCGAGAAATACAAGCAATGGAACGCCGCTTTTGATGCCGGTTATTGCGCCGCGCTGGGCACGCCTTACATCACGCTGCATGAGCCGGATATTATTCACCCGCTGAAAGAAGTCGATGCCGCCGCTATGGCCTGGGCCATAACGCCCGAGCAAGTGGTTGAGATGCTGGCCTATGTCGTGAAGCAGAAATAATCATGTCGGATTTTGAGAATGTCAAAGTGGCGCGAGACGCCAATGTGTATTTTGACGGCAAAGTGACCAGCCGGACAATTATTCTGGCCGATGGCAGCCGCAAAACTCTGGGCGTTATGCTGCCCGGCGATTATGAATTCGGCACTGAAGCGGCAGAGGAAATGGATATTTCCTCCGGCGCATTGGATGTGCTGTTGCCCGATAGCGATGATTGGCAACGCATTACCGGCCCGCAAATATTCAATGTTCCGGCCAATGCGTCCTTCAAATTAAAAGTGCATGAGATTACCAATTATTGTTGCAGCTATCTCGACTGATTTATGTCAGCGCCTGACGCTGATTGCGGCGGCTTTCACTAATCCAAAGGCCTATCTGGCGCGTATATAGTGCATTCAAAGGAGTATGCATGATTGCGCGCCTATCGCCTTATCCGCTGAAGCGCTTGCGAAGTTGCATTATCGGTCAGCGGAAACAAGCCTCACCCTGTCCTAACTTGCCGCAATTGCACGGCAAGATAGCCGTGGTGACCGGTGCCAATGACGGTATTGGCAAAGAAACGGCGCGTGGGCTGTTGGAGCGCGGCGCTGAGGTTATCATGCTGTGCCGCAATATCGACAAGGCTGAACAGGCGCGGCGCGATTTTCTCGCCGATGGCCTCGCGGCGCGCGCCATTTGCTTGATTGAATGTGACCTTGCCGATCTCGACAGCGTGAAGGCGGCGGCTCAGGCCGTGAAATATCATTTGCACGGGCGCAAAATCGACATTCTGGTTGAAAATGCCGGTGTGTTGGCGCGTGAATATGATGAGACCGAGCAGGGCCATGAGATTAATTTCGGCACGAATGTGCTGGGCCATTTTGCGCTGCGGCGCGAATTAATGGTCGAGAGCGTCGCCCAAAAGGCGCGCATTATTATCGTCACCGGCGATATTTACATTATGGCTGAAGGCTGTTCGCCCGGTTATCAATGGCGCTCGCGCGTGGGGGCCATGCGGGCTTATAACCGCTCCAAGCTCGGCAATTTTTGGATTGCCCGCGAATTGCAGCGGCGTCATCGTGAGTTAAACGTGTTTGTCGTGCATCCGGGCATTGTGGCCAGTGGCTTGGGCGGCGGCGGAAAATTTTCCGCTTGGGTGAAGCAAGTCTTATTCATCAGCCCGCAGCAAGGGGCGCAAACCAGCCTGATGTGCGCCAGCCAAGAAGACCTCTCGCATGGCAGCTATTATCATAATGTGCATGGCGAATGTGAGTTGGATAATGCCGACCCGGCGACCAATGATGAGGCGGCGGCGCGGCTATGGGCGCGCTGTATGGAAATCACCGCCAATATGGGACGTCCGGTGGCCATTCGGCTGGCATCTTAACCCCCGCTATTGATTGCCATTCCTGCTGATTTCAGCTAGTTTCCGCGCCAGTTAACCGATTGGAGACGGGTTATGTCCGTTCAACGACGAAGTGCGCGTTTAACCGTGCCGGAAATCAGGGCGCGCAAAGGCCAAGAGCCGATTGTCTGTCTGACATCTTATCACGCGCACACGGCGGCGCTCATCGATCCGCATGTGGATTTGCTGCTGGTCGGCGACAGCCTTGGCATGGTGATGTATGGCATGGAGAACACGCTGGGCGTGTCGCTGGATATGATGATTGCGCATGGGGCTGCGGTTGTGCGCGGCTCTGACAGTGCGCTGGTGGTGGTCGATATGCCTTTCGGCACTTATGAAGAAAGCCGCGCCCATGCGTTTCACAATGCGGCGCGCACGATGAAAGAAACCGGCTGCCAAGCGATTAAGCTGGAAGGTGGCGAGCGCATGGCGGATACGGTGCATCATCTGACCCAACGCGGTATTCCGGTGATGGGGCATATTGGGCTGACGCCGCAAAATGTGAATGTGATGGGTGGCTTTAAAACGCAAGGCCGCAACAAGGATGAATGGCCGCAAATTGAGCGCGACGCGCAGGCGCTGGCCGAAGCGGGCGCATTTGCCATTGTGCTGGAGGGCATTGCCGCGCCTCTGGCCGATAAAATTTCAAGCGCGATTAATGTGCCGACCATCGGCATTGGTGCATCGGCGGGCTGCGACGGACAAATTTTGGTGACCGAGGATATGCTCGGCCTGTCGCCGCAAGTGCCTAAATTCGTCAAGGAATTCGCCACTTTGGGCGCGCAAATCGCCAAAGCGGCCGAGGCTTATGCTAATGATGTGCGGGCGCGTAAATTTCCTGAACAAAAGCACACTTATGCTCTAAAAGAAGACAAAGAGTAGTTGGAGAAACGCCGTGGAAGATAATATTTTTAACGAGATTACCGCTGACCTGCGCCGTGACCGAATGGCCAATGCATGGTCTAAATATGGCCGATATATTATCGGGCTGGCGGTTGTCATTGTGCTGCTGGTCGCTTCCGTCATTGGTTATGACGCCTTGCGCACCGGCCAGCGCGAAGCGGCATCGGCGCGTTATGACGCGCTGCTGAGCGAAATTGCCGAGGCTGAGGCGGATGAGAAAATCACCCGCTTGCTGGCTTTTGGCGCGGCTGAAAATAACGGCTATGGCGCGCTGGCACAATTTAGCGCGGCCTTGACACAAGCTGAAGAAGGCCAATTTGACAATGCGCTGGACGGCTTTGATGCTTTGGCAGCCCGTCGCGCCTTGCCTGACAGTCTGCGTGATTTCGCCAGTCTGCAAGCGGCGATTATTCTGCTTGATAGCGGCGGCAGTCTCTCTGAGATTGAAGCGCGCATTGGGGATTTGGTTGAGGATGAAAACGGGCTGCAACCGATGGCGCGCGAAGTCATGGCGCTGGCTTATTCAGCCCATGACAAGCCGCTGGAAGCACGCGACTTGCTGATGCAACAAATGACCGATAACTCGGTTAATTCTTTGGCCCGCGACCGCGCCCAGATTATGCTGCAAAACGTCAAGGGCGGATTGCTGGCCTTGCCGGAAGTCAAAGAAGATGAGGGCGCGGAATAATGAATTTTGCGCGCGCGCCTTTTTCAATCGTTTCGTCTCGCCCGATGGCTGCGCTCGCGCAGGTTATTTTTCTGGCCGGTTTTTTGTCGGCTTGCGGCGGCGGCGGCGATAAAGAGAAATTTGATGGCGACCGAATTTCGGTTTTAAGTTTTGAGGCGCAATTGCGCGCCGACCCGCGTCTGGCCGATGCGGCGGTGCCGATTCTGCCGGCTTTTCGCAATTCGACATGGAATAATCCGGGCGGTTTTCCGACCCATGCCTATTATCATCTCGAGCTTGATGGCTTGGCCGATGGCTATGAGGTCGAATTTGTCACCGGCAATGGTGGCAATAAGGTGCTGAAAGCCCCGCCCATTATGGCCGATGGAAAAGTGTTTGCACTGGGCGCGGATTTGGTTGTCGCCGCGGCGGATATGAAAACCGGCGAGGTGAAGTGGCGTCAATCCGTGGCGACCTTAAAAACATATGTAAATTTTGGTCTGTCGCGCTTTTGGGCCGATGATGAAGTCAGTGCCGATTTGCGCGATGGCTTTGGTGGCGGTGTGGCCTATGGCCGTGGCCGCGTGATTGCGACGACGGGCTTTGGCGAGATTATGGCGCTGAATGGCGATACCGGCGAGATACTCTGGCGGGTGCAAAATACCGTGCCGTTTTCCAACGCGCCGACTGTGCGCGGCAATCAGATTTTTGTCGCGTCGCAAGACAGCCGCCTGCAAGCCTTTAACATTGAGACGGGCGAGCGGATTTGGGAGCATTTGGCGATTACCGAACAGGCCACCATTATCGGCGCGACCAGTGTTGCGGTGAATGAGCAGATTGTTGTCGCCGGATTTAATTCCGGTGAGGTGGTGGCGCTCAGTCCGGTAAACGGCAATGTGCTGTGGACCGATAGTCTGACCAGTCGCGGCACGCAGGTGACGCCGCTGTCTAAACTCAATGCCATTGTCGGGCGTCCGGTGATTGACCGCGACCGCGTGATTGTCACCAGCCATGGCGGGCGCACGGCGGCGATTGATATTCGCTCGGGCGAACGCATTTGGACCAAGGATGTCGGCTCCATTGAGACGCCTTGGGTGATGGGCGATTATATTCTCATCATGTCGCTGGAGGGTGCTTTGGTGTCGCTTTCGCGCGAGCAGGGGCGGGTGCGCTGGCTGACGCAATTGCCATCATTCACCGATGAGGAAGACCGCGAAGGTCGTATTCGCTGGGCCGGGCCTTTGCTGGCCGGTGGGCAGATTATTCTGGCGTCATCTGACGGGCGTTTGGTGACGGCCAATCCGGTGACCGGCGAGATTATCGGGTTTCAAAATATTGAAGAGCCGGTCAATGTCACGCCGATTGTCGCTGAAGGCACGCTTTATGTGCTGACTGATGAGGGTTCACTCATCGCGCGGCGTTAGGGACAGCATATGGTTCATCTTGCGTCTCACCCCTTTATTTTAGCGATTGTCGGCCGACCCAATGTCGGTAAATCGACGCTGTTTAATCGGCTGGTCGGGCGCAAGCTCGCGCTGGTTGATGACCAGCCGGGCGTTACGCGCGACCGCCGCTTTGGCGATGCCAAGCTGGGTGATTTGCGGTTTCAAATTGTTGATACGGCGGGTTTTGAAGAGGGTAAATCCGGCTCATTGGAGGCGCGTATGCGCGCCCAAACCGAGGCGGCGATTGCCGAGGCCGATATGGTGCTGATGCTGACCGATGCGCGTGTCGGCATTTTGCCCGAGGATGAGCTGTTTGCCCGCCTGCTGCGTAAAGCCGATGTGCCGGTGATGCTGGCGGCCAATAAGGCCGAGGGCAATGCCGGTGAGGCCGGGCTGAATGAGGCTTACAAGCTGGGGCTGGGCACGCCGTTTGCGCTATCTGCCGAGCACGGCAATGGCACGGATGAATTATATCAGCAATTGCGCGAGGCGATGGCGCTGCATGAAGCGCAGTTTGAAAATCTGCTGGGCGGCCTGCCCGATGAAGACGAGGCGGATGCCGATTTCGACCCCGACCAGCCCTTTGAAGATGATCCGGATAAGCCGCTGCGCGTGGCGATTTTGGGGCGGCCCAATGCAGGCAAATCGACCCTTATTAATTATCTGCTGGATGATGACCGGCTGCTGACCGGCCCTGAGGCGGGCATTACCCGTGACAGTATTTCGGTGAATTGGACATGGACCGACGCGGCTGCGCCCAATGGCGCGCGCCCGATTACGCTATGGGATACGGCCGGGGTGCGGCGCAAATCTCGGGTTACTGAGAAGCTGGAAAAGCTGTCGGTCGCCGATGGCCTGCGCGCCGTAAAATTTGCCGAGGTGGTGGTGCTGCTGATTGATGCGACCAGCCCGTTTGACAAGCAGGATATTCAGCTTGCCGATTTGGTGGAGCGCGAGGGCCGCGCTTTGGTGATTGCCATTAATAAATGGGATTTGAAACTCGACCGCAAGGAAGTGCGCCAAACCGTGAATGATGCGCTGCTGCGCGCGCTGCCGCGCCTGCGCGGTGTGCCGGTGGTGATGCTGTCGGCGCAAACCGGCAAGGGCGTCGAAAAACTCATGCCCGCCGTGCAGCAACAATATGAATTATGGAATGCGCGCATTGGCACATCAAAGCTCAATCGCTGGCTGGGCGAGGTGATTGACCGCCATCCGCCGCCTGCTGATAAGGGGCGTCCGGTGCGCTTGCGTTATATCACTCAGGCCAAATCGCGCCCACCGACCTTTGTCAGTTTTTCCAGTCGCGGCCATGCCGTGCCGGAGAGCTATCAGCGTTATCTCGCCAATAATTTGCGCGAGACTTTCGCGCTGGATGGCATTCCGCTGCGCATTTTTATCCGTAAGGGAAAAAACCCTTATGAGGATAAATAGGCAATAAGTTAAATCGAAGAAAATATTTGAAATTAACGCTCTTTTAGGCGGCGGCGGTGTCCATTACAACATGGTCAAAACAATAAGAAGCCGACGGAGTTTTCCTATGGAAGTTGTTAAAAGCCGCCAGCGCCCGCGTTGCGCCGTGTGTGGGTCATCCGCCGTTACCTTGCGGGGCGCGTGTGTGTGGCATTTGCCCGGCCAAAGCTGGCGTGCCGTGCAACCGACGCTCGAACAAGGCAGCGATGGCGCCTTTCGCCCGAAAGACAATGACGGCCGCTGTATCTGCCAAGACTGCGAAGACGCGGTGGGGGTTAAATTCGGTCGGGGGTGATGCTTAATAAAGTGACCAGACCACGCTGCGCCAATTGCGGTAGCACCGACATTGTTCTCGAGGGGCAGGGCGTGTGGGACGCATCGCTCAATATTTGGGTTATCCCCGAGCCACGAAGCGAAGAAATTAACGGCGCATGCTATCCGCTCGACGACACGGCACAATTCTTTTGCCGCCAATGCGGCGAGGCGGTTGGCGTTACGGCCTAGTCCGAATTTCTGTTCACCAAGTTTGAAAATATATCGGCAGCGTTCATTTGCTGCGATGTTGTCCGACGGCTGAATCCGGTGTCTTGAGGCGCATATATTGCGCTGGCGGCGGTGAGGGTTATTGCGTCGGTAATGTGTTCTGTGTTGGTGGCAGAGGTCATCGCTCCAAATGTTTTGAGCGCATTTGCTCTTTGCAAATTGGTAAGCTGGTTATGTCGCTCAGACCTGTAGGTGCTGATGATTGTATATTCGAAAAAAATTAGAATTGCTAAAGCCGACAATTTTGGCAAAAAATTGTTCCAATCAATCATTTTGATTGTTGCCGTTGATAGAGGCTTATCCCAAAAATAAAAGTATATGGCTGCGCTGGAGATTAATAGCGCGCCTAAAATTGCAGCTATTAGCCACCCAAAAGCGTTTGCTCTGTGATTTTCGGCTTCCAATAAAAAATGCGATGCCTCCTCATCAATTCCGACTTGTCCCGCAGCTTTTCGTGTCCCTTTTGCTGCCCTCTCGGCCTCATCTAGAGTTTTGCTCGTTGTTGCTTGGTGTCGGTCAGCGTTTGAAAGAGCGAGTTCTGCCTCGCGTTTTAGCCTTCTTGCTTCCGCGAGTTGTTTTCTACTTTTTGCTTCCCGAGAGATTATCGGCCAAGCCAAGTCAGCAAACTTTGTTATGTCTAAACAGGATAATTCGTAGAGTTCGGTTAGCGAGCTGCTTTGCTGTAAGGAAAATGAATGAGGCTCTGACCGCTCAACGACTATATCTTCTAAGCCTTCAGCGATTGCGTCCAAATTTCCTGACACGAACTCGAAAACCGAAGCTCCCATTCTGTGTTTTTCGCTCATGCCAATGTCGAAATTCGCTTCTGACACGTAGTTAGAAAGTAGCGTTTTCTTATATTTGGTTAGAGTGAGTTCTCGAAAATCAAGCTGTCTAATTCTTGATTGTAGCCTGTCTAGAGGCTCGTCAATTTCATCTAGGGTAGCATTGTCTCCGTCAGTTCTTATTTCTAAAAGCCAACGAGCTTTATCTCCAATTTTCCATCGTCTGCTATATTTCCGTAAATCGCCAATTCTGTGCATCCATCTTCTCCCCTTTTTCTTCTTCTAAGCCCGCAACCTATTCTCTACTTCTCGCAGAAGATAATCGCGGAGGTCGGTTTTGGTGGTTTCATTGGCAAAATGTGCCAAGCGCAATCTTGCCCGCGCACAGCGTAGATAAATTCGAAAGATCTTCAGCCCCGAATTCAGCCATCGGAATAATGTGGTGAACTTCAATATAGAAAAGTCCATTTGCTTTTTTGAAGGCGTTCTTGCAGTCAGCCATCATGCATTTCGAGCCATAGAAATCGCGAGCTTTCTTTACCCAACCCTTGTTTCGAACGTATGTCTCGATGAAGTATTCGCGTTTCTCAGGAATAGTTTGAATTGTGGGTTTGGTTTGACCCAAGCTGGCTTGAGTGTCTTCTAGTTTATCTGGCGACAGTAAATCTCCAAGACCGGCTTCTTCGATAGCCTCGCGTTCGTGCTTGAGAAGGTCAATTGACGATATCGTTAGGGAATAAATACCTCGTCCGTCATCAGAGAAATGAAGAAACCCTTCATCTCTTAACTCTTGGGTAATGCGTCTGAAGTTCGCATCTGGAGTCTTCGATTGCCAATTATATTGGGCGACTAAGTCGTCCAGACAATCGCGATAAAAATCCTGAGCAGTAAACGTACGAGAGCCAATCTCATCGCAGTACTTTAAAATACGTTCCAGGACTTGCTGACGCTGGGTAAGGGTCATTACATGCTCCTCTTTTTTTTATTGAGGAAACTTAACTAATTCACGCTTAAAAATCTACCGCTCAAACGCCACAATCTCGCCCGTGCGGGTTTCGTCCGGGGATAGGAGGTCGAGGAATAGCGGTGCGAGGTCGGCGGGGCTGGGCAGGGTCTCGGGGTCTTCGCCGGGCATGGCTTGCGCGCGCATGGCGGTGCGCACCGGCCCGGGCGACAATAGATTGACGCGCAGCGCGTCATTTTCATGCTCATGCGCCCAGCTTTTCACCAGCGCATCCAGCGCCGCCTTGCCGGTGGAATAGGCACCCCAAAACGGGCGACATTTTTGCGCCGCACCGGATGTGGTGAACACGGCGCGCGGCGCTTCGGCGGCCATCAGCAACGGCTCCATCGCGCGAATGAGCCGCGCATTGGCGGTTACATTCACGGCCAGCACTTTGGCCAATTCATCAGGGTCAATATGGCTGACCGGTGTGAGCGGCCCCAACACTCCGGCATTGCCAACCAGCATATCCAGTCTGCCCCAACGCTCGGCAATGCTCGCGCCCAAACGGTCCAGCGCGTCGCCATCGGTCAGGTCAAGCGGCACGCCGGTTGCCCCGCCTTGATGATTGGGGCCGCCCGCGTTGGAAATAATGTCGTAAAGTTCTTCCAGCGCGCCTTGCGTGCGCCCCAGCATCAGCACATGCGCGCCCTCAGCCGCCAAAGCCTGCGCCACCGCCCAGCCAATGCCGCGCGTTGCGCCGGTCACCAACGCTAATTTGCCGTCAAAACGCATGTTAGCCTTGTTCCGCCAAAAGCGAGAGTTGATGTAATTTTTCGTCGCCTTGCTGGTCGGTCAATCCGGTCGGATAATCGCCGGTAAAGCAATGGTCGGTAAATTGCGGACGCTCGGCATTGCGGCCTTCAGGATAGCCCATCGCTTTATACAGCCCGTCAACACTCAAAAAAGCGAGGCTGTCTGCGCCAATATGGGCGCGCATTTCTTCCAGCGAATTTTGCGCCGCCAAAAGCGCGTCTTGGTCGGGCGTATCAATGCCGTAAAAATCAGGGTGGGTGATGGGCGGCGCACCAATACGCATATGCACTTCGGTCGCGCCCGCTTCGCGCATCATCTGCACGATTTTGACCGAGGTGGTGCCGCGCACAATCGAGTCATCAATCAGAATAACGCGCTTGCCCTCAACATGAATGCGATTGGCATTATGCTTCAGCTTCACCGAGAAAGCGCGAATGCTTTGCTGCGGCTCAATAAAGGTGCGGCCTACATAATGATTGCGAATAATGCCCAGCTCAAACGGCACGCCCGACGCATTGCCATAGCCAATGGCGGCCGGCACGCCGCTATCGGGCACGGGTATCACCACATCGGCGTCAACATGGCTTTCCTCGGCCAATTGGCGGCCAAATTCTTTGCGGCATTCATAAACGCTTTTGCCGCCAACCGTGCTGTCGGGGCGGGCGAAATAAATATATTCAAAAATGCACGGGCGCGCCTCAATCGGCGGAAACGGCTTAATGCTCTCAATACCGTCATCGGTGATGACGACAATCTCGCCATTCTCGACTTCGCGCACAAATTTCGCGCCGATAATATCCAGCGCGCAGGTTTCTGATGCGAGAATATAAGCCCCGTCCAATTCGCCAATCACCAGCGGGCGAATACCCAGCGGGTCGCGCGCGCCAATGAGTTTTTTATTGGTCATCACCACCAGCGCATAAGCGCCTTCAATTTGAAACAGCGCATCGGTGAAGCGCGACAGCGTGTTGATGCGCTTGGAGCGCGCCACAAGCTGCAAAATCGTTTCCGTGTCGGAGGTGGATTGAAAAATCGCGCCTTGCTTGACCAAATCATCGCGCAAGGTTAGCGCATTGGTGAGATTGCCATTATGGGCAATGGCAAAGCCACCGCCGGTTAAATCGGCAAAGAGCGGCTGCACATTACGCAAAATCGTCTCGCCGGTGGTGGAATAGCGCACATGGCCAACCGCCGCCGTGCCCTGTAATTGGTCCAGCACATTGGCTTTGGTGAAATGGTCGGAGACAAGGCCGAGGCGACGCTCGGCAAAAAAGTTCTTGCCATCAAAGGAGACGATACCGGCGGCTTCTTGGCCGCGATGTTGCAGCGCGTGCAATCCTAATGTGGTTAAAGCGGCAGCGTCGGCATGGCCAAAAATGCCGAATACGCCGCACTCTTCGCGAAGTCGATCGCCATATAGCGTATCTTGAGGGTTGTCGCTCATTTGACCCCTTCCGTGTTGCGGATCAAGCGTTCCATCTGGTCGCGTTCGGTCCGTTTATAGCCCGTGTCCGGCTCACTGTCTTGCACTTCCTCAACTAATTTTTCCAGCCCGTCACGAGCGGCATTTTGCAGCACATTCTCACCGACTTTTTGTAAGGCGTCGCCGCCTTGCTCGGTAAGGGTTTCGCCGATATTCGCCACGCTGAGTGGCAGGCGGTCAAGCGGCACAATGGCCACAAACGCTTTGGTGCCGGTCTGCAATATCGGGCGCAATTTGGCATCGGTAATAAAGTCGGGATGGTCCTTTTCGGGAATCACTGCCGACACGCCGAAATAGGCCATGCAGACAATGAAGAAACCGCGCAACGCGCCAAAGCCGATGCCCAATGTGCGGTCAAGCGCGCCCAAACCGGTGCCTTTAATCGAGGAGGCGACAAAGCTGCTGCCGATAGAAAAGGCAATCAGCGTCACCAAAAACACGATGAGCATCGCCCCGCCGGTGACGGCCCAATCAATGGTGACATAGCTGGCGAGCAGCGGCTTGAGGGAGGGGCCTAAAAATATCGCGGCATAGCCCGAAACAATCCAGCCGGTGATGGACAAGACTTCTTTGGTGAAACCGCGCATCAGCGATAGCGCGGCTGATACCAGCAAAACGGCGATGATTATATAGTCGAGCGCAGCCATGCATTTTGCCTATCATGAGTCGGGTCGGTTAAGCTGTGCCTTAATCGACGGTTGCGGCGACACCCAATGCCGCAATCAGCGCGGCGAGGTCGTCAATTTCACGCAATGCAACGCCATTGGCCACATCGCCCTTGCCGGGCTTGGGCGCATAGGCGGACTTAAAACCTAATTTTTCGGCTTCTTTGAGGCGCACATTATTTTGCGCCACCGGACGCACCGCGCCCGATAAGCTCAACTCGCCATAAACAATCGTGTCGCGGGCAATCGGCTTGCCACTCAGCGATGAGATAAGCGCCGCCGCGACAGCGAGGTCGGCGGCGGGTTCATTAATCCGCAAGCCACCGGCGACATTTAAAAACACGTCGCGTCCGGCAAAGGACATGCCGCAGCGCGCCTCCAGCACGGCCAGCACCATTGACAGGCGATTATTATCCCAGCCGACAACGGCGCGGCGCGGCGTTGCCAAAGAGGAGGGGGCGGCCAGCGCCTGAATTTCGACCAAGACCGGGCGCGTGCCTTCAATACCGGCAAATACGGCGGCCCCGGGCACATCGGCGTCGCGGCCTTCGAGAAACAGCGCAGACGGGTTTTGCACTTCCATCAGGCCTGCGCCCTGCATTTCAAACACGCCCATTTCATGCGCCGGCCCGAAGCGGTTTTTAATGGCGCGTAAAATGCGGAATTGGTCACCGCGGTCGCCTTCAAAATACACCACCGTATCAACCATATGCTCCAGGACGCGCGGCCCGGCAATTTGCCCGTCCTTGGTCACATGCCCGACCAGCACCAGCGGCGCGTCACTGTTTTTGGCGAAGTGAATAAGCTCTTGGCTGGCGACGCGCACTTGGCTGACCGTGCCGGGCGCGGCCTCAATGGCGGGCGACCACATGGTCTGAATGGAATCAATCACCACCAGCGCAATATCGCCGACCTTTTTGAGCGTTTTGATAATATCCGCGACATTGGTTTCCGCCGCCAATTCAACATTGGCATCTGACAGGCCGAGGCGTGAGGCGCGCATTCGCAACTGCGCCAGCGCTTCTTCGCCGGAAACATAAATCACTTTGCCGCCGGTTTTGCTGACGGCGGCGGCGGCTTGCAAAAGCAGGGTTGATTTGCCAATGCCCGGGTCACCGCCAATCAGCGTCGCCGAGCCGGGCACCAATCCGCCGCCCAAAACGCGGTCAAATTCGCTAATGCCGGATTTGCGTCTTTCGGGTTCTTTATCTTGTCCGGCCAGCGGAGCCAGTTCGACGCTTTTGCCCTTGGTCTTTTTCGCGCCGCGTCCGACAGGCGGGGCTGCGCTTCCGGCCATTTCCGAGATTGTATTCCATTGACCGCAAGCCTCGCATTTGCCCGACCATTTGGTCGATACATTGCCGCATTGATTGCATACATATTCAATCATGGCGCGGGCCATTAGACGGCCTCTATCGGGCTGGCGGCGCTGTCCAATTTCTGTCCCTCAACCTCAATCGGGCCATGCGCCAGCCCATTGATGAATTGATTGAGAAACGGGTCATCTGAACCTTCAAGCTCATCTGTCGTGCCTTGCCAAATAATCTCGCCCTTATAAAGAAGCGCGGTTTTATCGGCGATGGCGCGCACGCTGGTCATGTCATGGGTGATGGTGACAGTGGTCGAGCCAAGCTCTTGCACGCAGTTTCGAATGAGGTGATTAATGACATCGGTCATAATCGGGTCGAGACCGGTGGTCGGTTCATCAAAGAAAATAATCTCGGGCTTTGAGGCAATGGCGCGGGCCAGCCCGACGCGCTTATGCATGCCGCCCGACAGCGCAGCAGGCGAGAGGTCGAGCAATTCCGGCCCAAGCTCAACGCGCTTGAGCGCATCAACCGCCAAATCGCGGGCATCGCTTTCATTCATGCCGTCATTTTGAATGGCGCGAAAAGCCACATTTTTCCAAACCGGCAGACTGTCAAACAAAGCGCCGTTTTGAAATAACATGCCGACCTGATGGTCAATATCGGCGCGGCCACGGCGCGCCAGCCCGACGGTTTCGCGCCCGTCAATTTTGATGGAGCCGCTATCGGGCGTCAAAAGCCCCAAAATGGATTTCAGCATCACCGATTTGCCACTGCCCGAACCGCCAATCACCACAAGCGATTGTCCGGTTTCGACTTGCAAATTCACGCCGCGCAAAACCGCCTTCGTGCCGAAGCTTTTGTGAACATCGCTGAGGGCTATTTTTGCGGTCATGCGGAAAACAGCAATGCCGTCATCAGATAATTGGCGGCCAGAATGAGGATGGAGGCTGAGACCACGGCATTGGTGGTGGCGCGACCGACGCCTTGCGCGCCGCCTTTGGAATAATAGCCATTATAGCAGCCCATAATGGCGATGATGAAACCGAACACGGCGGCCTTGATAAGACCGGAGGTCACATCATCAACCGATAGGAAATTAATTGTCCGCTGAACATAAATGGCGGCGTTAAATCCGAAGGATTGTGTGCCGACCACAAAGCCGCCGAAAATGCCGATAATATCAGCCACCAGTGCCAGCACCGGCATACAGATGGTGGCGGCGATAACGCGCGGCGCGACGAGATATTTATGCGGATTGGTGGAGAGCGTGGTCAGCGCATCAATTTGTTCGGTGACGCGCATGGTGCCAATCTCAGCCGCAATGGCCGCCGATACCCGACCGGCAACCATTAAGCCGCCCAAGACCGGGCCAAGCTCGCGCGTAATGCCCAGCGCGACAATGCTGGAGACAATCGCCTCGGAGTTAAATTGATTGCCGCCATAGTAAATCTGAATGGCCAGCGCGCCGCCGGTAAAGAAAGAGGTCAGCGCGACCACGGGCAGCGAGAAATAGCCAATGCGGATAATTTGCTGTCCGATAATGCGAAAATAAATCGGCGGGCGCAGCATGGCGGCCAATGTTTGCCCAACAAATACGGATAGCCGTCCGCTTTGCTCGAAAAAGGCGAGGAAAAATGTCCCAATGGTTGCCAGAAAAGTCACATATCGCTCCGCTTGGTTCCGCTTCAAATGCTGGGTCTTATTTATTTATATATGCGGTTATAGCGGTTACCGAGCGATGTGAGAAGCTCATAAGAGATGGTGTTGCCCTGATGCGCCAATCGGTCAATCGGGTTGTCATGGCCGAATATCTCGACCATATCGCCGATTTGCGGCAATTGCGCCAAATGCGTCAGGTCAACGGCCAGACTGTCCATTGATATGCGCCCCAATAAAGAGACCGGCTGCGCGTCAATGGTGAAGCGCACGGGCGAGGGCGATTGATTGCCGAAATGGCGCGATAGTCCGTCCCCATAGCCGAGGCTGGCAATGCCAATGGTCATCTCGGCGGCGGCGGTAAAGGTCGCGCCATAGCCGATTGTGTCCCCGGCGGAAAGATGGCGCATCTGCAAAAGCGGCGCGCGCAGGCTGGCAATCGGTTGCAGCGCGTCTTCTTCGCGTGCCGTAGCCGAGCAGCCGTAAACCATTGTGCCGGTGCGCACCATGTCGAAGTGATAATCCGGCCCCAACATGGTGCCGCCGGAATTGGCCAGCGATGCAGGCGCGTCGGGCAGCATGGCGAGCGCGTGACGGAACCGCTCCAATTGCGCGGCATTCATCGGATTTTGGGGGTCATCGGCGCAGGCCAAATGGCTGGCAATCAGGCACAGCTCCCAGCCATTGAAAATATCCGGCCTTGCCATCAGCTCGGCAACATCAAGCTCGCCAAAGCCCAAACGATTGAAACCGCTATCGACAAACAGGCAAGCAGGCAGCGATTGATGGGCGCGGCAATAGGCTTGCCATGCCTCAATCTGCGCCCGCGTTATCAGACAGGGGCGCAAATCATGCGCCTCAAATTCGTCATCCGTGCCGTGCGGCACGCCGTTTAAAACATAAATCACCGCATCGGGCAGCAAGGCGCGCAGGGTGATGCCTTCATTTAATTGCGCCACCCAAAAGGTTTGGCATCCGGCTTGCGACAGGGCGGGGGCGATATGCGCCATGCCGAGGCCGTAGCCATCGGCTTTCACCACGGCGCTGGTTTCGGCGCGGCCCGCATTTTTCTGCATGGTTTTGAAATTGGCCGCCAAGGCTGCCAAATCAACCCTCAACTCGGCCTGATCCGTCGCCGCCATATCAGTCGAACCGTTCCGGCAAGTGGTCTTCTTCTTGCAAATCGGTGAAGCGCGTGAAGCGGTCTTCAAAGGCCATTTTGGCCGTGCCGGTCGGGCCGTGGCGGTTTTTGCCGACAATCACTTCCGCCGTGCCGTCAACCGCCGCCATGCGTTCTTGCCAGGCGAGGAAATCTTCCGTGCCTTCTTGCGGCATTTCGCGGGCCAAATAATAAGGTTCGCGATAAACGAACATCACAATATCGGCGTCTTGCTCAATCGAGCCGGATTCGCGCAAGTCAGAAAGCTGCGGGCGTTTATCATCGCGCTGCTCAACTTGGCGCGATAGCTGCGCCAAGGCCAGCACCGGCACATCAAGCTCTTTGGCCAATGCTTTCAGCCCTTGCGTAATCTCGCTGACCTCTTGCACACGGCCCTCGCGCCCGCTAGAGGCGCGCACCAATTGCAGATAATCAACGACAATCAGCCCCAGCCCGTGCTGGCGCTTCAGGCGACGCGCCCGTGCGGCGAGTGTCGAAATGGCAATGGCGCCGGTATGGTCAATAAATAGCGGCGCGTCTTGCAGATTGCGCGCCGCGCTGACCAGTCGGCTATATTCTTCTTCGTGAATATCGCCCTTGCGGATATTGGATGAGGACACACCGGCTTGCTCGGCCAGCATACGTGTCGCCAATTGCTCGGCGGCCATTTCCAGCGAGAAGAAGCCGACAACGCCGCCATCCTTAACTTCAACCGAGCCATCGGGGCGGGTTTCCACATTGCCGCTTTGGCGCGCTTTCATATAATTATGCGCGATATTAAAGGCGATATTGGTCGCCAGCGCGGTTTTACCCATAGCGGGGCGACCTGCGAGAATAAGCAAATCGCTTTCTTGCAAACCGCCAAGCAATTCATCCAGCCCTTTAAAGCCGCTGGAGATGCCCGAAAGATTGCCGTCGCGCTGATAGGCTTTTTCCGCCATCTCAATCGCGCCCGTCAGCGAGGTGTCAAAGGTCATAAAGCCCGAATTATGCGCGCCTTTTTCAGCGATATTATACAGCGCCTGCTCGGCCTTATCGATTTGATTATCCGGCTTGTCGTCAATATCGGCATCAAACGCATCGCCAATCATTTCTTGCCCGACAACAATTAATTGGCGGCGAATGGCGAGGTCGTAAATCGTTTGGCCATATTGTTTGGCATTGGCGATGGTGGTGGCATTACTGGCAAGGCGGGCGAGATAGCCGACGCCGCCTAGGGCGACCAGCCCCTCATCCATTTCCAAATAGGTTTTCAGCGTCACCGGCGAGGCGAGATTGCCATTGCCGACCAGCTTGCTGATGGCCTCAAAAATGCGTTGGTGCACCGGGTCATGGAAATAAGCGGGCTTCAAAAATTCAGCCACTTGGTCGAGCGCGTCATTATTTATCAGCAACGCGCCCAGCAGGCCTTGCTCGGCCTCGATATTATGCGGCACTTGCCGGAAATCGGGCGTTTGAGGCTCAATAGAGGGGTTTAGCGGTGTTACGGGTGCATCTGACATGCGAGGAGATTAGACAAGCCGCGGCGGGCTGGCGAATAAAAAAAACAGGCCCCGCAAATTATTTTTTGCGAGGCCTGTTAACTTCGGGGAAAAGTCTGAATTATTATTCTGACTCTTCCTCATTGTCGCTTGACTCTTCGTCAGCTTCTGCGTCAGTCGCTTCTTCTGCAACTGCTTCTTCCGCTTCGGCAGTCGGCGTTTCAGCCGCTTCCTCAGCAGGTGCATCTTCGTCTGACGCTTCAGCATCATCAAGGCTGACAGCCACGCCATCGTCAAAGACTTCTTCAACGGCGATGGTTTCTTCCTCTTCAGCCTGCTCGGCAGTCACATCTTCACCGGCGGCTTGACGCTCGGCTTCGTCTTCCGTCCGCGCCACATTGACGATAACGGTTGATGTTACTTCCGGATGCAAAATGACATTCACTTCGTGCAGGCCAAGAATTTTAATCGGCTCGGCCAAAACAATTTGGTTCCGCGCCGTTTCAAATCCGCTTTGCGACAGCAATTCGGCAATATCGCGTGTGGTGACCGAACCATAAAGCTGACCGGTGTCACCTGACTGGCGAATAACAACGAAGCTTTCCCCATTCAGTTTACCGTCAACCGCTTCGGCATCTGCTTTGCGTTCAAGATTACGTGCTTCCAATTGTGCACGGTCTTGTTCGAAACGTTCAAGATTGGCTTTATTGGCGCGCAGTGCTTTTCCTTGGGGCAGCAAATAATTGCGGGCATAGCCGTCTTTTACGTTAACGACGTCGCCCATTTGGCCAAGTCTTGCAATGCGTTCGAGCAATACAATCTGCATGTTCCTACTCCTCGTCCCCTTCTACGTTAGACGGCTTGTCAGGGCGTTGGTTGAGTTTGCGAAAATCGAAACGCGTATCCAACAATCCCATTAGGCTGACGGGGATAATCACCCAGGCCATCACGAAAATCAGAAAATAAAGCGCCGCCAATAAAAGGCCGCGTCCATTCCAGTGGCGGGAAATAGCATGAATAATCGCCAAACCCAATAAAAAATATGCTGCCAATATCATGGCGGCCAAAGCCGCGCTCAGCGTGGCGGGCCAGCCGGGCAATAAAGCGGCCCCGGCCATAAATATCGCCAGCGGTGCCACCAATCTGCGCGGTAATTGCAGCGTGTCATAATTTTCTTGCGGACGCAGATTGCGCTTCACCCGCACCAAAAGCGCTTGCGCGATTTGCATATTGCCGAGCAATAAAAGCGGCCAACCTGCAAAGCCGCTCACCAGCATCACATTGGCAATCCACAGCATCTCTTCTTCGCTGGAAATGCCGTAAACCTGCATCAGAGCCGTGCGGACTTCGGGGGATTGCTGTATCGCATTGGCAAAAGATACCGGCAGACCATCTGCGCCGCCGGTGATGAGAAACAGCAAGCTCGCGCCAATGCCGGTCATGCCCAAAGTCAGCATAATGAGTTGTGTCAGCGGGAAGAAAATATAATCACCATTCGCCGCTTGGCGCGACAGCAGGGCTTGGCGCACCAGCACAATGGTCGGCACAAGAAAGGTGATGGCGAATACCATCGCCAAGGGCGGCGATAAAATAATGGCCGTCATCATGATGGCGAGCGCGGCAACCATCGCCGCTTGCGCCACCCCGAAGGAGAGGCCGATAGCAGCCACAGGCACGGGCGCGAAGGGCATAAAAATAAGTGCGGCGAACAGCACAAAACTGCCGATCGCCGCAAAAACTATCCGTAATAATTGGGTGTTGGCCATGTGCCGACCCGGACCAATAACTTACTGGTCAACCGTATAAGGCATCAGCGCAAGGAAGCGAGAGCGTTTGATGGCACGGGCCAACTCGCGTTGCTTCTTGGCTGAAACAGCCGTGATACGGCGCGGCACAATTTTACCGCGTTCTGAAACATAGCGTTGCAACAACCGTGTGTCCTTATAATCAATGACAGGTGCATTGGCGCCCGAAAACGGGCAGGACTTACGGCGGCGACCGAAAGGACGACGACCCTGGCTCATGATGATGACCTCTCAAAATTTCCTTCATCGCGGCGCGCACTGCGGCGCTCATCACGATTTTTATTACGCATTTGAACCGACTCATCTGTCTCGTGCTCATCAACCCGCAGCGTCATGTGACGAATAATGTCATCATTCAAACCGATGCGGCGTTCCAGCTCGGCAACAGCCGCGTGGTCAGCTTCAATATTGAGCAGCGTGTAATGACCTTTACGGTTTTTCTTCACGCGATAGGCCAAAGATTTCAGCCCCCAATATTCGTTTTTGGTAATCTTACCGCCATTTTCTTCCAGCACGGCTTGCGCCATATCCACCAGGCCTTCGACCTGCTGCGATGAAATATCCTGACGGGCTATAAAAATATGCTCATATAGAGCCATAGCCTCTCTCCTTTATTGCGCTACCGCAAATCGCGATAACTTATTTCGACGCCGAGCCCCTTGCGAGCTATCTACCAAAAGGGAGAGGCTCACAGACACGCGAGAGCGGAGACAAGGGATACCGGACCATTCCTAAACACCTGACCATCAGGCGCTCTATCCTTTCAGCCTCCAGCCGAAATCGACAAAACGGGTGATACTATGGACGGCAGGGCTTGGCAAGAGGGTTTTCGACCTCTAAAACTGCGGCCAGATGAGGGAGTTCTATCATGACGCAAGCATTTGTTTTTCCGGGGCAAGGCAGCCAAGCCGTTGGCATGGGGCAGGCTTTGGCCGAGGCTTATCCTGAAGCGCGCGCGGTCTTCGCCGCCATTGATGACGCATTGGGGCAAAAGCTGTCCGATATTATGTGGCACGGGCCGGAAGATGAATTGACCCTGACGGAAAACGCCCAACCCGCCTTAATGGCGGTGTCCATTGCCAGTTTGCGGGTGCTTGAGGCGCGCGGGCTGAATTTGGCTGAGCGCGCGTCCTATGTCGCCGGTCACAGTCTGGGTGAATATACCGCCTTAACGGCGGCGGGGGCGTTGCAGCTTGAGGATACGGCGCGGCTTTTGAAATTGCGCGGGCAATCCATGCAGCGCGCTGTGCCGGTCGGTGTCGGCGCGATGGCGGCGCTGTTGGGATTGGATTTTGAGGCGGTGGCTGAGATTGCCGCCGAAGCCGCGACGGGCGATGATATTTGCGCCGCCGCCAATGATAATGCCAATGGGCAAGTGGTGATTTCAGGTCACGCGGCAGCGGTGGCGCGGGCATGCGATTTGGCCAAAGAGCGCGGGGCCAAGCGGGCGATGGAATTGCCGGTCAGCGCGCCGTTTCATTGCGCGCTCATGCAACCCGCCGCTGATGAAATGAAAGCTGCACTGGCCGAGACCGCTATTTCTGCGCCCGTCGTGCCGTTGATTGCCAATGTTACGGCGCAAGCCGTCAGCGATGGCGATGCCATTCGCGATTTGCTGGTGCAGCAGGTCACCGGCTCGGTGCGTTGGCGCGAGTCAATGATTTGGGCGGCGGATAATGGCGTCACCGAATTGGTGGAAATCGGCACCGGCAAGGTTTTGACCGGCATGGCCAAGCGCATTGATAAGCGGCTGGCCGCACAGGCCTTAAACACGCCTGAAGATATTGATGGATTTTTGGGCTAACCTTATTTTTGGTCTTAGAGGGAGACACCATGTTTGATTTAAGCGGAAAAAACGCGCTGGTGACCGGCGCATCAGGCGGCATTGGTCGCGAGATTGCCAAAACGCTGCACGCGGCGGGGGCCAATGTCGGTTTGGCAGGCACACGCGAAGCCGTGCTGCAAGAACTGGCTGATGAGTTGGGTGAGGGCGCGCATGTTTTGGTCGCAGATTTATCCTCGGCAGAAGGCGCAGCAGCGCTGGCCGCCAATGCGGAAGAGGCGATGGGCGGTCTTGATATTCTCGTCAATAATGCCGGTATCACGCGCGATAATTTGGCGCTGCGGATGAAAGATGAGGATTGGGACGCCGTGGTTAACGTCAATCTGACCTCGGGCTTTCGGCTTATTCGGGCCGCCTTGCGCGGTATGATGAAACGCCGTCACGGGCGCATTATCGGCATCACCTCTGTTGTCGGCGTGACCGGCAATCCGGGGCAGGCCAATTATGCCGCCACCAAAGCGGGCATGATTGGCATGTCCAAATCATTGGCGCAAGAAGTCGCCAGCCGCAACATTACGGTGAATTGCGTCGCGCCCGGCTTTATTGCAACGCCCATGACCGATGTTTTGCCCGATGAGCAAAAAGCGGCTTTGACCGCCGCCATTCCGGCCGGACGATTGGGCAGTGGCGACGATATCGCCGCCGCCTGTCTGTTTTTGGCCAGCGATGAAGCGGCCTACATCACCGGCCAAACCATGCACGTCAATGGCGGCATGGCTATGGTCTAATAGGAGGTATAAGGCGCGGTTTCAGTGGGGTGTTTTATGGCTCCACGCGCCCTAGACACAATGTGTAAAGGGTGATAGGGAAATCTCAAGCGTCGGAAAAAACCTTTTCCACACTTGTCCCAATGGGGGGAATCGCTGTTCAAATCCTTAAGAACAGCCCAATTTTTTGAAGGAGCTTATCATGAGTGATACTGCCGAACGCGTTAAGAAAATCGTTGTTGAAAATCTTGGTGTCGATGCAGGCGACGTTAATGAAGCAGCCAGCTTTATTGATGATCTGGGTGCTGACAGCCTCGACACGGTTGAACTGGTCATGGCGTTTGAAGAAGAATTCGGTATCGAAATTCCTGATGATGCTGCCGAAACAATTCTGACAGTCGCCGACGCCGTCAAATTTATCGACCAAGCTGGCTAAGGCCGCTCAGTCATGCGACGCGTCGTTATTACCGGCATTGGTTCGGTTAACCCGCTAGGTGAGACCGCTGAAATAAGCTGGCAAAGGCTGATTTCGGGTCAATCCGGTGCTGGGCCAATTACTGGTTTCGACGTGTCCGATTTACCCTGCCAAATTGCCTGTCATATTGACCGCGCCAATGAAGCAGGGGAGGGCGGCTTCAACCCCGACCTCTATGTCGCGCCAAAAGAACAAAAGCGCATGGATGATTTTATCATTTATGCTATGGCGGCCAGCGATATGGCGTTGGCCGATAGCGGCTATAAACCCGAAAATGAAGAGCAAGAATACCGCACCGGCGTCCTTATCGGTGCGGGTATTGGCGGCCTGCAAGGCATTGAGGATGGCGCGTTTACGGTGCGAGACCGTGGGCCGCGCCGCCTCAGCCCGTTCTTTATTCCGGGCGCGCTGATTAATTTGGCGGGCGGGCAAGTTTCCATCAAACACGGGCTGAAAGGCCCCAATCACGCCGTTGTAACAGCCTGCTCAACCGGCGCGCATGCCATTGGCGATGCGGCGCGTTTGATTATGCTGGATGATGCCGATGTGATGGTGGCCGGCGGCACGGAATCCGCCCTGTGCCGTTTGGGCATTGCCGGATTTGCCGCATGTCGTGCGCTGTCAACCGGCTTTAATGATGCGCCCGAACAAGGCTCGCGCCCCTATGATAAAGACCGCGACGGTTTCGTCATGGGCGAGGGCGCAGGCATTGTCATTCTCGAAGAATATGAACACGCCAAAGCGCGCGGCGCGACCATGTATGCCGAAGTTGTCGGCTATGGCCTGTCGGGTGACGCCTATCACATCACCTCTCCGGCAGAAGATGGCTCCGGCGGCTATCGCTCCATGCAAGCCGCGCTGAAACGCTCGGGCCTGTCGCCTGAAGATATCGGCTATGTCAACGCGCATGGCACATCAACGCCTTTGGGCGATGAGATTGAATTAAAAGCCGTTGAGCGCCTGTTTGGCGGCGCGGCAGATGGCTTGAACATGTCATCGACAAAATCAGCGATTGGTCACTTATTGGGCGCGGCGGGTTCCGTGGAAGCCATTTTCTCAATCCTCGCCATTCGCGATGGCATTGTGCCGCCGACACTTAATCTCGACAATCCGTCCGTCGCCTCACCGATAAATCTGGTGCCGCATAAAGCGCAAGAGCATAAGGTGAAAGCCGCTCTGTCCAATAGTTTCGGTTTTGGTGGCACCAATGCGTCGCTGGTCTTTAAAGCCGTTGATTAGGCCGGGCGGGTTCGCTTGCATCGTCTCAAACAGCTTGTCATAAAATTCCGTGGTATTTTGCTGGTCGCCGCGCTGCTTGGCAGTTTGGCGCTCAGCGTGGTTTTGGGCTTGGTCTATTTGCCCGGCCCGCATGGTGAGACGGCGCGCATATTACTGCCGGGCGGCGCATCATCGCGCAGCATTGCCGGTCATCTGGCCGATAATCGGATTGTGCGCAGCGGATTTATGTTCCGCCTCTATGTGCGCCTGAGCGGCCAAAGCGCCAAGCTGAAGGCGGGGGAGTTCGATATCCCCGGGCGCGCCAATATGCCTGCCGTGCTTCGTATCATCACCAGCGGCGCGGTGGTGCTGCACCCCATCACCATTGCTGAGGGGCTGACCAGCATGCAGATTATTGACCTGCTGAACGCGCAAGATGTGCTGGCGGGTGAGGTGGCTTTGCCGAAAGAGGGCAGTCTGCTGCCGGAGACTTATAATGTGGCGCGCGGCATGACGCGGGCTGCGCTGATTGCCAAAATGAAGACCGACCAAACCCGCGTGATGGACGCGCTATGGCCGAAGCGGCAAAAAAACCTGCCCTTTAAAACCAAAAAAGAGGCGCTGATTTTGGCCTCGATTGTTGAGCGCGAGACCGGCGTGTCGTCTGAGCGCCCCCTCGTGGCGGCGGTGTTTGTCAATCGCTTGAGAAAACGCATGCGTCTGCAATCCGACCCGACCATTATTTATGGGCTGGTGGGCGGCAAGGGCGCGCTGGGTCGCCCGATACGACGTAGCGAAATACGCCGCAAAACCGCCTATAATACCTATCGCATTAACGGCCTGCCGCCGACACCGATTGCCAATCCGGGGCGGGCCTCCATTGCCGCCGTGCTGAACCCGGCGGCCAGCAAGGCGCTTTACTTTGTCGCTGATGGCTCGGGCGGCCATGCTTTTGCCGAAACATTGGCGCAGCACAATAAAAATGTCCGTCGCTGGCGGCAAATCGAAAAACAAAATGGCAGATAGGTTATAGTTGACCCCATTGATTTGATTCGAAGGGCGAAACACCATGTCATCTTCCATTCACCGACGCGGTTTAATGTTGGTTCTCTCCTCGCCTTCGGGTGCTGGCAAAACCACTTTGGCGCGCGGCCTATTGGAGCGTGACGGCAATATCGCCATGTCGGTTTCGGTGACCACCCGCAAAGCCCGCCCGGGGGAAACCGATGGGCAAGATTATCATTTTGTCGATACGCAAAATTTTGGGGAAATGCGAAATCGCGGCGAATTACTGGAACACGCCAAAGTGTTCGATAATTATTATGGCACGCCGCGCGCGCCGGTAGAGACTGCTTTGGCGGAAGGCCGCGACGTGCTGTTCGATATTGATTGGCAGGGCACGCAGCAATTACAAGAGGCGGCGGCCGATGATTTGGTCAAAGTCTTTATCCTGCCGCCCACGGCGGCGGAGCTTGAAAAGCGGTTGAACAGCCGCGCCCAAGACAGCGCCGAAGTTGTCGCGGCGCGCATGGGCAAAGCCTCGGATGAGATAAGCCATTATCCCGAATATGATTACATCATCGTCAATGAAGACGCGGCGGCGAGCCTCGCGCAAGTGCAGGCGATTTTGACCTCTGAGCGGTTAAAGCGCGCGCGCCAAACCGGCTTATCGGATTTCGTCAAAACACTCCGCGAAGCACTTTAATTCAAAGCGCGAAACGCTCTAATTTGTCAGAACAACCCGCCCCATAATATTGCCTTCGCGCAAATCATCTAATGTGCGGCTGGCTTCGCTCATATCGCGTGTCTCAACCGGAATCGGGTTGATTTTACCGGCTTTGACGATTTCCAACATTTCGCGTGTATCCTCCAGCGTGCCCGTCATAGAGCCGCCAATTGACATGGCGCGGAACGGGAACATCGGGATGGGTTGCGAAAATGCGCCGCCAAACAGGCCGACAATTTTCACGCCCCCACCGCGGCGCAACGCGCCGGTCGCAAATTGCAAAGAGCCTTCCGCGCCGACAAAATCGGCTGCGCCGGCCACACCGCCATTCGTGTCTGCGAGCAATTTTTGCAAATCGCCTTCCGTGCCCGGATTGTAAGCGGCGGCTGCGCCCGCGCCCATGGCGGCTTGCAGCTTATTATCGTCGAGGTCAGCAACAATCGGCGCTTCGTCGAACATTTCGAGTGCGAATTGTAGCGCCATCATGCCGACGCCGCCCAAGCCGACAATCAATGCCGGTTCGCCCTTATCGCCCGTGTCGAGATATTTTAACGCGGCATAGGCGGTGATGCCCGAGCACATATAAGTGCTGGCGAGGCCGGGGGCGATATCGCCCGCATCGAGGCAATAGCGCTCATGCGGCACCAGACAATGGCTCGAAAATCCGCCGGGCAGATTGACGCCTAAAGCGCGGCCATTGCACAAATTTTCGCGGCCATGATTGCAATCATTGCAATCACCGCAGCCAATCCACGGATAAACCACTTTGCGCTCGCCGACTTTAACATCCTTCACATCGTCGCCAATGGCGGTGACAATGCCTTCAATTTCATGACCCAAAGTGAACGGGGTTTGACGCGCGCCGCGCACATCAAGCTGATTGCCGCCGCCCATATCGAAGTGACCATCGTGAAAATGCACATCGGAATGGCAAACGCCGCAATGGCTGATTTCGACCAGCACTTCAGTGCCTGTCGGTTGTGGCGTTTCGCTTTCAACTGTTTCCAGCGCGGCTCCATATTCGGTAATGGCCTGACTTCTCATGGTGTCCCCCTAATTACTGGCTGCCAGCAATCTAGCCAGCTTACAAAATTCTTCAATACTCAATACTTCAGCGCGCGCGGTTTCATCAATGCCCGCCTCGGCCAAAATGGCGATTGGGTCTGAGCATATCTGTTTCAAACTGGCGCGCAACATTTTCCGCCTTTGGCCGAATGCCGCAGCGGTTAATTTGGCCAAGCCATCGGGCGCGGCCTCGGCAGAGGGATGCGGGCGCGGCGTCAAATGGGCAATGGCTGAGGTCACTTTGGGCGGCGGCACAAAGACCTGCCGGTCAACATCAAAGGCAAGCTCGGTATCGCAAAGCCAATTTGCCAGCACGGCAAGGCGGCCATAATGTTTGTTACCGGCTTGCGCGGTAATGCGCTGCGCGACTTCTTTTTGAAACATCAGCGTCATTGATAAAAAGCGCGGCGACCAAGCCCCGTCTTGCCAGCCCGCATCCAGCCAATCGGTCAGCAGCACTGTGCCGATATTGTAGGGCAGGTTGGAGACGATGCGATAAGGCGCAGCGGTCAGGCTGTCGGGGGGGATGCTCAGCGCATCACCCTCAATTATATTCAAGCGGCCCGGATAGGCGGCGGCGATTTCCTCCAGCGCTGGAATGAAGCGGCTATCGGCCTCAATCACATGTACTTTGCGCGCGCCTTCCATCAGCAGGCCGCGCGTCAAGCCGCCCGGGCCGGGGCCGATTTCCACCACATCGCAAGCGGTCAGGTCTCTGGCTTGGCGCGCAATGCGGCGCGTCACATTCAGGTCGAGGATAAAGTTTTGGCCGAATTTCTTATCGGCGCGCAATTCATGGCGGTTGATAATATCGCGTAAGGGCGGCAAGCCGTCTTCGCTCATGGACCCGTCTCTAGCGATATTCGACCACCGCATCGCGGCGCAAATCGCGCAAATGGCGGCGCGCCATCACGGCAATGCGCTGGGCAAAAATATTATCGGCAATCTGCTCGCGCGAAATATCGACACCCAAATCATCTTTGCGGTCGCACACAATATAAACATTGGTGGTGTCGCCCGCCTCGAGCGGCGGGGCAATTTCACCGGCTTCCAAATTGACCACAGCCTGAATAACCGGCGCGGGCAGGGCGCGCAATTCTTTGAGGCCGGAGCGTTTCACATCGGCTTTCAGTTTTTTGGCGTCCCCTTGGGCGCGGCGACAGGTTCTGAAGTCGCTGATAAATTTCGCAATCTTCTTGTCGCCCGTATTGGCTTTAAAGCCGACAGTCAAAACATCAAATTTGTTTTTTGCGGGGTCATTGCCACCGGCGCGCTTATCGACCAGCGCCAGAATATAAATGCCGCCAGTTGTCGGAATGGGCGGAGAAATTTGGCCGGGCTGCATTTGCCGCACAACTTGCGACAGGCGCGGGTTTAACTGGTCGGCGGAAATCCAGCCCAATTGCCCGCCTTGCGCGGCTGTTGGAGCGATGGAGAATTGCCGTGCAATGGCCGGAAAGGCAACGCCCGATTGCAATTGCTTGATAATCTCACCGGATAATTGGCGCACTTGTTCTTCGGACGAATAGCTGTCGAGATTGAGCAATATCTCGCTGACCAGATAGCGCGTCTGATTAACCGCTTTGACGGCTTTTTCATATTGCTCGTCAATTTCTTGCTCACCGATTTTAATGCGCCCGCTAAAACTGCGGCGCACAAATTGGTTCCATGCCAGCTCGGCGCGAATTTGCGCCTGCATGGTTTCTTCCTCAATAGCTTTGTCTTTCAAGAAAGTCTTAATACCGTCCAGCGTCCGGTCGTCTTGCTTGGCAAGCAATTCCATACGCTCTTCAATTTCGGTGCTTTCTATCTCAATTTCAACGCGCTGTGCTTCTTGCAATTGCAATTTTTCATCGACCAGCGCGCGCAAAACTTGTTGGCGCATGCGCTCGGTCATTTCCGGTGTTTTCTCAATGCCGGAAGAGACAAAAAATAAATCAACCCGCTGGTCCACATCATAAAGCGAGATGACCTGATCATTAACAACGGCGGCAATGCCTTCAATATCGCGTGCCGCTGCGGGCAGGGCAGCGGCCAAGCACAGGGCAAGAGCAAAGCGGAGATTTCGACTCGGTTTCATTTTATTCCAATCTCATTCCCTTTAAGCACCAAGGATGCGGTGACGGGAGCTTCTCATACCTCAAATGGGACGGATACCGCAAATGGGGTGTGGACGCACAATTATTTACACCATAATGTACCAATCAATAAACCTTCAAATTTCTGTTTCACGGAGAAAACAATGCCCCTTTCGATTGCTTTGGCCACTGACAAACTTCCTGAAAAAGGTTCCCTCATCATTACGGCGACCGATGGCGGCAAACTTGGTCCCTTGGGCAAGCAACTGGATAAGAAAACCGGCGGTGCTATTTCCAAGGCGATGAAAATCAAAAAATTCAAAGGCAAACCGGCTTCCATGTTCGCGCTGCTGGCTCCGGCCAAGTCTGACCTCGACCGCATTGTGGTTTTGGGCGTCGGTGATGGCAAAAAGCTGTCGGCATCAGATGCTGAGAAAATGGGTGGTACGGCTCTTGGCGCAGTCGAGAAAGCCGAGGGCAATGTGGTGTTTTTACTGGAGCCAATGGGCAGCAATGTCGCGGATGGCGAGATTGCCGCGCGCGCCGCGATTGGCGCGTTTTTGCGCGACTATAAATTTGAAAATTATAAGACCAAAAACAAAAGCACAGGCGGCCCGAAAAAATTCACCGTCGCCACCAAGGCTTTGGCGGCGGCCAAAAAAGCCCATGCTGAATTAAAAGCCGTTGCCGATGGCACCATCGTGGCGCGCAATCTGGTTAATGAGCCGTCAAATATTCTGACCCCGCCGGAATTTGCCAAACGCGCCAAAGCGCTCAGCAAATTGGGCGTGAAGGTTGAAGTGCTGAGCGAAGCGCAGATGAAAAAACTCGGCATGGGCTCACTGCTCGGCGTCGGGCAGGGCAGTGTGCAGCCAAGTCAAATGGTTGTCATGCAGTGGCAGGGCGCGGCCAAATCCAAGCAGCCCATTGCCTTTGTCGGCAAGGGCGTGTGCTTTGATACGGGTGGCATTTCCATCAAGCCTGCGGGCGGCATGGAAGATATGAAGGGCGATATGGGCGGCGCGGCCGCCGTCACCGGCCTAATGCATGCGCTGGCCAGCCGCAAAGCTAAAGTCAATGCTGTGGGCATTTTGGGGCTGGTTGAAAACATGCCGGATGGCAATGCCCAACGCCCGGGCGATATTGTGACCTCCATGTCCGGCCAGACCATTGAGGTTTTGAATACGGATGCCGAAGGCCGTTTGGTTTTGGCCGATGCGCTTTGGTACACCCAAAAGCGCTTTAAGCCGAAATTCATGATTGATTTGGCGACGCTGACCGGTGCGATTATGATAGCGCTAGGGCAAGATTATGCCGGTATGTTTGCCAGTGACGACAAGCTGGCGCAGCAACTTGCCGAAGTCGGTGAGGCTGAGGGCGAAAAAGTCTGGCGCATGCCGATGAATGATAATTTCGACAAAATGATAAACACGCCCAATGCCGATATGAAAAATATTGGCGGTCGTTATGCCGGCTCGTCCACGGCGGCACAATTTTTGAAGCGTTTTACCAATGATGTGCCGTGGGTGCATCTCGATATTGCCGGCACGGCCATGGGCAGCCCGAAAAGCACAACCAGCCGCAGCTGGGCCAGCGGCTATGGCGTGCGCCTGCTCGACCGTTTGGTTAAGGCGCATTACGAAAAATAATGAGCGAGGTTCTGTTCTATCATCTGGAGCGTCAGACGCTGGAACAGGCTTTGCCGCTATTGCTCAGCGCGACGCTGCAACGCGGCTGGAAAGCCGTTGTGCAAGCAGGGTCTGAAACCCGCATGCAGGCTCTGGACAGTCATTTATGGACGTTTAAAGACGAAGCCTTTCTGCCCCATGCGGCAAAGGGCGATGCGCGTTTTGCCGATATGGCGGACGCGCAGCCGATTTGGCTGACCGATGAGGATGAGACGCCCAATGGGGCCAATGTGTTGTTTCTGGTGGATGGCGCCGAGCGCGCCGCGATTGACGGATTTGAACGTTGCGTTTTCATGTTTGACGGGCGCGATGAGGAAAATGTCGCCCGCGCCCGCGCGCGCTGGGCCGAGCTGAAAGATGCGGGCCATGAATTGACCTATTGGCAGCAATCGGCAGAAGGCAAATGGGAGCAGAAAGCGTGAGCCGCCTATAGCTTGCCAAGCCTGCAAAGCCCGCCTATAAGACCCTCAAATCAACCGAAATTGAGGAGCCGCTCATGGCCATTGAACGCACTTTTTCCATCATCAAACCGGATGCCACCAAGCACAATCTGACCGGTAAAATCATTGACCGCTTTGAAAGCAACGGCCTGCGTATTGTTGCCTCCAAGCGCATTCATATGACGCGCGAGCAAGCCGGTGAATTTTACGGCGTGCATAAAGAGCGTCCTTTTTATAATGACCTCGTTGATTTCATGATTTCCGGCCCGGTGGTCGTGCAGGTTTTGGAAGGCGAAAACGCCATTGCCAAAAACCGCGAAATTATGGGCGCAACCAATCCGGCAGAAGCCGATGAAGGCACCATTCGCAAAGACTTTGCTGAAAGCATTGATGCCAATTCCGTGCACGGTTCCGACGCACCGGAAACCGCTGCCGAAGAAATCAAATTCTTCTTCTCCGACGATGAACTTGTTGGGTGAGGCGGATTAGCGAAAGCTGATTTTTGATAATGAATGGCGGGCCTAAGTGTCCGCCATTTTTTTAAGCACCACATCCAACGCTTCGGCATAGGCGATATGCTCCTGCTCAATAACACGCTGGGTGAGGCTGTCGGGCGTATCATCATCGCGCACCGGCACTTTTTTTTGCACGATGATTGGCCCATCATCCATTTCAGGGCGCATATAATGCACCGTGCAGCCATGTTCTTTGTCGCCCGCCTCAAGCGCGCGCTTATGCGTATGCAGCCCTTTATATTTGGGCAAAAGCGATGGGTGGATATTGAGCAGCCGGTCCGGCCAGCCATTAACGAAATCGGCGGTCAGCAAACGCATGAAACCGGCGCAGCAAATCAAATCAACCTTGGCGGCGCGCAAGATATCATCAAGCGCGGCGTCAAAGGCGGCGCGCGCGTCAAATGTTTCATGGTCAATAATATGGCAGGCCACGCCGAGTTGCTTGCAAATATCAATGCCACCGGCTTGTGGGCGATTGGTGATGGCGACGGTGAATTCGGCATTCACTTCCGGTTGGGCGATGTGATTGGCCAGCGTCTGCATATTGCTGCCGCGGCCGGAAAACAAAATCGCTATGCGTATCGGGCGGCTTTTCTCGACGCTCATCTCGTCCCTCATGCAAGGTTTCCGGAGAAGCTGACAGCTTCCTCGGCGCGCGCGGTAATCGTCCCAATCGGGATAACGGTCTCGCCCTCTGCCGCCAATATGGCCATGACATCGGCCAAGCCGTCGGGCGCGACAATCAGGGTCATGCCAATGCCGCAATTAAATGTGCGGAGCATTTCATGCGGCTCCATATGGCCTGCGCTTTGCAACCATTGAAACACTGCGGGCAGTTTCCACGCATCCAAATCAATATGCGCGCCCAAATCATCGGGCAGCACGCGCGGCAGATTTTCTTGAAAACCGCCGCCTGTAATATGTACCAGACCTTTAATCGGCGCATTGGCGCGCAGGGCCTGCAAAACGGATTTCACATAAATCCGCGTCGGGGTGAGCAATTCTTCGGCAACGGTTTTTGAACCATTGGCAGGGCTGGGCGCATCCCATGCCAGCCCTTCTTGGGCGACCAATTTGCGCACCAATGAAAAGCCGTTGGAGTGAATGCCGTTGGAGGCGAGGCCGAGAATAATATCACCGGCGGCAATATCGTCGCGCGGCAAGACTTTGCGGCGTTCCACCGCGCCGACCGAAAACCCTGCCAAATCATAATCGCCATCGGCATACATGCCGGGCATTTCGGCCGTCTCACCGCCGATAAGGGCGCAACCGGCTTGGCGACAGCCCGCCGCAATACCGGCAATCACATCGGTGGCGGCATCGACATTAAGTTTACCGGAGGCGAAATAATCGAGGAAGAAAAGCGGTTCGGCACCCTGCACAATCAGGTCATTGACGCACATGGCGACAAGGTCAATGCCGACCGTGTCGTGAATGCCACTTTCAATGGCGATTTTTAATTTAGTGCCGACGCCATCATTGGCGGCGACCAAAACCGGATCGTCAAATTTGCAGGCGGCGAGGTCAAACAGGCCGCCAAAGCCGCCAAGGTCGCTATCTGCGCCGATGCGGGCGGTTGATTTGGCCAAGGGCGCGATGCGCTCAACCAGCGTGTTTCCGGCTTCAATATCAACACCGGCATCGGCATAAGTGGCTGATTTCGGGAAATTTTTACTGGAATCGTCGCTCATCGACTGCTCTTTCATGGGAATCGCTACATTCGCCACAAAATAGCCTGCATCAGACTTAAAGTAACCACTTAAATCGGCATTGCGGGGAAGATGTCCCCGCGTTAGGTTGCGCGCATGAACATAAAACATCTTCTTCTCGCTTTTTGCCTGCTTTTCGCAAGCCCTGCGGGTGCGGGTAATGTGTTTCAGGTTGACCGCATCAAGGTTGATGTGTCGGCGGCCTCAACCACATTGGCGCGCGCCACCGCTTTGCAGCGCGGCCAAGCCGAGGCGCTGACCATCGCCATGCGGCGTTTGGTGAAACAAGAAGAATGGACGCAATTACCCGATATCCGCACTTTGGATATTGAGAACCTTGTTGAAGTGCTGCGCATTAGCGATGAGAAAACCGGCCCGACGCGCTATCTCGCCACTTTGTCAGTTGAGTTTAAGCGCGCGCCACTGCGCGATTTATTACGCAGCTATGGCGTCGCGGTGACCGAAGTGCAAAACAAAGCGGCCCTGCTTTTGCCGGTGCTGGAAGATTTGCAAGGTCTGCAAGCCTGGGGCGAACATTGGTGGCAGCAGGGCTGGCAGGATTTTGACATTGATAATAATCCCGCGCCGCTCATGCTGCCCATGGGCGATGTTGAGGATAGCGTGATTGCCAATGCCGAGGATATTTTGATTGGCGACCCGGTGAAGCTGCAAATGTTGAATGAGCGTTACGGCACGCAGACGGTTATCGTCGCCCATGCGCTGGCAGATGTTCAAGGCCAGTTGGGCGTGACGGCTTATATTTTCGGGGCTGAGACCAGCGATGTGATTGTGCGCACTTATCGCACCGGCCAGCCGCATGAGGAGATGGCGCGTGTGGCGATTGAGGAGATTTCTGCGGCTCTGGCGGAGCGCTGGAAGCAAGTCGCGGCGGTCGCTTCGGATGAGCGCCAGAAACTGCGTCTGCGCGCCGATTATCCCGGGCTGAAGGACTGGACGCGGCTTTTGTCGCGGCTTAATGAGGCCAAATTGGTGCGCGGTGTGACCATTGTCGAACTGGCCAAAAATTATGCCTATCTCGACCTCGCCTATATTGGCTCGGTCTCGCAGCTTGGCGGCAATCTCGGCCAGCGCGGGCTGGTTTTGACCGAGCAGGAAACCGGCTGGACGGTGACGACAGAAGAAAACGCCCAACCCATAATTAGCAACATCGTTAAAGAGACGGTGAATGTGGAGGTGGCCCAGTGATACAAATTCGGCTCACGCATCTTTTCGCCATTACCGGCCTGTTTGTCAGTTTTTATCTGCTGACCGCCTTGTCGGATATTTTGCTGCCCTTTGTTTTGGGGTTTGCGCTGGCTTATTTCCTCGACCCATTGGCCGACCGGCTGGAAGCCATAGGGGTGCGCCGCAGTTTGGCGACGCTGACCATTACGGTGATAGTCGGGATGGCTTTGCTCACGGCCTTGGCTTTCGGGCTGCCGGTTTTGGCCAAGCAAATCTCCATGCTCATCGCGGCTTTGCCCGGCTATATCAGCGATGTGCAAATCTGGTTGCTGGAACAAAATTTGGTCGAAGGCCAAAATGAGCTGGTGAGCGTGATGGGGGAAAGCCTGCTATCGGGTTTGCAGACAACTGCCTCGAGCATGGTGTTGACCGGCCTGTCGCTGATTAATCTGCTGGCGCTCATATTCATCACGCCGATTGTTGCGGTTTATATGCTCAATGATTGGGACAATATGATTGCCCGCATTAACGCCTTATTGCCTGATGAGCAGGCCGCGATTATTCGCAATTTGGCGTCACAAATTGACGAAACGCTGGGCGGTTTCGCGCGTGGGCAAATTCTTGTGTGTCTCTCATTGGGCACGATTTATGCGCTGGGCCTCTCTCTCGTGGGGCTGCAAAGCGGCATTATTGTCGGCGTCTTTGCCGGGCTTATCAGTTTTATTCCTTATGTCGGCGCGGCTTTTGGCCTGGTGCTGGCCGGTGCTTTGGGGCTTGGCCAGTTTGGTTTTGACCTATCGCCATTGCTGATGATTGCGGCGGTATTTTTTGTCGGGCAATTCATTGAAGGTAATATTTTGACCCCGCGTTTGGTCGGTGACCGGGTGCGGCTGCATCCGGTGTGGATTATTTTCGCCTTGCTGGCTATGGGGTCGATATTTGGATTTTTAGGGCTGCTTCTTGCCGTGCCGCTGGCCGCCGTCATCGGCGTCTTGGTGCGTTATGGCGTAACCCTTTATGTGCGTGATTATGTCAAACGCTCGGACGATGGCTGAACAACTTGTTTTTGATTTGCCGCAAAGGTCGGCTATGGCGCGCGCCGCGTTTTTGGTTGCTGACAGCAATCGGCAGGCGGTCGCGCTGATTGACGGGGTCGCTGATTGGCAAGTGCCGGTGCAATGGATTTACGGCCCCTCGGGTGCGGGCAAAAGTCATTTGGCGGCCGTGCTGGCCCATCAATGCGATGCGCTGACCCTCAATGCCACAGATTTGGACGGTGCGGCGGTGACGGCTTTGTTGGCCGGAGAGGCCGATTATGACGCGCTGATTATTGACGGGCTGGACGCGCTGCCTGCGGATTGTGAAGAGATTTTATTTCATCTGCTGAATTATGCGCGCCATGAAAATAAAAAAACCCTGCTCCTATCTCAGGCGGCGGCGGGGCGCTTGACGGTCAGCCTGCCGGATTTGGCCTCGCGTCTGAAAGCCATTGCGGCGATTGCGCTGAAAAGCCCCGATGATACGCTGATGCGCGGGCTGCTGCTAAAGCTGTTTGGCGACCGCCAGCTTAATGTCGAGCCGCGCGTGATTGATTATTTACTGCCGCGCATGGAGCGCGATTATGCCGATATGGTGACGCTGGTCCGGCGCATTGATAGGCAGGCATTGTCGGAAAAACGCGCGATTACCGTGCCGATGGTTGCGGAAATTCTAGAAAGTCATATATCTGAAACAGAATAATGCTGTAAAAAGCCGCATGAAACGGCTTTCGGAAGATGGTGAATGGCGAAGAAACTCAAAGTCCTACGCAAAAAGAAGCTGAAAGATGTGCCCGAAACCCATTTGGGTTTTTCGGTGCAGGAGCGCTTTATCAATCGCGAGGTTTCTTGGCTGGCGTTTAATGAGCGCGTATTGGACGAGGCGACCAATCCGAAACATCCGGCGCTTGAGCGGCTGCGCTTCCTGTCGATTTCAGCCAGTAATTTGGATGAGTTTTTTATGGTGCGCGTCGCCGGTCTGGTTGGCCAAACCAAAGCCGGGGTGGAAGTGCCGAGCCAGGACGGGCTGACCCCATCGCAGCAGCTTGATGCGATTTTGCAGCGCGCCGATGCGCTGATGGCGCGTCAGCAAGAAGTCTGGGGCGATGTGCTGCAAGACCTGCGCGCCAATGATATTTTTGTGCGCGAAAGCGATGAGCTTACGCCCGCGCAAATTGACTGGCTGGAGGATTATTTCCTCGACCAAGTGCTGCCCGTGCTGACGCCATTGGCGATTGATCCGGCGCATCCATTTCCGTTTATTCCCAATCTGGGCTTGGCGCTGGCGCTGCAATTATCGCGCCGCGAAGATGACAATCGTATGAACGCGCTGCTGCTGATACCTCAGCAACTCAATCGCTTCATCAGATTGCCTGAGGCGGCGGGCGATGTCGGGCTGAATTTTGTGCGCCTTGAGACGCTGATTTCGACTTTTGTTGAGCAGACTTTTCCGGGCTATGAGGTGCTGGGCAAGGGCATGTTCCGCGTCATTCGCGACAGCGATATTGAGGTTGAGGAAGAAGCTGAGGATTTGGTGCAGCTTTTTGAAAGCGCACTGAAACGGCGGCGGCGCGGCTCGGTCATTCGCCTGAAGCTGGATGCCGATATGCCCGATAATCTGCAAAAGCTGGTGCGTAAGGAATTGCAGGTTGATGAACGCGGCGTGATTGCCGTGCATGGGCTGGTCGGCCTGTCGCAGACGGTCGAGCTTTTCGGCCCGGCCGCGCCTGAGTTAAAATTTCCGCCTTTCACGGCGCGTTTTCCGGAACGTATTCGCGAGCATGGCGGCAATTGTTTTTCGGCCATTGGCGCGAAGGATATTCTGGTGCATCACCCTTATGAGAGTTTTGATGTGGTGGTGCAATTTTTGCGCCAAGCGGCGGCTGACCCCGATGTTATGGCGATTAAGCAGACACTCTATCGCACCACGGATGACAGCCCGATTGTGCAGGCCTTGATTGAGGCCGCCGAGGCGGGCAAGTCTGTGACGGCTTTGGTTGAGTTGAAGGCGCGCTTTGATGAGGCGGCCAATATTCGTTTGGCGCGCGATATGGAACGCGCCGGTGTGCAAGTGGTCTTCGGCTTTTTGCAGTTAAAAACCCACGCCAAGGTAAGCCTTGTGGTGCGCCGCGAAAGCGAGGGCTTACGCACTTATGTGCATTTGGGAACGGGCAATTATCACCCGCAAAACGCCAAGGTTTATACGGATTTATCGCTTTTCACCTGCGATGCGGAGATAGCCGCCGATGCCTCGCAAGTATTTAATTATTTCACCGGCTATGCCGAGCCGGGCAATTTGAAAAAGCTGGCCATGTCGCCGCTAAATTTGCGCGACACGCTGATGGAAAATCTGGAGGCCGAGGTCGCCCATGCCAAAGCGGGACGGCCCGCCGCCATTTGGGCAAAAATGAACGCGCTGGTTGACCCGTTTGTGATTGACGCGCTTTACGAGGCGTCGCAAGCGGGCGTGCAAATCGACCTGATTGTGCGCGGCATTTGTTGCCTGCGCGCCGGTGTTGCGGGCCTGTCGGAAAATATCCGCGTGAAAAGTATTGTCGGGCGCTTTTTGGAACATTCGCGCATTGTCTGTTTCGGCAATGGGCACGGGCTGCCGTCCAATGAAGCCAAAGTGTTTATCTCATCGGCTGATTGGATGCCGCGCAATCTCAATCGCCGTGTCGAAATTTTAACGCCGATATTAAACCCGACCGTGCATGAGCAGGTTTTGGGGCAAATCATGACAACCAATTTGCAGGATAATGAGCAAAGTTGGGAAATGCAGCCTGACGGCTTTTACCGCCGTGTTGAGGCGGCGGCCTCTGACGCGACGGTCAACGCGCATGGATATTTCATGACCAATCCAAGCCTGTCGGGGCGCGGCAAATCCTTGCAAGAGGGCGCATGAGCGGGCAATCTGACATCATGCAGGACTTGACCACCGAGCAATTTGCCACGGCGCTCTCCAAATTGGGGCGTCTGCCGCCGGATGCGCCGCAAGGGGTTCTCGATATCGGTTCCAATTCCGTGCGCCTTGTCGGCTTTAGCGGCTCGGCGCGCACACCCTTGCCGATTTATAATGAACGCGCCTTTGTGAAATTGGGCGAGTCGGTGTCGGCCAGTGGGCGCATTGAGGGCGATTATTACACGCTGGCGCTCGACACATTTCGCCGCTTTCGTAAAATCGCCGACCAGCTTGGCATTGATAGGCTGGCGGCCTTTGCCACGGCGGCGGTGCGCGAGGCCGATAATCGCGATGCGTTTCTCGCCGATGCCGAATATGTTTTGGGTCATAAAATCCGCGTTTTGAGCGGCGAAGAGGAAGCCATTTTATCGGCAGATGGGGTGATGCTTGGCATCCCCGGCGCTGAGGGCATTGTGGCCGATCTCGGCGGTGGCAGTCTGGAATTGGCTTATGTGTCGGGCAATCAAACGCAGCATTGGGCCAGCCTGAAGCTGGGTGTGCTGGCTTTGCAGCAGGCCAGTGACGGCAAGCTCGACGCGATGGAGCGCCTTATCGGACAAGCCTTTGAGGGGCTGGACTGGTTGCCGCAAGCGAAGGATAAGCCGATTTATATTGTCGGCGGCACGTGGCGCGCTTTGGCCAAATTGCATATGGATTATGCCGATTACGGGCTGGAAGTGCTGCATCAATATGAAATGCAACCTGCTGAAGTCGGAGATTTTTTCAAATTTGTGGCAACCGAGGGCAGCCGCGCCCAACAGATTATGGCGCGCATGTCGGGCAATCGCCGCGATGCGCTGCCCGCCGCCTCCTTGATTTTGCAAGGCCTGATGGATGCGGTGCGTCCGTCGCGGCTGATTGTGTCGGCCAATGCGGTGCGCGAGGGTGTGCTGTATCAGGAACTGAAAAGCAAATATCGCGCCCTCGACCCGCTCCTCATGGCGTGCGAGGAAATGGCGGCGCGCAGCTGTAAGTCAGAACCCTATAGCCATGAATTGGCGCAGTGGACGCAGCAGCTTTATCGCCATGCCGCGCCGGAGAATTTCAGCGTGGCGCAACTCAATCGCCTGCGCCAAGCCGGCTGCCTGATATCTGATTTGGCATGGGCCAATCATCCGAGTTTTCGCGCCGCCGCCGTCAGCAATGCGGTGTTGACCGCGCCCTTTACCGGCATCACCCATGGCGAGCGTGTGTTCTTGTCACGCGCTTTATCATGTCGCCATGAATTGCGCGGGCCGCAATTAAGCCAAACGCCCGATTTCGGGGCGCTGAGTTTAACACCTACGGATGATCGGTTGGCGCGCGCTTTGGGGTTGAGCCAGCGATTGGCACATTCGCTATCGGCGTCTTTGCCGGGCGTATTGGCGCAGACTAAGCTGAAGGTCGGGCGTAAAAAAGTGAAATTGACCATCAGCCCGGCCTTGGGCGATTTGGCCGCGCCGATTATTGAAAAACGCACAGCCGCTCTGGCTGAGGCGTTGCAATTGGAGCCGGTTGTGCGGGTGCGCGCGCTGAAAGACGCGGCGTCAGACTAGTCGCGCTCGACCAGCACCACCGCATCATCTTCTGAGGCCAAAGCCAGCTTACCGGCTTTCAACTTCTCGGCATATTGCCCGAAAATCTCATATCGCCAGCCGCGCAAGGCCGCCACATCGGCAGCGTCGTCACTGGCAATGCGCTCAAGGTCGCTCACATTGGCGACCAGTTTGGGCGCGACGCCGGTTTCTTCGCTGCGCTGTTTCAGCAGCACTTTCAACAGGTCAACCAATGGCCCAATGCCCGGCCGATTAACGGCGGGGCGGGGCATGTCGGGCATATCTTCTTTTTCAAGCTTGCGCCCGCGCGCAATGGCTTCGAGCAACGGGTCGGCATAGCGCGAGCCTTCAAACCCTTTTGGCACGGCGCGCAAACGGGTGAGGCCGCGCTTGTCCTTTGGCCCTTGCAAGGCCAATTCGCGCAGTGCGTCATCCTTTAAAATGCGATTGCGTGGCACATTGCGGCTTTGCGCTTCCACTTCGCGCCAAGCGGCAACCTCCATCAGCACGCCAACCACATGCGGGCGACGGTCTTGCATCTTCATGCGCTTCCATGCGTTTTCGGGCCGCTGGGCATAAATTTCAGGATTGGCCAGAATGGCGGTTTCTTCTTCCAGCCAAGAACCGCGCCCGTTTTCGTTCAATTGCTGTTCCAAATACTCGAACGCTTCGCGCAAATGGGTGACATCGGCCAGCGCATAAGTGAGTTGGTTTTCACTCAGCGGCCGCTGGCTCCAATCGGTAAAGCGACTGCCCTTATCAATTTTGCCGCCGGTGGTATTGCGAATAAGCGTCTCATAGCCCACTGCGTCGCCAAAGCCACACACCATGGCGGCGATTTGCGTATCAAAGAGCGGGGCCGGAATAATCTCGGCCTGATGATAGAAAATCTCAATATCCTGACGGCAGCCATGCATGACTTTCAGCACATCGGGATTGCTCAAAAGCGCATAAAAGGGCGCGAGGTCAATATCCTCGGCCAGCGGGTCAATCATCGCTTCAATGCCATCACCCGCCGTTTGAATGAGACAGAGCTGTGGCCAGAAGGTTTTTTCGCGCAAAAACTCGGTATCCACCGTGATATAGCGCTGTTTTGACAGCTCGGCGCATAGCGCCGTGAGCGCGTCATTTGTTGTTATCAATTCCATGCGGGTCTTATACGCCAGCCCCGCTCTTTTGTCGCGTGGAAACGCATCTTGACAAATGCGCTGAAGCGTTGTGTTTAGGCGCAGGAAAACGCCGCCTTTGCGGCCTATGAGGTTGTTCAAAATGCATGACTATCGCAGTCATAATTGCGGGCAGTTGCGCGCAGAAAATATCGATGAAACCGTCCGGCTGTCAGGCTGGGTGCACCGTAAACGCGACCATGGCGGCTTGCTGTTTATTGACCTGCGCGACCATTTCGGATTGACGCAATTGGTCATTGAGCCGTCCAGCCCGCATTTCGCGCTGGCCGAATCCGTGCGTGCTGAAAGCGTGATTTGCGCCGGGGGTAAGGTTGTCGCCCGGGATGATGAGGCGAAAAACCCCAATCTCGACACGGGCGAGGTGGAGATTTATGTCGCTGAATTGGAAGTGCTGTCAGAGGCGGGTGACCTGCCTTTGCCGGTATTTGGCGAGCCGGATTATCCGGAAGATGTGCGCTTGCGCTATCGCTTCCTCGATTTGCGCCGCGAGACGCTGCACAATAATATCATTCTGCGCTCCGACATTATCGCTTGGCTGCGCCGCCGCATGACCGATGACGGCTTTCGCGAATATCAGACGCCGATTTTGACGGCCTCCAGCCCTGAGGGCGCGCGCGACTTTCTTGTGCCGTCGCGCATGCATCCGGGCCGGTTTTACGCGCTGCCGCAAGCCCCGCAGCAATTTAAACAGCTTTTAATGGTGGCGGGTTTTGACCGCTATTTCCAAATCGCGCCGTGTTTCCGCGATGAGGATGCCCGCGCCGACCGCTCGCCCGGCGAGTTTTATCAGCTTGATATTGAGATGAGCTTCGTCACCCAAGAGGACGTGTTTCAATCTGTCGAGCCGGTGCTGCGCGATGTGTTTAAGGAATTTGGCAAAGATAAGCGCGTGACGGAAACCTTCCCGCGTATTCCGTATGCTGAGGCGATGCAGAAATACGGTTCGGATAAGCCCGATTTGCGTATCCCGATTGAGATGGAGGATGTGACGCCATCTTTCGCGGGTTCGGATTTCAAAATTTTCGCCAATATGATTGAGAAGGATGAGAAAGTCCGTGTTTGGGCGATACCCGCCAAAACCGGCGGCAGCCGCGCCTTTTGTGACCGCATGAATAGCTGGGCGCAAGGTGAGGGCCAGCCGGGTCTTGGCTATATCTTCTTCCGCGATGGCGAAGGGGCAGGGCCTTTGGCGAAAAATATCGGGGCCGAGCGCACCGAACAAATTCGCACGCAATTGGGCCTTGAGGATGGCGACGCCGTTTTCTTTTGTGCCGGTGTGCCGAAAAACTTTGCCGACTTCGCCGGACGCGCCCGCAATCGCGTCGGTGAGGAGCTTGACCTTATTGACCGCGACCAATTCGCATTTTGCTGGATTGTTGATTTCCCAATGTATGAGGAAACCGATGATGGCAAGCTGGATTTCTCGCATAACCCGTTCTCAATGCCGCAAGGCGGCATGGCGGCGTTGCAAGACCAAGACCCGCTCTCAGTGCTGGGCTATCAATATGACATTGTCTGCAATGGCGTTGAGTTGTCTTCGGGTGCCATTCGGAATCATAAGCCCGAGATTATGCTGAAGGCTTTCGAGATTGCCGGTTATGACGATGCGGTGGTTGAGAAAGAATTTGGCGGCATGCTGAACGCGTTTCGCTATGGCGCGCCGCCGCATGGTGGCATTGCCCCGGGCGTTGACCGGATTGTGATGCTGCTGGCCGAGCAGGAAAATCTGCGCGAAGTGGTGGCCTTCCCGATGAACCAGCAGGCGGAAGATTTGCTGATGCAAGCGCCGGGCAATGTCTCCAACGCGCAATTGCGTGAGTTGCATATTCGCCTCAATCTGCCGAAGGAAGAAACCGGCAAGGATGACGCGTAACTTTCCAATGTATTTTTGCGGTCAAATTGCGCTATTATCGGCGGATAAAAGGAAAACGGGTTCATGATGCGATTTTTGAAAATGCTTTTTACCTGGTGGCATCACCAAACGCTAAGCACGCTCTTGCACACGCGCCGTCGCGGCAAGCTGATGGGCGTGGACGGGCAGGGAAATTGCTATTACGAAGATAAGCATGGCGCGTCCATTAATGGCAAAACCCGCCGCTGGGTGCTGTATAATGGCGATATTGAAACGACCCGTATTTCGCCTGAATGGCATGGTTGGATGCATTATACGGTTGATGAAACGCCGGATCAGGCAGCGCATATGACGCGCGATTGGATGAAGCCGGGGCAAATTAACATGACCGGCACCAAGGATGCACATAAGCCCGCAGGCATGGCCGATACCACCGGTTATGCTGACGGCTATGATGCGTGGACGCCGGAATAGGCAGAGCTGGGGCGAGAATAATGAAAGATAATCTGGTTGAAACATTGGTAGGTGCCGCCGTTATTTTGGTGGCGGCGCTTTTTGTCATTTACGGCTATTCCGTCACGGAAGGGGATAGCGGCGAGGGCTACCGCCTCAATGCACAATTTGACCGCGTTGATGGCCTGACCATTGGCAGCGATGTGCGCATGTCGGGCATTAAAATCGGCACGGTGACGGGGTTGAAACTCGACCCTGAAAGCTATTATGCCAATGCCGAATTTGTCATTGGCGGCAATATTGAACTGCCCGATGACACCAGCGCCAAAATTACCAGCGAGGGTTTGCTGGGCGGCAATTACGTATCGCTTTCCCCGGGTGGCAGTGAAGATATGCTGGCCGAGGATGATGAAATTCTCTACACGCAAGGGTCTGTTGATTTGATTGGTCTGGTCAGTCAGGCTTTGTTCAGCGCAGGTGATGAGGAAAGTGCCGAGTAAAGGCGTCTTCTTGCTCGTTTTCATGGCATGTGTTGCAGCCCAAGCTGCGCGCGCGCAAATGATTGATGACAAAATGATGCCGCCGGTTCTGGTCGCGCCGCCCGTGCCCGCCATCAATGATGCACAAGATGATTTTCAGCCTGAAAATAACGACATCATTGCGCGGCTCTCTATTTTGCAAGTGCCGGTTTTGGATATCCCCGATGATGATGAGATTGACGGTGATGTGAGGCCGATGCTGGTCGGCACATTCTCGCTTCTGCATAAGGTCACGGCGAAAGTGCAGCAAATTCAGCTTTTATCGGGGCAGGAATACGCCATTGGCGATATGAGCCTGACCATGCATGACTGCCTGTCTACGCCGCCGGAAGAACCGCCCGAAACCAAGGCGTTTTTGCAAATTTCAGAATTTAAGGCCGGACGCGACAAGCCGCTGTTTAATGGCTGGATGTTCGCTTCCAGCCCGGGCATTAATGCGATGGATCATCCGGTATTTGATATTTGGCCGCTGGCTTGCAAGACCGAGGATGGCATGGTGTTTACCGGTGAGATATTGCCGCCGGTCAGCGACGCCAATGTGGTCGCCACCCCATAATTATTTCATGCGCTATTTCATGCCGAGAAATTTCTCGAGCCAGTGAATATCATAATCGGCGGCGCGAAAATCTTCATTCGGCAGTAATTTCTCAAACAGCGGAATCGTGGTCTCGACACCATCAATGGCAAACTCGCCCAAAGCCCGATGAAGGCGCATCAAACACGCCTCGCGGTCATCGGCATGAATAATCAGCTTGCCGATGAGGCTGTCATAATGCGGCGGAATGGTGTAGCCGGAATAAACCGCGCTATCCATCCGCACACCCAGCCCACCGGGCGCGTGATAGGTCTGTATCGTGCCCGGTGACGGGGTAAAGGTCTCGGCATTTTCAGCATTAATGCGGCACTCAATGGCGTGGCCGCTCAATGTCACATCATCTTGCGTAAAGCTCAGCTTCTCGCCCTGCGCGACGCGAATTTGCTCGCGCACAAGGTCAATGCCGGTAATCGCTTCGGTCACCGGATGCTCAACCTGCAAGCGGGTATTCATTTCAATGAAATAAAACTCGCCATTCTCATATAAAAACTCAACCGTGCCGACGCCGCGATAGCCGAGGCCCTTCATCGCATCGGTGCAAATCTTGCCAATAGCGGCGCGCGCCTTTTCGTCCAGCACAGTGGAGGGGGCTTCTTCCAAAACCTTTTGATGGCGGCGTTGCAAAGAGCAATCGCGCTCGCCCAAATGCACGGCATTGCCATGCGTATCGCAGGCCACTTGAATTTCAATATGGCGTGGCTTTTTGAGATATTTTTCAATATAAACCGCGTCATCGCCAAAGGCGGCTTTGGCTTCGGTGCGCGCCGTGGTGAAGGCTTCGGCCAAATCATCTTCGCTGGTGGCGATTTTCATGCCGCGTCCGCCGCCGCCTGATGCCGCCTTCACCAAGACGGGAAAGCCCATTGTGCGCCCTAGAATGAGCGCATCTTCAACGGTTTTCACTTCGCCGTCAGAGCCGGGGACAACCGGAATGCCAAGCTCAATGGCTTTGGCCTTGGCGGCAATTTTGTCGCCCATAATGCGGATATGGTCGGCGGTCGGGCCGATAAAGCCGATATTATGCTCGTCGAGAATATCGACAAATTTGGCGTTTTCCGACAAAAAGCCATAGCCCGGATGCACCGCATCCGCGCCGGTAATTTCGCATGCCGCCACAATAGCCGGAATGGAGAGGTAGGATTTACTGGCCGAGGCCGGGCCAATGCAGACGCTTTCATCGGCGAGGCGCACATGCATCGCCTTGTCATCAGCCGAGGAATGAACGGCGACCGATTTAATGCCCAATTCACGGCAGGCGCGAATGACCCGCAAAGCGATTTCACCGCGATTGGCGATAAGTATTTTCGAAACCATATCTTACTCGATAATCATCAGCACTTCGTCAAATTCGACGGGCTGCTCATTAGAGATAAATATTTGCGTCACCTTGCCGGATTTCGGCGCGCCGATGGGGTTCATCGTTTTCATCGCCTCGACAATCAAAATGGTTTGCCCTTCATTCACCGTGTCACCGACTTTCACAAAATTCGCCGCGCCCGGTTCGGGGGCCAAATAGGCCGTGCCGACCATGGGTGATTTCACGCCGCCCGGATGGTCCGTCGGGGCCGGGGCGGGGGCGGCTTCGGCTGCCGCTTCAGGGGCCGGTGCAACCGGCGCGGGCGCAGGCACCACAGCGCTTACGGCAGTGCCCTGGCGCGCGACTTTGATACGCATATCACCGGTTTCAATTTCAATCTCAGTGAGGCCGGTATCGCTTAACAGCTCAGCCAAATCTTTAATCGTCTTATTGCTCGGTAATTTCGCCATGTCGTTTATCCCCTATTAAGCCAATCGTGCCGCCAGCGCGTCGATTGCCATTTCATAGCCCTGTGCGCCAAGACCGCATATGACACCGGCGGCAACGCCGGAAACATATGAGTGATGGCGAAATTCTTCGCGGGCAAAAATATTCGATAAATGCACTTCAATAATCGGCACTTGAACGGCTTGCAGCGCGTCCAAAATAGCCACAGATGTGTGCGAATAAGCGCCGGCATTAATGATGAGGCCGCTGGCCTCAGTGCGGGCGGCTTGAATGAAATTGACCATTTCACCCTCATCATTGCTTTGCAGGCAAAGCGTCGTCAGCCCATGCGTGTCGGCCCGCGCCGCGCACATGGCCTCAATATCGGCCAGCGTCGTCGTGCCGTAAACATCCGGCTCTCGCGTGCCCAATAAATTCAGGTTTGGGCCATTGATGATATGCAGTGGTTTGCTCATCGAAAGTGCAACCTTTTAACAGCGTAATGCCAATTCAGTTTGGGTAAACGAGATTTCAAGAAAGTGCAAGGTTTTCAACAAGCTTAAATGCGGGCGGCGGCCTTCAAGACTTGCGCTTTCGCCTGCGGTTTTGCACACTCGGCGCAGCATGGGCGACAGCATTGAGATTATCATAAATGGTGAGACGCAGGCGTTTGACGCCGCCGTTAGCGTGGCTGAGCTGTTGGCGCGCTTGGGATTGCCCGAAAAAAAGATTGCGGTCGAACATAATCTGGAAATTGTGCCGAAATCGGCTTATGCCTCGCATATGGTTGAGGCGGGTGACCGCATTGAAATTGTGCATTTTATCGGCGGGGGCTGAGTGATGGCGTTTGAGGATGAGAAACTGGTAATTGCGGGGCGCAGCTTCTCCTCGCGGCTGATTGTCGGCACCGGCAAATATAAAGATTATGCCGAAAATGCCGCCGCTGCCGAAGCGGCCGGGGCGGAAATCGTCACCGTCGCTGTGCGGCGGGTTAATTTGACCGATAAAGACGCGCCCATGCTGGTTGATTATATCGACCCGCAGAAATTCACCTATCTGCCCAATACGGCGGGATGCTTTACCGGTGAGGATGCGGTGCGGACATTGCGTTTGGCGCGAGAGGCAGGCGGCTGGGATTTGGTCAAGCTCGAAGTGCTGGGCGATGAGAAGACGCTTTATCCGAATATGCCGGAGACACTGCGCTCGGCTGAATTGCTCATTAAAGAGGGCTTTCAGGTGATGGTTTATTGCAGCGATGACCCGATTATGGCCAAACGGCTGGAGGATATTGGCTGCTGCGCCATCATGCCTTTGGCCGCACCGATTGGCTCGGGTCTCGGTATTCAAAATCCGGTCAATATCCGCCTGATTATTGAGCAAGCCAATGTGCCGGTGCTGGTTGATGCGGGCGTCGGCACAGCGTCAGATGCGGCCATTGCGATGGAATTGGGCTGCGATGGTGTGTTGATGAACACGGCCATCGCCGAGGCCAAAATGCCGATTGTCATGGCGGAAGCGATGAAGAATGCGGTGCTGGCCGGACGCCAAGCCTATTTGGCGGGGCGTATGCCGAAACGGCTTTATGCCGATCCCAGTTCGCCGGTCGGCGGTCTTATTTAGCTTTCAACTCAGCCCGTGCGGTTTTAACCGCTTGCGTCAACTCGTCTTTGTCGAGTGCGCCGGGAAACAGAGCGCCATTAATCACAAAAGCCGGTGTGCCGCTGACGCCAATCGCATCGGCAAGCTGGCGGGTGGCCGAGATATGCAGAATATATTTATCGGCGCGCGCATCGCTTTTGATTTTTTGCGGCGGCAGTTTCATCTCACTCAGCGCCTTGTCGATAACCAATTGCGACAGTCGGTTGCTGCTCGACATCAGCTTGCTGTGATAGGTCAGATATTTCATTTTATCATTGAGCGCCAAAGCCGTGCTGGCTGCGTCATAAGACGGCTCGCCCAAAATCGGATATTCCTTAAATACCAAACGCACATCGCTGTTTTCTTGCAGCACTTCCATCAGCGGCGCAAAGCTGCGTTTGCAATAGCCGCAATTATAATCAAAAAACTCAACAATGGTGATGGGGGCATTGGCCGGTCCCATAGAATAATCAGCCGCATTGCGATAGAGCGCATCGGCATTGTCATCGAGGGCTTGCTGGCGCAACCGCGTTTCGCGCTGGGTCAAAAAGCTCTGCATATTATCCAGCGCTTTCTCCAGCTTTTCAGGATTACGCATCAGATAGTCTTCAATCTGTTTGTCGATAAGTTGCTTGTCTTGCGGGCTTAACGCCACGGCGTTTCCGCCGATAAGGGCAGGCAATAAAATCACGGCAAACAGTAATTTTTCAAAGACGCGACGCATAGTTAATCCTCTCAGTTCAGCGCTTGGAGGCGCTTAGAATATCAACGGCGCGGATATATTCAACCGAGCCTTTGGGTAGTCCTTTTATGGCGCGCTGGGCATGGCGGCGCGCTTCGCTGCTTCCGGCAGCGGCGTAATATTCGGCCAAAGCCCATTGCGCCATTGCCGTTTCACCAAGCTGCCCATAGCCTTTCGACATTTGCAAATAGGCTGAGCCATTAAGCGGGTCGAGACGCAAAGCGGCGCGCAAATGGTCAATGGCTTGCCGGTTGACGCTGCGATGACTGTCGCCGCCTTCAGCCCCTTTACCGAGCAGACAAGACGCCAAGCCAATCAGCAATAGCGGTTCATTAGGCCGCAAGGCAACCGCCTTTTGATAGGGCGTAATGCCCGCCGCGGCCTTGCCGGTTTCAAAATAAATCTGGCCCTTTAATTCATGCAGCCACGGATTATTCGGCATGGCGTCAATCAGGCCATTGACTTCATTCAACGCCTCAGCGCGCAGCCCCTGTCTGAAATAAGCCACAGTGCGGGCATAGCGGCCCGGTGCGCTATTATCAGTGCGGTATCGCCGCAATGTGGTGGCGGGCGAGTCGAGAAAGCCGTAAATTTTGGCCTGCGCCATGCGATGACGGAAAATAAGCGTGTCGGGGTCGCGGACATCATTATAGGGCGAGTTGCGCGCGCCATTGCGATAGGCGTTGACGCGGTCGCGCGACATTGGGTGCGAGCGGGCATATGGGTCTTGATAGACCTCGCTCAAAATTTCCTGATTGGCCAGCGTCTCCATCATGCCGATAATGCCTTCGGTCGATTGTCCGGTGGCTTCCAATAATTGCAGCGCGGTATTATCTGCCGCTGCCTCTTGGCCGCGGCTATAGGTCAGAAAGCTGCGAATGGCCAGCTGTTGCCCGCCGGTAATCAGCGCAATGCCCAAATCCCCGGCACCCGCCAAAATAGAGCCAAGCCCCAATATGGCAGCGACCAGCGCCGGCCCTTGTGCGGCGGCGGCGGCCTCAGCCCCGCGCGCCAAATGGCCACCGGTAATATGACCGATTTCATGCGCCAAAACGCCGATAACCATATTCGGCTCCTCGGCCTCCAATATCAGTCCGGTATGGACATAAATATTTTGCCCATTGGTCACAAAAGCGTTGAGATTGCGGTCATTAATCAGCGATAGGCCGACGCGTGATGGGTCAAGACCGGCGGCACGAAATAGCGGATTGCTATAATCGCGCAGCAATAATTCAATCTCGGCATCGCGCACCAAACCGCCACGTGCCTGCGCGGCGACCGGCATGGCCATCAGGCAGACGACCAGCAAGATTGTGCATTTTCGCAGCATTCGGCTCATCATGCCTCCAGCCTGTCTCTTAATTACGGCTTTATTTTGACGCTTATTTGCGCCACCAACCTGATTTGCGTTTGCCTTTGCTGTCGGCCTCAGCTTCTTCATCCGGCGCAACTTCGCTTTCTGCTTCGGTTGTTTCAGTCTGATTATCTTCGGCCATACCCTCAGCTGCGTCATCAGCTTCAGCCTCTTCAGCTTCTTCGGCGGCCACTTCTATAATGATCTTTTGCGGCTTAGCAGTGTCTTTCTCGGCGCCTTCCGCGGCGTCTTCTTCGGTGGCTGCATCATTGGCAGTCTCGGCAGGGGTTTCTGCGTCGCCATCAGAGGCGGCATCTTGACTGCGGCGACGATTGCGTCCGCCCCGACGGCCACGGCGGCGGCGACGTTTCGGTTTATCCTCATCATCACCATCTTCGCCATCAGCCGCCACATCGGCAGGCATATCAGCATCGGCATCGGCGGCGTCATTATCGCTGTCCTCAGCCGCGCTTGGCGCGTCATCATCATGCTCATCAGCGCCGTTCTCGGCACCTTGTCCGCGACGACGATTGCGACCACCGCGGCGGCGACGGCGACGCTTGCCGCCATTTTCGTCACTCACCGCAGCGCTTGGGTCGCCTTCCATGCGGCCACTGCTTTCCGAATTATCGGGCAGGGTGATGCTCATTTCCATCGCATTCAAATCAGTATCAATCTCAACCGAAATGCTGACACCCGTGCGGCTTTCAATTTCATGCAATTGGCTGCGCTTATTATTCAGCAGATAGATCGCCACATCTTGCGGCAGATGCACGCTCAATTCGCCTTCGCTAAATTTACCGGCATCCTCATCAATCTGACGCAGCACATGCAGGGCGCGGCTTTCAACCGAGCGCACCATGCCGGAGCCGTTACAATGCACGCAAGTCTCGCTTGAGCCTTCCAGCACACCGGCGCGCATACGCTGGCGCGACATTTCCATCAGGCCAAAGCTGCTAATGCGGCCAACTTGAATACGGGCGCGGTCGGCTTTCAGCGCCTCTTTCATTTTGCGTTCAACGGCGCGGTTATTGCGATTTTCATCCATGTCGATGAAGTCGATAACCAGCAGACCGGCAAGGTCGCGCAAGCGCGCCTGACGCGCCACTTCTACAGCGGCCTCCAAATTGGTCGCCAGAGCGGTTTTCTCAACCGATTGCTCGCGGGTTGATTTACCCGAATTGACGTCAATGGACACCAATGCCTCGGTCGGGTTGATGACCAAATAGCCGCCCGATGGCAGCACCACGGTCGGGTTAAACATTGCCGCCAGCTTGTCTTCAACGCCGTGTTCTTTAAACAAAGGCGCGTCGCCACTATGTTGCTTCACCTTGCGCGCATGGCTGGGCATGAGCAGCTTCATATAGGTTTTGGCTTCTTTATAGCTATCCGCGCCATCAATCACGACTTGGTCGAAATCTTTTGAATAGAGGTCGCGAATACAGCGGCGTATCAAATTGCCTTCTTCATAAACCAAAGTCGGCGCGGTTGAACTGACGGTTTTCTCGCGAATATCCTCCCACATGCGGGTGAGATATTGAAAGTCGCGGCGAATTTCCATCAATGTGCGCTGTGCGCCTGCGGTGCGAACAATCAGCCCCATGCCGTCGGCGACATCCAGCTTGCCGACAATGGTTTTCAGCTTTTTGCGGTCGGCGCCATTATTGATTTTACGAGAAATACCGCCCCCGCGCGCCGTATTGGGCATTAACACGCAATAGCGACCGGCCAGCGATAAATAAGTGGTCAAGGCCGCGCCCTTATTGCCGCGCTCCTCTTTCATCACCTGTATCAGAATAATCTGACGGCGTTTGATGACTTCCTGAATTTTATATTTGCGGTGCAAGGCCCGCGTATTAATGGCGGGCGCGGCTTCTTCATGCGCGTCGCCGCCAATATCAGAAACATCGCCCTTATCTTCGGCTTCGGTTTCTTCGCTGGTTTCAGCGGCGGCGTCATCGCCATTATTATCATCAGCCTGATTATCATCCGTCGCGGCTTGCGAGCGGTCTTCTGCCGCTTGCTCTTTCAGCAATTCCTCGCGGTCGCTGACCGGGATTTGATAATAGTCGGGGTGGATCTCGTTAAAGGCCAGAAAGCCGTGGCGATTGCCGCCATATTCCACAAAGGCCGCCTGTAGGGACGGCTCAACGCGGGTGACTTTAGCGAGATAGATATTACCGCGAAGCGGCGCTTTAGATTGCGACTCGAAGTCGAATTCTTGAATCTGATTGTGGTCGGTTACAACCACCCGTGTTTCTTCCGGGTGGATGGCATCGATAAGCATATTTTTGGTCATAGAAAACTCCCGCCGGGCGATGGGTTAATGACCCATGCAGCGTCCGGCGCATGATTGAAGGTGAAAAGGACAAAGCGGCGGCCGAAATTTGGGCCGCTGAATTGACTGTCATAATATCTGATGAGACGGTCACGCTGTTTGTCCTCAAAAAAGTGTCCAATTCGGGAGTGGGGAAAACCCGTCCCGAAATTATTCTGATATGGTCTGTGGTGAGTGCGACCGGCTCCCTAAAGGCCTTCGGTATCGCGTCACCTGAAATATCAAAAATGAATTTATAGGGCAGGACTGGTTAATGCAAGGTCAATCCGCGCATTTCTAAACCATTGAAATTAAATATAGTTTTCGGGAAGTCGCAATTTCTAGGCGAAATTGCTATGGTTGGGCATC